>FWPU01001127.1_pt1 | contig 82863 bp, 87 predicted proteins | sample 2228361 | NCBI WGS metagenome assembly FWPU01 (sample SAMEA103939777, study PRJEB20133) | metagenome | reverse complement strand
GCCCTTCTTCGGGTGGTAGTAGCCCTCGGCCTCCTCGGCGGGGATCGGCAGGCCGTCGGGCCCCTTGGGCAGCACCACCTTGATCTCGAGCGCGCCCGTGGCGACCATCCAGGCGAGCGCCTCGAGCCGCCGGCGGGCGAGCTCGTCCTCGGGCTCGGCGAGCAGCCCCGCCAGGCGCTCCCGGGTCACCTCCTCCACCGGGGCGCCTTCCCGGATCGCCTCCACGTCCTCCCGGGAGAGCTGGGCCCCCACAAGCAGGCGCATCGTGCCGCCGTTCGCGATCAGCCGGGCGAGCCCCTGCCCGGCCACGACGAGCGCGCCGCTCGAGAAGTAGCCGGCGGCCCGGTCGTAGTGGACCGAGCGGGCGAGCGTCGGCAGGTAGAAGGTGTGGAGCGCATCGTCCCCCGGACCGTAGGCGACCCGGAGCTCGAGCTCCCGGAAGCCCCCGGCCACGGCCCTACCCCGCCTCGTCTCCCCCGCCGACCTCGAAGGCCTGCTGCTCCAGCCCGGGCTCCACGGCGGGCTCGGGCGGCACCTCGAGGTCGGGGAAGACCGCCCGCAGGTCGTCGAGGGCTCGGGCCTCGGGCCGCAGGAACTCCCCCTTCACCTTCGCGCGGGGGATCGCGTTCAGCAGGGCCTGGAGCAGCCCCCGGAACCGGCCGTCCGAGCCGAGGCCGGTGCGCTTGAGCCACCGCTCGGCGCCGCGCACGCCGTCCTCGGCGACGACGAGCATGAGCGCGTGGGCGGCGTCGATGAGCCGCGCGTAGCCCTCGGCCTCGGGGTCGGCGAGCCCCGGGTGGCGGCGCTTCGCCGGCTCCTGGAGCTCGACCGTCCCGCCCCGCTTCGCGACGATCCGGGCCCGCACGAGGTCCTCCTGCACGTCCACCCCGAGCGCGAGGCCGAGCTTGCGGACCTCGTCGAAGGGGGCCTCGGCCCCGAACGCGTCCCAGGCGAGCAGGTACCAGTCGGTCACCGGGTCGAACTCGATCGGCCGCCCGAGCAGGAGCCCCCGGCGGCGCAGCGCGGCGACCTCCTCCCGGGCGAGTTCGAGCGCTTCCTCCGGCCGGAGCGTCCGGGGCTCCCCGGTCCGCTCGTCGACCTCGGCGGTGAGCACGGGCCAGCGCCTGGAGATGACCGAGAGCGTCGGGCCGAAGGTCGAGATGTAGAGGTCGACGCCGGAGATGCCCGCTCCCTGGAAGGCTTCGGCCCGCTCCCTCGCGGTCCGGCGGACCTCGTCCTTCAGGTCGTCCCACCAGGCGGGGTCCGAGCCTGCCTCGCGCTTACGACAGGTGAGCAGGATCGTCGAGGCCGCCGCGGCCTTGCCGGCCTGGTGCAGCGAGTGCTCCGACTCGGTGTGGATGGGCCAGGAGGACTCGATCACGAAGCCCGCCTCGATGAGCGAGCGCCCGAGGGCGTCCCAGGCCTCGGTCTGCTTGTGGGTGAACATGACCGTGAGGACCCCGTCCGGGCGCAGCACCCGGTGCATCTCCCGGAAGCAGGCGGTCATCTTCCGCTCGTAGTCGGCCCGGGCGAGGTCCTCGGCCTTCCGCTCATCGAGCCCCTCGAACCGCGCCGAGTTCGCGACCGCCTCCGCGTCCTTGTCGGTCAGCTCGGCGGCGAACAGATCGGGGTAGAGGTGGCCGAGGGAGCGCTTCTCCCAGACGTAGAAGAAGTCCGACAGCTCCGCGTACTGGACGTTGGCGTAGTAGGGCGGGTCCACGACGATCGCGTGGAGCGAGCCATCGGCGAGCGGCAGGTCGGCGGCGCTCCCCTGGCGGACCTCGACGAGGTCCGCGGCGGCCTCGGGCCGGTCGGGGAAGAGAGCATCGCGCGAGGGGTCGATGAGCTCGGCGATCCCGCGGTAGGCGTCGACGACCTGGTCCACGGCCCAGGGAAGGAGGTTGCGGGCGGCATCGAACTCCCCGTAGCTCCACTTGAAGGCGAAGTCGTGGCGGTCGAACGTGTTCGTGACCTTGAACCGGGTTGCGTCCCACTTGGTGAGGCGGCTCGAATAGTCCACGCCCTTGTCGAACGCGAGCCCCAGGTACGTCAGCACGGCTCTTGCCAGCTCCTCGCCCCCCGCCTGCCGAATCTCGGGCTCGAGCTCGCGGAGCTCCTCAAGCGCCGTGACGAGCGAGAGGAGCTGGCGCGGCGAGAACAGGTCGCACCAGCGGGCCATGCCGTAGATGCGCGGCCGGGGGTCGGTGCTGACCTCCGGGTACGGCTCGGTCGGGATCAGTCCCTCCCGCTCCCAGGCCTGCCAGCGCGCCTCGAGCTCCCGCTCCGCGGGCTCGAGCGCAGCGAGGTCGGCCTCGGTGGGGGCCCGGAAGTCGCCCTTCCGCCCCTCCTTGACGGCCACCGCGTACAACACCTGGCCCATCCGGCCGGCCTGGGCCTCGGCCTTGATGTACTCCGAGGGGATGACCGAGCCCGTCCAGGGGGATCGCGCGTCCCCGCGGGAGAGCGTCCCTGAGTCGGGGTCGGCTTCCTTGGCGCGCCTCCCCCGCACGATCTCGAAGGCGGGCTCGTCCATCCCCTCCTCGGCGACGAGCCGCACCGCGGCGGGGTCCGAGCCCTTCCGGAGCCACCAGTTCGGCGAGAGCGGGACGGGTTTCCCCGTCTCGGGGCAGGCCACGGTGCGGGCGAAGAGGTAGGCCTGCACGGACTCGCCCGCCCGGACCGGGAAGAAGGGCTCGAGGCGCCTGCGCACCCGCTCTGCCCACACCAGCCCCCACTTCTTGATCTCCTCCGCGAGGCCCGGCCCGAACCGGGTGGGGTAGTCGAGGGTCGCGAGGAGGATCACCGCCGCGACCGGGTTCAGCTCCCCGGCGAGGGTCCGGTAGCCGAAGCGGAGGGCCTCGAGCGGGATCGAGCCGCCGCCGGCCATGGGGTCGGCCACGGCGATCTCTTCCGTCCCCCAGGCCAGGAGAAGCAGGCGCCGCTGGAGCTCGAGGTTCTCCCGGTCCGGCGTGAGCGCGAACGCCCGCGGCCCCTCGTAGGCCTGGGCCAGCCTGACCCCGGCCTCGTTCGCCGCCTGGATGCGCCGGCGGGCGGCGACGGGGTCGCCGCGGATCCCGAGCTGGTGGACGAACCACTCCCGGTAGGCCTTCTCGTTCGGGAACCGCTCGAGGAGCTCCTCCGGCCAGTCCTCGGACCAGGCCGGGAGGGTGGCGCCAAGCAGCGCCGCCCGCGAAGCGACGAGCGGCCGCCTCGCCCACCACACGTGGAGCCGATTGGTGGGCGGCTTCTTCGCCGCCGAGCCCTCCCGCTGGCACTCGGCGCCGATCTCCGCAATCGGCAACCACTCCTCGATTAACACCCGCTGGAGTTGTGTCATCCCAATCGCCCTGCCCGCTCCTTCCGAAGGCAGTCGCTGGACCACCAGCGAACGAAGCTGCCGCACGACAGGTTGGACACCATCACCGCGCATCCCCCTTCTCGTCCGCCTCCTCGTTCCCTGGGTACCCGGCAGACGGGTGGGGGGGGCCTGGTTGCGGGGACACCGGTCCCCCCGGCGGGACCGGAATCTGGAGCGTGAAGCTCGTTGCTTGTCGTCCCCAGTGCACACCATGGGCGTTCTCGAAGAGCTTGAAGAAGGTGGTCTTATCGAAGAACAGGAGGTACTGGTTGAAGAGGCTCCGCACGAGGTCCGCGAACGGCCGACCGAGCGAATCGAGATCAGTGGCAATCAGCCCGAGCTCTCGCGCAAATGTCAGATCGATGCTGCGCCCGTGGCTCTTGTGGAGGTCGTAGTCGGAGAGGTAGTTCACAATCCCTGTGACCCTATCGTCTCCGCCTTGGCACTTGAGCATGTAGCGCGATAGCCATTGGGTCGCAAGCTCCCTGGCGAGTTCCTCGGCGCTCTTGCAGATTTCCAGCGTGTGGACGTCGTACTTCGCGAGGAGCGGGACGTAAGCGGTCAGGGAGGCCGGTCCCTCCTCTTCGAGCCTGCGCCGTACCTCCTCGAAGCCTCGGAGCATCGCGCGAGCTGGGACGCCGTTCACTTGCGGATCGATGGGTCCCAGTGAGCCTATTGTGTCGATCACGATCTCGTCCCCCGAGAGGCACAGGAGCGTTGCCGCACTGAACGCGTTGCCCGGGACCAGCCAACGGAGGTGATCAAACCGCCGTCGGAGGACTCGGACGATTCGCTCGGCCGCCTCCGCTATGCCGCCGTTGCTCACCAGCAGCACGTCGGCAGCGTTCCCGTCCACCGTCCGGCACAGATCGGCGATCCCGGTGAGATCGGCGTCGTCGATGTACGCAGGGCTGCCGGTCATCGGTCCCTGGGTCCGCATGACGTAGCAGAGGAGCGGTCGGCCGGTGATAGCCTCCACACGCCGCATCGTCTCTTCGCGAAGGGCGAACAAGTCGACCGACCCTCCGGAGGCGATGAAATAGTCCTGGAGAGCCTGGTACGTGACCGGGACCTCTTTTAGCTCTCCGGGAGCCGGAACCCTGCCACCCCCTGGCACTTCGACCGGGGGACTTCCTGCCCGCGTAACCCGTCCCCTGCGCTGCGACTTCCCCTTCCGCGCGGCCAACCCGCAAACGTCCCCGTTCAGGACACCCTATCGTGGGGGGAGAAGGACACGCGGACCTCGGCTGAGCTGCTCACGCTCTGCCTGACCTCGGGCAGGACGCCCATAGCCCGGAGGGTCCCGACGTACACCTGTTCGATCGCCGAATAAGCCTCCAAGACCCTAACGGCCTCGACGTCCGCCTCGGCGATCTTCCGAACGGCCTCCTCCACGTCGACCTCCGCCCTCCGGTCGTCGGAACCCCTACCGTGATTATCGGCCCAGCGAACTGCCTCCTCAACCCGAACTTGCCGTGGCCCCGACCACGCACGGTCGGATGGGCCTCTTGGACGTTCGCCTCTTGGACCTTCAAGTGCCGGCTGCGGCCCCGAACAAGACGAACGGGCGCAGGTGTCGCCCGGGGCGGTCCCGGCGGCCTCGTAGCCGACTGCGGCCTCCTCCGGATCCCGAGGCCGACGAACCACCCGATCACCTCCTCCGCGACAGCCGCCATCGGCGCGGGCTCGTTCATTTGTCGCTCCAGAGGTCCCGGAACGCCCGCTGGGCCCGGAGCCCGTGGTCGGGGTCGGTGCACTTGGCGAACCAGTAGTAGGCCTCGTCGTCGCTCATCTGCCGCACCGCGGTCGATATCTCCTCGATCCGGCGGATCTTCCGCAGGGGCTTCGTCGCGAGGATCGCAAGCGCGAGCCGGACCCCGGCCTGCTCGGGCACGGTGAAGGGCTTGGTGCGCGTCCGCCGGAGCTCCGAGGGCCGGTGCCCGGCCTGCCGGAGCGCGTCGAGCACGTGGTCGCCCACGGCCTGGAGCGCCCGTCCCGCCGCGAAGACGATCCTGCGGGGCTCGTCGGTGCGGCCGTTCGGGACCTGGCGGATCTCGATGCCGAGGTCCGCGTCCCCCACCGGGTGGACGACGACCTCGAAGGAGCTGCGGCGCCTCATCCCTCGGCCTCCACCGGCTCGGCCCGGAGCCGCATCGCGCCGGGGTTGAGCTGCACGAACACGTCCCGGATGCCGGAGAGCTCGGCGCCGTCGGCTCCGATCCCATCGCCGAAGGCGAGGTTGAGCTCGAGGCGGCCGGAGGCATCGGCGAGCTCCTCGGGCTTGATGCGCTGCACCAGGTCGTTGAGCCCCCGGTAGCGCTCCCACGGACCCTCGTAGCGCACCTGGAGGCGGGTCCCGTCGGAGAGGTCGAGGGCCGCGTCCATCGCCACCCGAACGGTCGCCTTGGGGAGCTGGGGGACGGCGAGGGCCATCGCCCGCAGGTCCCGGAGGAGCTCCGCGCCGACCCCGCTCACCTCCGCCGAGAGCGAGGCGAGGCGCGCCACCCCCCGGTCCTTGGCCTGGTCGGCCAGGGCCTGGAACGCCTGCCCCGGCGCACCCTCGCGCACGGTGATGGCCCCGGGCTTCTCCTCCGGACCCGGGCCCCCGCAGATGCACTGGCTGACCGGCCGGTGGCACACGGGGCAGGTCTCCTCGGGCCCCGGTACCGCCACCGGAGGGTCGCAGATGGGGATCCCCTGCGCGGTCTCGGGGAGGATGAGCTCGACGTCGGAGGAGATCTCGACGAGCGGCGTGGTCGTGGAGTCCTTCGACCAGGCGCACCCCCGGCGGGGGTCGTAGTAGAGCCACTGCCCGTTGCGAACCCCGAGCTTGATCGCCTCCTTCAGCTGGTTCACGTCGAGCAGCATCCGAAGGCCCGGGCGCATCGCGAACTGCTGACGCAGCTCGAGCGGCGTCACTCGGTCGGCGTTCGCCGGCCAGACCTTGTCCCGGAGGAACCGGGGAGCGATCGGCGAGGACTCGGCGGTGATCACCCGATCGTGCTCCCGCAGGACGCGCAGCACGACCTCGGACTGGTCGCGGTCCACCTCGGCCTGGTCCTGCGCCGGGAGGGGCACGTGTGCGAGTCTCCCGTGCGCCTCCGGCGCCGAGCCGTCGGGGTGGTAGAGGTGCCGGTACATCCGGGTGATGGCGATCCGCAGGGTGAGCTCGCTCTCGTCGGCCATCTTCCGCAGGCGCTCCTGTTGCTCCTTGGGGAAGTCGCCGAACCGGCCCGGGTCGGTCACGATCCGCTGGATCGCCAGGTAGCGGCGGGCCTGCTCGACGGCGTGGTCCACCGCCGAGTCGTCGGCGACGAGGAAGACGACGTTGTTGGGGAACCGGCGGAAGCCCTGGGCCACCCCCGAGCGTCTCGCGAGGTGGACCACGAGGTCCGGCGGCGCCTCGTCCCCCTCCGTCGCCCGCACCGCGTCGTAGTGGAGCACGGCGAGCCTCGGTCGCTCGAAGGAGTCCTCGACGTCGGCGGGCTCGGCCGGGAAGAAGACCGGCTCGAAGGTCCCCTTCTTCCAGATCCTGCGGATCCGCTCGTCGAGCTCCCTCTTCGCCGAGGTCTTACCGATCAGCGCGGCCTCGTCCTGGATGACCTTGATGACCGAGGGTTCCGTGGAGAACCGCAGCCGGTTGCCCTTGAGGTCCAGGAACCAGCACGTGTCGAGGAGCCGGCCGAGCTGCTTCTCGACCAGGCCGAGGTCGTCGCCCGGGGTGAAGACCGCGAGCTTGAGCTCGGGCGGCAGGATGCCCGAGGCCACGCCCTGGACGAGGGAGTGGAGGAAGGCCGTGGTGGCGATCCGGGTCCCGGAGGGGGGCCGGCCCGCGGAGGTGAGCTCCTCGTCGGCGAGGGCGGCGTGGGCCCGGGCCCCCGCCTTCGGGTTGGCGATGTCCGCCTCGACGACCTGGCGGAACACGGGTTTGTCGAGCCTGGAGGTGAGGTCGTTGACGATCCCCTGCTCGGAGAGGTCCACGTGGTGGGGATGGATGAGGTAGGCGTCGGCCGGGCGCGTCTGCCACAGCCGCCGCACGACCCTGGCGAGCAGCCGGAGCGCGCCGCGGGTGCGCTGGAAGTTCGGGATCGTGGCCACCTTCTCGTTCAGCGCCCGGAGCAGCTCGGGGTGGAACGGGTAGTCCTTCTCGATGTCCGTGGCGTACTCGGCCGTGCCGGCGTTGGAGGGCAGGTCCGAGCCCCGCTCGAGCTCGGCGAGGAGCGCGTCGTGGTAGGCGTGGGCGGTCTCCCTGGCGGCCTCCAGGTCCACGGCCTCGAAGAGGCGGTGGCGCACGATCGCGGCGATCTCGTCCTCCTCGGTAGGGGTGATGACGTGCTCCTTGCGCGCCGAGACGGACCGGCTCTCCGCGAGGGCGCGCTGGATCTGCTCGGTCTCGTCGGCGAAGGCGTCGGCGGAGCTCGCGAGGGTGTAGACGACGGCGACCCGCTCGGCCGAGGCCGCCGCATCCAGGAGCGCCACGAGGAAGGCGGTGGTCTGATCGGCGAGCGTGCTCTTCCCCACCACGTGCCCGGAGGCGACCTCGAGGTAGCGGGCGAGCTCGTCGATCAGCACGAGCGCCGGCCCATCGCCGAGCACCTTGCGGAGGGTCTCGCTGCCGGGGGCGGTGCCCTCCTCGTCGGCCTCCCTCACCTCCTCGTAGCGCCCGAGCTGCCAGGCGAGCTCGCCCCAGATCGTCCGGGTCCGCACCTCCCCGTGGTCGAGGCCCACCGCGGGGTCCAGGGCGTTGCCGACGAGGGCCGCGACCGGGACCGGCTCGGCGGGCAGGAGCCCGGGATCGATGTAGCGCTCGACCCCCTTTGGCGGCGTGCCGGTCGCCAGGTGGTACAGGGCGATGAGGGCGTGGGTCTTGCCGCCGCCGAAGGCCGTCTCCAGGCGGATCGCGGGGGCCGCGGCGGGCCTCCTGCCGCTCACGCGCCCCAGGGCCTCGGCGAGGAGGCTCTGCAGGCCCCTGGCGGGGTGGGTGTTCGCGAAGAAGCGCTCGGGGTCCTGGTAGATGGGGTCGGCCCTGCCGGCGGCCACCTCCTCGAGCATGGCCGCGAACATCTCGTCGCGCAGCTCGCCCGAGAGCACATCGGCTCTCGGTTCGCAGGTCTCGAAGACCGGCTTCACGGCGGCCTCACCCCCACCCGGTGGCGGGTCCATGGTTGCCCAAGTGTAGTACGGGAGTGATCGGCGGGCTGGTCAGTCGGGGGACGCGGGCAGGAGCCTGGCCGAGCGCGCGAGGGCCCGATGGTCTGCTCTCGCCCGCGGCGTCCTCCCCGATCACGGCCCCCCTTCGGCGACGAGCCGCTCCGCCCACACCACGACCCTCTCCGCCAGGGCGACCGCGCGCTCGTACTCCTGCTCCGTGACGGGACGCAGGGGGCCTGGGTACCGGCCGAGGACTGCGTAGGGGCTGAGGTCGGTGGCTTCTCGGATGTCTTCGGGCACCCGCTCGCCAGCCTCTCCCACCAGACCCAGAAGCCGGGCCAGGTCATGGGCGCGAGGGACGTCCGACCCCTTGTGGATGAGGACCGCCTTCACCGCCTTCTCCGCCGCCTGCTGCGCCTCGAAGCACAGATCCTCCAGGTAGACATCGGGACCCCTGGCCTTCGCGAGGGCCAGGTTGCTCCGAGCCCGGCGCAGGCACTCCCTGGGGTCATCGGGTGGCAGTCGCCTGAGCGGCGTCATACACCACCCTGCCCTCGGCGAGGGCGCCCTTGATCACGAGGCCCGGGCTCTCGCGGTACCGCTCGAGATCCTCAGGGCTTACCACCACCACATCGACGGCCGCACCCACGCCGAAGAGGCGACGGTAGATGCGGCGCGCGACCTCCAGGGGGTCGGCCCCGGCCTTCACAACGAGGAGATCGATGTCGCTCTCAGGCCCCACATCCCCGCGGGCGGCGGACCCGAAGAGAACGACCTTCTCGGGCCTCGCGACCTCGACCATCCGCCGGATCACCTCCTCCACGACGGGCGGCATCACCACCCTCTCGCTCACCGGTCGCTCCTGAGGTCCCGGCAGGTCCGCTGGGCGCGCGGGCCGTCGTCGGGCTCGGTGCACCTGCCGAACCACTGGTCGACCTCGCCGACCGCCACCTCCTCGAGCATGGCCGCGAACATCTCGTCGCGCAGCTCGCCCGAGAGCACATCCGGCCGAGGCTCGCAGGACTCGAAGATCGGCTTCACGGCGGCCTCACCCCCACCCGGTGGCGGGCCCATGGTTGCCCAAGTGTAGTACGGGAGGGATCGGCGGGCTGGTCAGCCGGGGGGCGGGGCAGGACCCGGGCCGAGCGCGCGAGGGCCCGGCGGAACACCCCCAGGGTGCGGTCGAGGTCGTCGGAGCGCGAGGTGTCCGGCCACGAGCCCACCTCCTCCTCGGCCCAGCGCGCCCACCGCGCCATGGTCTCGAAGTACGAGAACACGAACCCGTACATCACGGCCACGACGTGGATGCGCCCGGGGTGGTCGAGGGCGCCGGCCTCGAGCAGCGACCGGGCGATGGCGCGGCCCTCGGCGAGGCCCTCCTCGGCCTGGGCGCGGGCCTCGCGCAGCGCCTGGAGCAGGCGCTCCTTGGTCGTGAGGTCGCCGAGGCTCGCCTTCAGCACCGCCTCGGACTCGAACTGGGCCGGCGCGCTGGGGGAAGCGAACCACTCCTCGAGCGCCCGCCGCCCGGCCTCGGTGATCTCGTAGACCGTGCGGACCCGGGGAGGAGCGCCTCGAGGCCTCGGCCGGGGACTTCGTGTTCGCCCCGCGCGACGTGCCGCACCGCTTCGCCGTGGGCTCGGAGGAGGCGCGCATGCTCGTGCTGGTCACCCCCGGCGGGTTCGAGCGCTTCTTCGCCGAGGTGGGCCGCCCGGCCGAGGCCGGCGGGCTCCCCCCGGTCGAACGGCCCGACCCCGAGGCCCTGTCCGGCGCCGCCCGCCCCTACGGGGTCGAGATCCTGGGCCCCCCGATGCCGTGACGGATCGGGGCCCCCGGCTCCGCCGCGGGGAGCGCGCTACACTCCGCGGGCCGTGGAGACCTGGGAGGCGATCCGGACCCTGCGGGCGGTGCGTCGCTACGAGGACCGCCCGATCCCGCCCGAGGACCTGGAGCTGATCGTGGACGCCGGCCGCCGCGCCCCGAGCTCGATGAACCTCCAGCGGTGGGCGTTCGTGGTCTCGACCGACCGGGCCACGCTGGGGGTGCTCGCGAGCCTCGGCCCCTACACCAAGCACCTGCGGGGGGCGGCCGCGGCGGTCGCCCTCGTCACCCCCGACGGGCGGGACGACGACGAGCGGGGGTCGATCGCGTTCGACCTCGGGCAGGCCATGCAGAACATGCTGCTCGCGGCGTGGGACCGCGGGATCGGCGGGTCCCACGCCTGCCCGGCCGACCCCTACCTCGCCCGCGAGCTGCTCGGCTACCCGGAGGGCTGGCGCTGCGACTACCTGCTCGCGCTCGGCTACCCGGCCCGGCGGCCGGCGAAGGAGGGGCGGCGGAAGCCGCTCGCGGAGGTCCTCCACCGCGAGCGGTGGTGAGGCCCCGGGGCGCCGGGCGCCCCCGACGGCGCGCACGCGCCGGCCGAGGGGACCGACCTCCGCGCGCCCCCCGACCGGGTCAGGACGCCGCGAGCACGGCGAGCCAGGCGTGCACCCGCCACCCCGGCGCCCGGCTCTCGAGCCCCGAGGGCTCGAGGCGGAGGGTGCGCCACCCCCGGGCGAAGGCGGCCTCGATCTCCTCCCGGGTCACCGCCCGCGGCCCGTAGCCCCAGGGGTTCCGCTCGCTCCAGCACACCAGCACGCACCGGCCGCCGGGGCGGAGCACCGCGCGGTAGGCGCCGGGGAGCCCGGCCCGGCCCGCCTCGTCCAGGCTGTGGAACAGGCCCACGTCGAGGACCGTGTCGAAGGTCCGCCCGAGCGACGGTGCGCGGAGGGCGTCGTGGACCAGGAAGCGGGCGGGCGAGCGGCGGGCGCGGGCCTTGGCCCGGGCCCGGGCGATCGCCGCGGGGACCAGGTCGATCCCCAGCACCTCGTGCCCGCGGGCCGCGAGGAACAGCGCGTGCTCGCCGGTCCCGCAGCCGGCGTCGAGGACCGAGCCCACGATCGCGCCCTCCCGTGCCAGGCGGACCACCGCGGGCTGGGGCCGGCCGGTGTCCCAGGTCGGGCGGCCCTCGTAGGCGACCTCGAAGAACCGGCGCGCCGGCGGGCTCATCCGTGGCAGGGCGGGCTCATCCGTGGCAGCGGGTGCGGCCGCGGTCCAGCACCTCCCCGCCGACCGCGACGAACGCCCACTCGTAGCCGCCGGGCCGGAGCACCATCCGGAGCACCCCGAACCGGCCCGTGACCCGGACCTGGGAGCCGGGGATGGGATCCCCGAACCCGTAGTGCGAGCGGCCGCCGGTCCCCACCACGAACTGCCTGATCCCCGACGCGTCGGGGCGCCCCGTCGGGTCCATCCGGGCGAAGCGCTCGTAGTTGTGCTCGTGACCGTTGAGCACGACGTCCACGCCCTCGTCGTGGAGCACCTCCCAGACCGCCGCCATGTCCTCGTCCGACCCGTGCTGGGAGCCCGACGACCAGCGGGGGTGGTGCCAGTAGGCGAGCTCGCAGACGTGGCCGTCGGCGCGGAGGTCCTCCCGCAGCCACCCGAGCTGCGCGGGGGAGATGCTCCCCGGGCCCGAGTTCAGCGCGACGAGGTGCCACCGCCCGAGGTCGAAGCTGTAGTAGCCGCCGGCCCTGCGGTGGGCCCGCCGGCCGAAGTAGCGGAAGTACCCGGCCGCCCCCTCCACGTGGTAGTCGTGGTTGCCGGGCGTGGGGCGGGTGATGTCGAGGAACGCCCCCCACGTGGGGTCGTAGGAGGCCAGGAAGTCCGGGTACTCCCCGTCCGGGTACTGGTTGTCGCCGAGCGTGAGGACCGCCCGCGGGCCGATCCGCCGGATCAGCCGCGCCGTCCCGACCTGCCCCTCGCACGGCTCGCCGCCGCAGGCGATGTCGCCGGCGGCCACGATCACGACGCCGCGGCGGACCGTCCCCAGGTCCCGGAGGCGCTCCCCGGTCGAGGCCGGAGCCGGCGCCCCCTGGCAGGACGCGACCACGATCGCGACGGCGGCGGCGGTGCGACGGATCGTTCCCAGCGGCGGACCTCCAGGTCGGGCCCGACCGTAGGGCCCGGGCGGCCGACCCGTCAAGGCGAGGCCCGGCCGCGGCCCGCGCGCCCGGAGGGACTCGAACCCCCAACCTTCAGATCCGTAGTCTGACGCTCTGTCCAGTTGAGCTACGGGCGCAGCGGAGACGGCGCGATTCGAACGCGCGAGGGAGCTTCCGCCCCCTAACCGCTTAGCAGGCGGCTGCTTTCGGCCACTCAGCCACGTCTCCGCCCTCGATGCTAGCGAACCCGCCCGGCCGGCCCAACCCCCGCGAGGGCGGCGCACGTGGCCGCCGCGTCCCGGCTACCGCTCCAGGCGGCCGGCGCGGGCGAGGAGCTCGAGGGTCCGCTCGATGGGGAGGGCGTGGAGCGTGTTCCCGCCCCGGCCCACGGTCGTGGTCGCCGCGAACAGGGCATTGACCACCGCCTCCTCCACCGCCTCGACGGCGGCCGCGAAGAGCGGGGAGAAGACGCTCGGCCCGTGGCGGCCGTCGAGGAGGGCCCGCACCCCGACGGTGCCGTCGGCGGTGTCGCGGGGGAGGGCCTGGGCGGTGGAGAACGCCACCATCAGCTCGCCGGAGGTGTCGTTCGCGTTGGAACCGCCCCGGCCCAGGCCGAGGGCGGCGCGCACGGCGAGGCGGCGGACCTGGTGCGGGAGCATCGGCGCGTCGGTGGCCACGACGCAGACGCAGGAGCCATCGGCCGGCCGGCGGCGCGGCGGGCCCGGCTCCCCGGACGCGCCCCTCTCCGTCGGCGACCCCGGCTCCCTCGGGGCGTCCGGCCCCTCCGGCATGAGGTCGGTGAGCTCCCGGCCGACCGGGACCCCGTCGATCCGGAGCCCGGGCCGCCGCCCGTGGTTCGTGAGGACCAGGGCGCCGACCGTGTAGCCGCCGACCTCCTCCGGCACGACGCGGGAGGCGGTCCCGATCCCGCCCTTGAACTCGAAGCACTGCATCCCCGTGCCCGCGCCCACGCACCCCTCGGCCACCTCGTGGCCCGGGGGCGCCGCCGCGGCCGCCTCGAGCGCGGCCCAGACGTCCTCGTCGGCGAGCGGCCAGCTCCACACGTCGTTGAGGAACGAGTCGTCGCACTCCGAGACCACCGGCATGTAGCCCTCCTCGGTCCCCGGGTGCCGGGCGATCCACCGGGCGGTCGCGTCGTAGGCGCGGCCGATGAACATGCTCGAGGTGAGCACGATCGGGGTCTGGAGGATCCCCCACTCGTTGAGCTGGTAGGTGCCGACCATCTCCCCGTAGCCGTTCAGCACGTGGGTGCCCACGTACACGCGTTCCTCCCAGGGGAGCCCGGCCGTGGGCAGGACCGCGGTCACGCCGGTGCGGACCCCCGGGTCGCGGACCACCGTGGCGTGGCCGACCCGCACGCCCCGGACGTCGGTGATCGCGTTCCGCGGACCGGTCGGGAGCCCGCCGATCCGCACGCCGAAGTCACGAGCCCTCCCCCGCTCCATGCGACCTCCTTCCCATCCAGCCCGGTGCAGTATCGGGCAGGGCCGGGTGCTGCCGCCCGCGCCGTCGGGTACGATGCCGAACCGCAGGTCATGGGCATCCTCGCGCTCGGGGTCTCCTTCCGCACCGCCCCCATCGAGCTGCTCGAGCGGCTCGCCTTCGACGACGACGCCCTCCACAAGGCCTACCGGCGCGTCCGCGACCTCGGGGAGCTCGACGAGGCGGTGATCCTCTCGACCTGCAACCGGGTGGAGGTGTACGGGGCGGTCGGCTCCTACCACGGCGGGTTCGTGGCCCTCAAGCGCCTCCTGTGCGAGGGCCGGGACGTGGACCCGGACCGGGTGGCCGAGCCGCTCTACGCCCACTGGGAGGAACAGGCCGCCGAACACCTCGCCCGCGTCGCCGCCGGCCTCGACTCGATGGTCCTCGGCGAGCCGCAGATCCTCGGGCAGGTCCGCGAGGCCCACCGCCGGGCCCGCGAGGAGGAGGCCGCGGGGCCGGGGCTCGCCCCCCTGTTCCAGGCCGCGCTCCGCGCCGGGCGGCGGGTCCGGGCCGAGACCGCCATCGGCGCCGCCCCCGACGCGTTCGTCGCGGCCGGGGCGGACCTCGCGGGGGAGTGGCTCGGGGGGCTCGCGGGCCGGACCGCGGTCGTGGTCGGCGCGGGGCGGATGTCCTCGCTCGCCGTCCGCCACCTGCGGGCGCGCGGGGTGGCCCGGGTCCGGGTGCTGAACCGGAGCGTGGACCGCGCCCGCCGCCTCGCCGAGCGCGCCGGCGCCGAGCCCGGCGACCTCGCCAGGCTCCCCGCGGCCCTGGCCGAGGCCGACCTCGCGGTCTCGGCCACGGGGGCCACGGGCGTCGTGATCGACGGGTCCACGGTCGCGGACGCGCTGGCCGGACGGCCCGGGCGCCGGCTGTTCGTCCTCGACCTCGCGGTGCCCCGGGACGTCGACCCCGCCGTCGTCTCGCTCGCCGGGGTCCGGCTGGTCGACCTCGAGGCCCTCCGCGGCCGGTTCGCGGAGCGCGAGCGCGACGCGGCCGGCGAGCTGGAGCGGGCCCGGGGCATCGTGGCCGAGGAGGTCCGGAGGTTCCAGGCCCGCCGCCGCGCGGAGCGCGTGGCGCCCCTGATCGCCGCCCTCCGGGAGCGCGGGGAGCGGGCCGCCGCCCAGGAGCTCGCGCGGTTCCGTTCCCGCCTCGCCGGCCTGGAGCCCGCGGAGCGGGAGGCCGTGGAGGCCCTGGCCCGCGGCATCGTGGCCAAGCTCCTCCACGGCCCGATCGTGCGGCTCAAGGAGCTGTCGGGGCCGGGGGCCGACCTCCGGCACGCGCGGCTGCTCGCGGAGCTGTTCGACCTGGAGCCGCCGGGCTGACGTGCGCCTGCGGATCGGCACCCGGCGCTCGCGGCTGGCGCTCGCCCAGGCGGAGGAGGTGGCCGGGCGCCTGCGGGCGGCGGGGTTCGAGGCCGAGCTGGTCCCCATGCTCACCTCGGGCGACCGCGGCGCCCGGGCCGAGCTCTCGAGGGCCGGCCTCAAGGGGCTGTTCGTGGCCGAGATCGTCCGGGCGCTCCAGGAGGGGCGCGTCGACCTCGCCGTCCACTCGGCGAAGGACCTCCCGAGCGAGGACCCCGAGGGCGTGGTGGTCGCCGCCGTCCCACCGCGCGCCCCGGCGTTCGACGTCCTCGTGACCAGGGACGGCGAGCTGCCGGAGGGCGGCACGATCGGGACCTCGAGCCTCCGCCGGCGGGCGCTCCTCCGCGGCTCGACGCCGTACCGGGAGCCCCGGGCCAGGTTCGCCGAGCTGCGGGGGAACGTGGACACGCGCCTGCGCAAGCTCGCCGGGGGCGAGGTCGACGGGCTCGTGCTGGCCGCCGCCGGGCTGCTCCGCCTGGGCCTGTGGCCGAGCGGCGCGAGCGGGTCCGAGGTCCGGCTCGCGGTGGAGGGCACCCCCACCGCCCGCGAGGTCGCGATCGTCCCGGCCCCCGGCCAGGGGTGCCTCGCGGTCCAGGCCCGGGCCGACGACGCGCGGGCCCGGGGGGCGGCGGCCGCGGTGGACGACCCCGCGAGCCGCGACGCGCTCGAGGCGGAGCGGGCCGTGGTGCGGGCGCTGGGCGGGGGCTGCGCGCTCCCCCTCGGCGCGCACGCGTCCCGTGGACCCGACGGCCGGCTCTCCCTCGCCGCGATCGTGGCCACCCCGGAGGGCGACCGGACCGCCGCGGCCGACGCCCGGGGCGACGACCCGGGGGCGGTGGCGGCGGAGGTGGTGGCCCGGCTCCGGGAGCGGGGCGCGGAGGAGATCCTGGCCCGCGCCCGCGGGGAGGGGTAGCGTGCCGGCCCGCCGCGGACCCCTCGCGGGGAAGGTCGTGCTCGTGACCCGCCCCCGCGCCCAGGCGGGGGAACTCGTCCGGCTCCTGGAGGCCCGGGGGGCGGAGGCCATCGTGGCCCCGGCCGTCGAGGTCGTCCCCCTCCGTTCCCGCCGCCTGGACCGCGCGCTCGAGGAGCTCCTGGCCGGCGGGTTCGCCTGGCTCGTCCTCACCAGCCGGAACGGGGTGGAGGCACTCGAGGCACGGCTCCGGGAGCGCGGCGCGGGCCTCGCCGACGCGCCGGCGCGGGTGGCCGCGGTGGGCGAGGGGACCGCCGAGGCCCTCCGCGAGCTGCGTGTCCGGCCGAACCTCGTGCCGCGGACGTTCACCACCGAGGCGCTGGCCCGCGCGTTCCCCAGGGGCGAGGGCCGCGTGCTCCTCGCCCGGGCCGACGTCGCACCGCCCGGGCTCGAGGAGGCGATCCGGGCGAAGGGGTGGACCCCGGTCCGGGTGGACGCCTACCGCACGCGCTTCCCCCGGGCGCTCCCGGCCGAGGCCCGGGCGGCCCTCCGCCGGGGCGGGGTCGACGCGGTGACGTTCACGAGCGCGTCGACCGTGCGGGGGTTCGTGCGGCTCCTGGGCGCCGCCCGCGGGAACCCGAAGGTGGTCTGCATCGGCCCGGTCACGGCCCGGGCGGCCCGCGAGGCCGGCTTCACGGTGCACGCGGTCGCCCGCCCCCACACGCTCGAGGGGCTCGTCGACGCCGTCGAACGCGCGATCCGTCGGCGTCGCGGTACCATCGGCCCGTGGGGTTCCCCCGCCATCGACCGCGCAGGCTGCGCCGGACGCCGGCCCTCCGGGAGCTGGTCCGGGAGACCTCGCTCGCTCCCTCCGACCTGATCGCACCGCTGTTCGTGAAGGAGGGGATCGCGGAGCCCCTCCCCATCCCCTCGATGCCCGGGCAGTTCCAGCACACGCTCGACTCCCTCCGGAAGGAGGCGCGGGAGGTCGCCGAACGCGGCGTGCTCGCGTTCATGCTCTTCGGGGTGCCCGAGCGGAAGGACGCGGAGGGGTCCGAGGCGTGGAACCCCGACGGGATCGCCCAGCGGGGGCTCCGGGTGCTCCGGGAGGAGCTCGGGCCCGAGCACGTCGTGATCGCCGACCTGTGCCTCGACGAGTACACCGACCACGGGCACTGCGGCGTCCTGGCCCCCGACGGCTCGGTGGACAACGACGCCACGCTCGAGCGGTACCGGCGGATCGCGGTGGCCCAGGCCGAGGCGGGCGCGGACCTGGTGGGGCCGTCGGGGATGATGGACGGGCAGGTCGCGGCGATCCGCGACGCCCTCGACGAGGCGGGGTTCCAGCGGGTCGGGATCCTCGCCTACGCGGCGAAGTTCGCCTCGAGCTTCTACGGGCCGTTCCGGGAGGCGGCGGAGTGCGCGCCCCGGTTCGGCGACCGCACCGGCTACCAGATGGACCCGGCCAACGCCGACGAGGCCATCCGGGAGGTCCGGGCCGACATCGAGGAGGGCGCGGACCTCGTGATGGTGAAGCCGGCGCTCCCCTACCTCGACGTGCTCCGGCGGGCGAAGGACGCGACCGGGTTCCCGATGGCGGCCTACAACGTCTCCGGCGAGTACGCGATGGTGAAGGCGGCCGCGGCGAACGGCTGGCTCGACGAGCGGCGGGTCGTGCTCGAGATCCTCACGTCGATCCGCCGGGCCGGGGCCGACCTCGTCCTCACCTACCACGCGAAGGACGCGGCGGGCTGGCTCGCCTCCGCGTAGGGGGAGCCCGATCGCGGAACCGCGCCGAGGACCGCCGGACCCGCGGCGTGGCGCCCGGCGACCTACGAGGCCCAGGGGAGGGGCCACACCTTGACCACGACGGCCCATCTGGGCCCGGGCGTCGGCCCCCAACTCGCAGAGCGGCGGCACGCCACTCCTTCCCCACCGCCGACATCGAAACGATGCTCGAGGAGATCGAGCACCGCGCTTAGGTGTCTTCCCTGCCGGCGAGGCGTCGGAGGAACGCCTCACCCCGGAGCGCGACGCCCTCCCGCACCGCCGAGGTCGCGAGGGGGTCGCCCCGTGCGAGCGCCCTGCGGAACTCTTCCTGGGTGTAGCCGACCGCCTGGACGCCGGCGGGCGCGTCGGCGGCCAGGACCGCGCTCCGGTCCGGGATCCGGGCGGGGAGCCCGTCGGAGATCACGACCACGTCGACGTCGCTCCACACGTTGAAGTCGCCCCGGGCGACCGACCCCACGACCGCGGCCGCGAGCACCGGGATCCGGCCGGACAGCCCGCGCACGTAGCCGCGGGCCAGCTCGATCAGGCGCTCCCGTTCCCGCCGCCGCGCCGCGAGCACCTCAGCCACGGAGCCCCTCCCACGCGGCGTCGACGAAGGCCAGGATCCCCCGGGCGTCCTCCATCGCCTGTTCCGAGTCGGCCCGCGTGTAGTGGTCGCTCGGGGGCCCCGACGCGTGCGCGTCGGGGTAGCGCGGCGGGATGTAGTGCCGCCCCAGACGGGCGAGCGCCTCCCGGATCGCGTCGGGGATCTCCAGGCCGGCCTCGGCGATCCGCGCCCCGAGCCGGGGGAGGTCGTGGCCCCACGGCCCGAGCCCCAGGCCGTGCAGGAGGCCCTTCACACCCAGTTGCGCCGCCTGCTCCGCGAGGAAGCACGCCCAGTTGTGGGCACCGCCCGCGGCCTCCCGTCCCGCGGCCTCCAGGGCCCGGTCGGCCTCGGCCCGCCAGCGCCGGAACTCCTCCTCGTCGAGGGGCGGCCTCCCGCTCCCGGTCGACATGGCGCGGCCATCATCCCGCGGTCGACCTCGGCCGTCACGCCGCGCACGGGTCGCCCGCCCCGATCGGGCCGTGCGTCCCCCACGTCCCCGGCCCGCGGGACGGAACGCCGACGAGGGACCGGGGTAGGCTTGAGCGGGAAGGAGGAGCCATGGGACGCGAGACGGCGACGTTCGGCGCGGGGTGCTTCTGGGGCGTGGAGTGGGTGTTCCGGCAGGTGCCGGGGGTGCTCGAGGTGGTCTCGGGCTACGCCGGCGGCCACGTGCCGAACCCCAGCTACGAGCTCGTCTGCACGGACACGACCGGCCACGCCGAGGTCGTGCAGGTGACGTTCGACCCCGAGCGGGTGAGCTACGAGCAGCTCCTCGAGGTCTTCTGGGCGATGCACGACCCCACCCAGGTGAACCGGCAGGGCCCGGACGTGGGCACCCAGTACCGGAGCATCATCCTCACCCATTCCGAGGAGCAGCGGGCCGCGGCGGAGGCCTCGAAGGCCCGCGCGCAGGCGCGCCTCGACCGGCCGATCGCCACCGAGATCCGGCCGTTCGAGGCCTTCTACCCGGCCGAGGACTACCACCAGCGGTACTACGAGAGGACCGGGAAGGAGCCCTACTGCCACGTGCTCCCGGTTGGGGTCCTCCGCGGGCTGGGCCTGCGGCCCGCGGCGAGCTCCTGACGCGCCCGGACCCAGCGGGCGAGGCGGGCCCATCCTCGCGGCGCACGATCGCCGCCACACCGCGGCCTGGACAGCGGCGGTCCCGGCTCACCGCGCCGGCGAGATCCGCTCGGGCGCCAAGAGCCGGAGGCCCCGCACCGGCTGGAAGTCCCGGAGGTTCCGGGTGACGAGCGTGAGGCGATGCTGGAGGGCCGTCGCCGCGATCAGGGCATCGGGGGTCCGCACGCCGGCCTCCCGGCGGATCCGGCCGGCGCGCTCGGCGATCCCCCGGTCCACCGGGAGCTCCCGGAACGGGGCGAGGAGCAGCCGAAGGACGTCCTCGTCCGCCCCCCGGCCGGCGAAGAGCTCGCACCGGGTGACCACGGAGTAGTGGAGGCGGTGCCGTCCGGGCCTGAGCCGTCGTGCTCCGCGGAGGTGGTCGACGAAGACGTCGGTGTCGAGGAGGAGCTCAGCCACGGTCCCACTCGTCGCGGGACGGGACGTCGAGCGCCGGAGCGCGCCCGAACGTCGCCTCGAGGGCCTGCGCCACGCTCGGTCCGGACGCCTCGAGGTAGCGGTCGACGGCCTCCCGGATGAGCTGGGCGAGCGTGGTGCCGCGGCCGCGGGCCAGCTCGTCCAGGCGCCGCCGCTGCTCGGCAGTCAGGTAGATCTGCGTGCGGGTAGACATCTACGCCGCAGTATACAGCTGGACCTGGCGGCCGGCCCCCTCTCGAGCTCGGGGTGTAGATCGGGCGGGTGATCACCGAGCGGGCCGCGCCGCCAGCCGAAGACACCACCGTCCTGCTCTACGCCGTCGGCGGGGACCACCCCCTGGCGGGACCGTGCCGGCGCCTGGTGGAGGCGGTCGGCGAGGGGCGGGTCACGGCCACGACGCCCGCCGAGGCCATCCAGGGGTTCGTCCACGTGCGGGCGAGGCGCCGGACGCGGCGCGACGCGGCGGAGCTCGGTCGTAGCTACGCCGAGCTCCTCTCCCCGTTGCTCGCGGTGAGCGCCGACGCCCTCGCCCACGGGCTCAGGCTGTTCGAGCGCCACCAGTCCCTCGGCGCCTTCGACGCGATCCTCGCGGCGACCGCCCTGGGGGCGGGGCCGAGGCGCTGGTCTCCGCCGACCGGGCGTTCGGCTCGGTGCGGGGCCTGCCGTGGGTCGATCCCGCAGGCTCCGGCCTCGAGCCACTCCTGGCCGGCGCGGGCTGAACGGCCGCGGCGGTGAGCCCTACCCGTCGAGCGCTCCCGTCGCGAGCTGGCGATAGGCGACCGAGCGAGGGCGGCTTCACCTCGACGACCACCCCTCCCGTCGCATCCGCCCGGAGCGGCTTCTCGCAGATCCGTGCCCTGGAGAGAGAGGTCCCCCATCCGGTGGACAGGCCACATGCCACCAGGGGCCCCACGGCGACCCCCCTGGGGCTCGTGGCCCGGCGTTCCCGTAGCATCCCCTCGGTGGGACGGTCCGAGGAGCTCTTCGAGCGGGCCCGGCGGGTGATCTCCGGCGGGGTGAACTCGCCGGTCCGCGCCTTCGGCGCGGTCGGGGGGACGCCCCGGTTCGTCGCCCGCGGCGAGGGCGCGTACGTCGTGGACGTCGAGGGGAACCGCTACGTCGACCTGGTCCAGTCCTGGGGGGCCCTCCTCTTCGGCCACGCCCGGGAGGAGGTCGTGCGGGCCGCCACCGACGCGGCCTCGAGGGGGACGAGCTTCGGCGCGCCCACCGAGGCCGAGGTCGAGCTCGCCGAGCGCGTCCGCCGCCTCGTCCCCTCGGTGGAGATGGTGCGGCTCACCTCCTCCGGCACCGAGGCGGCGATGGCCGCCGTCCGCCTGGCCCGGGGCGCCACCGGCCGGGACCTCGTCCTCGCGTTCGAGGGCTGCTACCACGGGCACGCCGACGCCCTCCTCGCCAAGGGCGCCGGGTCGGGGATGGCCACGTTCGGGATCCCCGCCTCCCCTGGCGTGACCGAGGGCGCGGCCCGCGACACCGTCACCGCCCCCTACAACGACCTCGAGGCGGCCCGGGCCGTGTTCGAGGTTCACGGGGAGCGGATCGCCTGCGTCATCGTGGAGCCGGTGGCGGCGAACATGGGCGTGGTGCCGCCGGCCCCGGGGTTCCTGGCCGGCCTCCGCGAGCTCTGCACGGCGAGCGGAGCCCTCCTGGTCTTCGACGAGGTCATCACCGGCTTCCGTCTGGGGCTGGGCGGGGCCCAGGCCCGGTTCGGCCTCACGCCTGACCTCACGGTCCTGGGGAAGGTCCTCGGCGGCGGCTTCCCCCTCGCGGCCTTCGCGGGGCGGGCCGAGGTCATGGAACGGCTCGCGCCCTCGGGCCCCGTCTACCAGGCGGGCACGCTCTCGGGGAACCCGGTGGCGGTGGCGGCGGGGCTCGCCACGCTCGAGCTCGCCGAGCGGGTGGACCCCTACCCCGTGCTCGAGGTGAGGGCGGAGCGCCTCGCCGAGGGGCTCGCCCGGGCCTTCGCCGAGGCCGGCGTCCCGGCCGTCGTGAACCGGGAGGGGTCGCTCCTCAGCGTGTTCTTCGCGGAGGGACCGGTGCGGAACTTCGAGGAGGCTCGCGCGGCCGACCACGCCCGCTACGCCCGGTTCTTCCACGCGATGCTCGAGCGCGGTGTCTACCTGCCGCCCTCGGGGTACGAGGGGTGGTTCCTCGGCGCGGCGCACGGGGAGGCGGAGATCGAGCGGATCCTCGACGCCGCCCGGGAGGCGGCCGGGGGGCGCTGACCCCGGCGTGGGGGCGCTCGCGGCCGGCGCCGTGGCCGGGCTGGGGATCGCCGTCCCCGTCGGGCCCGTCGCGATCCTCCTCGTGGACCTCTCGGTGCGCCGGGGGTTCCGCCGCGCCGTCCCCGCCGCGCTCGGCGCGGCGAGCGCCGACCTGCTCTACGCGGGCGTCGCCGCGCTCCTCGGGCTGGCCGCCGCCCGCCTCCTCGAGCCGTACGCGGCCCCGCTGCGGGCGGTATCGGTGGGCGTCCTCCTGGCGATCGTCGCGTACCGGATCCGCGCGCTCCTGCGGCCGGCGTCCCGGGGGCCGGCCTCCCCTCGGGAGGAACGCGGGCTCCTGCGGACCTACGCGTCGTTCCTGGGGCTCACGGTGCTCAACCCGATCACCGTGGCGTACTTCGCCGCCCTGATCGTCGGGCTCCAGGACGGGGTGGCGGACGACGCGGCAGGTAGGGCGCTCTTCGTCGCCGGCGCGGGCGGCGCGTCGGCCGCCTGGCAGCTCCTGCTCGTGGGGGCGGGAGGTGTTCTCCACCGGCGGCTCCCCGAGCGGGCCGCGGCGGTGACGGGCTGGACGGGGAACCTCCTCATCGCCGCGCTCGCCCTCCGCCTGGCGCTCGGCGGGTGACGCCCGTTCGGACACCGTCCGGTCCCTCAGCGGCCCGGCTCAGGCCGGGACCGCGAGGAGCACCGCCGCCCCGAGCCCGAGCACCGTGCCGGCGACCTGCGGGGCGCGGGCCCGCTCCCGGAGCACCACCAGCCCGAGCAGGCCGCCCAGGGCCGGGCTCGTCGCCACCAGCGGCACGATCACGCTGGCCGGTCCGCGGGAGAGCGCCACCAGGTACCCGATCGTCGCCACCGCCGCGAGGGCCAGGACGGCCACGGTGAGCCTCGCCAGCCAGCCGGCGAGGGAGGGGACCGGCAGCCGCTCCCGCCGCAGGAGCAACGCCCCCGCGGCGAGCTGCACCGCCGCGCCGGTCACGAGGAGGGCGGAGGGGCCGGCCGGCGTGACCACGACCTTCGCCAGGAACGCCCCGAGCCCCTGGAGGGCGGTGGAGAGCACCGCGAGCCCGAGCCACGGCCCGCGGGTCGAGGTCCCCTCCTCGGGTCGCCACCCGAGGAGCGCCACCGCGAGCACCGCCGCCCCGATCCCCGCCGACCGCACGGCGCCCGGTCGCTCGCCGAGGAACGCCACGGCGAGGCCCGCGGTCACCGGGGGCGAGAGCCCGGTGATCGGCGACACCCGGCTCACCGGCCCCCGCCGGAGGGCCTCGGTGGTCACCCAGAACGTGACGGCCGTGAGCGCGGAGACCCCGAGGGCACCGGGGAGCGCCGCGGCGGGCGGGGGATCGAGGACGAGGACCGGCAGGTAGACGGGGAGCCCGACCGCGGCCGAGAGGAAGTAGTACTGGGCCGTGTCGAGCTCCTCGAGCACGCGCTTGGCCACGACCCGTTGCACCGACCAGGCGACCAGGGCGAAGAGCGCCGGGAGCGTCCAGGGCTCCACGGGCTACCCGCCGAGCCGGGGACGAGGCGTGGCCGGGGCCACCCCCGCCCGGGTCGGCCTCCCCGCCGTGATCAGGCCCCCCGCTCGGCCCGGAAGGCCTCGAACTCCCTGTCGGCCTTGGCGGCGAAGACGAAGTCGGCCTCGTGGAGCCCGCCGATCTTGTGGGTCCACACCTGGACCTTCACCCTTCCCCACGCGAGGTGGATGTCGGGGTGGTGCCCGACGGACTCCGCGAGCTCCCCGATCCGGTTCGTGAACGCCAGGGCCTCCCGGAAGTCCTCGAACCGGTACTCCTTCTCGAGGTGGTGCCCATCGACGACCCGCCAGTCGTTGTCAAGGTCCGCGAGGTAGGACCCGAGCTCCTCCCCGGCGAGCGGCGGCACCCCTCCCTTGCACGGCACGCACTCCATCGCGGCGAGGTCGCGCATCGCCCCTCCTTCGTTCGCTCCCTCCGCCTCACGTCATATCGGCGAACGCCGATCGGACGTCCGTCCGGACGCCCGTGACGAACGGGATCTCCTCCTTCGTGTACAGGCGGGCCCGGGCCTCGCGGAGCCGGCGGATGCAGTCGACGAGCCGCTCGGGGCGGTCCGCCTCGAAGGCGAGGATCCACTCCCAGTCCCCGAGCCCGAACCCGCTCGTCGTGTTCGCGAGCACGTCGGGGAACTCCCGCCCCAGCTCCCCGTGCTCGCGCAGGAGCGCCGCCCGCTCCTCCCGCGGGAGGAGGTACCACTCCGCGGTGCGGACGAACGGGTAGACGCAGAGCACCGGCTTCGGGGGCTCGCCCTTCACGAACGCCGGCCGGTGGTCGGGGGTGAACTCCGCCGGCCGCGTCACCCCGACGAAGAGGTGCGCGAGCTCCATCAGCCGCCCGGCCCGGGTCCTGCGGAACGCGACGAGGAGCTCCCGGAGCTCCTCGAACGACGGCCCGTGCCACCAGCAGAGGAGGTCGGCGTCGGCCCGGAACCCGACGGTCGAGTACGTGCCCCGGACCGTCACGCGGCCCTCCCGCTCCTTGAGCAGCTCCTCGACCTCGCGGGCCGCGTCCTCGAGCTCGTCGGACGGGAGCGCCCGCAGCTCCCGGGTCCCGCGGAACGCCGGGTACATCGCGTAGATCAGCTCGTCGTCCACGTCCCCTCCGTTCGCTCCGCCGCCCCGCGAGCGCCGAGGCCGGCCACCGCCTCCGCCGCCGCCCGCCCCGCGCCGCGCACGACGTCGGCCACCCCGGCCCCGTCGTAGGCCGAGCCCACGAGGAAGATACCGGGCGGGAGCGCCTCGGCCACCCCCCGGACCAGCTCGCCGTGCCCCACCTCGTACTGGGGCATGGCCCGCGGCCACCGCACGAGCGCCCAGGCCTCCGGGGCCGCCGGGAGGTCGAGGACGGCGGCGAGCTGGCGGCCCACGCCCTCCACGATCTCCTCGTCCGGGACGTCGAGGAGGTCCTCCGCCCCGGCGCCCCCGAGGAAGCAGCGGAGGACGGCGCGGCCCCCGAACGCCTCCTCCGGCCACTTCCGCGAGAGGAACGTGCAGGCGAGCATCGCGGCCCGCCCCCGCGGGACCACGAACCCCGAGGCCGCCGGGAGCCGCTCGTCGGTCCCCTCCGGGTAGGCCAGGGCCAGGACCCCGGTCGAGACGTAGGGGATCCGCCGGAGCGAGGCCGCCGCCGCGGGTGCGACGGCCTCGAGCAGGTCGGCGGCGACGAAGGCCGGGGTCGCCACGACGACGGCGTCCGCTGGGAAGGCCCCGTCCGCCCCCGCGTCCACCGCGTAGCCGCCCCCCTCCGCCCGCACCGCCCGGGCCACCGCGCCCAGCCGCAGCCGCCCCGGCCCCACCGTCCCGACCAGCGCCTCGACGAGGCGGCGGACGCCGCCCACCGGCCGCACGAACAGCGGGCCCGGGTCCGCGCGGCGGGCCGCCCGCAGGGCCGCCCGGGCTCCGCGGATCAGGCTGCCGTGGTCCCGCTCCCACGCCGCGAGCTCCGGGAACGTGGCCCGCACCGAGAGCCGGTCGGCGTCGCCCGCGAAGAGCCCGGCGAGGAGCGGTTCGACCAGCACCTCGGCCACCCCGTCCCCGAGCCGCCGCCTGACGAGCCCGCCGAGCGACTCGTCCCCCCCGGGCGGCCTCCCCCGCGCCCACAGGTCCCGGAGCGCCCGCAGCCGGGCGGCCGGGGGGAGCCCCGGCCAGCGGAGCAGCTCCGCGGGGGAAGCCGGCACGCCGAACGCGTTCTCGGGGAACGGGAGCAGGCCGCGGTCGGTCCAGACCAGCGACCGCGAGGTCGCCGGGGCCTCGAGCGGCACCCCGAGCTCCCGGCAGAGGTCGGCCGCCCACGGCTTCCTCGCCACGAACGCGTCGGGGCCGGCCTCGACCTCCAGGCCCCCCACCCGGACCGTCCGGAGCTTCCCCCCCGGACGGCCGTCGGCCTCGAGCACCGTGACGTCGAGCGCCGGGTCCGCCCGGAGCAGGCGGTGGGCGGCGGCCAGGCCCCCGACCCCGGCCCCCACGACCACGACCCGGCTCACCGGGCCTCCGCGAGCTGCCGCCGGACGACGTCGGCGAGGACGGCGAGGAAGGCCGGGTCGGCGTTGGGCATCTCGGTCCGCTCGAAGCCGAGCCCGAGGCCTTCGGCCAGCCCCCGCGCCTCGAGGTCCAGGTCGTAGAGGACCTCGAGGTGGTCCGAGACGAACCCGGCCGGGCAGACCACGACCGCCCGTCGGCCCTCCCCGGCGAGCCTCCGGATCACGTCCTCCAGGGGCGGCCCCCACCAGGGATCCGCGGTCCGGCCCGCGCTCTGCCACGCGACCTCGAACCCCTCGAGGCCGGCCGCGGCCGCCACCAGCTCGGCGGTCTCCCGGAGCTGCCAGGCGTACGTGCACCCGTCCGGGCAGGCCTCGCAGGTCTTGCAGCGGAGCGAGCCGTCCGGGAGCGTCCGCACCGGGAGGCTGTGGGCGGTGAACACGACCGCCCCCCGCTCCCGCGCGTCCGCCCCGAGCCGCCCCAGGGCGTCCGCCACCCTCGAGGCCAGGAACGAGACGAACCCCGGGTGGTCGTGCCAGCTCCGGACGAACGAGAACGCCGGCCCGCCCTCCTCCGCCAGGACCCGTTCGACCCGCTCGACGTAGGTCTCCACCGACATCGCTGACCAGTGCGGCGCCATCACGAGGCCGACCGCCCGCCGGACCCCGTCCTCCCGCATCTCCCGGACCGCCTCGTGGATCCAGGGCGGGGAGTGCTTCATCCCGAGGTAGACGCGGAACCTCCCCCCGTCGTCCAGTGCCCGCTCGAGGCCCTCGGCCTGCGCCCGGGTGATCTCGAGCAACGGGAACCGGTCCCCGATGGCCCGGTAACGCTCCCGCAGCTCCTCGAGGTGCTCGGGCGACGGCGGCCGGCCGCCGCGGATGTCGGTGTAGTAGCGCTCGATGTCCTCCGGCCCCGCGGCCGAGCCGTAGGCCATGACCAGGACGCCGACGGGCTCGGTCACGACCCCCCCTCCGAGGTCCGCTCGTGGACCAGGTCCACCAGCCGGGCCAGCGTGTCCGGCGGCGTCTCGGGCAGGACCCCGTGGCCCAGGTTGAAGACGTGGCCCGGCCGGCCGCCGGCCAGGGCCAGCACGCCCAGGGCCTTCCGCTCCACCGCCTCCCACGGCGCGAGGCAGACCGCGGGGTCCAGGTTCCCCTGGATCGCGCGGTCGTGGCCGATCCGCTCCCACGCCCGGTCCAGCGGCACGGTCCAGTCCACCCCGATCGCGTCGCCCCCCGCCCGCCGCATCAGCGGGAGGAGCTCGCCGGTCCCCACGCCGAAGTGGATCGCGGGGACGCCGAGGGCCCGCACCTCGTCGAAGAGCCGCCGCACGGAGGGCAGCACCGCCCGCCCGTAGTCCTCGGGGTCGAGCGCCCCCACCCAGGAGTCGAAGACCTGGACCACCTGGACGCCGGCCTCCACCTGGGCCCGCAGGTGCGCGGCGGAGATCCCGGCCAGGGCCTCCACGAGCCGCTCCCACGTCGCGGGCTCGGCGTGGAGCAGGGCCCGGGCCCGCTCGTGGCCCCGGGACGGCCCGCCCTCCACGAGGTAGCTCGCGAGCGTGAACGGCCCGCCGGCGAAGCCGATCAGCGGGACGTCCAGCTCCTTCCGCAGCAGCCGGACCGCCTCCCCGACGTAGGGCTCGTCCTCCTCGGGCACGAGCGGGCGCAGCCGCGCCACGTCCCCCGCCGACCGGACCGGTTCGTCGACCACCGGTCCCACGCCGTGCACGACCCGCACGGGCACCCCGACCGCCGCGAGGGGGGCCATGAGGTCCGAGAACAGGATCGCCGCGTCGAGCGCCATCCGCCGGAGCGGCTGCAGCGTGAGCTCGCAGACGAGCGCCGGGTCCCGCACCGCCTCCAGCACGTCGCGGTCGCCCCGGAGCGCGCGGTACTCGGGGAGGTAGCGGCCGGCCTGCCGCATGAACCACACCGGGGTGGCGTCCACGGGCTCCAGCCGGAGGGCGCGGAGCAGCCGGTCGTTCCTCGGGGTCCGGTCCACGGGGAAGAGCATACGGAGGGCCCGGCGGGGCGCCCCGCGGGGGTTAGGCGAGCCCCAGCCGCCCCCGGTCGAGCAGGACGTCCGGGAGGGCCGCCGCTCCCGCCTGGCGCGGGAGCCGCCGGCCCCCGAGGGCCTCCCGGAGCACCCGGAGCAGGTCCTCGACCTCGAACGGCTTGGACACGAAGGCCGCGGCGCCGAGCTCGGCGGCCCGCGTCCGCTCCCGCCGCCCGTCCGTGGCGGAGCAGATCACGACCGGCGGCCCCCCGGCGCGGGTGGCGAGCTCGGCCAGCACGCCCCAGCCGTCGAGCACCGGGAGCATCAGGTCGAGGAGCACGAGGTCGGGCCGCTCGGCGTCGATCCGACGGAGCGCGGTCTCGCCGTCGGCCGCGAGGCAGGTGTCGAAGCCCGCGTCCTCCAGCGTGAGCCGGAGCAGGAGCAGCATGTCGGGCTCGTCCTCCACGATCAGCACGAGCGGGCGGGGCGGCACCTAGACCGCCTCCCTGGCCGGGACCCGCGCCGCGGGGAGGTCCACCCGGAAGGCGGCGCCCCCGCCCGGGGCGTCCTCCACCCACACCCGCCCGCCGCAGGCCTCCGCGAGGCCGCGCACGACCGAGAGGCCCAGGCCGAGCCCGGGCTTCGTCCGGTGGTCGTCGAGGCGGGCGAACCGCTCGAAGATCCGCCCCCGGGCCTCCTCGGGGACCCCCGGCCCGGCGTCCAGGACCGAGAGCAGGATCCGCTCGCCCCGCGGCTCGAGGACCAGGCGGACCGGGGGCGCCCCGTACTTGTGGGCGTTGTCGAGGAGGTTGTCGAGGATCCGGCGGAGGAGGAGCGCGTCGCCCACCACGGGGGCGTGCTCCGGCGCCTCGAGCTCCACCGGACGCCCGGCGATCCCGAAGTCCCGGGCCGCGAGCCGGGCCAGCACCGCCAGGTCCACCTCGGTGAGGGCCGGCGCCTCGTCCTTCCGCTCGAAGCGGGCCGCGGCCAGGAGGTCCTCCACCATCCCGGCGAGCCGCCTGGACTGCTCCGCGATGATCCCGAGGAGCTCGTCGGTGGCGCCCTGCTCCCGGACCGCCGGCCGGCGCGCCGTCTCCGCCGCCGCCAGGATCGTGGTGAGGGGGGTCCGCAGCTCGTGGGTCACGAGCGCCAGGAACTCCGACTTCATCCGGTCCAGCTCGAGGAGCTCGGCGACGTGGCGGCGCTCCGCCTCGTACAGGCGGGCGTTCGCGATCGCCGCGGCCGCCTGCTCGGCGAAGGTGGCGAGGGCCCGGAGGTCGTACTCGCCGAACGTGCCGCCATCCTCCGAGCGGACCGCGAGGACCCCGAGCAGCTCGCCGCGGTGGAGCAGCGGCACGCACAGCTCGGTCCCGGCACCGCCCTCGGCGAGGAGGGGCTCCCGGGTGAGGGCGACCCGGCCCGCCGTGCCCTGCCCCAGGCGGAGGCGGTGCCCCGGCGCGACCCCGTCGCCGAGGGCCGCGGCGGCCACGAGCTCCTCGCCGTCCAGGAGCGAGAGCGCCCCGGCCCCCGCCCCGAGGAGCTGTAGCGAGCCCCGGAGGATCACGCCGAGCACGGCGTCGAGGTCGAGGACGGAGTTCATCGCCTTCCCCGCCTCGAGCAGGAGCGACACCTCGCGGAGGCGGTTCGAGAGCGCCGTGTTCAGCACCTGTTCGTCGGTGAGGAGCCGGGTGAGCCGGCGCAGGTGCAGCTCCTTCTCGATCGCGTACGCGCAGAAGGCGAGCGAGAGCAGGACGATCCCCAGCCGGAGGATCGCGGGCGAGGCGAGGTCCGGCGCGCGTCCCGGCCACATCGAGAGAACGACCGCGCCCGAGGAGAGGGCGACGACGAGGACCACCGTGAGGATCCACAGCTGCATGCGACGCCGCTCCACGGCCTCGAGGGAGGGCGTGCGAGCGTCGCGCAGGCCGGCCACGCGGGCCTCGCGCCGGATCCGCTCCGAGATCTCCGTCCGGTCCACCTCGGCGTCCTCGGAGGAACCATCGGCGGCCCCCGCGTGCCGCTTGAACGGGCCGGACGGCGGTCCACGGCGGGAGGGCTGGGATTCGAACCCAGGAGCGGGTCGCCCCGCTAGCGGTTTTCAAGACCGCCGCCTTCGTCCGCTCGGCCACCCTCCCCGCGGTGAGGATACGCCGCACGACGCGGGGCGCCGCGGGCCCCGGGCCGCCGCCCCGGCCCGGCCGTCAGGAGAGGCTGCCGTCGGCGCGGGCGCCGCCGTTGGCGCTGCTGTCCTCGAGGACCACGACCTCGCCCGCGCCCTCGCGCTCCTCGGACCGGAGGACGCGGTCCAGCCCGTCGCGGACGGCGCGCAGCTGGGCCACGATCTCCTCGCGCCGCGCCAGGGCCTCGGCCCCCGCCGCCTCCGCTTCCCGCACGATCCGTTCGGCCTGGGCCCGCGCGTCCCGGAGGACGATCGACGCCTCCGCGCGCGCCTCCCCGGCCGCCGCCTCGGCGTCGAGGCGGATCCGTTCGGCCTCCTCCCGTGCCTCCGCGAGGATCCGCACGGCCTCCTCCTCGGCGGTCTCGGCGGTGGCCACGGCGCTGGCGGCCTCGGCCTCGGCCTCGGACCGGAGCCGCTCGGCCTCCTGCTCGAGGCTCCGCATCAGCTCGGCCACCCTGCCGGCGACGCCCTCGTAGGCGTCGGCCGGAGGTCGCCCGGCCGTCGGGCCGGCCCCCCCGTCCCGGCCCTCCCGGAGCTCCCGGACCTGGGCCTCGAGCTCTCGGATCCTCGCCTCCCTGGCGTCGACCTGGTCCGCCAGCGCCCCGAGGTACGCCTGCACCTGCTCGGGCACGTAGCCCCGCCAGGTGGTCTGGAAGGTGACGGCGCGGATCCGGTCCCCGGGCCCCCGGGCCTCCTCCCACCGGTCCATGGCATCCCCCTTCCCCCAGGCGTGCCCGCCAGGCTACGCCGGGCGGCGCGGCCGGCTGATGCGGCGTCCGACGTAGGCGCCGTACGGCGTCCGCCGGATGGCCGGGCCGCCAGCCCGCCGGTCCCCGGCGCGCTAAGCTCCGCCCGTGCGCCAGGACCCCCTGTCCGCGGCCGTCAGGGAGATCGCCCGCGTCCAGGAGCGCTACCGGCGGATCATCCACCAGCTCGGGATCGTGGCCTACGTCATGCCCCCGGGCGGCCCCCTCGCCTACATCGGCCCGGAGGTCGAGGCGCTCCTCGGCTACCCCCGCGAGGACTGGCTCGGCCGGCCCTCGTTCTGGCGGGACGTCCTCCACCGGGAGGACCGGGAGCGCGTGCTGCGCGACTCGGAGCGGGCCGAGCGGACCGGGGAGCCGTGGAGCGCCGAGTACCGGCTCATCTCCAGGGAGGGCCGGACGGTCTGGGTCCGGGACGAGGCGGTCCTGGTCCGGGAGGAGGGGACCGGCGTCCCCTACTGGCACGGGGTGTTCCTCGACGTCACACGGCAGAAGGCCACCGAGCAGGCCCTCCGGGAGTCGGAGACCCGCTACCGGGCGCTGGTGGAGAGCATCCCGGCGATCGTCTACCTCGCCGCGCCCGACGACGACCGCAAGAGCCTGTACGTGAGCCCCCAGGTCGAGGAGATCCTCGGCTACTCCCAGCGGGAGTGGCTCGAGCAGCCCGACATCTTCATGGAGGTCCTCCACCCCGACGACCGCGAGCCGACCCTCGCCGCCCACGACCTCCACAACGAGACCGGGGAACCCTGGAGCATGGAGTACCGCCTGATCGCGGCCGACGGCCGGGTGGTGTGGTTCCACGACGAGGCGCGCCTGGTCCGGGACGAGGCGGGCCGCCCGCTGTTCTGGCAGGGGGTGCGCCTCGACATCACCCGGCAGAAGCGCGCCGAGGAGGAGCTCCGCCGCGCCCACGCCGAGCTGGAGCGGCGCGTGCGGCAGCGGACCACCGAGCTCGAGGAGGCGAACGAGTTCCTGATGCTCGAGGTGCACGAGCGCCGACGCCTGGAGCGGGAGCTCCGGGAGGCGGAGCGCCGCTACCGCACCCTCGTCGAACAGGTGCCGGCGGTGGTCTACGTCTGGTCGGTCGACCCCGACCACCCCGAGCGCGGCTACACGAGCCCCCAGATCGAACGGCTCCTCGGCTACGGCCCCGAGGAGTGGGACGCCCCGCGCGAGGCGCTGTGGCTCGCGCGGCTCCACCCCGACGATCGCGACGCCGTCGTCGAGGCCGCCCGCCGCAGCCGGGAGCTCGGGGAGCCGTTCGACATGGAGTTCCGCTACCTCGCGCGGGACGGGCGCGTCGTGTGGGTCCACGAGCGGGCGGTCCTGATCGAGCGACGTCCGGACGGGCGGCCCGCGCTGTTCCAGGGCGTGATGCTCGACATCACCGCCCGGAAGGAGGCGGAGGCGACCGCCCGCCGGGCCGAGGAGCGGTACCGGGCCCTCGCCGAGCAGCTCCCGGCGATCGCCTACGTCTGGGAGCCGCAGCTCGGTCCGGGGCCGGTGGGGCTGGTGACCTACTCGAGCCCGCAGGTCGAGCGGATCCTCGGGTTCACCCAGGAGGAGTGGCTGCCCGAGCCGGGGAAGGGGCTCTGGGAGTCCCGGGTCCACCCGGACGACCGGGCCCGGGTCCTGGCCTCGGTGGAGCGCTCGGCGACCACCGGCGCGCCGTTCGACGAGCGCTACCGGCTCCTCGCCAAGGACGGCCGGGTGGTCTGGATCCTGGACAAGGCCACGCTCCTCTCCCGGGACGACCGCGGCCGGCCCGCCGTCTTCCACGGCGTGATGCTCGACGTCACCGAGCAGGTCGAGGCGGAGGAGCGCGTGCGGCAGGCGGAGCACCGCTACCGGACCCTGATCGAGCGGATCCCCGCCATCACCTACCTCGAGGAGGTGGACCCGGCGGACCCCGACCGGACCCGGGTGCTGTTCGTGAGCCCGCAGGTCCAGCAGGTCCTGGGGTACGCGCCCGAGGAGTTCCTGGGGGATCCCCAGCTCGCGTACCGGATCGTCCACCCCGAGGACCGGGAGCGCGTCCTCGCCGAGGAGCGCCGCACGAACCGGTCGGGGGAGCCCTTCGACCTCACCTACCGCGTCCTGGCCAGGGACGGGAGCGTCCGGTGGATCCAGACCCAGGCGACCTGCGTCCGCGACGATGGCGGACGGCCCCGGTACTGGCACGGCGTGGCGCTCGACGTCACGGTCCTGCGCGAGGGCGAGGAGGAGCTGGCTCGGTTCAGGGAGGGGGTGGCCGCGCCGCGCGGGGGCCGGGCCGCCGGCCCGGCGGACCACGGTGCCGCGGGGGGCGGCTGAACCCTCAGGGGCCCAGGGTCCGGAGGGGCTCGGGCAGGTACGGGTGGAGCACCTCCGGGAGCGGCACCGCACCGTCCGCCCGCTGCCGGTTCTCGAGGAGCGCGATCAGGGTGCGGGGGACGGCCAGGGCGGTCCCGTTCAGCGTGTGGACCGGCACGTTGCCCTCCGGGCGCCGCATCCGGATCCCGAGCCGCCGGGCCTGGTAGTCGGTGGTGTTCGAGCACGACATCAGCTCCCGGTACCGCCCCTGGCCCGGGAGCCACACCTCGAGGTCGACCTTCTTCGCCGCCGACGCGCCGAGCTCGCCCACGCACACGTTCACGAGGCGGTAGGGCAGCTCCAGGCCCCGCACGAGCTCCTCCTCGATCGCGATCAGCCGGTCGTGCTCCTCCCAGGAGTCCTCGGGCCTCGCGAAGACGAACATCTCGACCTTGTCGAACTGGTGGACGCGGAAGATCCCGCGGGTGTCCTTGCCGTAGGTCCCCGCCTCCCGTCGGAAGCAGGTCGAGTACCCGGCGTAGCGGATCGGGAGCGCGTCGGGATCGAGGATCTCGTCCGCGTGGAAGGCGGCCAGCGAGACCTCGGAGGTCCCCACGAGGAACAGGCCGTCCTCGGGGACCTCGTAGATCTGCTCCCGCCCGGAGGGGAGGAACCCGGTCCCGAAGAGCGCCGCCTCCCGCACGAGCACCGGGGGGATCACCGGCCGGAACCCCCGCGCGAGCAGGTGGTCGAGCGCGTAGCGGACCAGCGCGAACTGCACGAGCACCGCGGGGCCCAGGAGGTAGGCGAACCTCGACCCCGACACCTTCGCGGCCCGCTCCAGGTCGAGCAGGCCGAGCCGCTCGCCCAGCTCGACGTGGTCGAGCGGGGGGAAGTCGAAGCCGGGCGGTTCCCCCCACCGGGCGAGCTCCACGTTGTCCTCGTCGGTCTCCCCGTCGGGGACGCTCTCGTGGGGGAGGTTGGGCAGCTCTCCCAGGAGCCGGTCCACCTCCGCCCGGGCCGCCTCGAGGAGGGGCTCCAGCCGCTCGAGCTCCGCCGAGACCTCGCGGACCTCGGCGATCAGGCGCTCGCGCTCCTCCCCCGACGCTCGCCCGATCTGCCTCGAGGCCCGGTTCTGCCGGGCGCGGAGCTCCTCCACCCGGACCGTGAGCTCGCGCCGCTCGGCGTCCTTCGCGAGCAGCAGCTCGAGGGCGGCCGCCGCCCCCCGGCGCGCCAGGCCGATGCGGAACGGCTCGGGGTCCTCCCGGATCGCCCGGAGGTCGAGCATCCGGCGCTAGGAAACCTTCACGCCCTCGGGGCGGGCCTCGGCCGGCTTGGCCGCGGGCTGCGCCTGCGGCTGCTGGTCCATCACGCTCTGGCCCTGGAAGATCGCGCCCTCCTCGACCACGAGCGACTTCGACGTGATGTCGCCGTCCACCCGGCCGCCGCGCGCGAGGTGGGCGCGGCCCTTCACCGTGATCGTCCCCTTGAACCGGCCGGCCACGGAGACGTTGTTGGCCCGGATGTCGGCCTCGACCTGGCTCTGCGGCGAGAGCGTGACGTCCCCCTCCGCGTTGATCTGCCCCTTCACCTGCCCGTCGATCCGGAGCGAGCCGGCGGAGACGATCGTGCCCTCCAGCCGGGCGCCCTGCCCCACGACGGTGACCTCGCCGGTGTCCTCTGCCATCCTCGCCCCCTCCCGGTGCTCGGTCCGTTCCTCCGCGTCCTCCCGCCGCCAGATCACGTGGCCCTCACCGCCTCGCCCCGGCCCCCGGCCGGCCGCTCGGACCCCGGCCGCCGCTCCTCCGGGGGCGCCTCCATCGCCTGCCGGATCGCCTCCTCCTCCTCCGCGGAGAGGTGGTACGAGCTCGCGCCCCGCAGGACGGGCTTGGCGTAGACCCGGGTGTCCTGCCGCCCGTTGATCGAGGTCACGACGACCCCGTCCCCCAGCTCGTCGAGGAGCGCGCAGGAGAACGAGAGGCGGCCGCCCACGTCCTCGAAGGCGTCGTAGCGCACCAGCCCCACCCGGCGGATCGTCCGCCGCAGCAGCTCTTCCTGGCGGCGGTGCGAGCCGGTGAGCGCGCGCAGGGCCTGCTCCAGGCGGCCGATCCGGTCCGACTGCCGGTCCAGGACCGCTCGGAGCGCCTCGTCCAGCCGCAGGGGGTCCCCCGGCTCCCGCGCCCACCGGCCGCCCCGCAGCGCGAGCACGAGCAGCGCGAACACGTTGAGCGCGAGGCTCACGATGACCAGGACCGTGAGCGTCTCGGTCGGAAGCGACATGGGCGGGCCTTCCTCGGAAACGGCCATCTACCTGCACTTCTGGCAGGCACCGGGATACTATACGATGCCCCCCGCGTGGACGAGCGCAGCGTGCGAGACCTCCTCGACCTGGTGGCGTCGGGCGCCACCCCGGTGGCCGAGGCCGTGGACCGTCTCCGGGACCTCCCCTACGAGGACCTGGGCCCGGCCCGGGTCGACCACCACCGCGAGCTGCGGACCGGCCTGGGGGAGGCGGTGTTCGCCCCCGGCAAGACGCCCGAGGAGGTGCGGGACGCGGCGGCCGCCCTCGCGGCCCGGACCCGGGGGGCGGTGCTCGTCACCCGGGCCGACGCCCGCCAGGCGGCGGCGGTGCGGGCCGCGGTCCCCGGGGCCTCCTACGACGAGCGGTCGCGCCTCGTGGTGGTGCGCCCGGCGGACCCCGAGGTGGCGGTCCGCGGGAGCCTCGCCGTCCTCTCGGCCGGGACCTCCGACCTGCCCGTGGCCCTGGAGGCGACGGGGACCGCGGAGGCGCTCGGCCTCGAGGTGGCCCGGATCTTCGACGTCGGGGTGGCAGGCGTCCACCGCGTCCTCGACCGGCGGGCGGACCTCGAGGCCGCGGACTGCGTGGTGGTCGTCGCGGGGATGGAGGGCGCGCTCCCGTCGGTCGTGGCCGGGCTCACCTCGCGCCCCGTCGTGGCGGTCCCCACCTCGGTCGGCTACGGCGCCTCCTTCGAGGGCCTCGCCGCGCTCCTCGCGATGCTCTCGTCCTGCGCGCCGGGCGTCGCGGTCGTGAACATCGACAACGGGTTCGGCGCCGCGCAGGTCGCCGCCCGGATCGTGCGGGCCGCGCGCCCCCGGGGCTAGGGGTCGGCGTGCGGATCGCCTACTTCGACTGCATCGCCGGGATCTCCGGGGACATGGCGCTCGCCGCGCTCCTCGACGCCGGGGCCGACCTCGGCCTGGTCCGGGACCGCCTCGCCGCCCTCCCGATCGAGCCCTTCGACCTGTCGGTCGAGGAGGTGGACGCCTCGGGCATCCGCGCGCTCCGCGTCAGGGTGAAGGCCGGCGCGGCCGGCGTGATCCGCACCTACGCGAGCATCCGCTCGATGCTCGACGCCGCCGACCTCCCCGAGGACGCGCGGCGGACCGCCCAGCGGATCTTCCGCCGCCTGGCGGAGGCCGAGGCCAGGGTCCACCGGAAGGAGGTCGACCTGGTCACGTTCCACGAGGTGGGGGCGGTGGACTCCATCGTCGACATCGTGGGGACCGCGCTCGCCCTCGTCTCCCTCGGCGTGGAGCGGACCTTCGCCTCCGCGGTCCCCACCGGCCTGGGGATGACCCGCACCGAGCACGGCGCGATGCCGATCCCGGCGCCGGCCGTGGTGGAGCTCCTGCGGGGCGCGCCCCTCTACTCGCGGGGCGTGCCGGTCGAGCTCGTGACCCCGACCGGCGCGGCGATCCTCTCCGCCCTCGTCGAGGGCTACGGGGACCTCCCCCGCATGCGGATCGGGTCCGTGGGGTACGGGGCCGGGACCCACCGCCTGGACTTCCCCGACGTCCTCCGCGTCCTGGTCGGCGAGGAGGAGGGGGAGGCGGCGGGCCCGCGGGCGACGCCCGACGCCACCGAGGAGGTCGTCCTCGAGACCAACGTCGACGACCTCTCCCCCGAGCTCGCCGGCTACGCGGTGGAGCGGCTCCTCGCGGCCGGCGCCCTGGACGCCTGGGTCACGCCGATCGTGATGAAGAAGGGGAGGCCGGCGGTCACGATCTCGGTCCTGTGCTCGCCCGAGCGGGCCGACGCGCTGGCCCGGGTGCTGTTCCGGGAGACCGGCACCCTCGGGGTGCGCGTGGCCCCGGTCTCCAAGCAGGCCCTCGAGCGCACCCAGCTCGAGGTCGAGACCCGCCACGGCGCGGTCGCGGTGAAGGTCGGCTTCCTCGAGGGCCGTCCGGTGGTCGTGGCCCCCGAGTACGAGGACTGCGCCCGCGTCGCGCGCGAGGCGGGCGTGCCGGCGCGCGAGGTGTACGAGGAAGCGGTCCGGCTGGCAAGGGCCAGGCTCGGGGAGGCGTAGGGGGCCCGGTGCGGCTGACCATCGCGACGCTCGCGCTGGCGCTCGCGGTCGGGCTCATCGCGGGCGGCCGCCCGAGCGGGCTCGCCGCCGCGCGGCTCCGGTGGTGGTGGCTCGCGTTCTCCGGGATCGGGCTCCAGCTCCTCCCGCTCGCCGGGACCCTCGGCTTCGTCGTCCTCCTGGCCTCGTTCGTCCTCCTCGTGGCGTTCTGCGCGGCGAACCTCCGGGCGCCGGGCTTCTGGCTGATCGCCGTCGGCCTCGCCGCGAACCTCGCGGTGATCGCGGCGAACCGGGGGATGCCGGTCACGCGCGAGGCGCTCGTGGCCTCCGGGCAGGCCGACACGCTCCGCTCACTGCGGGAGCACGGGGGGGCCAAGCACCACCTCGCCCGGGCCGACGACGTGCTCCTGCCGCTCGCCGACGTGATCCCGATCGGCCCGCCGATCCGCCAGGCGATCTCGGTCGGGGACGTGTTCGTGAACGCCGGCGCGTTCTGGTTCGTGGTCCGCGGGATGCGCCGGGGGCGGGTCGAGGTCGGATCCGGCGCCGACCCGGGGGCCGGGTCCACCTGACGCGCGCCGCCCGGTCACCGCCCGGGCCCTCGTTCCATCGTGGCTATTCGAGACCTATGGTGGCTACATGATCGCCGTCGGCGTGCGCGCGCTGAGGGACCGCCTGAGCGGCTACCTGCGACGTGTCCGCCGGGGCGAGACCATCGTCGTGACGGACCGGGGTCGCCCGGTGGCCCGGATCATCCCCGCCGGTGTTCCGGACCACATCGCGGAACTGCTGGCCCAGGGTCGGGTGACCTGGTCTGGGAACGTCTTCGCTCCCCCGCGTCGTCCGATCCGCCCGACGGCGGGCCCGCCCTTCTCCCGCTACGTGAGCGAGGATCGGTCCTGAGCTCGTACCTGGACGCCAGCGCGCTCGTGACGGCGTTCGTCCTGGAAGAGGGGAGTGGGCGAGGGGGGATTTGAACCCCCACGAGGTTGCCCTCACAGGAACCTGAATCCTGCGCGTCTGCCAAGTTCCGCCACTCGCCCGCCCCTCGATGGTAGCAAGGCCCGCGAGCGGACGGGGCCCCGCCGGGCGACCCAGCAGCGACCAGGGTCCGTCCCGGGGACGGTCCGGGGGCGACGGGTGGACGGCGCCCCTAGCTCCGCGGCGAGGCCTCGATCGCCGCCACGAGCTCGCGGCAGAAGTCCGGGATGTCCTCGACGACCCGGCCCCAGACCAGGTTCCCGTCCCGGAACGCCGGCTCGTCCACCCACGTCGCCCCGGCGTTCTCGAGGTCGTCCTTGATGCCCAGCGACCCCGTCGCCCGCCGGCCGCGGACGATCCCCGCCGAGATCCCCACGAGCCCGGCGTGGCAGATCATCCCGACCACCTTCCCCGCGTCGTGGGCCTCGGCGACGAAGGCCCTGACCGCCTTGGAGCGGCGGAGCTTGTCCGGCGCCCAGCCCCCCGGCACCACGACCGCGTCGAGGTCCCGGGCCGAGAGGGCGTCGACCGCCGCGTCGCTCCTCGCGGTGAGGCAGTGCTTGCCCCGCACCTCCTTCCCGGCCTCGGTCCCCGCCACCGTGACCGCCGCCCCCTCCTCCCGGAGCCGCATCACCGTGACCCAGAACTCGAGGTCCTCGAAGCCCTCCTCCACCAGGACCGCCACCTTCCGTCCTCGGAGCCGCATCGGGGTCACCTCCTCCCGCCGATGCTACCTCGCCGGCCGGCGGGGGGCTCCTGGTACGATACGGCCGTCGTGCCGTCTACCTGCGGAAACGCACGGGCCGGTGTCGATCCTGCGTGAGTTCGAGCGCCGGCTGGGCGGCCTCGTGGAGGGGGTGTTCGCGAAGGCCTTCCGGAGCGGCCTGCAGCCGGTCGAGCTCGCCAAGCGCATCCTCCGCGAGATGGACGCGGGCCGCACGCTCGGCGTGCGGGAGGTCTGGGCGCCGAACCGCTTCGCCTTCCGGATCTCCGGCCAGGACGCCGAGCGCATCGGCGGCATGGAGGGGGCGCTCCGGCGGGAGCTCGAGCAGCTCGTGCGGGACGCGGCGACGGAGCGCGGGTGGGGGCTCCTCGGCCCGCCGGAGGTCTCCTTCGAGGTCGACGAGGCGCTCGGCGTCGGCGAGTTCCGCTGCGAGGCGAGCGTGGCGGAGGGCGAGGAGCGCCTGGTCCCCGCCGAGGCCGCCGCGCCCCGTGGCCCCGCCGCCGAGCTCGTCGTCCTGGAGGACGGCCGCCGCACCCGGACGTTCCGCCTGGAGGCCGACGTCGTCACCGTCGGCCGCCTCCCCGAGTGCGACGTCGTGCTCCCCGACCCCGGCGCCTCCCGCCGCCACGCCGAGATCCGCCGCGACGGGGAGCGGTTCGAGATCGTCGACCTCGGCTCCACCAACGGGACCATGGTGAACGGGCGGTACGTGCAGGTGGCGGAGCTCAGGGACGGGGACCGCGTGACGATCGGCGGCACGACCCTCGAGTTCCGGAGGGCCTGAGCCGTGTCGCCCTTCGTCCTGTCGGTCCTGAAGTACGCCCTGCTCGCCCTGGTCTACCTCTTCATCTGGCGGGCCCTCCGGATCGTCGCGCGGGAGCTGCGGGCGCCCGCGCCCGAGGCGGGCGGGGCCCGGGCGGCCCGCCCGCGCCCGGAGCCCCGCGCCCCCCGCTCCCTCGTGGTCCGCGCCGCCGACGGGAAGCGGCTCGCGGCGCGGAAGCTGGACGGCCCGATCCAGATCGGGCGGGGGCCGGCCTGCGACCTCCGGGTGGAGGACGCCTACGTCTCGAACGTCCACGCCCGGATCTTCCCGCGGGAGGGCGGCTGGTACGTGGAGGACCTGGGTTCGACCAACGGCACGTTCGTGAACGAGGAGCGGATCGCGGCGCCCGCGCCGGTGCGGGCCGGGGACCGGGTGCGGGTGGGGACGACGCTGATCGAGCTGCGGCGGTGAGGCGATGCGGGCGCGGATCGGGGAGGCCACGGACATCGGGCTCGTCAGGGAGCGGAACGAGGACGGGTACCTCGTCCGACCCCCGCTCTTCGCGGTGGCCGACGGGATGGGGGGGCACCGCGGCGGGGAGGTGGCCTCCCGGCTCGCGCTGGAGACCCTCGAGCGGCCCGCCGACGCCCCCCTCGCCGAGCGGGTCCGGGAGGCGAACCGCGTGGTGTACGAGCGGTCGATGCTGGACCGCTCGGTGGCCGGGATGGGCACGACCCTCACGGCGGCCGTCCTCGAGGGCGACCGGCTGCGGCTGGCCCACGTGGGGGACTCCCGCGCCTACCTGCTCCGGGGAGGGGGGCTCGAGCGGCTCACCGAGGACCACACGATCGTCCACCAGATGGTGCGGCAGGGCCGGCTCACCGAGGAGGAGGCGGCCTGGCACCCCTACCGGAGCGTGCTGACCCGGGCCCTCGGCACCGAGCCCGACGTCCCGGTCGACGAGGCCGTGGTCGGGGTCCGCCCCGGCGACCGGGTGCTCCTCTGCACCGACGGCCTCACCTCCATGGTCGAGGAGGCGCGGATCGCCGAGGTCCTCCGCACGACGGCCGACCCGCAGGGGGCCGCGGACCGCCTGGTCCAGGAGGCCATCGCGGCCGGGGGCCTGGACAACGTCACCGTGGTCGTCCTCGACCTCGAGGAGGACCCCGACGAGGGGGGCCGGGAGGCGCCGGTGGGGAAGGGCGGCGGGCGGCGGCGCGGCAGGGGCCCGGGCCTCCTGCGGCGGCCCGGGCTGCGGCGCGCCGGGCTCGGGCTCGTCGCCGCCCTGGCCCTCGGGGGGCTCGCGACGACAGGCCTCCGCGCCTACCTCGACCGGCAGTGGTACGTCGGCATCTCCCACGGGAACGTGGCGGTGTTCCGTGGGGTCCCCGCCTCGGTGGCGGGCTTCGAGCTCCACCGGGTGGTGCTCGAGACCGAGATCCCGGCGCGCGAGGCCCTCCAGCTCGCGTTCTACCGCGACCTGCCGACCGGGATCACGGCGGACGACCGCGAGGCCGCGATGGCGATCGTCGACCAGATCCGCGAGGACCTGGCGGCCCGGGACCGGGCGACCGGGGAGGGCGGGGGCGCGTGAGGGGGGGCGCCGCGGCGGCACGAGGTGGGGTCCCGTGAGGGCGCCGGCGGTGGCCGGGGGCCCGATGGGTCCGAGCGCCGCCGCGGGGCGGCGGCCGGGCGGGCTCTCGCTCACCCTCCTCGCGGTGATCGTCGCGGTGGGGGCCTACGCGCTCGTCGCGCTCGGGAAGCGGGGGCGGCTGCCGGCGAACCTGGCGCTCTACGGGTCGGTGTTCGCCGTCGGCTACCTGGTGGCGCACCTCGCCGTCCGCCGGCTCGCGCCCCGGGCGGACCCGGTCCTGTTCCCGACCGCCGGGCTCCTCGCCGGCCTCGGGTTCGCCGTGATCTTCCGCCTGGACGGCGACCTCGCGGCCGAGCAGGCCACCTGGCTCGTGCTGGGGCTCGCAGCGTTCGCGGGGACGCTCCTCTCGGTCCGCGACGACCGCCAGCTCGACGCCTACACGTACACGATCGGCCTCTCGGGCCTGGTCCTGCTGCTCCTGCCGATCGTCCCCGGGATCGGTCGGGAGATCAACGGCGCGCGCCTGTGGGTCCGGATCGGGCCGCTCGGGTTCCAACCCTCCGAGCCGGGGAAGGTCCTGGTCGTCGTGTTCCTCGCCTCCTACCTCGCGGCCAAGCGCGAGCTCCTCGCCTCGGGGATCGTCCGCGCCGGGCCCCTCCGCCTGCCCCCGGCCAAGCACCTGGCGCCGCTCCTCCTCGCGTGGGGGACCTCCCTGCTCGTGCTGTTCCTGGAGCGGGACCTCGGGGCGTCCCTCCTGTACTTCGCGATCTTCGTCGCGATGCTGTGGATCGCCACGGGGAGGGTCGGCTACCTCCTGATCGGCCTCGCGCTGTTCGCCGCGGGGGCGGCGTTCGGGTACGCGGCCTTCGACCACGTCCGGGCCCGGGTCGACATCTGGCTCCACGCCCTCGACCCCGGGAAGGTCCACGAGCTGGGGTACGGCCAGCTCGCCCAGGGCTGGTTCGCGATGGCCACCGGCGGCCTGGTGGGCTCGGGGCTCGGCCGGGGCGTGCCCCAGGACATCCCCTTCGCCCCGACCGACTTCATCTTCGCCGCGATCGGCGAGGAGCTCGGGTTCCTCGGCACCGCCGCCGTCCTCCTCCTGTACCTCCTGCTCGTGGCCCGGGGGTTCCGGATCGCGCTCCAGCGGACCGACCCGTTCGGGAAGCTGCTCGCGGCCGGCCTGGCCACCCTGGTCGGGCTCCAGACCTTCGTGATCGTGGGCGGGGTGACCCGCGTGATCCCGCTCACCGGCATCACGCTCCCGTTCGTCTCCTACGGGGGTTCGAGCCTGGTCGCGAACTTCGCGATCCTCGCGCTGCTCGTGCGGGCCTCCTCGGGGCCGCTCCCGCCGCGGGGGAGGGGGTCCGGTGGATAGGCAGATCCGACGGGCCGGGCTCGCGACCGTGGCCCTGTTCCTCGTCCTGTTCGCCCAGGTGAGCTACGTGCAGGTGTTCGCCGCGGACCGGATCGCGGACCACCCGGCGAACGCCAAGCGCCAGCTGATCGCGGAGTACCGGGTCGACCGGGGCGACATCCTCGCCGCCGACGGGCGGACCGTCCTCGCCACCTCGCGGCGGAGCCGGGGCCAGCTCGTCTACCAGCGCCGCTACCCGCAGGGCCCCCGGTACGCGGGGATCACCGGGTTCTACTCGATCGTCTACGGGCGGACCGAGCTCGAGGCCTCCTTCGACGACTACCTCTCGGGCGACGCCGCCGAGCTGCTCCCGACGACCCTCGGCGACCTCGTCCTCGGCCGGCCCAAGCGCGGCGCGACGCTGGTCACGACCGTCGACCCCGACGTCCAGGCCGCCGCGGAGCGGGCCCTCGGCGACCAGCCCGGGGCGGTGGTGGCGATCGACCCGCGGACCGGCGACGTCCTGGCCCTCGTCTCCAACCCCACGTTCGACCCCAACGAGCTCTCGTCCCAGGACCCGCGGGAGGTGCGCCGGGCCTGGGAGCGCCTGAACGCCGATCCCGCGAGGCCCCTCCGCTCCCGGGCCATCGACGAGCTGTACCCGCCGGGGTCGTCGTTCAAGCTCGTCACTGCGGCGGCCGCCCTCGAGGCCGGGTTCGGGCCCGAGAGCTCCTGGCCGAACCCCCGGGAGCTGGACCTCCCGCTCACCGAGAACACCCTGGAGAACTTCGGGGGCTCGCACTGCCTGGGTGGCGCGGCCAGCATCACGCTCGCCCAGGCCTTCCAGGTCTCGTGCAACGTGACCTTCGGGGAGATCGCGCTCAGGCTGGGGGCGGAGCGCCTGGCCCGCCAGGCCCGGGCGTTCGGCTTCGGGCCCCGGCCCGGCGCGGGCCACGTGCCGTTCGACGTCCCCTTCGAGGAGGGCGTGTTCCCCGACCCCTCGGCCTTCGAGCGGAACGACCCGTTGGTGGCGTTCGCGGGGATCGGGCAGTTCGAGGTGGCCGCGAACCCGCTCCAGATGGCGCTCGTGGCCTCGGCGATCGCGAACGGCGGGGTCGAGATGCGCCCGCGCCTCGTCTCCGAGATCCGGGATCCCCAGGGCCGGGTGATCCGCAGGTTCGAGCCCGAGGCCTGGGGCCGGCCGATCTCGGCCGCGACCGCCGCCGCCCTCACCCGGATGATGGTCTCGGTCGTCGAGGCGGGGACCGGGACCGCCGCCCGGCTGCCGGGCGTGACCGTGGCGGGGAAGACCGGGACCGCCCAGCACGGCGAGGGCGAGCCGCCCCACGCCTGGTTCGTCTCGTTCGCCCCGGCCGAGGACCCGCGGGTCGCGGTGGCCGTCGTCGTGCTGAACGGCGGTAGCCTTGGCAGCGAGGCGACGGGGGGGCAGGTGGCGGCCCCCATCGCCCGCGAGGTCATCGCCGCCGCCCTCCGGATCCCCGGGACGGGAGCATGAGCGAGACGCTGCTCGGAGGCCGGTACCGCCTGGAGGCCCCGATCGGATCGGGCGGGATGGCCCAGGTCCACCGGGGCACCGACACGGTCCTCGGGCGGCCGGTGGCCATCAAGATCCTGGCCCCGCAGTACGCGAAGGACGCGGAGTTCGTGGCCCGCTTCCGCCGGGAGGCCCAGGCCGCCGCGCGCCTCAACCACCCCAACGTGGTGGGCGTCTACGACACCGGCTCCGACGACGGCACCCACTACATCGTGATGGAGTACGTCGAGGGGCGGACCCTGGCGGACTTCCTGGCCCGGGGCGGCCGCCTCCCCCCGGCGCAGGCCGTGGAGCTCGCGGAGGCCGTCTGCCGGGCCCTCGCGGTGGCCCACGCCCAGGGCGTGATCCACCGCGACGTGAAGCCCGGCAACATCATGGTCACCCGCGACGGCCGGGTGAAGGTGATGGACTTCGGGATCGCCCGCCTCGCCGACGGCGCGGACACCGTCGCCCAGACCGCGGCCGTGCTGGGGACCGCCTCCTACCTTGCGCCGGAGCAGGCGAAGGGCGAGCCGGTCGACGCCCGCTCGGACCTCTACTCGCTCGGGGTCGTGCTCTACGAGATGCTCACCGGCCGGCCCCCCTTCACCGGCGACTCCCCCGTCGCCGTCGCCTACAAGCACGTGAACGAGGCCCCGGCCCCGCCCTCGAAGCTCGTCCCCGACGTCCCCCCCGACCTCGAGGCGGTCGTGATGCGCTGCCTCGCGAAGAACCCGGCGAACCGCTACGCCTCGGCGGAGGAGCTCCTGGCGGACCTGGAGCGGGTCCGCACCGGCCAGCCGGTCCTCGCGACCCCGCTCCTCCCCGAGCCCGACCGGCCGACCGCGGTCCTCCGCGGGCCGGCGCCCACCGCGGTCCTGCCCCCCGGGGAGGAGCCAGAGGAGGAGGGGCGGGGCCGACGGATCCTCGCCGGGGTCCTCGCGACCCTCGCGGTCCTCGCGCTGCTCGGCGCGGGCCTCTACGTCGCGCTCCGGGCGCTCCTCGCGGAGGAGCAGGCCCCCGCCCGGGTGGAGGTGCCCAGGGTGATCGGCTTCCCCCTCGAGCAGGCGGAGAGCATCCTCGTGAACGAGGGGCTCGAGGTCGGGGACGTGACCGAGGAGTTCTCCCGCGAGCGGCGGGGCGTGGTGATCGACCAGGATCCCCCGCCCGGGCGGTCGGTGCTCGAGGGCGCCCAGGTCGACCTGGTCGTCTCGAAGGGGCCGGCGCCCGTCGAGGTCCCGGAGCTCATCGGGCTGACGGTGGACGAGGCCCGCGCCGCGCTCGAGGCGCGGGGGCTCGTGCTCGGGTCGCAGACCGAGCAGGAGACCACCGGGTTCGACCCCGGCGAGATCGTGGACCAGTTCCCCGAGCCCGGCGATCGCGTCCGGCCCGGGACGCCCGTCGACGTGGTCGTGGCGGTGGCGCCGGCCAGCCCCTCGCCGGTCACGGTGACGGTGCCCCCGATCGTCTGCGAGAGCCAGCGGAAGGCCGAGTCCGAGCTCCGGAGGGTCGGGCTCTCCTGGGCCTACGGCGAGCCGCGCTACAACCCCGCGTGCCCCCAGGACGGCCGGATCGCCGCGGTGGAGCCCCCCGAGGGGACCCCGGTCCCGCAGGGCTCCCTCGTGACCCTCTACCCCTCGACCTCGGCCCCCCCGACCTCGCCGCCGCCCGAGGGCGACTGAGCAGCGGCTCGCCGCGCCCCGGGCAGCCCAGCGGGGCGTCCGCGACCTGGGACGGCACCGGCGTCGGCGCCCGGGTGTAGCATGCGGCCCCGATGGCCCTCTGGTTCGCCCCCGAGACCTACACCGAGGAGGAGCGGGCCGTCCTCTCCCGGTACTTCACGAACCTCGAGGGCCCGGTGTTCGCGCTCGTGAACCTCCCCGAGGTGGTGAAGGGCGCGCTCTTCGCCCGGTACTCGCGGACCGCCAAGCCCCTCCGGCGCCTGTTCCTCGACGAGTTCGCCGAGCAGGTCGAGGGCGCGGGCGGCACCGCGCAGGTCGGGGTGGCGAGGGCCGAGCGCCTGTACGAGCGGGTGTTCTTCGAGTACGGCGACGACTCCGTGGCCCAGCTCGGCGGGGTCCACCTCGCCTGCGAGCAGGCCTCGCAGCTCCTCACGAAGGCCATCGAGTGGGGACGGCTCGCCGCCTACCTCGAGCAGTCCACCCGCTACATGCGCTACGACGACCGCCCGGGGGGGCGGTGGCGGGTGGTGGTGCCCCCCGAGATCGAGGGCACGCCGCTCGAGCGGGGCTTCGCCGGCTTCGTCGACCTCGCCTTCTCCACCTACGGCCGGCTGTTCGAGCGGATGGAGGCCTACTACCGCGAGCGGTTCCCGAAGGACCCCGCCGACCCAGAGCCCGTCTACCGCAGCACGATCACCGCCAAGACCTGCGACACCCTCCGCGACCTCCTCCCGGCGGCCACCCGGTCCAACGTGGGGATCTACGCCACCGGCCAGGCGTACGAGCAGATGCTCCTCCGCCTCCGCGCCCACCCCCTCGCCGAGGTCCGCGGGTACGCCGACCTCATGCTCACCGAGCTCCGGAAGGTGATCCCCGCCTTCCTCCGCCGGGTCGACGTGGAGGACCGCGGCGTCGCCTGGTCCCGCTACCTCCGGGAGACCAGGGAGCGGACCGAGGAGGTGGCCGGCAAGCTCCTCCTGGGGCGCGCGGCGGAGCCCCGGCCCGAGGTCACCCTCACCGACTTCGACCCCGAGGGCGAGGTGAAGGTCGTGGCGGCCGCCCTCTACGCGGCCTCCGACCTCCCCGACGACCAGCTCCTCGGGGTGGCCCGGGGGATGTCCGAGGCCGAGCGGGCCGAGGTCCTCCGGGCCTACGTCGGCGAGCGCGGGAACCGCCGCCACAAGCCGGGTCGGGCCTTCGAGCGCACCGCCTACCGGTTCGACGTCCTCTGCGACTTCGGCGCGTTCCGTGATCTCCAGCGCCACCGGATGCTCACGCTCGAGTGGCAGCGCCTCACGACCCGCCACGGCTACGAGACCCCGCCCGAGATCGAGGACGCCGGGCTCCTCCCGGAGTGGACCGAGGTCATGGAGGCGTCGGCCCGGGCCGAGGACGAGCTCCAGGCCGCCGGGCTCGCCGACGCCGCCCAGTACGCGGTGGCGATGGCCTACCGGATCCGGTTCGTGGTGCAGATGAACGCCCGGGAGGCGATGCACCTCACCGAGCTCCGCTCCCAGCCCCAGGGCCACCCGGTCTACCGCCGGGTGGCCCAGGAGATGCACCGGCTGATCGGGGAGGTCCACCCGGCGATCGGGGCGGCGATGTCGTTCGTGGATCGCTCGCCGGTCGAGCTCGAGCGCCTCGAGGCCGAGCGGCGCACCGAGGCCCGCCGCCGGGCACTGGAGGGCGGCCCGCCCGGGTGAGCGCGCCGCCACCCGCGCGGGGTGGCGGCCACCACCTCCTCCCGGGCGTCACTCGTCCCGGCCCACCGCCGGACCCGGGATGGGGAACGCGGCCGCGAGCTCCCGCACCTCGTCCGCGATGCGGTCGAGAGCCGCCTCGTCCGCGCGGCGGGCGGCGTCCACCCCCCGCGAGATCCAGTCGGCGATCCGCTCCATCTCGGGCTCGGCCATCCCCCGCGTGGTCACGGCGGGGGTGCCGAGCCGGAGGCCCGAGGGGTCCGAGGGCTTCCGCGGGTCGAGCGGCACCGCGTTCGCGTTCGTCGTGATCCCCGCCCGGTCGAGGGCACGGGCGGCGACCTTCCCGGGGACGCCCTTCGACGTGAGGTCGACCAGGATCAGGTGGGTGTCGGTGCCGCCCGAGACCAGCTCGAACCCCCGCTCGAGGAGCCCGCGGGCGAGGGCCCTCGCGTTCGCCACCACCCGGCGGGCGTAGCCCGCGAAGCCCGGCTCCAGGGCCTCCTTCAGCGCCACCGCGATGGCCGCCGTGACGTGGTTGTGGGGCCCGCCCTGGAGGCCGGGGAAGACGGCCCGGTCGATCGCCGCGGCGTGCTCCGCCCGGCACAGCAGGAGTGCCCCGCGCGGGCCCCGGAGGGTCTTGTGGGTGGTGGTCGAGACCACGTCGGCGTGGCCCACCGGCGAGGGGTGGACGCCCCCGGCGACCAGCCCGGCGACGTGGGCGATGTCCGCGACGAGCACGGCCCCCACCTCCCGGGCGATCTCGGCGAAGCCCGCGAAGTCGACGGTCCGGGGGATCGCCGTGCCCCCGCAGAAGATCAGCTTCGGCCGCTCCCTCCGGGCGAGCTCGCGGACCTCGTCCAGGTCCACCCGCCCGGTGTCCCGGCGCATGCCGTACCGCACCGGCCGGAACCACCGGCCGGTGACCGAGGCGCCCCAGCCGTGCGTGAGGTGGCCCCCCATCGGGAGCGCCATCCCCATCACGGCGTCCCCGGGCCGCAGGAAGGCGAGGTAGACGGCGAGGTTGGCGGGCGATCCCGAGTAGGGCTGGACGTTCGCGTGTTCCACCCCGAAGAGCCGCTTCGCCCGCTCGACGGCGAGCCACTCGAGCCGGTCCACGACCTGCTGGCCCTCGTAGTACCGCCGGCCCGGGTAGCCCTCGGAGTACTTGTTCGTGAATACGGTCCCGAGCGCCTCGAGGACGGCCCGGGACACGTGGTTCTCCGACGCGATCAGCGAGATCGTCTCGGACTGTCGGCGGACCTCGGCCTCGACCAGCCCCGCGACCTCGGGGTCGATCGTATGGAGCGCCGCCTGAGTGATCCCCGGATCCAGCACCTGCACGCGCACGGACACCTCCTCTCGCTCCGAAGGGTGCCCAGGCGCGCGGCGCATCCCGCTGCCGCTCCCCGGTGGTGCTCCACCTCGAGGCGCCAGTCACGGCAGCGGCGCCAGTCTACCGTGCCGGGCCCGGGAGTCCAGCATCGTCGGCGAGCCCCGACAGCTCGGGGCACGGGTTCGTCGAACCGGTGAGGCTCGCCCGGCCGGCTACCCGGCCTCGACGACGAGGTCGTCGAGGTGGAGGTAGGTGAGCGCGCCCTCGAGGCGGCGGAACGCCCGATCGTTCCCGAGGAGCGCCGTGCACCCCTCCTCGAGGGCGGTTGCCGCTACCAACGCATCCACCATCCGGAGAGCGTGCGCGGCGCGGAGCTCCGCCGCCCGACGAGCGACCTGTCGGCTCACCGGGACCGGGCGCACCGCGGGACCGTCGAACAGCTGGCCGACGAGCGCGGCCTCCCGCGGGCCGGCCCGGAGCGCCCCCACGAGCAACTCCGCCTCGGTCACGACGGAGGCGACCACCTCGAGCGCTCCCGCCGAGGCACGGACCAACAGCTCGGCGACGACCGAGTCCCTGGGCGCTCGGCCGTCGAGGAAGTAGATGAGCGGCGCCGTGTCGACGGCCACGCGGTCGTGCCCGTCGAGCGCCTCGGCTAGCGCGGGGTCGTCTCCCACTCCTGCCGCAGGTCGCGGAGCCACCGGTCCGGATCCTCGCCGTAGACCCCCCGGAGCGCGCCCCGGAGGCTCTGGACCGAACGGGCCGCCGGCTCCAGCACGAGCTTGTCTCCCTCCTGCCGAAGCACGACACGGTCTCCCGGACCCACGCCGAGTTGGCGTCGGGCCCAGGCGGGGATCGTGATCTGTCCCTTCGACGAGAGGGTCGCCGTCGTCTTCATGCACGGCACGTTACAGGGCATGCCGGAGGTCGTCAAAGATCGCTTGGGTAAAGTATGCAAGTAACGCAGTCGTCCGCCGTCGGTCGAGGACCGCGCTCCGACGGACAGGTCAGCCTTCGCGTAAGCTTCCTGTCCGCCGGTGGACACGCAGACCACGTTCCTCGTGGCCCTGGGCATGCTCGCCGCGGCCGCCCTCGCGGTGGCGGCGGCGGGCTTCACGCTGTTCGCCCGGGACCGGCGGGCCCACCACTCCGATCTCACCGCGCACCACCACGGGGCCGTCGAGGAGCGGTAGATGCTCGAGCTCCTCGACCTCCGGGGACGGAGGGAGCGGCTCGAGCCCCGGCGGCTCGAGCCCGACCCCTCGGTCGAAGCCGCCGTCCGCGACATCCTCCGCCGCGTGCGGGAGGAGGGCGACGCCGCCCTCCTCGAGCTCACGCTGCGCTTCGACGGCGCGGACCTCCGCGCCTCCGGCCTCCTCGCGAGCCCGGCGGAGCTCGCCGAGGCCGAGCGGCAGGTCGCGGCGGAGCTCCGGGCCGCCCTCGACGCGCTCGTGGAGCGCCTCCGCGACCTCTGCGCCCGCCAGCTCCCCGAGGGGTGGAGCGACGAGCGCGACGGGGTCCGCTTCGGGGAGGTGGTCCGCCCCCTCCGCGCCGTCGGCTGCTACGTCCCGGGGGGACGCGCCGTCTACCCCTCCTCGGTGGCGATGACCGTGGTCCCCGCGGCCGTGGCGGGGGTGCCCGAGATCGTGGTCGCAACGCCCCCCCGGGCCGACGGGAGCGTGCACCCGGCGGTCCTCTACGCGGCCGCCCGGGCCGGCGCGACCCGCGTCGCGAAGGTCGGGGGCGCCCAGGCCATCGCGGCCCTGGCGTACGGCACCGGCTCGGTGCCGGCCGTGGACCGGATCGTGGGCCCCGGCAACGTGTACGTCACCGAGGCCAAGCGGCAGCTCTCCGGGCTCGTCGGGATCGACGGCCTGGCGGGCCCCACGGAGCTCGTGGTCGTGGCCGACGCCTCCGCCGACCCCGCGCTCCTCGCCTGCGACCTCGTGGCCCAGGCCGAACACGACCCGGAGGCCACGGCGGTCGTGGTCACGACGGACCCGGCCCTCCCGGCCCGGCTCGCCGAGGCGCTCGCCGCCGAGCTGGCCCGCGCCGGCCGCCGCGAGGTGCTCGACGCCGCCCTCGCGCGGAGCCGCGTCGTCCTCGTCGCCGACGAGGCCGGGGCCGCCGAGGTCGTCGACGACCTCGCCCCCGAGCACCTCCAGGTGCTCCTCGCCGACCCCCGGGCCTTCCTCGAGCGGGTGCGGAACGCCGGGGCGATCTTCCTCGGCCCCTGGAGCGCGGTGCCGTTCGGCGACTACGGCGTGGCCTCCAACCACGTGCTGCCCACGGCGGGGACCGCCCGGTTCTCCTCGGGGCTCCGGGCCGCCGACTACGTGACGGTCCGCCCGTGGGTCGAGCTCTCGGCGGAGGCGGCGGCGCGCCTCGCCGGGGAGGTCGCGACGATCGCGCGGGCCGAGGGGCTCGTCGGGCACGCCCGGGCCGTGGAGGTGCGGGCGGAGCGCGCGCGGGGGGAGGAGCCGTGAGCCCCGCGCCCCGCCCCGGGCTCCGCGAGGTGGAGCCCTACCAGGCCCCCCAGCTCGAGGTGCGGGCCCGGCTCAACACGAACGAGTGCCCCTACCCGCTCCCCGACGGGTTCGTCGAGGACCTGGCCCGCGCGGTCCGGGAGCTCCCGCTCCACCGCTACCCCGACCGCGAGGCCACGCGCCTGCGCGAGGGGCTCGCGGCGGCCGCCGGCCACGCCCCCGAGGGGACGTGGGTGGCGAACGGGTCGAACGAGGTGCTGCTCCAGCTCCTCTTGGCCTACGGGGGGCCGCGGCGGACCGCGCTGGTCTTCCCCCCGACCTACGCGCTCCACGAGCGGATCGCCTGGGTCGCCCACACCCGTGTGGCGCGGGTGCCGCTCGGGCCCGGGTTCCTCCTCGGCCCGGAGGAGGTCGACCGCGCCCTCGAGCTCCGGCCCGAGGTCGCGTTCGTCTGCTCGCCGAACAACCCCACGGGGAACGCCCAGCCGATCGCCGCCGTGGAGCGCCTGGCCGCCGGGCTGGACGGCCTCGTGATCGTGGACGAGGCCTACGTGGAGTTCGGGGGCGAGAGCGCGCTCCCCCTCGTCGCGCGGCACCCCAACGTCGTCGTGGTGCGGACGTTCTCCAAGGCCTTCGCGCTCGCCGGCGCGAGGATCGGGTACTGCCTGGCCGCCCCGGAGGTCGTGGAGGACCTCCGGCGGGTCCGCCTCCCCTACCACGTCTCGGCCCTCACCCAGGCCGCGGGCCTCGCCGCCCTCCGGCACCGGGAGGAGGCGGAGGCGATCCTCCACGCCGTCCGGCGGGAGCGGGACCGGATCCTCGCCGCGCTCCGGGCGAGGCCGGGGGTCGAGGCGTTCCCCTCCGACGCGAACTTCGTGCTGTTCCGCCCCCCGCGCCCGGCGGCCCTCGTGTTCCGCGGGCTCCTCGAGCGCGGGGTGCTGGTGCGCGACCTCTCGGACGCGGTCGAGGGGTGCCTGCGCGTGACGGCCGGGACGCCGGCCGAGGTGGACCTGTTCCTCGAGGCGCTCGAGGAGGTGCTCGCGACGTGACCGAGGCGCGGGAGGCGACGGTGGCCAGGACGACCAGGGAGACCGACGTGCGGGTGGAGCTCCGCCTCGACGGCTCGGGCGAGGCGCGGGCGGACACCGGGCTGCCCTTCTTCGACCACATGCTCGAGCAGCTCGGCACCCACGCCGGCTTCGACCTCCGCGTGGAGGCCAAGGGCGACCTCGAGGTCGACGGCCACCACACCGTGGAGGACGTGGGGATCGCGCTGGGCCAGGCCCTCGCGCAGGCCCTGGGCGACAAGCGCGGGGTCCGGCGGTTCGCCTCGATCGTGGTCCCGCTGGACGAGGCCGCCGTGGAGGTGGCGCTCGACCTCTCGGGCCGCCCCCACGTGGTCTACGAGGTGGACGTGCCCGCGGAGACGATCGGCACGTTCGACACCGGGCTCGTGGAGGACTTCGTGCGGGCCTTCGCCACCGAGGGCAGGTTCACGCTGCACGTGCGGCTCCGGTCGGGCCGCTCGCCGCACCACGTGGTCGAGGCGCTCTTCAAGGCCCTCGCGAGGGCCCTCGGCGACGCCGTCGCGCGCACCGGGCGGGCCGGCCCGCCCTCGACGAAGGGGACCCTGTGAGGCCCCGGATCGGCGTCCTCGACTACGGGATGGGGAACCTCCGCTCGGTGGCCCGGGCCCTGGAGCGGGTGGGCGCCGCGGTCGTGATCACCGACGACCCCGGGGCCCTGGATGCCGCCGACGGCCTGGTCGTCCCCGGCGTCGGCGCGTTCGGGGCCTGCATGCGGAACCTCTCGGCCCGCCGGCTCGACGGGCCCCTCCGCGCCTTCGTGGCGAGCGGGCGGCCGGTGTTCGGGGTCTGCCTCGGGATGCAGGTCCTGTTCCGCGGGAGCGAGGAGGACCCCGAGCCCGGGCTCGGCCTGCTGCCGGGCGCGTGCCGGCGGCTCCCCCCGACCGTGAAGGTCCCCCACATGGGCTGGAACGACGTCCGGTGGGTCCGGGCCCACCCCTACACCGCCGCGATCCCCGACGGCACGCGGTTCTACTTCGTCCACTCCTACGCGCCGGACGTCGCCGACGGCGTCACCGTCGGCGTCGCCGAGCACGGCAGACCGTTCTCCGCCGCCGTGGCCCGGGGGAACGTCTTCGCCACGCAGTTCCACCCCGAGAAGTCGGGGCCGCCGGGCCTCGCCCTCTACGAGGCCTTCGTCCGGGAGGCGGGGTCGTGAGGCCGGGGGGCGGGCCGTGGTCGTGATCCCCGCGATCGACCTCCGGCGCGGCCGGGTGGTGCGGCTCCGCCGGGGCGACCCGGGGGCGGCGACGGTCTACGGCGACGACCCGGTCGCCGTCGCCCGTCGGTTCGAGGAGGCCGGCGCCCGCCGCCTCCACGTGGTCGACCTGGACGCCGCCCTCGGCGAGGGCGAGAACCGGGACGCGATCGCCGCGATCTGCCGCGCGGTCCACGCCCGCGTGCAGGTGGGCGGCGGGGTCCGCTCGGTCGTCGCCGCCAAGGAGCTGCTCGCCGCGGGGGCCGCGCGGGTCGTCCTGGGGACCCGGGCCGCCCTCGACCCGGGGTTCGTCCTGGAGGCGGTGGCCGCCGCCGGGGACCGGGTGATCGTGGCGCTGGACGTCCGGGCCGGCCGGGTCCGGGTCGAGGGGTGGCGGGAGGAGGGCCCGCCCCTCGAGGAGGCCCTGGCCGCGCTCGACGCCGCCGGCGCCCCGCGGTTCCTCGTCACCGCGATCGACGCCGACGGGGTCCTGGCCGGCCCCGACCTCGAGCTGTACCGGGCGGTGTTGGCGCGGACCGAGCGAGCGGTCCTCGCGAGCGGCGGGGTCCGGGACGCGGCGGACGTGCGCGCGCTCGCCCAGCTCGGGGTGGAGGGGGCCGTGGTGGGCAGGGCCCTGTACGAGGGGACGCTCCGGCTCGAGGAGGTGGCGAGGTGACCGGCGCGGAGGTGGTGAGGTGAACGCCGCAGGGGGGGTCGGGTGACGCTCGCGAAGCGCGTGATCCCCTGCCTCGACGTCGACGCCGGGCGGGTGGTGAAGGGCACCCGGTTCGTGGACCTCCGCGACGCGGGCGACCCGGTCGAGCTGGCGGCCCGCTACGACGCCGAGGGGGCCGACGAGCTCGTGTTCCTCGACATCACGGCCACGGTCGAGGGGCGCGAGGCCACCCTCGACGTGATCGCCCGCACCGCCGAGCAGGTCTTCATCCCGCTCACCGTGGGGGGCGGCGTCCGGGGCGAGGCGGACGTCCGCGCGCTCCTCCGCGCCGGGGCCGACAAGGTCGCCGTGAACACCGCGGCCGTCCGCGACCCGGCCATGCTCGCCCGGTGCGCGGAACGGTTCGGGACCCAGTGCATGGTGATCGCGATCGACGCCCGCCGCCGGGACGGCTCCTGGGAGGTCGTGGTCGAGGCCGGCCGCACCCCGACCGGCCTGGACGCCGTGGCGTGGGCGGTGGAGGCGACCACCCGCCACGGGGCCGGCGAGGTGCTGCTCACCTCGATGGACCGGGACGGGACCAAGGACGGCTACGACGTGGAGCTCACCCGGGCCGTCGCCGACGCCGTCCCCGTGCCGGTCGTCGCCAGCGGGGGGGCCGGCCGTCCCGAGCACTTCGCCGAGGCGATCCTCGAGGGGCACGCCGACGCGGTGCTCGCCGCGTCGCTGTTCCACTTCCGGGAGCTCTCGATCGGCGAGGTGAAGGACCACCTCGCGTCCCGGGGCATCCCGGTGCGGAGGTGAGGACGGTGGAACGGGTCGGGATCGACGACCTCCGGTTCGACGACCGCGGGCTGCTCCCGGCCGTGGTCCAGGACGCGGAGACCGGGGAGGTGCTGATGGTGGCCTGGATGAACCGGGAGGCGCTCGAGGCCACGCTGCGCGAGGGCCGGACGGTGTTCTGGTCGCGGTCGCGGCGGGAGCTGTGGCGGAAGGGCGAGACCTCGGGCCACGTGCAGCACGTGGAGGAGGTCCGCGCCGACTGCGACGGCGACGTCGTGCTGGTCCGGGTCCACCAGGTCGGCGCCGCCTGCCACACCGGCGCCCGCTCCTGCTTCTTCCGCGGGATCGACGCCTGAGCGCGCGGCCCCGGGCCTTGGGCCGTCCGGTGTCAGGCAGCGTGCCCTACACTGCGGGCGTGCTCCGCCTGGTCCTCCCGAAGGGCTCCCTCGAGGAGCAGACCCTCCGCCTGTTCGAGGCTGCGGACCTCCGCCTCCGCCGCGGCTCGCCCCGCGACTACCACGGCCGCATCGACGACGACCGGATCGAGCGGGTCTCGCTCCTCCGCCCCCAGGAGATCCCCACCTACGTCCAGGACGGGTTCTTCGACCTCGGGATCACCGGCCGCGACTGGGTCGAGGAGACGGGGGCCGACGTCGAGGTCATCGCCTCGCTCGAGTACGCGAAGAGCGGGGCCGGGAGGGTGCGGATCGTCCTCGCGGTCCCCGTCGACCACCCGGCGACGTCGGCCCGCGACCTGCCGCCGGGCTCGCGGATCTCCACCGAGTACCCGAACCTCACGGCGAAGTTCTTCGCGGACCTCGGGGTGCCGGTGAAGGTGGTCTGGTCCTACGGCGCGACCGAGGCCAAGGTCCCCGAGATCGTGGACGCGATCGTGGACGTGACCGAGACCGGGAGCACGCTCCGGGCCCACGGGATGAAGGTCATCGACACGCTGCTCGAGTCCGAGACCCTGCTCATCGCGAACCGCGCCTCGGCCCGGGACCCCGACCGGCGCCGGGCCATCGACGACGTCGCCCTCCTCCTCCTCGGGGCCATCCGCGCACAGGGCAAGGTCCTGATCAAGCTCAACGTGGACGAGGAACGCCTCCGGCCGGTCCTCGAGGTGCTCCCAGCGATGAAGGCGCCGACGATCTCCTCCCTCGCCGAGGGCGGCTACGCGATCGAGACCGTGGTCGAGAAGGCCACCGTCAACACGCTGATCCCGCTGCTCAAGGCGACCGGCGCCACCGACATCCTCGAGCTCCCGATCTCCAAGATCGTCCCCTGAGCGGCACGTCCTCCGCCCCGCCGGGGGTCCTGTCGCTCGCCGACGGAGCGGGCGTGCCCGCCGAGGGGTTCAGGGTCCGCCGGCGCCCCAGGCCCCGGCGGCGGGGGAACGGGTCGTCGGCTTCGAGGTGACCGTCGCCCGCCGGGCTGGCCAGCGACCGGGGCCGTGTGCCACCATGCGCGCCATGGCGGGCTTCGACGACCGCGGCGTCGAGGTGCTGGCCCCGGTCGAGGGGAGGGGGCGCGAGGTCCTCACACCCGAGGCCCTCGGGTTCGTGGCGGCGCTCCACCGGAGCTTCGACCCCCGGCGCCGGGAGCTGCTCGACCGGCGCCGGGAGCGCCAGCGGGAGCTGGACCGGGGCGTCCTCCCCGACTTCCTCCCCGGGACCCGGCACGTCCGCGAGGGGGAGTGGCGGGTGCCGCCGGCCCCGGCGGACCTGGCCGATCGCCGGGTGGAGATCACGGGCCCGGTCGACCGGAAGATGATGATCAACGCCCTGAACTCCGGCGCCCGCGTCTTCATGGCGGACTTCGAGGACGCCAACTCGCCGACCTGGACGAACTGCGTCGAGGGCCAGGTGAACCTGGTGGACGCCGTCCGGCGGACCATCTCGCTCGAGACCCCCGAGCGCCGCTACGCCCTGGCCGAGCGGACGGCCACGCTCCTGGTCCGGCCGCGCGGCTGGCACCTCCCTGAGAAGCACGTCCGGGTGGACGGCGAGGTGGTCTCGGCCTCCCTGTTCGACTTCGGCCTCTGGTTCTTCCACAACGCCCGCGAGCTCCTCGACCGGGGCACCGGCCCCTACCTCTACCTCCCCAAGCTCGAGTCGCACCTCGAGGCCGAGCTCTGGCACGACGTCTTCGCGTTCGCCGAGGACGCCCTCGGGGTGCCGCGCGGCTCGACCCGGGCCACGGTGCTCATCGAGACGATCCTGGCGGCCTTCGAGATGGACGAGATCCTCCACGCGCTCGGCCCCCACGCCACCGGGCTGAACGCCGGCCGGTGGGACTACATCTTCAGCGTGATCAAGAAGCTCGGGCGCCACGAGCGGTTCGTGCTCCCCGACCGCGCGCAGGTCACGATGACGGTGCCGTTCATGCGCGCCTACACCGAGCTCCTGGTCCGGACCTGCCACCGACGCGGCGCCCACGCGATCGGCGGGATGGCGGCCTTCATCCCGTCCCGCCGGGACCCGGCGGTGAACGAGGTGGCGCTGGCGAAGGTCCGCGAGGACAAGGTGCGGGAGTCCACCGACGGCTTCGACGGGACGTGGGTCGCCCACCCGGACCTCGTCCCGGTCGCCACCGAGGTCTTCGACGGCGTCCTCGGCGAGCGGCCGAACCAGCTCGGCCGGCTGCGGGAGGACGTCCGGGTCACGGCCCGCGATCTCCTCGACGTCCGGGTGCCGAGCGGGTCGGCCACGGAGGAGGGGCTCCGGACGAACGTGGACGTGGGCGTCCGCTACCTCGCCGCCTGGCTCGGAGGAACCGGCGCCGCGGCCATCCACAACCTCATGGAGGACGCGGCCACGGCGGAGATCTGCCGCTCGCAGGTCTGGCAGTGGCTCCACCACGGCGTCCGCCTGGCCGACGGCCGCGACGTCGACCGCGGGCTCCTCGACCGGGTGGTCGAGGACCAGGTCGGGAGGATCCGGGCCGAGGGCGCGCCCCCGACGCTGGCCGTCGCCCGCGACCTGTTCGTCGAGGTGGCGACGGCGGAGCCCTTCGTCGAGTTCCTCACGCTCCCGGCCTACGGGCGGTTGCCCTGAGCGGCACCCGGCCTGCCGGCGGGTGCCCCGAGCCCGCGCGGTTGACACCCGGCGCTCCCCTCGGGCACCATCCCGGTGACATGGTCCGGACCACGCAGGCCTACCGGGCCCTCGGGCCCCGCGTATCCGGCGTCGGAGCCTAGGCGCGACGCCCGGTCCGGCCGTCGCGCCTCCCCCATCCCCCTACCCCCCCGGGGACCGGTGCGTCCCCCGACCCGAGGAGGATCCTGGACATGACCGATGGCACCCGTCCGACCGACCCCGCCCTCCGCGCCCGCTGGGACCGGGAGGCGGCCGAGCTGGAACGGGCCTGGCGCGAGGACCCCCGCTGGGCCGGGGCGTTCCGTCCCTACACCGCCCGCGACGTCGTCCGCCTCCGGGGCTCCTTCGCCCTCGAGCACACGCTCGCCCGGCGCGGCGCCGAGCGCCTCTGGGAGCTGCTCACCGGCGAGGGCCACGTGGCTGCCCTGGGGTGCCTCACGGGCGGCCAGGCGGTCCAGGCGGTCCGCGCGGGGCTCCGCGCCATCTACGTCTCGGGCTGGCAGGTCGCGGCCGACCAGAACCTCGCGCTCGAGACCTACCCCGACCAGAGCCTCTACCCAGCGAACAGCGTGCCGGCCCTCGTCCGCCGGATCAACAACGCGCTCCGACGGGCCGACCAGGTCGAGTGGGCGGAGGGGCGGGCCGAGGTGGACTGGATGGCCCCGGTGGTGGCCGACGCCGAGGCGGGGTTCGGCGGCCCCCTCAACGCCTACGAGCTCATGCGCGCGATGATCGAGGCCGGCGCGGCCGGCGTCCACTTCGAGGACCAGCTCGCCTCCGAGAAGAAGTGCGGGCACCTCGGCGGGAAGGTCCTGGTCCCGACGTCGTGGTTCGTGCGGACCCTGGTGGCCGCGCGCCTCGCGGCGGACGTCGCCGGGGTCCCGACGGTCCTCGTCGCCCGGACCGACGCGCTCTCGGCGAACCTCCTCACGAGCGACGCGGATCCCGCCGACGCCCCGTTCCTCACCGGCGAGCGCACCCCCGAGGGCTACTTCCGCGTTCGGGCCGGGCTCGGGCAGGCCATCGCCCGGGCCCTGGCCTACGCCCCCTACGCCGACGTGCTGTGGTGCGAGACCCAGACCCCCGACCTGGACGAGGCCCGCAGGTTCGCCGAGGCGGTCCACGAGCGGTTCCCCGGGAAGCTCCTCGCCTACAACTGCTCGCCCTCGTTCAACTGGCGACGCCACCTGGACGAGGGGGAGATCGCCCGCTTCCAGCGGGAGCTCGCGGCGATGGGCTACCGGTTCCAGTTCGTCACGCTCGCCGGGTTCCACACGCTGAACGCCTCGTTCTTCGAGCTGGCCCACGGGTACGCGCGGGAGGGCATGCCGGCCTACGTCCGCGTCCAGGACCGGGAGTTCGGGCTCGAGGAGCGTGGCTACACCGCCACCCGGCACCAACGGGAGGTCGGCGCCGGCTACTTCGACCTGGTCCAGGAGGTGGTGAGCGGGGGCCGGAGCTCGACCCTGGCCCTCGAGGGCTCCACCGAGGCGGAGCAGTTCGCCCCGGCCTGAGCGGGCCGGGTCGGCGGGGGAAGCGCGGGCGAGACCCGGCCGTCCGGGCCTCGCCCGCCCGCGCCCCCCGCCGTCTCAGCGGACCTCGAGCGTCGTCGTCACCGGCACCGGGTTCGCGATCACGTCCAGCACGGGCGAGGTGTCCTGCACGTACCGGCAGAGCTCCTCGAGCTCCTCCCGCGAGGCGTTCCGCGCCCTGATCGTGCCCTTCACGCGGATCGCCGTCGAACCCCGGGTGGACGTGAACTTCAACAGCGGGTGGCCGCCCACGGCGCCCGACCCCGACCCCCACGTGGCGTGGGCCCGGGAGGGCTGGGAGGCCCTCCAGCCGCACGCGGGGGCCCCGATGCCGCAGTTCCTGCTCGACGAGGACCCCGCGGAGGTCTACGGCGGCACGCGGCTCGAGCGGCGCAGGGCCCTCAAGGACCGCTGGGACCCGACCAACTTCTTCCGGCTGAACCAGAAGGTACCGCCGTCGGCCGGTTGAGGGTCCGGGCCGGCAGGACCCCCGAGGGACGGTCTTGACACCCACCCGCCCCCGCGGGTACGTTCGCACGTGCAAATCCGACCTCCTGGGTAGGAAGAAGGGAGCATGATCCGGACGCGCTGCGCCGGCCTGGTCGGGGCGATGATCCCGTCCCGCCTCTGCGGCTGTCCCGCCTCGCCCGCCCCGGGCGAGGGCCGGGCCTAGCGCGTCCGCGCCGCTCCGCCCCTCCCTCGCCCGAGGGCCCGTCGGACCCCCGACGAACCCGTGCGCGCGGAGGAGGGAGCGATGGCGACCATCCACCGACCGGCGACCGTCCGTCCCCAGCCGGACTGGGACCTGGTCCTCAAGCGGAACTCGATCGAGCGGCTCAAGCGGGAGCGGTTCCCGCTGGACGTCCGCGACGAGCTACCCCGCCTGATCGAGCTCGGCTACGAGGCCGTGCCGGAGGAGGACATCGTCCGCCTGAACTGGTGGGGCCTGACCCACGACAAGCCCAAGGTGGGCACGTTCATGGTCCGGATCAAGGTCCCCGGGGGTCTGATCCGGCCGGCCCAGCTCCGCGCGGTGGGCGAGATCGCCCGCCGGTACGGCCGGGACGAGGCGGAGCTCACGACCCGCCAGGGCATCCAGCTCCACTGGGTCCGCCTGGACCAGCTCCCGGAGGTCCTCGCCGCGATCGAGGCCGCCGGGCTCACCACCGTGGGTGGCGAGGGCGACACGGTGCGGAACATCACGGGCTGCCCCGTGGCGGGCATCGACCCCGACGAGCTGTTCGACGTCCGCCCGGTGATCGAGGAGGCGGCGCGGTTCTTCTACGGGAACCGCGACTACTCGAACCTCCCCCGCAAGCACAAGTACACGATCTCGGCCTGCCCGGCGCAGTGCAACGCCCCCGAGATCCACGACGTCGCGCTGGTGGGCGTGGTGAGGGACGGCCGGCCGGGGTTCGCGCTCCGGGTCGGGGGCGGGATGTCGAACACGCCCAGGATCTCCCGAGACCTCGGCGTGTTCGTGCCCGCGCAGGACGCGATCGAGGTGTTGCGCGCCGTCACCGACGCCTGGCAGCACGACCTCCGCTACCGGGTGTCGCGGGCCAAGGCCCGGATCAAGTTCATGGTCGACGACCTCGGTCCGGAGGGCATGCGCCGGCGGGTCGAGGAGCGCCTCGGCCGCCGCCTCGAGGACGGCGCCGCCCCCGAGCCGTCGGGGAACGGCGACCACCTCGGGGTCCACCCCCAGCGGCAGGAGGGGCTCGTCTACGTGGGGATCCCCGTCCCCGTGGGGCGGGTGAGCGGCGACCAGCTCGTGCGGCTCGCGGACCTCCTCGAGGGGCTGGGGGCCGACCTGCGGTTCACCCGCCAGCAGAACGCGATCGCGGGGAACGTCCCGGCCGGGCGGGTGGACGAGCTCCGGGCGGGCCTCGCCCGCCTGGGGCTCCCCGTGGACCGGCCCGCGTTCGCCCGGGCCGTGGCCTGCACCAGCCACCGGTTCTGCAACTACTCCGTGGCCGAGACCAAGGAGAAGCTCGCCGAGGTGATCCCCCGCCTCGAGGAGCGGTTCGGCGCGGAGGCGGTGGCGGGCCTCACGATCCACATGGACGGCTGCCCGCACGCCTGCGCCCAGCACTGGATCGGCGAGATCGGCCTCCAGGGCACCACCGCGCCCTCGCCGGACGGGGCGGGGCGGGTCGAGGCCTACGACGTGACGCTCGGGGGCGGGCTCGGACGGCGGGCTCGGATCGGCCGGCCCGTCCTCCGCCGGGTGCCGGCCGCCGAGCTGGACGGCGTGCTCGACCGGCTGGTGTCCGCCTGGCTCGACGCCCGGGCGGGCCGCCCCGGCCTCGGGTTCGGCGAGTTCGTGGACGCCCGTTCCGACGAGGAGCTCGCCGCGCTGGCCCGCGGTGCGACGGCCCCGGCCCGCGAGGCCGCGCGCACCGACACGGTGGTCGTCCACGTCCCGGGGCCCCTCCTCCACCTGGTGGAGGGCGCCGACCGGATCGAGGTCCCGGCCGCGACCGTGCGGGAGGCGCTCCGGGCGGTGGCCCGGGACCACCCGGCCTTCGCCCGCGAGGTCCTGGCCGACGGCGAGCTGTCCCAGGCCTACCTGGTGTTCGTCGGAGAGGAGGACGTCCGGGAGCTCGGGGGCCTCGACACCCCGGTGCGCCCCGGCGAACGGATCACGATCCTCGTCGCGATGTCGGGGGGGTGAGCCGTGGAGCTGCTGGACACGTCGGCACGCGTCGTCTTCGACGACCTCGAGATCGGGGAGATCGCGGTCGAGCTCGACGACCGCGAGCCCCAGGAGGTCATCGCCTGGGGGCTCGACACCTTCGGGGACCGCGTCGCCGTGGTCACCGCGCTCCAGGCCGAGGGGATGGCCGTGCTCGACATGGCGGTCCGGATCCGACCGGACGTGCGGGCCATCACCGTCGACACCGGACGACTGCCCGCGGAGACCCTGGCCTTCCTCGAGGAGGTCCGGGCCCGGTACCCCGCGGTCCGCTGGGAGGTGCCGCGGCCGGACCCGCGCGAGGTCGAGGTCATGGTCCGCCGCCACGGCCCGGACCTGTTCCGCTCGAGCGTGCCGCTCCGGCTCCTCTGCTGCCACGTCCGGAAGGTCCGCCCCCTGGTGCGCGCCCTCGGCGGGCTCGACGCCTGGTTCACGGGCCTGCGCCGGGAGCAGTGGGCGTCGCGGGCGGCGATCAAGAAGGTCGAGCTGGACCACGACCACGGCGGGATCGTGAAGCTCAACCCCCTCGCCGACTGGACCAAGGAGGAGGTCTGGGAGTACCTCCGGGCCCAGGACGTCCCCGTCCACCCGCTCTACGCCCGCGGGTACACGAGCATCGGCTGCGACCCCTGCACACGGCCGATCGCGCCCGGGGAGGACGACCGGGCCGGGCGCTGGTGGTGGGAGCGGGGCGCGCCGAAGGAGTGCGGGATCCACTGCCCCATCGAGACCGGCGGGTTCGAGCACGAGGCCGAGGCGATCCTCCGCGAGGCCGGCACCGCCGAGCACCCGGGAGGCCGGCCGTGATGCCGACCTCGCCCCCCGGTGCGCCCGAGGGGCCAGGGCCGGTCGCACTGGCCGCCGAGGAGCGCGAGGTGGTGGCCGCCCTCGCCGCCGCCTACGCGGGGGCGCTCCCGGGGGCGGCCGGCGCGCGGGCCCGGGCGCTGGCGGAGGCGGCGCGGCGGGGCTCGGTCCCTCCCGAGCTGGTGGGGGTCCTGGAACGGGTCTGCACGGTGGCGCTCGAGACCGGCCGGGCGCGGGAGCTCGGCCGGGCCGAGGCCGAGCGGATCCTCGCCGCGGTCCACCGTCGGACCCCCGCGGGGCGGCGGGCGGCCCGGGCCGTGGAGGAGCTGAACCGGGCGCTCGCCCCCCTCGCCGGCCGCCGCATCCGCTCGGTCCGGGCCGCGGCGCCCGCCCCCGGGCGTTCCACGATCTCGATCGAGGTCGAGGGGATCGCGCTCACCCTCGCCGTCGGGCCCGACGGCGTCGTCGTCCACAGCCTCGCGGCGGGGTGAGCGGTGGGCAGGTTCGGCTACCCCGCGCTGCTGGAGCTCGGCGGGCGCCGCTGCGTGGTGGTCGGCTCGCGGGCCGTGGCCGAGGGGAAGGTCGAGGCGCTCCTCGCCGGCGGCGCGGACGCCGTCCTCGTCGTCGCCGAGGGCCCGGCGCGCCGGCTCGAGGCGCTCGCGGGCGACCCCCGGGTCCGGATCGAGCGCAGGCCCTGGCGGGCCGACGACCTCGACGGCGCGTTCGTCGTGGTCGGCTGGGACCCCGACCCCGCGGAGCGCGGCCGCCTCGCCGCGGAGGCCCGCGCGCGGGGGGCGCTCGTGAACGTGATCGACGACGTCCCGAACTGCGACTTCGCAGCGCCCGCGGTGGTGCGCCGCGGGGACCTCGTGCTGGCGGTCGGGACCGGCGGGACCTCGCCGGCCCTCGCCGCCAAGCTCCGGGAGGAGCTCGAGGGCCGGTTCGGCCCCGGGTGGGCGGAACTCGTCGAGGTGCTCCGGGCGGTCCGGGCCGACGAGCCCCGTTCCCTCGACGCCGCGGAGCGGGCCCGCCGCTGGCGCGCCGCCCTCGACCTGACCGAGGCCGAGCGGCTGGTCGCCGAGGGCCGCGCCGGGGAGCTCCGCGAGCGGCTCGCCGCCCGCCTCCGCACCGACCGGGAGCCCCGATGAGCCGCCGCGCCCGCCGCCCGACGATCCCGACCGCTCGACCCGGGGCCGGCCAGGCCCCCGGCCGCGTGTTCCTGGTCGGCGCGGGCCCCGGCGACCCCCGCCTCCTCACGCTCCGCGGCGCCGAGGTCCTCCGTCAGGCCGACGTCGTGGTCCACGACCGGCTCGTCTCGCCCGCGGTCCTCGACCTGGCGCCCTCGCGGGCCGAGCGGATCGACGTGGGGAAGGCCCCGGGGCGCCCCCACCCCGACCAGGCCGCGATCTCCGCGCTGCTCGTGGAGCACGCGCGCCGGGGGCGGGTCGTGGTCCGGCTCAAGGGCGGGGACCCCTTCGTCTTCGGGCGCGGCGGGGAGGAGCTCCTCGCCTGCGCCCGCGCCGGGGTCCCGGTCGAGGTGGTGCCCGGCGTCACCGCGGCGGTGGCCGCGCCCGCCGCCGCCGGGATCCCCGTCACCCACCGGGGCCTGGCCCGGAGCTTCGCCGTGGTCACCGCGAGCACGGCCGACGGGCGCGAGCCCGACTGGGCCGCGCTCGCCCGGGCCGCCGACACGCTCGTCGTGCTCATGGGGGCGGCCAGGCTCCCGGAGGTCTGCCGCGCCCTGGTGGCGGCGGGGCGCCCGGCCGACGAGCCGGCGGCCGCCGTCCAGGCCGCGACGACCCCGGCCGAGCGCACCGTCGTCGGGACCCTCGCCACCCTCCCGGGCCTCGCCCGCGCGGCCGGCCTCGGCCCCCCCGCCACGCTCGTGGTCGGGGCCGTCGTGGCCCTGGCCGGGGCTGTCGCGGGCCACCTCGGCGCTCAGGCGTCGAGGAGCGAGGGCAGCTCGGCCAGCGAGCCGATCGTCGGCCCCTCCCAGGGCTCCTCGTCGGGGCGGTAGTACTCGCCCTCCCGCTCGGCCGGGTCCCGCAGGCGGACCACCCGCATCCCCACCGCCCGGGCCCCCGACAGCTCGCCGTAGCTCCCGTCGCCCACGTAGAGGCACGCGGCGGGCGGCACCCCGAGCCGCTCGCACGCGAGCCGGTAGATCGCGGGGTCCGGCTTCCGGAGCCCCACCTCGCAGGAGAACACCTCGACGTCGATCCAGCGCGCGAGCGGCGAGGCCCGCCAGCGGGGCGGGGTGTCCGGCGCGCACATGCTCACGAGCGCCGTCCGCAGGCCCCGGGCCTTCACGGCCCGGAGGGCCTCCTCCGCCCCCGGCATCGGCTCCCACGCCTCGTCGTAGAACCGCCGGCGGACCTCGAGGGCCCGGGACATCGCCTCCCCGGACGGACGGGCGCCGATCCGGGCGCAGATCTCGCGCAGGTTCCGCTCGATGTCGCCGAGCCCGCCGGTCTGGCGGTCGGCCGAGGTCGCCCGCCAGGCCGCCCGGAACGCCCCCTCGTCCACCCCCAGGGCCTCCGCGGTCGCCCGGAACCACCGGTCCCACGCGGCGTGGCGGAACTCCCGGACCAGGGTGCCGAAGAGGTCGAAGACGATCGCCCGCAGGCCCGGGCTCACAGGTAGGCGCCGCCCCCCGGCCACTCGTGCTCCAGGAGCCCGTACACCACGAGGTCCACGTAGCCCCGCGACGTCCGCCCGGCCTCCCGCCGGACGCCCTCCGGCCGGAACCCCAGCCGCTCGGGGATCGCCCGGCTCCGCTCGTTGCCCGGGGCGGCCTCGATCTCGATCCGGTGGAGCCCGAGCTCGCGGAACCCGTGGTCGATGAGCCGCCGGCAGGCCGCGGTCACGAGCCCCCGCCCTTCGTGGGTCGAGGCGACCCAGTAGCCGATCTCCCCGCACACCCCGAAGGGATCCCGATGGAGCCCGATCCCTCCGACCGGCCGACCCTCGACGAAGATCCCGAGGCGCTCGAGCGGATCGTCGGTCCTCGAGATCCAGGCCCGCTCGTCGTCGACCGACCGGACCACCTCGACCCACCCGAGCCACTCCCCGAGGCGCGCCCGCTCGGCGTCCACGACCCGGAAGAGCGCATCCGCGTCGGCCGGCTCCAGGGGGCGGACCTCGGCGCCCCCGAGGTCCCAGCGGAACGTCACGATGCGGCCCGGGCCTTCTTCCGCTCCTCCTCGAGCAGGACCCGGCGGAGGACCTTCCCGATCATCGTCTCGGGGAGGGAGTCCCGGAACTCCACGAGCTTCGGCACCCGGTACGCCGCGAGGCCCTGCGCGGGGTCCCGGGCCCAGGCGATGATCTCCTCGGGGGTGGCCGTCTCCCCGGGCTTCAGCACGACGAACGCCTTCACGGCCTCGCCGGTGACGTCGTCGGGCACCCCGATCACCGCCACCCGCTGGACCTTGGGGTGGCGGTGGAGGACCTGCTCGACCTCGGTCGGGTAGACGTTGAAGCCGGAGACGATGATCATCTCCTTGATGCGGTCGACGATGGAGAAGTAGCCCTCCTCGTCCATCCGCGCCACGTCGCCCGTGTGGCACCAGCCGTTGCGGATCACGAGGGCCGTCTCCTCGGGCCGGTTCCAGTACCCCAGCATCACCTGGGGCCCGCGGATGCAGAGCTCGCCCTCCTGGCCGACCGGGACGACCCGGTCGGGGTCCTCGAGGTCCACGATCTTGCAGTCGGTGTCGGGGAGGGGCAGCCCGATCGACCCCTCCTTCGCCCGCCCGTAGATCGGGTTGGCGTGCGTGACCGGGGAACACTCGGTGAGCCCGTAGCCCTCGACCAGGCGGGCTCCCCCCGTCACCTCCCGGAACCGCTCGGCGACCGCGAGCGGGAGCGGCGCGGCGCCCGAGAGGCAGGCCTTGATCGACCGGAGGTCGTACTTCCGGGTCTCGGGGGCCTCGTTCAGCGCGTGGTACAGCCGCGGCACCCCGGGGAAGAGCGTGGGCTTCTCCTTCTGGATCTGCTTGAGCACCATGTGCAGGTCGAACCGGGGGACCAGGATCATCTTCGCCGCCCGGTAGACCGAGAGGTTCATGCACACCGTCATCCCGTAGGAGTGGAAGAAGGGCAGCACGCACAGCATCGCGTCGGTCCCGTCCCCGAGGTCGGGGAACCAGGCCGCGCACTGCCTGGCGTTCGCCACGAGGTTGAAGTGGGAGAGCACCGCCGCCTTGGCGAGCCCGGTCGTCCCGCCCGTGTAGATGAACCCCGCCGGGTCGGTCTTGGGGTCGACCTCGGCCACGGGCGGCGTCGGCCCCGCCTCGCGGAGCAGGCGCTTCCACCACCTCACCGGGGCTCCCCTCGGCACCGGCGGCCACGGCCTGCCCTCGTGCCGCGCGTCCCGGCGGAGCTTGAGCGGCGCGAGGAGGTTCAGCGGGAACGGCATGTAGTCGGTGAGCCCGGTGACCACGACCTCGGGGTTGCCCACGTCGCGGCGGACCGCTGCCACGTTCGGGTAGAGCTGGTCCAGCACGATCACGACCCTGCAGCCGGCGTCCTGGAGCTGGTGGGCCAGCTCCCGCTGGGTGTAGAGGGGGTTGTTGCCCACCACGATCGCGCCCAGGCGGAGCGTGGCGTAGTACGCGATCACGTACTGCGGCGAGTTCGGCAGCACCAGCCCCACCCGGTCGCCCTTGCGGACCCCGAGCCCGGCGAGGACCGCCGAGAACCGCTCGGCCTCGGCCAGGAGCTGGCGGTAGGAGAGGTGCCGGCCGAACCACGCGATGGCAGGCTTCGTCGGGTGCCGCTCGGCGGCGCCCGAGAGCATCGAGAAGGCCGAGACCTCCGGGTAGGGCTCGACCGTCCGGGGGACCCCCTCGGGGTAGTGGGCGAACCAGGGACGGTGCTCGGTCATCGCGGAGGGAATCATCCCACCCCTGGCCGCCCCCGCTCAACGCCGCCGGGGCTCGCGCTTCGCGGCACCGGACCGGACGGCGAGGCGCGCGGGTCGGGTACCATCGGCCCGTGCCCGAGTCCAGGTCGAAGCGCCGGCCGCCCCGGCGCCGCTACCACGTCGAACCGCCGCGCAAGCGGAGGCCCCCCGCGAGCCCCCGGTGGTGGGGATGGGCCGTGCTCGCCGTGATGGGCGCCGGCGTCGCCGTGGTCGTCCTGAACTACATGGGCCTGCTCCCCGGCGACAGCCCCAGCAACGGCTACCTGTGGCTCGGCCTCGGCCTGATCGCGCTCGGGTTCCTCGGCGCGACCCGGTGGCGCTGATCCCGCGGATGACATCGGTGTGATCTTCCACAGCTCGTTCCACACCGGTGGAAAACGGGGCTGTGGAGAACCTGGGGACGGCCCGCCCGGGACCGGGCCCAGGGCTGTGGAAAACGCGGGCTCCACGCCGGAGGAGCGGTGGACGCGCGGTGGAGAACGCCCGGCGCCGGCCTACCCCGGGGGGCGGCGGACGACCTCCATCGGCTCCCCGCAGTGGCGGGGGATCTGCAGCTCGCCGAGCCGGGTGATGCGGAACTCCGTGCCGCACTCCCCGCAGACCAGGAACACGTCCAGGTCCTCCACGTCCTCCGGCTCCGCCGGCCGGCCCGGCCGCGCGGCTCCGCCGAGCGAGCGGAGGACGCCGATCCCCACCCGCCAGATGACGAAGCCCAGGGCCAGGGCCACGAGGAACCGGACCCAGACCGGCAAGGCCTCCAGCACGCCCTCCACGCCCCCACCGTAGCGCACCCCCGCCGCCCGCGAGCCCCCCGGGCGAACGGCTCACCCGGCCTGGGCCGAACGCCGGTCGCGCGATCGCGCTCGGGTGTGGGACGATCGGGGGAGATCGGCAGGTCGCGGAGGGTGTCGAGAGATGGGTGCGTTCGAGGCTGTTCGCGGGTTCTTCCAGGGCTCGGCCGAGCGGCTCGGGCTCGAGCCGGAGATGCGGGAGATGCTCTCCCGCCCCTACCGGGAACTCACGGTGCAGGTCCGGGTCCCGATGGACGACGGGTCGCTCGCCGTGTTCCCCGGCTACCGGGTCCAGTACAACGGGGCCCGCGGCCCCTACAAGGGCGGGGTCCGGTTCCACCCCCAGGTCACGCTGGACGAGATCCGGTGCTTCGCCGCCCTCATGACCTGGAAGACGGCGCTGCTCGACCTGCCCTTCGGCGGCGGGAAGGGCGGCGTCCGGGTGGACCCCAAGCTGCTCTCGGAGGCGGAGCTCGAGCGGCTCTCGCGGAGGTTCATGCACGCGGTGGGCCACCTCGTGGGGCCCACCCGGGACGTGATGGCGCCGGACGTGAACACCGACGCCCGGGTGATGGGCTGGATGTTCGACCAGTACAGCCGCCACGTCGGATGGCACCCCGAGATCATCACGGGCAAGCCCCTGGCCCTGGGGGGCTCCCTGGGGCGGGACGCGGCGACGGGGCGCGGGGCGCTGGTCTGCCTCGACCGCCTGGCGCGGGAGTGGGGCTGGACGCGCCAGGAGACCCGGGTCGTGGTCCAGGGCTTCGGCAACGCCGGCTCGTGGTTCGCGCGCCTCGCCGACGAGTGGGGGTACCGGGTGATCGGGATCTCCGACAGCAAGGGCGCGGTCGTGAACCCCGAGGGCCTCGAGCCCCACATGGTCCTGGCCCACAAGCAGGAGACGGGGAGCGTGGCCGGGTTCTACGGGGGCGAGACGCTCGAGAGCGACGAGCTCCTCGGCGTGGAGGCCGACGCGATCGTCCCCGCCGCGCTCGAGGAGTCGATCCGGGCCGACAACGTCGACCGGATCCGCGCCAAGGTGATCCTCGAGGTCGCGAACTACCCGGTCACCCCCGAGGCCGAGCGGGTCCTCCTGGACCGGGGGGTCACGGTGGTGCCCGACATCCTCTCCTCGGCGGGCGGCGTGGTCGTCTCCTACCTGGAGTGGGCCCAGAACACCCAGCACGAGCGCTGGCGCGAGCAGGAGGTGAACGACCGGCTCGCGGAGATGATGACCGCGGCGACGGAGGCCGTGATGACCCGCTCCGAGCGCTACGAGGTCACGCTCCGCGAGGCGGCCTACGACATCGCCGTGGCCCGGGTCGCCGAGGCGGAGCGGGCCCGCGGGTACTGGTAGCGACCGGCCCGGCGCCCGTGCGCCCCGGGGTCAGGTGACCGGGCCGACCCCCGGGACGTGGCGGAGCACGAAGTCGAGCTTGGCGCGCATCTGGCGGACCCGCTCCTCCACGAGGAACGAGGAGTGCCCGGTCGTGTACCGGTAGACCTCGACGTCGCCGCTTCTCGCCCGGAGCGCCTCGACGTAGCCGTCGATCTGCCGGATCGGGCACCGGCTGTCGTTCTCGCCGGCCAGGACGAGGACCGGCGCCTTCACGCGGTCGACGTACGTGATCGGGGAGCGCTCGCGGTAAGCCTCGGGGTGGTCCTCGGGGCCGCCCCCGAAGAGCCCCCGGTCCATCGCCTGGAGCGCGGGCGCCTCGTCCTCGTAGGCCGCCACGTAGTCGGCCACCGGGACCCCCGCGACCCCACACGCCCACCGCTCGGGGTGGAGCGAGAGCGCGAGGAGCGTGAGGTACCCGCCCCAGGACTCGCCGGAGCACACGAGCCGCTCGGGGTCGGCCACCCCCCGGGCCACGAGGTCGTCCACCCCCGCCATCAGGTCCGCGAGCTCGGTGAGCCCCGGGTTCCCCACGATCGCGTCCCGCCAGGCCCTCCCGTACCCGGTGGAACCCCGGTGGTTCGCGAGGGCCACCGCGAACCCGTGGTCCACCCAGGCCTGCACGAGCGGGGAGAACGCGTCCGCCCAGTGCCAGTGCGGCCCGCCGTGGATCTCGAGCACCAGCGGGAACGGCCCGGGGCCCGCCGGCGTCACGACGAACCCGTGGACGCGGCCGCCGGGCCCGTCGAACGACCACGGGCGGTACGGCCGTCCGTCCGGCGCGCGCTCGCCCCCCGCGGCCAGCACGTCCCGGCCCCGCGAGGACAGGACGCGAGGGGCGCGCGCCCCGCTCGACATCCGCACCCAGACCTCGCCGTCGGGGCGGACCCGGGCGTCGGCCACGGTCCCCTCGGGGTGCTCCACGGGCGCGAGCCGCCCGCTCGCGACCTCGTACCGGAGCAGGCGGTCCCGGCCCTCGTGGGAGTGGCAGAGCAGCAGCGACGACCCGTCCGGCCACCAGTCCAGCACCCGGTCCACCGGGCCCGGGAGGTCGAGCGCGAGGTCGGCCCGCTCGCCGGTCGCGAGGTCCCAGATCGCCGGGCGCTCCAGGTCCTCCCGCTCGTGGACCAGGGCGAGCCGGGCGTCCCCCGGCACCGGGCTCCAGGCCCACGCGGCGAGCCCGAGCCCCGGCCCGTCCCACAGCTCGCCCACCACGTCCCCGGTCGCCACGTCGTACACGCGCAGCGCCGGGTGGAGGCTGTCCCCGTGCTCGGCGTGGGCCACGCAGAGGAGCCGCTCGTCGGCGGAGAGGCCGCCGAGGGCGAACCCCCCGCGCCACGCGCCGCCCACCTCGAGCGGCTCGCGGTGGCGGGCGAGCTCCCGCACGGACCCGTCGGGGAACGCGAGCCACACCGCGAAGGCGCCGTCGCGCAGCGCGACCCCGACCGCCGAGACCGAGCGGCCGAGGGCGAGCCCCGACGGCCAGCCCTCGGGGACCCCGGGGAACAGCGGGACCGCCTCGCCCCCCTCGAACGGGGCCACGAGGTGCCGGCCGAACTCCTCGCCGGTCTCGTCGCGGAGCCACACGATCCCCCGGCCGTCCGCGGTGGGGGTCCCGTCGGGCACGCCGACGGGGTCGTCGGTGACCCGCCGCCTGGCGCCGGAGGAGAGGTCCCAGGCGTGCACCTGCCACGCCCCGCCCTCGTTGGTCGCGTACACGAGGCGGTCGGGCGCGTGGCGCGACCAGGTCGGGAGCGACACGGTCGGCGCCCGGAACCGCCGCTCCCAGGCCGGTACGGGCTCGGGGCTCACGGCGCCGCAGCCTACCAGGCCCGGTCCGTCGCGAGCCCCGAGTGCCCGTCCCCGGGTCAGGCCACCAGCAGGACGGGGATCTCGACCACGTGGAGCGGGGAACCGTCCTCCGCGCTCGACTCGTAGACCACGATCGTGCCGGGTTGGGTCTCGCCGACCTCGAACCGCACCCGCTCCTCGAAGTCGCCCCGGCATCCCGTGCCGCAGGTGGCGGTGGTGAAGGTCCGAACGATCTCGTTCCCCGCCGCGTCCAGGATCCGGATGCTCACCGTGGCCTCGAAGACGTCGGCGGTCCCGGCGATCGTCACCGGGCTCCTCACCTCCTGCCCGATCGCGGGCTCCTCCACGAGGATCTGCGGGAGCAGGTCGGCGAAGTCCTCCCGGGCCATCGGCGGCTCGAGGACCAACCCCTCGGCCGAGAACACCTCCACCGGGCGGCCGTCGAGCTCGAGCGCGACGCCCTCCACGGTCGGGAACTGGGTGAGGGTGTACACGAGCTGCGCGAGCCGCATCCGGACCGAGAGCGTCCCCCCGCCGGACCCGAAGGCGCCCGAGAGGTCGACGGTCGCGAGCCCGCCCTCGACCGTGAGGCCGAGCAGCTCGGTCCCCTCCGGCACGGCGGTCGTGAGCCCCGCCGCCCGTTCCCCCTCGGTCGGGCCCGCGAGGAGCGCCTCCACCGCGGCCGTCCCGACCCGGGGCGAGGCGGGGACGGTGCGGTGCACCACGAACAGGCGATCCCCGCGCGCGAACCACACCTCGAACGTCATGGTCTCCGCCGAGGGCTCCGCGGTGGGCGAGGGTCGCCCCTCCGACGGGCTCCCGGTCGGGGATCCGCCCGGCCCGCCGGGCCCCGGCCCGAGGCTCCCAGGGCCCCGCTCCCCGCAGGAGGCCGCCAGGATCCCCAGGGAGGTCAAGAGGACCGCCAGCCGTCTCATCGTCGCCCTCCTCCTCGCTCGTCCACCCCGCCATCGTGGAGGGCCTCCGTAACGGCCGGGTCGCCCCCGGGTAACGGTTCGGCAACGGGGAGGCGCAAGGTGAACCGGCTCCCGCGGTCGACCTCGCTCTCGACCTCGATCCCGCCGCCCAGGAGCCGCGCGTTCTCGAGCGCGATCGCGAGGCCCAGGCCGGTCCCCCCGCGGGCCCGCGAGGGGTCGGCCTTGTAGAAGCGCTCGAAGACGTGGGGGAGGTGCTCGGGGGCGATCCCGGGGCCCCGGTCGCCCACCTCGACCAGGGCCCAGCGCCCCTCGCGGTCCACCCGGACCGCCGCCCCTCCCGCGTGCTCCACCGCGTTCCCGACGAGGTTCGAGACGATCCGCTCCACCCGCCGCCGGTCCGTGGCGAGGGCCGCGGGGCGGAGCGAGAGCGCCACCCGCTCCCCCCACCCCCGCGCGCGGACCGTCGCCCTGACGAGGTCGGCGAGGTCGACCGGTTCCCGCTCCACCCGCTCGGCCCCCGCGTCGAGCCTGGAGATCTCCATCAGGTCCTCCACGAGCCGCCGGAGGCGGGCCACGTCGGCCACGAGGAGCTCGGCCGGCCGCCGGGCCTCCGGGGGCATCGCCCCGAGGTGCTCGGCGAGGAGCGCGGCCTCGGCCACGAGGGCGGTGAGCGGCGTCCGGAGCTCGTGGGCCACGTCCGAGGTGAACCGCCGCTCCCGGGCCTCGGCCTCCTGGAGCGCCCGGATCTTCGCCTCCAGGGCCTCGGCCATCTCGTTGAAGGCGGCCGCCCAGTCCCCGAACTCGTCCCGCCCCGAGGCCCGCAGCCGGGTCTCGAGCACCCCCTCCGCGACGGCCCGCGCCGCCCGGCTCGCCTCCCCCACCGGGGCCAGGGCCCGTCCCGCCACCCCCCACCCCACGGCGCCCGCGCCGGCCGTGACCGCGGCCCAGCCCGCGAGGAGCACCGTCCCGAGGAAGCGGAGGTCCCGGGCCACCCCGCCCTCGGGGAACACGAAGTAGAGCTCGACGGCCGATCCGGGGGCGAGTCCCCCCACCACGAGGACGGGCTCGCCCCCGAGGTCGAGCCGCTGGAACCCGAGCTCGCCCGCCCGGACGATCCGGCGGAGGTCCCGGGGGACCCGGGGCGCGACCGCGGGGTCCGAGACGTGGCGCTCGCCGCCCGCGATCATCACCGTCGGCACCCGCAGGCGCCGGTACGACTCCACGAACTGCTGGAGGTCCACCCGCGGCCCGATCCCGCGCGCCTGCGGGAGCAGCACGAGGCGCGTGAGACGCTCGGCGCGCTCGAGCGAGTCCCGCAGCCGCGCCTCCCGGACCAGGAGGAACGACCCGAGGGCGAGGACCCCCGCGGCCGTCCCGGCGGAGAGCACGAAGGCCACGGCCAGGCGCCCCCGCAGGCGACGCGGCGGGGGGACGCGGCCGGCCATCCTTCACCCCCGCTCCAGGCGGTAGCCGACCCCCCGGACCGTCGTGATCCGCGCCGGCGCGGACGGCTCGTCCTCGACCTTGGCCCGCAGCCGCTGGATCGCCACGTCCACGAGCCGCGAGTCCCCGAGGTGGTCGTAGCCCCACACCTCGGCCAGGAGGAGCTCCCGCGTGAAGACCTGCCCCGGGCGGCGCATCAGGGACGCGAGCAGCCGGAACTCGGTGGCGGTGAGCGGGAGCTCCTCGCCGCGCCGGCGGGCCACGTGCGCGCGCTCGTCGAGCTCCAGGTCGCCCACCCGGAGCACCGCATCGAGCCCCTCCCCCGAGGCCCGGCGGAGCACCGCCCGGCACCGGGCCACGAGGACCGGGGGATCGAAGGGCTTCGTCACGTAGTCGTCGGCCCCCAGCTCGAGCCCGGCCACGACGTCGGTCGGCCCCGAGCGAGCCGTGAGCATCACGATCGGGACCCCGCTCGTCCGCCGGATCCGCCGGCAGACCTCGAACCCGTCGAGGACCGGGAGCATGAGGTCCAGGACCACGAGGTCGAACGGCTCCCCTCGGAACCGGGCGAGCCCCTCGCGCCCGTCGGCGGCGGCCGCCACGCGGAAGCCCGCCCGCTCGAGCGCGAGCGACGCCGCCTCCCTGATCGAGGGGTCGTCCTCCACCAGCAGCACGCGCCCGTCCACCCCGGGAAGCCTACGCCGCGGCGGCGGCGACCGGGTCGGACGCGCCGTGCGGCCGCGTCGCGGGGCCGCGGTCGGACGCCCCCGGCCCCTGGGTTGACCCTCCCGGCCGGCGCCGGTATCAGTGCGCGTGCGCGATGCGAGAGGAGGGACCGTGAGCGGGGACCGGCGGACGATCGTGTTCTTCCCGGAGGGGGCCTTCGGCCCCACCAACAACTGCGTGGGGATCGGCAACGTGCTGCGGCAACGGGGCCACCGGGTCGTGTTCATCGTCGAGGAGTCCTTCGCCGGCACGCTCGAGGCCAAGGGGTTCGAGGAGGCCCACATGCGCCTCACGCCCCCGCCCGAGGTGGAGGAGGAGCCCGGCCAGTTCTGGAAGGACTTCATCCGGGACACCGCGCCGGAGTTCCGCAAACCCACGATCGAGCAGCTCGAGGGCTTCTACCGGCCCACGTGGCAGGCGATCGTGGACGGGGCCCGCTACGTCCAGCCGCGCCTCCTCGAGATCTCCGAGGAGCTCAGGCCCGACGTCGTCGTGGAGGACAACGTCCAGTGCTTCCCGGCGCTCGTCACCTCCGGCGTGCCCTGGGTCCGGATCGTCTCCTGCAACCCCCTCGAGCTGAAGGACCCCGACCTGCCGCCGGTGTTCTCCGGCTACCCCTCCGACGACCGCACGGAGTGGGACGCGTTCTGGGCCGAGTACGACCGGGTCCTCGGCCCGCTCCAGGCCGAGTTCAGCGCCTGGGTCCAGGAGCAGGGCGCGCCGCCCTTGCCCCCGCGGGAGTTCATCCACGAGTCGCCCTGGCTCAACCTGTACCTCTACCCGGGGGCAGCCGACTACCGCCGGTCGCGCCCGCTCGGACCCACGTGGCACCGGCTGGACTCGAGCGTGCGGACCACCGATCCCCCCTTCGAGGTCCCGGAGCGGCTCCGCGAGGGGCCCGGCGCGCTGATCTACCTGTCGCTCGGCTCGCTCGGCTCGGCCGACGTCGACCTCATGAAGCGCCTCGTGGACGTGCTCTCCCGGACGCCGCACCGCTACATCGTGAGCAAGGGGCCCCAGCACGAGCTCTACGAGCTCGCGGACAACATGTGGGGCGAGGAGTTCCTCCCGCAGACCTCGATCCTCCCCCAGGTCGACCTGGTCATCACCCACGGCGGGAACAACACGACCACCGAGTGCTTCCACTTCGGCAAGCCGATGGTGGTCCTCCCCCTGTTCTGGGACCAGTACGACAACGCGCAGCGCGTGCGGGAGCTGGGGTTCGGCGCGCGCCTGTCGACCTACGACTTCGACGACGACGAGCTCCCCGCGGCCATCGACCGGCTCCTCCGGGACCGGGGCCTGCGGGAGCGGATGGCCCGGATCGCCGCCGACCTCCAGGCCCACCCGGGCACCGTGAAGGCCGCCGACCTGATCGAGCGGGTGGCGGTCACGAAGGAGCCGGTGACCCGGTAGCCGCCCGGATGGCCCGCCACACCCGTTCCGGGGAGAGCGGCGGATCCAGGTGCCGGACGCCGATGTGGGCGAGGGCGTCGACGGCCGCGTTCACCACGGCGGGGATCGACCCGATCGTCGCGGACTCGCCGATCCCCTTGGCGCCCAGGGGGTTGAGCGGCGTCGGGGTCTCCGTGTGGGCCACGGTCACCGGCGGGAGCTCCGCGGCGCTCGGCACGAGGTAGGTCGCGAGGTTCGCCGTGAGGGGGTTCCCCAGCTCGTCGTGCTCGACGCCCTCGAACAGGGCCTGGGCGACCCCCTGGGCCACGCCGCCGTGGACCTGTCCGTCGACCAGGACCGGGTTCAGGATCGATCCGCAGTCGTCCACGGCCACGTGGCGGAGGAGCCGGACCTCGCCGGTCTCGACGTCGACCTCCACCACCGCCACGTGGGAGCCGAACGGGAAGGTCTCCCGGGCCTGCGTGAAGTCGCCCTGGGCCACGAGCCCCGGCACGAGCCCCTCGGGCAGGCGCGCCGGGTCGCCGGCGATCCGAGCCAGCTCCGCCCACGAGGCCGCCCGGTCCGGTGCGCCTGCCACCGCCAGGCCGCCCTCGCCCGGCACCAGGTCCTCGGGCGCCACCTCGAGCACGTGGGCCGCGATCCGCCGCGCCTTCTCCAGGACCAGCTCGGCGGCCCGCAGGACGTTCGCCCCCCCGATCTGGAGCGAACGCGAGCCGAACGTCCCCTCGCCCCTCGGCACGGCGGCCGTGTCGGAGTGGACGATGCGGACGCGCTCGATCGGGACCCCGAGCACGGCCGAGGCCACCTGGGCGAAGGCCGTCTCGTGGCCCTGGCCGTGGGAGGACGTCCCCACCCGCACGGTGGCCGCCCCGTCTTCGCCGACCACGACCTCCGCGAACTCCCGCTCGACGAACCCCGTGATCTCCACGTACGAGGAGACCCCGATCCCGAGCTGCAGGCGGTCGCCCCGGGCCTGCCGCGCCGCCTGCTCCCGGCGGAGCGCCTCGTAGCCCGCGAGGCGGAGGGCCTCGTCCAGGGCCCGCCCGTAGTCCCCCGAGTCGTACCGCTGCCCGCTCGGCGTCTCGTAGGGGAACGCCTCCGGCGGGACGAAGTTCCGCCGCCGGAGCTCGGCCGGGTCCATCCCGAGCTCCGCCGCGAGGAGGTCCATGGTCCGTTCGATCGCGAGCGTGGGCTCGGGCCGCCCGGCGCCGCGGTAGGGGCCGACCGGCGGGGCGTTGGTGGCGACGATCCGGCTGCGGTAGGCGACGCGGGGGATCCGGTAGGCGCCGGTCGCCATGCGCCAGGAGTTCGTGGTGAGGTAGGAGGCGAGCGGGTAGGCGCCCAGGTCGGCCAGGACGTCCAGCCGGATCCCCACCAGGGTCCCGTCGCGGCGGGCCCCCAGCTCGACCCGGTGGATCTGGGCGCGGCCGTGGGTCAGGGCCAGCATGCTCTCGGAGCGCGCCTCCGCCCATCGGACCGGCCGGCCCAGCCGGAGGGCGAGGGCCGCCACCACCAGGTACTCGGGGTACACCGTGAGCTTCGCCCCGAACCCCCCGCCCACGTCGGGCGCCACGACCCGGACCCGCGACGGGTCCAGGCCCAGGGCCTCGGCGACCTCGGCCCGGACGTCGAACGGCACCTGGGTCGAGACCCACAGGGTGAGGCCCTCCCCCTCGGGAACCGCGAGGATCGCGTTCGGTTCCATCGGGACCGGGGCGAGCCGCTGGGACACGACCCGGGCCCGCACCACCACCTCCGCCCCCTCCAGCGGATCCTCGTCCCAGCCCCTGGCGAGCTCGGAGGCCACGTTCGTCCCGGTCGGGGGGAACAGGAGCGGCGCGCCCTCCGCGGCCGCGGCCTCGGGGTCCGTCACCGCCGGGAGCGGGTCGTAGTCGACCTCGACGAGCTCCACGGCGTCCAGGGCCGCCCCGCGGTCCTCCGCGACGACGACGGCGATCGGCTCCCCGACGAACCGCACCACGTCCTCGGCCAGGACCGGCCGGCCGTAGGCCTCGTCCACGTTCCCCGACGGGGGGCGGGGCGCGAGGCCGAGGTCGCGCGCGGTCAGGACCCCTTCCACGCCGGGGACGGCGAGGGCCGCGGAGGGGTCTACCCGCCGGAGGCGGGCGTGGGCCATGATGGACCGGACGAAGGCGGCCCGGAGCGCGCCGGGGGCGGGGACGTCCTCCACGTACCTCGCGGCCCCCCGGAGGAACCGCGGATCCTCGGTTCGGAGCACGGCGCCACGGAAGACGGAGGTGCGCATGTCCCTCACGCTACACGCGACCGCGGCGCGTCGACCCCGTCCCGCGGCGGCCCGTCCGAGCCTCGCCCGTGCGCTCGCCGCGGCCGTCGCGGCCTCGCTCGGGACGGCCGCCGTCGCCTGGCCGGCCGTCCCCGCGCGGGCGGCGATCGGCGCCCGCCGCGTGGCGGGCGGCCTGGACCGGCCGGTGGCCTTCACGTTCGACCACCGCGGCCGGATCTGGTACCTGGAGAAGGACACGGGGGAGGTCCGGATCCTCCGGCCGGGGGCGGGGGACCGCCGGTTCTTCCTCGTCCCTGGCGTGCGCGGCGAGGGCGAGCGGGGCACGCTCGGGATCGCGCTGCACCCCCGGTACCCGGACCGGCCGTTGGTCTACGTCTACGCCACCCGGGAGGTCGGGGGCGAGCTGCGGAACCAGGTCCTGCGCCTCACCGACCTCGGGGGCCGCGGCGGGCGGATGCGGGTCCTGCTCTCCACGCCCGCGAGCCCGAGCCCCTACCACAACGGGGGCCGGATCCTCTTCGGCCCCGACGGCATGCTCTACGTCGTGATCGGGGACGCCCACGACCCCGCGAACGCCCAGCAGCTCGGCGACCGCCGCGGCAAGGTGCTCCGGATGACGCCGTCGGGCGGCGTCCCCCCCGACAACCCCCTCGGCGACCGCCTGGTCTACGCGTACGGGATCCGCAACTCCTTCGGCCTCGCGTTCGACCCCCGGACCGGGGTGCTCTGGGAGACGGAGAACGGGCCCGAGTGCAACGACGAGCTGAACCTGATCCTCCCCGGCGCGAACCACGGCTGGGGCCCGAGCGAGACGTGCGCCGGCGAGGGACCGGCCAACACCAACCGGGACGGGCCCTCGCCCCAGCTGCCGGTGCTGTGGTGGGAGGTCCCGTTCGCCCCCACCGGGATCGCGTTCTGCGACGGCTGCCGCCTCGGCGCGCGGAGCGAGGGGGCCCTGTTCTTCGGCGCCGCCAACACCGGGGACGTCCGCCGGGTCGTGCTGAACGCCGCCCGGGACGGCGCGAGCGGCCACCGGGTCGTCTACTCCCACCCGGGCCCGGTCCTCTCGATGGAGGTCGGCCCCGACGGCCGGATCTACTTCTCCGACTTCGGCGGGGTCTTCGTCCTCGTCCGCCGGTAGGACGCGGAGGGGCTCGGCCGCGGCGGACCTCGGCCGTCCCCGCGTACCCCGGCTCCGTCGGACGAGGGGTGTGCAACGTCCCCGGGCCGGGGTACGCTCAAGGGGACGCCGCACCGGGAGGTGACGCCGCGGTGAACATCGGGGAACCGCGCCGGATCATCGAGGTCGAGCCGGTGACGCTCCCAGTGCCCGAGGTGCTGCCCGACGCCGTGCCGGAGCCCGCGCCGCCCGAGCGGGTGCCGGAGCACGTGCCCGAGCGGACGCCCTCGGAGCCGGCCCCCGGCCCATGAGCCTCGAGCTGCTCGCGCCCATCGAGGCGCTCAGGGCCGTCGAGCCCGTCCTCGGGTGGCGGGCCTGGGCGCTCGGGGGTCGTCGGGACGGCTCGGAGCCGCGCCTGCGGCCGATCACCGGGCGTGGGCGGGCCTGGCCGCCCCGACGGCCGGCGGAGGCCACGTGCGGCCTGGCCCGGCTCCACGGCGCGCCCAACCTCCACTGCTCCTGCGGGCTCCACGCGGCCGCGGACCCCGAGGCCCTGCGGCGTGCCAAGGACCCCGCGGTCGTGGGGACCGTGGCGCTCTGGGGCACGGTGATCGAGCACGCCCGCGGCTACCGTGCGCGCTTCGCCTACCCGCAGCGGCTCCGCCTCGTGTGCACGTTCTGCTTCTGGCGCTTCGGCCTGGCGCGCTCGAGGGCAGACGTGGTGGGGCTCCTCCCACGCGGGCGCCTCGTGCCGCTCTGCCGCGACCACGCCGCGCTCTCCCGGCGGTACGGCCTGGTCCCCCGGCACCTCCTGGACGCGCGGGCGGTCCAGCAGGAGCTGCTCGCGGCCTACGCCGTCGACCCCCTGCCGGTCTGAGGGCGGGCCTGCTCCGCCGCCGGGGCGACCCCGGGCGGCTCGGGGGCCGGCTCGGGGAGGGAGAGGCGGAACGCGGTCCCCCCACCGGGGCGCTCCTCGACCCACAGCCGCCCCCCGTGGAGCTCGGCCAGGCGGGCCGCCAGCGTGAGTTCCCCGGGGAGGGAGGACGGGACCGGCCCCGGGTCCTCCACCGAGATCCGGGCGCCGCCCTCCTCCGAGCCGAGGACGACGCGGATGGCCGAGCCGGGGGCCGCCCGCGTCCGGACGGTGTCGAGCATCGCCTCCAGGATCTGCTCCACCCGGGCCGCGTCCACCGTCGCCTTCGCCGCCCGCGTGCTGAGCTCCACGACCTGCTCCAGGCCCTCGGCCTCGCCGACCACCCGCTGCACCAGGGTCTCGAGGTCCGTCCGGCGCCGACGGAGCGGGAGGGTCCCGTCGGCGAGCCGCGCCGCGTCCTGGAGGTCCTGGACCAGCCGGTCCAGCCTCCGGGTGGCGGCGTTCAGGTGGCGGAGGGCCTCCTGCCCCTCCGCGGTCCCCACCGAGGCCTTGAGCGTGAGCGAGGAACCCAGGACCCGGGCCAGGGCCGAGCGGAGCTCCTGCACGATCGCCCCCCGGATCGCGGCCTCTGGGTCCTGCCCTTCGTGGCGGTGGCGCGTCGAGCCGGCGCGGGCGAGCCGCTCCCGCAGGTCCCCCGCCTCGGGCGGGAGCGATGCCGTGGAGAGGGCGAGGTGGAGCTCCTCGAGGAGCGCCTCCGCGCGGCGGGCCCGGGCCTCCGCCGCACGGAGGCGTTCCTCGAGCGCCGCGAGCCCCGGCGCCGCCTCCCCTGGTGGGCCGGCGGCCGCTCCCTCGAGGGCCCCCCGGGCCCGTTCCTCGGCCGCTCGGGCCCGGCGCTCGGCCTCATCGGCCCTTCGCTCCGCCGCCTGCGCCTGTGCGCGCAGCTCGGCGGTCGCCGCATCCGCGGCCCGGCCAGCCCCCGCCGCCGCGACCTCCTCCAGCCGTGCCCTGGCCTCCGCCAGGGCCGACTCCGCTCGCCGGAGGCCCTCCTCGAGGCCCGCGCGCTCCTGCTCAGCGGCGGCCGCCCGCGCCTCCGCAGCGGAGACC
>FWPU01001126.1_pt1 | contig 82881 bp, 76 predicted proteins | sample 2228361 | NCBI WGS metagenome assembly FWPU01 (sample SAMEA103939777, study PRJEB20133) | metagenome | reverse complement strand
CCGAGGAGGAAAGCACGGTGAAGGACGGCGGAAGTCCTGCGTCGCTGTAGGTGCGACGCTCCGCCACCGGCTTCACGCCCCACTCCTCGCGATACAGCTGCAGAGCCTGCCCGATCCGACGAAGCTTCGAGATCGAAGCCTCGTAATCGTAGCCCTGGTTCTGATTCCGAAACACGGTGACCCCAGCGGTCACCAAAGCGGCGATGCAGCCGATCAGCAGCGCTCGCCAAGTCATGGTTTTCAACGTTTTCATTGATGTACCTCCTTAGACAAATGTGCGGACGCGTTCTTCCACGCGTCCAGCAATGTCGTTTTGTAGTCTGCTTGCTTCCATACGAGGCGCGCCTTTCCGTCAATCAGATAGGCTCTCGGTAGGAAGCAGGCGTTGAGAGCTTTCCCGACCCGGAACTCCGGATCGGCGAGGATGCGAACGCCCTCGTCGAGCCGGCTCCGTAGTCGGTCGGCTTTCGACTCGCTTGCCGCAAGAACAACCAAAAGCTCGGCCCGACCTTGGACGGCGGTATGGAGCGGGTCGAGGATTTCAGGGTTGCACGCGCATTCCTGCGCAACGATGACGAATTTGGGACGAGATCCCGACGCCCAGTCCTCTGCGATACGAAGGCCCAAGGGAGGATCTTGCTTGAGCGCTTCCGTGTAATCCGCCACCGCACGCGCTACGCTCTCGCAAGGCGCGCAGAGACACGTGAAGAGCACTCCCTCATCCTCCTGAACGACCCTCCACGCCGAGCGCCCGCGACCCGTCGCAAGGTCGAAGACCTGAATCTCGTTCAGCTTGGCGCTCAGAGGCTTCGGCCCGTGTGCGGCCTCCCGCGGGGGGGGGGACGACTGGCAGCCCCAAGCCACCAGCGCCGCCAGTGCGACGACCCACTGTCCAGCTCCCATCCATCCCCATCTCATGACCAGCACGGTACCTCCACGACGCACCCGGTGTCAAGACTTATTTTGTGTGAAGTACGAAATCGCACTCCCACCCAGATTGACGAGCCGAGCGGCTCGAAAGGTTCGCCGGAAGGCGAGCTGGTGAGAAATAACTTCGTTAGAGGGAGAGCGCGCGCAGGCGACGGACCCGCTCCTCGATCGGAGGGTGCGTCGAGAAGAGGCTCGCGAGACCGCCGGAGAACGGCTGCGCGATGTACATATGGGCCGTCGCCGGCTGGGCGGTCTCGGACGGCAGGACCTGCACGGCCCGGCCGAGCGTCTCGAGGGCATCCGCCAAGGGCAAGGGATCTCCCAGAAGGCGGGCGCCGGTCGCGTCCGCGGCGTATTCCCGTGTGCGGCTGATCGCCATCTGAATGAGAATGGCGGCGAAGGGGGCCAGGATGAGGGCGACGAGCGCCGCGAGCGCGTTGCCTCCCCGCTCGTCCCTACCCATGGGGATGAAATAGGCGAAATACTGCAAGAAGAGAATCGCCTGGGAGACCGCAGCGACGATGCTCATCGTCAAGACATCGCGGTTCTTGATGTGCGCCAATTCGTGCGCCAAGACCCCGATGACCTCGCGCCGGCTCATGCCTTCCAAGATGCCTTGCGTGAAACAGACGCTGCTCGCGCCTGGGCCTCTGCCGCAAGCGAACGCGTTCGGCTGGGGATCCGGGCTGAGGTAGAGCGGCGGCGCCGGAATGCCCGCCCGCGCCGAGAGCTGCTCGTTTGCCTCGTGGAGCCACGGGGCGGCAGAGCGGGGCAGCGGCTTGGCGCGCGCCATCGAAAGCGCCAGCCGCTCGCTCTGCCAATACGAGAAAGCGGTCAGCCCGAGGGAAAGGAGCAGGGCGATGAGCATGCCGCCTGTTCCGCCGAGCAGGTGCCCGACGAAGAGGAAAAGCGCTCCCAGGACCGTGAGCAGGATGGCCGTCTTCAAGTAGTTTCCCATTTCCTACTTGCTATTAACGTCTACCGTTCGGAGTCCGTGACAGGTTATTCCGTTTCCGGTTCGAGCAAGCCGTAGCCGCCTCGCTTGCGCTTGTAGACGACGCAAATGGACGCCGTCTCCGAGTTCTGGAAGACGTAGAAGTCGTGATCCACAAGCTCCATCTGGAGGATCGCCTCTTCCGGGGTCATCGGCTTTACGCTGAACCGTTTTCGTTCGACAATCACGTCCTCGGTTTGAGCGGCTGCCTCTTCGACCGGTTCCTCGGCGAGGGCGGGGGGCAGTTCGCGGATGCCCGCCTTGCGGTGGCTGTCAATCAGCTTCGCCTTGAGGCGTCGCAACCTCTTCTCGAGCTTGTCCGCAACGCGGTCGATGCAGGCTCGAAGGGAGGTGTCGCGCTCTTCGCCGCGGAGCGTCATGCCGTCCGCGAAGACGGTGACTTCGAGTCGGTGCTGGGACTTCTCGACGGAATGCACCATCTCGACGCGATTCGCTTTCTTGAAGTAGCGATCGAGCTTACCGAGCTTCTTGGCTGCGTATTCGCGATCTTTGTCGGGGACGTTTCCTTCAGCGTTGCGAATGAGTAGTTCCATTGGTTGTTCGGCTCCTAATGAGACGAACCGAGGCGAAGGCGTTCAATCGTCGCCACGGCCATCGCGGCAATCCCTTCTCCTCGGCCGATAGCTCCCAGCCCTTCGTGGGTGGTCGCCTTGATGCTGATTCTACCAGGTTCCACGCCGACCATCTGAGCGATGCTTTCGCGGATTGCCTCCGCGTGGGGGGCGATCTTCGGATGTTGAGCGAGAACTGTTATATCAATATGGCTTATCCAGAAGCCCAGCGCTCGCACCTGTTCCGCGGCGTACCGAACGAATTGGTCGCTTCGCGCTCCGGCAAGGGCCGGGTCGGTGTCGGGGAAGTGTCTGCCGATGTCGCCTGCGGCAACGGCTCCCAGCAGGGCGTCCGTTACGGCATGGAGAACGGCGTCGGCATCGGAGTGGCCGATGAGGCCCAGATCGGAGGGGATCTCGACGCCGCCAAGCCAGATCGGCCCTTCCCCGCCGAAACGGTGTACGTCGTAGCCCGTTCCCACGCGGACCTCTCGATCAAGCGTCCCGCGCAAGTCTTCGTAGGTTGTGATCTTGCGGTTGGTCAACTCGCCTTCCACCGGCGCAACATGGATACCCGCTTTTTCCAATGCAGCCGCCTCGTCCGTTACGGTCAGATCCTTCTCGAGCGCTGCGAGCAATGCCCCCGCGTCTGCAGCTTGCGGCGTTTGGGCTAAGCGCAGTTGGCTTCGGTCCACCGTTTCCAGCACCTCCTGCTGGGTACAACGCTTCACCGTGTCGGGAATCGGAATCACCGGCACTGCCGCGCCATGCTCCTCCGCGGCCAGCAGTACCCGCATCAGCAGGTTGGGAGTCGCGAATGGACGGGCGGCATCGTGGATGACGGCCACTTCCACCGGGAGAGCGGCGCGCAACCCGTTGAGGCAACTCTCGCCCCTGGTACTCCCCCCTCGCGCGACCGTAGCCCCTTCCGTTTCCGCTGCTCGTGCGATGTCTGGGTCGCCGGTTACGACAATGAGCTTGTCGAACCCGCCCTCGCGGAGAAGGTCGAAGGACCAGCGCCAGACTTCCCTTCCATCAGGCAAGGGGAAGCGGAGTTTGTTGCGGTAGGCGGGGGGGAACTCAGGCGGGCACGACGCGGCGAACCGCTCCGAAGCGCCTGCTGCCAACAGTATGCCTGCCTTCATGTCGCTGTCAGTCGTCGTTGCGCGGCAGGACGCCTTCCACCTGCGCGAAGATCATCCTACCGGCTGCGGATTGGTGAATCTGCGTCACGCGCGCCTCCACCTTCGAGCCGACCAGCTCCGCGGCCTGTTCGATGACAACCATCGTTCCGTCCTCGAGGAAGCCGACGCCTTGTCCGGGCTGGCTCCCAGGTCGCTCTACGATCACTTCGAGCGTGTCGCCCGGAAGGAAGATTGGGCGGAGGGAGAGGGCGAGGTCGTTGACGTTGAGCACCTGGACGCCATGGACCTGGGCGACCTTGTTCAGGTTGAAGTCGTTGGTCACGAGCTTGGCGCCGAGTGCGCGGGCGAGAGCGACGAGCCGTTCATCCACCGACCCATTGTCGGGCGCGAGATGGTCCAACGTGCCGATCTCGACCTCGTGATCGGCTCTGAGGATCTTGAGCATATCCAGCCCGCGACGGCCGCGCTGCCGTTTGTTCGGGTCGGCGCTGTCGGCGACCTTCTGCAATTCATTGATGACGAACTGGGGAATGTAAATCTTCCCGTCCACGAAGCCAGTTCGAACGACCTCTCCGATCCGGCCATCTATGATGACGTTGGTGTCGAAGATCTTAATGGAGCTGGTGCGACCGGTTTTGCCGCTCCACGGAAGGGCTTCTTGCATCCCTCGGAGCATCGCCGTGCTGATCGCCACGAGGACGAACATCAGCAGAAAGCTCACGCCAAGATACAGTGGGCCGAAGGCAAAGAACAGCATGTGGAAGGGGATGCTAATCGCGACCCCTACCAAGACCCCCGCGAAGATGGTGGCCTTGTCCGCCGCAGTCATCGTCTCCCAACGGAGAGCAACGCTGGAGATGGAGGTGACGAGCCACAGACCCGCGAGCGCGCCGATGACGGCGCCAAAGACAAACGTGGCGAAGACCGGGAACGGCCCGAGCGCGAAGTCGGGTTCAACGCCGACATTCTTATACGTTTCGGCGAGGAGGGGCGGCAGCAAGCGGGAAGCGAGGAACCCGCCACCCAGGCTGGCGGCAAGCACCACAAGCATGGTCAAGGCGCTCTGTCGCGACAACTTCAACTCGGCAATCTCCCCATTGGTAAGGACGTCTGGCGGGCTTTTTTGTGGCGAAAACCTCGCACAGACCTCCAGATTTGCCCGCTGCCGCCGTATCCTACCTCAGGGGACTCACCTTGACAGCGGCGCGCCCGCATCGGTACCCTCCGGGTGCATCCCCCACGTCTAAAAGGCGCACTACCATGCCAACGGCTACCGAAAAACTGGTGATCGTCGAGTCGCCCGCCAAGGCGAAGACGATCAGTCGCTTCCTCGGGCCCGAGTACCGAGTCGAGGCGTCCATTGGTCATATCAGAGACCTGCCGGAGCGGGCTGCTGAGATCCCGAAAGAGATCAAGGACAAGCCGTGGGCAGACCTGGCCGTGGACGTGGAGAACGACTTCACGCCCTACTACGTCATCCCTTCGTCGAAGAAGAAGCAGGTTGCAAAGCTGCGCGGCGCACTCAAAGAGGCCAAGGAGTTGTATCTCGCCACCGACGAGGACCGAGAGGGGGAGAGCATCGGCTGGCACGTCCTACAGGTTTTGAAGCCCAAGCAGAGCATGCCGGTGCGCCGAATCGTTTTCCACGAAGTCACGAAAGAGGCGATCCAAGCGGCCCTGCAAAATCCAAGGCAGATCAACGAGAACCTGGTTCGCGCTCAAGAGACGAGGCGGATTCTCGACCGGCTGTATGGCTACAGCCTCTCGCCGCTACTCTGGCGGAAGGTTCGGCGAAACCTGAGCGCCGGTCGCGTACAGAGCGTCGCCGTCCGCTTGCTGGTCGAGCGGGAGTGGGAACGGATTCGATTCCGAAGCGCATCCTACTGGGACGTCGTCGCCACGCTGGAGCACGAGAACAAGAGCTTCCCCGCCCGGCTCAAAGCCGTGGACGGCGTAGACCTTGCCACAGGCAAGCAGTTCGATCCGGAAACCGGCGAGCTCAAGAAGGACTTGGAAAAGGAATACCTTTGGCTCAAAGAGCCTGAGGCAAGGCAGCTTGCAGGTGCGGCGAAGGCCGTCGCGCCCTGGAAAGTGACGGACCTCACCAAGAAGCCGTTCACGGAAAAGCCCGCGCCACCGTTCATCACCTCCACCCTCCAACAGGAGGCCAACAAGCGACTCGGCTTCTCCGCCCGGTATACGATGAGCCTCGCTCAAGAGCTGTATGAAGGCGTAGACCTGGCTGGGGAACGCGTCGGTTTGATCACCTACATGCGAACGGACAGCGTAACCTTGGCGGAACGCGCGGTAGAGGAGATCCGTTCGGAGATTCGTACGCGCTTCGGCAACGAATACTTGCCCGAGAAGCCACGGCGATACCAAACGAAGACGCGCAACGCTCAGGAGGCGCACGAGGCGATCCGACCGACTGACATGAGGCGCCGTCCTGAGGAGGTTGCCAAGTTTCTTACGAAGGACCAGGCGGCTCTCTATGAACTGATTTACCGCCGGACTCTCGCTTGCCAGATGAAGGATGCGAAGTCGGAACGCACGCGGATCGAGTGGCAGATCCGCACCGGAAGCGGCAAGACGCTTCTCTTCGTAGCCACGGGAAAGACCGTGCTGTTCCCGGGCTTCTTGGCGGCTTGGGGAGTCGAGCGGGCGGCTGGCGAGGAGGAAGCGGTTCTCCCCTCTCTCCAAGTCGGCGATGCGGTCGATGTCCGCTCGGTGGAGGCGGAGGGTCATGAGACTCAGCCGCCGCCTCGGTACACGGAGGCCTCGCTCGTCAAGAAGCTGGAGGAGGAAGGGATCGGCCGGCCCAGCACCTACGCGACGATCATCTCGACGCTCTTGGATCGAGAGTATGCATTCAAGAAGGGCAACCAGCTGGTGCCGACGGTAACTGCCATGTGCGTGCATGAGCTGATGATGCGCCACTTCCCCTCTTTCGTCGACCTCAAGTTCACGGCCCGAATGGAGGACGACCTCGACGACATCGCCAAGGCGGAGCGCGACATGGTCGCCGAGCTTCGCGAGTTCTATTACGGGACGGAGGAGAAGCCGGGGTTGAAGCCACGGATCGAACAGGAGATGCCGAAGGTGGAGCCTCCGCAGGTGCCCATCGGGCCTGACCCGACGACGGGAGAGATGATTTACGCGCGAGTCGGACGCTACGGGGAGTACATCCAGCGGGGAGAGGGCGATGGCGCCGTCCGCGCGACGCTGCCGCCCAACACCGCGCCCGCCGACTTGACGCCGGAGCAGGCAGCGGCGCTGCTCGACGGAAAAGAGGAGCCGATCACGACAGATCCCGAGACGGGCCGGCCGGTCTATCTGAAAACGGGCCGATATGGCGCGTACCTCGAAGTTCAGCCGGCGGAGGGGGACGACGGCAAGCCGAAACGAACTTCTCTACCCAAGAGCCTGAAGCCCGAGAACCTCGACGAAGAGACCGCCCGCAAGCTTCTCACTTTGCCCCGCGAGCTGGGCAAACACCCTGAGAGCGGCGAACCTGTGCTTGCCGCGCTCGGCCCTTACGGGCCCTACGTCCAGCATGGGCGGGAGTTCCGATCCCTGCCGAACTTCGACGCCCTGTTCACCGTTACGTTGGACGAAGCCCTCACGCTTCTCTCCCAGCCGAAGCAAGGACGGCGAAAGAGCGCCGAGCCGATCAAGGAACTGGGAGAGGCGGAGGGATGCGCCGGCCCGATCAAAGTGATGAAGGGACGGTACGGTCCATACGTAACGGATGGCAAGACGAACGCGACGCTTCCCAAGGACTTCGATCCGGAGCAAGTTACACTCGAGCAAGCAGCGGAGTTGATTCGCACGAAGGCGGCTGCCGGGCCGGTCAAGAGACGACGGCGCAAATAGGGGCGGCTCCACGGGTATCGTATCGCCATGTGTGCGATGCGCGTACGATTCCTGCTGGTGATCTTCCTTGCGGTCCTGTCCGTGGCTGCGCGTTCCCAGCCGGAGGATCCGAGCCTGAGGAAGGAGATCGAGGCCGTCTACGCGAAGTGGGACTCGCTGGTAGCGAAACGGGACATCAAGGGCCTCTGGGCGATGATTGACCCATCCTTCGTCGGCGTGGATCTGGACGGGAGAGCTGTCCCCTACGCCGAGGGCAAAGAGCACTTCGAACAGATGATGGCTCAGATGCAAGGGATCCGATCCCGAATCAAAGTAGACCACGTGTACGGCGACCACCGGGAGGTGTGTGCCTGGGTTACCTTGCACGTAACGTGGGAGGAGAAGGTGAACGGTCGGGCCGTACGCAGGGAGTTTTCCTCCAAGTTCGCCGAAACGCTCCGCTGGACTGGAAAGGGCTGGCGTTTCACGTACTCTCAGATGTTGCCCGACTTTCGCCCATGAAATTAAGCAGGTTCTCCCTTTTGGTGCTCTTTTGGGCGCTTCTCGCGCCGATTCTGTTGGCCCAAACCGACGTGCCGACGTGAACCGGCTGACCCGGCGAGGGTCAGATGCTCGGTTCGAGCACGCTAAACAAGAGGTGGGTCCTTGCGTATCGGTACGCCGATCTCGAGCAGGATCGGCCTCGTTCGCGGTTCACGCTCGACTACAACGTGAATCCGAGGCTTATGCTCGGTTTGGAATACAACTCCGCCGTCGGCGAGCTCGCATTCCGAGGAACCTACGTCCTGATGTCGGAGACGAACCGCCAGCCGCAAGTGCACCTGGGGACGTCGTCGGATCGAATCGGCACGCCGGAAGGTTATCAGCAGTACTCGATCACCTTCGCCAAGGCGATACCGGAAACGCCTCTGGCGCCCTACTTCTCGATCACGTACTCCGAGTTCGATGAGCAGCTCGTATTCCCGTTCGGTACGACGGTCGAGCTTTCTCCGAGCTGGGGCCTTACTGCGATGAACGATGGGCGGAAGACGCACGCGCTCGTCACGTATCGAGCCGAGGACTTCTACGTGCAAGCCGGTTGGATCTGGCTGGAGCGATGGAGCCTGACGTTCGGCTTTGGTTTCTGACGATCGGCACGGCGCCCGCCCCCCGGTAAGGCATAATCAGGGTAGATGGCATCCCGCGAACGCCGCCTGATCGAGGCGGTCTACCGTTCCACCAAGCAGTTAGCGGCCGCGACAAGCGTTGAAGAAACGCTGCGGGAAGTGCTGCGCCTCTGCGTCGAGGCGGTGGATGCGGCTGGCGGGACGATTTACATTCACGATCCGGTCACCCGTCGCCTTCTTTTCCGCCACGTCCTACCCGAGGAAGTGGCGGAGAAGCTGCCGATCCGAGACATTCCGGACGATTTCGGCATCGCTGGGAGGGTCTTTCACACGCGGAAGCCGATCCTCGGTCCGGTGTCCCCCGGCGGCGAGAGATTGGCGATCGAGGAGGCGACCGGATTCGTCGTCGAGGAGACGCTGACGGTTCCGCTCGTCATCGAGGGGATGGAGCCGCTCGGCGTCGTTCAACTTTTGAATCGGAAGGATGCGGACTTCGACGATAGCGACCTTCAGGTCATCGAGACCGTGAGCGCCGTGAGCGCTTTGGCGTATGTGAACTCTCTGCTTGCCGAGCAAGCGAGCCGAATGGCCAGCCTCGAAGCGATGGGCAAAGTCTCTCATGACATCGGCAACCTTGCGGCGTCCCTGTACTCCCACGTGCTTCTGCTCAGCCCGGCCGTGGAAGAAGTCGCGCCTGCTGGCGAAGCGTCCGAGTTTCTCCGCGACGGTTTTCGTTGTTTGGCTGAGTCCGTAGACCGAATCGTGGGCTACAGTCGGCTGATTTCGGACCTGTCCGCCGGTCGTCCCTTGCGACCGAACCGAAAGCCGGCGAGATTCTCGGACGTTGTCCGGGAAGCGGTTTCGTACCTCGAGCCGGAAGCGCGGAAGAAAGGCGTGGAGCTCGTGGTGACGACGGCGGTGGAGGAACCCACTGCTCTCGACATTCTGTACGTATTTCGGATTGCGCAGAACGTAGTCGGTAACGCAATCAAAGCAGCGACGGAACGGGAGGGCGTGGGCGGTCGCGTTCGGGTGACGACCAGCCTCGCGGACGGGTGTCACCTGCTCGAGGTGGAAGATGACGGTCCGGGCATGCCGGAGGAAGTGCGGGAGCGAATCGTTCGGGGCTTGGCGGTATCGGGTTGGCGCCGGAGCGGCGGCTCCGGGTGGGGTACGAAGATCGTGCACGAGCTGGTGGGCGCGCTCGGCGGTTCGATTGAGGTAGACAGTGCGCCCGGTGAAGGCACCACTTTCCGAGTGCGACTCCCCGCCGTCCCCTGTGCAGAGGAGCGGGAAGCCGGCGCGCGGACGTAGGGAACGGTAGACGAACGACGCTGGAGATGAAAGCATTTCTGTATTGGACTGGATACGTGACGTTCTGCCTGGTCGCGTTGCTGGGCGGCGTCGTTACGGCTTACGTTGGCTCAAACCCTGCCGTGCAGATCCTGCTGCGCGAGGCGATTACGCCCGGGTCCCAGAACCCCCTGCCCAAGGACGAGCTTTACATTCTGCTGCTCGGCGCGGACGAACAGAGGATGTACGGCGGAAAGGTCATTGAAGACGCGAGGGGGCGGACGGACACGATCCAACTCATCCGCTGCAACTTCAAAGAGAACTCGATCGGCATGCTGCAGATCCCTCGGGACACTGAAGTCAGCATCCCCGGCCACGGAAGAGGAAAGATCAACGCCGTGCACGTCTTCTATGGGCCCGAGGCTGTCCGCGATACGGTAGCTGAGCTGACCGGAATCCGCGCGGACAAGATCGTGCTCGTGAACTATGACACGATCCGCCGCGTTGTGGATCTACTGGGTGGCGTGGAGATTGACGTGCCCAAGGACATGCGCTACCGCGATCGCCGAGGAGACCTGGATATCAACCTCAAGAAAGGTCTGCAAGTCCTGAATGGGGATCAGGTGGTCGGATTCCTCCGATACCGCAAAGACAGCGACTTCTTCCGTGGCGAGCGTCAGCAGATGTTCCTGGATGCCCTTCGCAAGCGCATACAGGAGAAGGGGCTGACGTTATCCGATCTCGACCGACTGTCCCGCGAGGCCGTGCGCTTGGTGCAGGGCAATCTGTCCCAAGAGGAACTGATCTACCTCGGAATGTGGGCGAAGGAGGTTCCTCCCGGGAACGTCAAGACGGGGCGGCTGCCGGTTCGAGATGGTCATGGAACGAATCTGTTGGTGATTGAGAGCGAGGTGCGCCAAGCGTTAATTGACGCTGGGTTGCTGGACGATCCGGCCAAGTCGGTGGCTGCGAGCCAATGATCTTCCCGTTCTTCGTATTGGAGGACGAGGACGAAGATCGCGACGTCGAGCGCAGGAAGAATCCGTACCTGACGGGCGCCGGCCTCCGTTGGTTGATCGTGATCTTCGTTTTGCTCGTTTCAGGGGCCTTGGCGTACATCAAGCTCGTTTGGGAACCGGCGCGGTGGCCGCTTCACATCAAGGGAGATCTCCGTGCGATACACGGCGCGCTCTTCCTCTATGCGGAGCAGAACAACGACGGTCTTCCGGTGGCGTATACGCGGACCGGAACCGGCGTCCTAACCGATGCGCAGGGACGTCCCGCCTGTTGGGCATCCCAACTCTCGGACTATATATCGGATGTGGACCACTTCACCAGCCCCGCAGTCCCGAAAGAGTGGGGCACGCCAATTGCCTACCGAGAGAGGATCACGAACAAACTGAGCGAGGCGACGCTCAGCTACGGCATCGTCTCGTGGGCAACCCTGCCGCCCACGAGGACCTATCTCATGGAGAAGTATCAGGTTCTGGTGGCGGAGACGATCTCGAACGGCAAAGGCGGTTCGTACGATCCGTCGCCGCTGCCGGGGGGCGTCCCAGACGGCTTCCTCATCGGATACGACAACAGCAACGACCAACCGACGTCCGCTTCGAAATTCGTAACCAGGCTCGCCTTCATCGGCGAAACGGATGATCCGACGAAGAAGCAACCGGCGCACAAGGGCGGAGTCTTGGCGCTCTTCCCCGATGGACGAGTCGGCCGGCTGCTTCCAACCGACGTCATCGTTTCCGAAGGTACACTCCAAAACCGATGGCGATAAACCCTGGGAGGACAAGCGCCTGGGGGGCGCGGATGAGCCGGGCGCTTGCAGAGATTTCGGGACTCCAATGCGCTCCGGGTTCGCTCGCTGAGTACAGAGACTCGGCGCGCAAATCCGGCAAGCGACTGCCCGATGAGTTGGAGGACCAGGAGTGCGCGATCTGTTTCGCTGGCGCGGAGATCGAAGGGATCTCTCGCGCCAACGGTTCCACATTCGTTTTCGAGGCTGAAAGCGCCTTGCCCGCGATGCCCGTCGGTTCGGAGGTGCGCCTCAAGTGTCGCGAAGGCTCGCTACGGTGTTTGGTTCTCGGCGCAGAAGAGAATCGCCTGCGGTTGGCCCGCGCGCCCAACCGATGTGAGCGGCGTCGGCACACCCGTCACCCTGTCGAGGGCGTCGCGGTTGTACACTTCCCGGAAGGCAGGGAGGCAGAAGCCTCTTTGACGGACCTTTCGGAGGGCGGCGCCGGGATCGTGAGCGGTTGCCTGCTCGAGGTCGGGGAGCCGGTTCGACTGTTCCTTCGAGTCGCCGGCCTGAAACGGATCTCGTATGAAGTGGACGGCTGGGTGGCAAACTGCAAGCCTGGTCGCGGACATGGCTTCTGTATTGGCATCCAGTTTCGGGACTTGCCCGAGGACCTGAAAGACGAGATTCGGCGCATGCGCCAGCCGAAGCATCCCGAATGAAACTCCCGGCTCAGCGGCTTCTCGGCGCAGGTCTTCTTTCCGTGGCAATCTGCACGGTTGCGCTCGCCCTCACGGGCCTATCCCTCTCCCGTGTCTACCAGCCGACTGCGGAGGGGGCATACGCAAGCCTTCAGACGATGTCGAACGCGTACAAGGCGCTCCAAGCCGTCCACTATTGGCTTGCGTTCTTCGCTGTGCTGACTTCAGGCCTGACAATATTCGGAATGCTGTGGTATGGGTGGTGGCGGAGCGCACGGGGCCTGTGGTGGGCCGCGCTGGCTCTCGGCTTGCTGGTCTACGGAGCGCAGGTAACGGGTAAGCCACTTCCCCTTACGCAACATGACGCTCGGACGATGCTGACCGAAGCGCGGATCGCAGGCTCCGCCCCGGGCTTGGGGCCGGCAGTCAAAGACTGGATTCTGCCAGGAGGCACGGTGAACGACGGCTCGCTCGGGCGCTGGTACCAGCTCCACCGTTGGCTCACTGGAGCCGGGAGCCTTCTCGTTTCGGTTGGCCTACTCGTGTGGATGTGGCGAAGGAAGATGCCGGTGGGCGGCTATTGGACCCTGGCTCCGTTGGCGCTCGGCTTGCTCTTGGCGGCTACGGTCGGCGCTCCTACCGGGACGCCTGCCACTCACCAGGACCTCCACATGGGTGGACCGGTCGCACCCATGTGGTACGCCGTGCCGATGCACGCGTTGCTGAAGTGGTCGCAGGCGCTGAACCCGTCGCTGGGTTGGGTCGGAGCGATCGCGATCCCGACGGCGCTGGCGATCTTCGCGTTCGCACTTCCCTTCTTGGGGCGCGGAAAGTGGGCGCCGGTATGGGTGCGCGGCTTGGGGCTGTTCGGGGCATTGGTCGTCGTAGTCGCCTTTGCCCAGTTCGGCAGCCAAATGCAAAGCCCCGCATCGCGCGCGGCTCCCGACATAAATACCGCGATGCATTCCGGAACTCCGGGAATGATGGACTCCGAGCGCATGAATGAAACCATGATGCGTATGGGGGCGCGTCTCTTCGACGAACAAGGTTGTCGGAACTGCCATTCCTTGGACGGCAAGGGCGCCAGCGGTCCCGGGCCCGCGCTCGATGGCATCGGGGCGCTGAAGCCGAGTCGCTCTTGGTTCGTTTCCTTCCTGAAGGATCCCGCCGCCCAAGGCGCTGCGCTGATGCCGTCTTACGGACATCTTTCCTCCGAAGAGTTGAACGCATTGGCGGAGTTTCTCCGCGCTCAGCGAAAACAGTAGAGCGGCAGCGGCTCGAACTGAATCCCTTTCGCGTTTCGGATCGTCTCTACTGACGCCGCTTGGGGGATTCTCGCGCTTGCGCTCCACGCCTGCCCCGAGTGTGCCAAACTGACGATAGCGATACGATCCATGGCCGTTGATTTTGTGCATCTGCACAATCACAGTGAATATAGCCTTCTCGACGGCGCCCAGCGCATCGAGACGATGGTCCAGCACGCTAAGGCGAACGGGATGACCGCCTTGGCCCTGACTGACCATGGCGTGATGTACGGCGCGATGGAGTTTTACTACGCTTGCCAAGAGCACGGCATCAAGCCGATCCTCGGCATGGAAGCGTATGTGATCTCCGAGCAGGAGAAGGGAGCGCGGCCACAGACTTACCACCTTTTGCTTCTTGCCGAAACGCGAGAAGGCTACCGCAATCTCTGCAGGCTGGCTACCCTCAGCGCGCAGAATCTGATCTCCGGAAAGCCGACCGTCGATCTCCAGACCCTCGCCGACCACGCAAACGGCATCGTGTCCTCAACGACGTGTCTCTCCGGCGAAGTCTGTACGCTTCTTGCGGAAGGTAACGAGAAGGGCGCCCGAAAGGCGATGGAGAGGTACCTCGACATATTCGGCCGCGACCGGTACTTCGTCGAGCTCCAGGACCACGGCATTCCCGTTCAGAAGCAGGTCAACGAGAGTCTCATTCAGATCGCCAAGGAGATGGATCTCCCGCTCATCTGCACGAACGACTCCCACTATCTGCGCAAGGAAGACGCGGATGCTCACGATGTCTTGCTGTGCATCCAGACTGGGAAGCAGGTGAGCGAGTCCGACCGCCTGCGCTTCGACACGAAAGAGTTCTATCTGAAGGCGCCGGACGAAATGGCGGAAGTCTTCGCTCACGTACCGGAGGCGCTCTCGAACACGGTTCACCTCGCCGAACGGATCCACACGGATCTGGCTCAAGAGATGGTGGAGCTGCCGGATCCTGATCTCCCCGAAGGCGTTACGCCTCAGGAGTATCTCCGGCACCTGGCATACGAGGGCGTGAAGGAGAGGCTGGGCAACCCGTCCGACGAACACTTCGAGCGGCTCGACTACGAGCTGGGCGTGATCGAGCAGACCGGTTTCGCGAAGTACTTCCTCGTCGTCCGCGAGTTCGCCCAGTTTGCCAGGAGACACGGGATCCGGTTTGGCCCCAGAGGCTCGGCTGCGGGCTCGTTGGTCAGCTTTGCGATCGGCATCACGGATATCGATCCGATCCGCTGGGGACTGACTTTCGAGCGATTCCTCAATCCCGAGCGAATCGCGATGCCCGACATTGACATGGACTTCGAAGACACGCGGCGCGACGAAGTGATCCAGTTCGCGCGAGAACGTTTCGGGCAAGACCACGTCGCCCAAATCATCACGTTCGGAACGATGGGCGCGAAGCAGTCTATCCGCGATGCCGCACGCGCCCTCGGCATCCGCGCCGACGTAGCGGACCGTCTGTGCCGTCTCATCCCTTCTCTTCCCGGCGCCACCATCGAGAGCGCGATCAGGGAGATCGAGCAGTTCCGCGCCGAGTACGAGAAAGACGAAGAGGTCCGCCGCCTGGTGGACACGGCGCGAGAGCTGGAGGGAGTGGCGAGGCATGCCGGTGTCCACGCCGCAGGCATCGTCATCAGCAAGGAACCGATCGCGGAGATCGTTCCAATCGGACGAAGCGCTGACGGGCAACCGCTCACCCAGTACCCGATGGAGGTCCTCGAGAAGCTCGGCCTTCTGAAGATGGACATCCTCGGTCTCTCGAATCTCACCGTGGTCTCTCGATGCCTCGACTATATTGAGAGGGCTGGAAAACCACGCCTCAAGATCGAAGAGATCCCGCTCGACGACAAGGAGACGTTCGAAATGCTGGGTAGGGGCGAAACGGCGGGCGTGTTCCAACTGGAAGGCTCCGGGATGACGCGCTACGTCCAGCAGCTCAAACCGGACAGCCTCGGCGAACTCGCTGCGATGGTCGCCCTCTATCGGCCGGGGCCGATGGATCACATCCCGCGGTACATTGATGGCAAGTTCGGCCGCGTGAAACCGACCTATCTCGACCCGAGGATGGAGCCGATCCTCGCGGAGACGTACGGCGTCATCGTCTACCAAGACCAGGTCCTTCAGCTCGTTCGAGCGCTTGCCGGCTTCTCCCTCGGTGAAGCGGATGTCCTCCGCAAAGCGATGGGCAAGAAGAAGAAGGAGCTGCTGGAGGAGTCCGAAGCCAAGTTCATCGCCGGGGCGGTCCGGAACGGAATGACGGAGAAAGCCGCGCGCGAGGTGTTCGAGCTATTGAGGCCGTTCGCTGGGTACGCCTTCAACAAAGCGCACGCCGTTTGCTACGGCCTTCTCGCCTACCAGACTGCCTACCTGAAGGCGCATTACCCCGTCGAGTACATGGCCGCGATCCTAACCGCCTATCAAGGCAACACGGACAAGGTGGTGGGCTATATCAACGAGTGTCGGCGCATGGGAATCGAGGTCCTCCCACCCGACGTCAACCGCTCCGACATTTCGTTTACCGTGGACGAGGTCGAGGGACGGGCGTGTGTTCGCTTCGGCCTGGGCGCGATCAAGGGCATCGGCGAAGCGGCGATCAAGAACATTCTCAAGGCGCGAGAGGATGGACCGTTCAAGGGACTGTTCGACTTCGTTACGCGTGTCCGCGAGCATGGAAGCATCAACAAGACGGCTTTGGAGGCCCTGATCAAGGCAGGAGCGCTCGATTCCTTCGCAGAACACAGGCGAATCCTGCTCGAGTCCATGGAGTCGGCACTGTCGTTCGCGGACCAACAGGCCAAAAACCGTGAGAGCGGCCAGCGCGACCTCTTTGGCGGCGACTCGGACGACTCCACGGAGACGCATCCCCCCTTGGCTCAGGCGGAGCCGCCGGAACGCGCTGTGCTGCGCTCCATGGAGCGAGAAGTACTGGGAATCTGCCTCAGCGATCACCCTCTCCGCGGATTGGAAGAGACGCTCGACCGGCTGGCCAGCCATCCTTTGAGCGATCTGGCGGAGGTGCCCGACGATGAGAACGTCCGCCTCGTAGGGGTCGTCGCCGAACTGCAGCGAAGGACCACGCGCCGCGGCTCCGAAATGGCGCTGCTCACTTTGGAGGACTTGACCGGCCACGCGCGTGTCATCGTATTCGACAGCGTGCTCGGCGAGTCGGGAGATCTTCTGAATGCCGATGAGGTGATTGTCGTGAAGGGCAAGATCCGCCACCGCGAGGATGGCGGCGAGAACTCCGTCGAAGTGATCGCCTCTTCGATCGGGCGCCTCGAGGATGCGGCGAGCGCCGCCAACAAGGCTAACAACGGTTCGGCGGGCACGAACGGCAGCCCTCCCAAGAACGGCTCCGCTTCGAATGGGAAAGAGAAGAAAGACAAGCAGGATACGGCGTCGGTTCCTGAACACGGCGTTCTGAGCGTCCGTGTGCTCAAGGCGAGCCGCCAGCAACTCGAGAGCGCCAAGAGGCTCATGCAGGCTCATCCGGGGCCGTTCGAGGTCCGAATGTACGTTGTAAAGGACGGGCGCGAAGTCGAGTTTCCGTTACCGCTATCCGTGTCCGATGGCGAGTGGTTGAGAGATCTTCGGCGGACGTTCGACACCGCCTTCGTCCGCCTCGACCGCCTGTCGCCGGCGGCGTGGGTACAATCGCGCTAACACGAGACGATTCGGAAGTTTAACGCTTCCGATAAGACGGAACGGAAAAGGAGCCTCGTTCTTGAGTACGAAGGAAAGCAAGAAATCCAAATCGAAACCCTCTGCCTCCAACGGTAAACCGAGCCGAAAAGAGCTCGAGCAGCTGGTCGAGGACCTCCGCTGGATGTATCGCATTCGCGAGTTCGAAGACCAGTCCATGCGAGCCTTTCGAAACGGCCTGGCAGGCGGCTATCTTCACGTCTACACGGGCATGGAGGCTGTCGCTATCGGTTGGATCGGCGAGAAGCGCGAAGACGACCCGGTCATCGCTGCTTACCGGGATCACGCCTACCCGATGTTGATGGGCGTCTCGCCGTACGAAGTCATGTGCGAGATCATGGGTCGCCGCGACGGAACGAGCAAGGGCAAGGGCGGCTCGATGCACCTCTACAGCGCCGAGAAGCACTTCTTCGGCGGCTGGGGAATCGTAGGCGGACACACCGCGATGGGCGCGGGGCTTGCCTTTGCCATCAAGTACCGCGGCGAAGACCGCGTCGCCCTCTGCTTCTACGGGGACGGAGCCGCCAACGCCGGAATCGTCTACGAAGCGATGAACATGGCAAGCCTTTGGGACCTTCCCGTGGTTTTCCTTATCGAGAACAACCAGGTGGCGATGGGTACCCGCCTCGAATACCACGCGGCGGACCCCGAGCTACACAAGCGGGCTGTGGGTTTCGGAATCGAGCATGAGCGCGTGGACGGTATGGACGTGATCCAGGTCCGCAAGGACGCGGCTCGGATTCTCGACTACGTGCGCAAGAACCAGAGACCGTACGTTGTCGAGGTCATGACGTATCGCTTCGCTGGCCACGGCGCGGCGGACCACGATCAGAGCCTCTACCGTTCGAAGGAGGAAGTGGAGCAAGCCAAGAAACGGGATCCGATCCTGCTTCTCTCCCAGTACTTGATCAAACACGGCGCCCTGGCCGAGGCTGACCTTGAGCAGATGCAGAAGGAGGCGGAAAGGGAGATGGCCGAGGTGTACGAGAAAGCGTCCGCGGCCCCGAAACCGGATCCGCACGAAGTGTATGAGGACGTGTATACCGATATGCAACCCGAGGAGGGACACTAATGGCTGAGCTGGCTTATCGAGAGGCTTTGCGCCGCGCGCTCATCGAGGAGATGGACCGGGACGAGAACGTGTTCCTCATGGGAGAGGACATCGGACGATACCAGGGCACGTTCCGCGTAACGGCGGGGCTATTCGAGAAGTACGGCGCTCGGCGCGTCGTGGACACACCGATTAGCGAGCCGGGCATCGTCGGCATCTCGACCGGAGCCGCGCTGATGGGCCTGCGGCCGGTCGTCGAAATGATGACGATGTCGTTCAGCATCTTGGCGCTGGACCAGATCATCAACCACGCCGCCAAAGTCCGGTACATGAGCGGCGGGCAGTTCTCGGTGCCCTTGGTGATTCGCGGCCCGGGTGGAGCGGCCAACCAGCTTTCCGCTCAGCACAGCCATAGCATGGAGGGGTGGTACGCTCACGTGCCGGGCCTGAAGGTCGTGGCGCCCAGCACCCCCTCGGACGCTTACGGAATGCTCAAGACGGCGATTCGGGATGACAATCCGGTTATCTTTACCGAAAACCCCGGCCTCTACGGAATCAAGGGAGAAGTGGACGATGACGAGTTCCTGGTTCCGTTCGGCAAGGCCGTAGTTCGTCGCGAAGGAACGGACTTGAGTCTCGTCGCGTACTCCCGCATGGTTCACGTATGTCTCGAGGCTGCGGAGAGGCTCGACAAAGAGGATGGCGTGAGCGTCGAGGTGGTGGATGTTCGCTCCTTGGTCCCGATGGATACGGATACGATCTTTGCGTCCGTCCGCAAGACGCACCGGGCCGTCGTGGTCTATGAGGACTGGAAGAGTGGCGGCTTCGGGGCGGAGATCTGCACACGCATTCAGGAGTCCTGCTTCGATGATCTGGACGCGCCCGTCGGTCGCGTAGGCGGCCTCAATGTGCCGATGCCGTATGCGCGAAACCTCGAGTTGCAGTGCATTCCCAACGCGGACGACGTCGTGGAGAAATCCAGGCAAACGCTGCAGGGCGTGATTTAGCGAAGCGTGGAACCGGTTCATGGGTGAGGACGAGCCGTCCTCAACCCGATAATAGAACAGACTCTCGGCATGAGTCGAGAAATCCAAGCAACTGGGAGGTATAAACCTTGGCTAAATGGAACTACCCGAAGTCGGACAAGGCGTTCGACTCGTGGTTTAAGTCGTTCAACTCCACCTTCAATCGCTACTGGAAGTCCTTCGGTTGGACTGCCGCGCAGAAGAAGGCGTGGAACAACACCTGGAAGAACTGGCACACTTGGTACAACAAGTGGTGGAAGGCTTACCAGGCTGAGCAGCAGGCGATGAAGAAGATGCATCACTACCGCGCGATGGCTGAGAAGCGGTTCAATGCGTGGTGGTCGAAGTTCTACAACAACCCGCACAACAGCGGTCAGTTTTCGAAGTTCGGCGTTCCGAAGTGGAATGGTGGGTCTTCGAAGTCATCGCGTTCGAGTTCGCGGTCCCGCAAGTACAGCGGTCGCCGCGCAGCCTAACGCAGGCGAAATCTCACGCGAATCGAGCGTCCGGCTTCTTGCCGGGCGCTTCGTTTTTTGGTCTGCCAACAGAAAAAGGGCGGCTCGATTTTCGAGCCGCCCTGCGGTAATGCTACCGTCTCGAACTACGGCGTCACGGTCCACATGACTTGGTCAATCTGACCCGTCCAGTTTGTAACCGTCACACCAAGGTCAATGAAGACGACGCGCGCTTTCACTTCCCGGTTGCCCGGTTTGATGAACCGCGTCACGTTGGTCGTCACCGTAACCTCGGTTGTCTGGTCCGTGGTGGACGCGTTTCGAGTGTCAAGCGTCTCCCAGCTGTTCGAGTTGTAATTGAACATCTGGAGGACCTGGCGGACCGGCATCAACGAGACCTTCCCGTCGAACTTGAGCTTCAGCTCGCTGGGCGAGGCCTCTGGGCTGTGGCTAATGAGCTGCACGGCAACCCAAGGGTCGCCGATCGCCGTCGGCCTACGGTTCTCCACTACGAGGGCTTCGCCATCGTTGTGGTGCGTCCCTTCGAGACCGCCCGTCTTGAAGACACCCTGGTCGATCGCGTACGCCTTCGGGAAGAAGGTAACCGGCTCGTTGATCGCCATCTGGACGGCGTTGAACGCGTCCAGGAAGCCCATGCCGTAGGTGTTGTCAAACCCGGCCGTGCCTCGATCAATGGATGCCCGCATGACGATGTCCTTGATCTGCTCGGGAGTGAGATTCGGATTCGCCTCGATCATCAGGGCGACCGCTCCCGCCACGTGCGGCGTCGCCATCGAGGTTCCACTCATCTGGACGTATCCCGAGCAGAATCTATGAGATGTCGTATTCACACCGGGCGCGGAGACCGTGGGCTTTATCTTGCCCGGCTGGTAGGGCCAGTCCATGTACCCGCTGACGGTCTGCCAGGTGACTGGTCCCACGCTCGAAAACGACGCGATGTTCTGGCTGCAATCGGTTGCGCCGACAGTGATGATCTCGGGAACGTCGCCCGGTGTCCGCACCGCGTCGAACGGTCGACAGCAAGATCCCTCGTTGCCTGCGGCGATCACGCCTTGGGTGCCGAGGGCGATCGCGTTGCGCGCGATGTTGCGCCAGGTCGTTCGGTCCGGATTTCGGCTGTGCGGCCAACCCAAGCTCATGCTGTAGGCGTGAGCCTGATTGTTGGCGGCATACTGCATTGCATTCCAGACATCCATCTCGTCGGCAAATGTGACGCCGACCTTGATGATCATCGCAGCCGCATCCGGCGCCATGCCGCTCTGCGTTCCCTGCGTGCCGTCTCCCACGACCGTGCCGGCAGTGTGGCTGCCGTGGCCGTTGGTGTCGTTCGGGTTGTTGTTGTTGGCGTCGAAGTTCCAACCGTTGATGTCGTCCACGAAGCCGTTCCCATCGTCATCTATGCCGTTGCCGGGAATCTCTCCCGGATTCCGCCACAGCTGGTTGACGAGGTCGGGGTGGCTCAGACACGCACCCGTGTCAATGACAGCGATGACGGCTCCCCGGCCGGTGATGCCAAGGTTGTTCCAGACCTCGGGCGCGCGCATGGCTGCCACGCCGCACTCGATTGCACTCTGAAGGTGCACGTCGCTGTACTCTTCCTTGGGATCTTCGAAGACGGGCGTCTTCGGGTTGTAGTTGATGTAGCCGACGTCCGGTCTCTGGGCCAGAGCATGGATGACCTCGGGCGTCGCGTCCACACCGATCACGTTGACAATCCAAAGGGTTCGGATTCGCGTCGCTTTGCCCTCTCTCTCCGCCGAACGCAGGTAGGCCAGGACCCCGCGTTGGTTATCCTCGGCAAAAGGCTTCAAGAGACTCTTGACCGCCTCGTACCGCGCTTGTCGCGTCGGTTGAGCCTTCGCTTCAGCGATCTGGTCCCACGGCACCTGATCCCTCATTACAACGGTAACGGGAATGAGATCGTTCGGGCCGGCTGAAGCCAAGACCTCCGGAAGGTCCGCCCTCAGTTTCTGCTTGATGCTGCCTTGTCCGCCGAAGAACGCTGCAGAAGCGACGAAACCGATCAACGGCGCCGCCCATAACAGTCGTGTGATTCCTTGCATGTTTTCCTCCTTTGCGTTTCACGTCGTTCCCGCTTCCAAATGACGGAATCTCGGAGACGCTTGCGGTCAGTCTACACCAACTCAGCACTCAACGCAGTGTTCACTTCACCAGAACCTGGCAAAAACGTTAGGAAGATCGTCGGACGACCGTCGCGAAGCCCATTAAGATGGGGGGCGGGGTTTGCCCGCCCCATTTGGCAAACGCAAGGGACTCGCTACAAGGACAGAGTCGTGTACGACTGGCTCTCGGGATCGTAATAGATCACTTCGGAGCCTCTCTCTTTCGCGGCGACGTTGGCGACAAGATTGTCCGCTCTCCCAACGCCGTGGGACGCGAGCAACGCTGCCAGTCGGAGGGCCCTCGTTTGTGACAAGAGATGTCTTTCCCGTTCCGTCCGGCCGTCGGTCCCGTTACCGACAACCACGAGTCCGCCCCTAAGCTGTTGCGCTGTTCGAAGAAGATCGCGAATGCGCGCCGTCCAGGAAGCCGGATCCCCTCGTGAATCCATCCCGCCGTCCATCAGAGGCAACGAGCGGAGGGTAACGGTCGTCCACCCGAACGTCGCCCTCAGCGCGGACGCGAGGCGGTCGTCGAGGTACGGAGGCAACTCGGCGAGCGGCCCCGACAGAGACTCGGGTTCGCTCGGTACGGCGACGACGAGCTTTGCAGCGCCGGGCAGATTCACCGTCCGGCTGGTGTAAGCCCGAATCTGAATCCCATCCAATAGCGGCGCGCGATCTCGATACGGGACGTCGCTGCCGGAACCGGCGTCAAAGAGAAAGCCGACCGCGGTGAGGGGAGCGTCCGGCCGGAAAGGCGCAAACGCGACTCGAGTGCCGTCCACGAACAGATGGAGCTGTCCACTCCGGACCGAGATCGCGACGTCGTGCTCTCGTTGCGGAGCGAACTTCACCTCGTTCGGGCGGATGACGTCCCGATAGCGCCTCATCTCCGGATCCCACACGCGCAGGTGAACCCAATCGTGATCCGGGTTGTAGCCGCGACCCACGATCAAGTACAGCTGAGCGGGACCGTCCGGCCCCATCATTTCGCGTTCGAGATCCCGGTCTGTGTACGCGAAGAGCTTGAGCGTCGGCTGCGCCTCGGCGTGGAGAAACACGCTGAATTGAATTGAGAATTCCTGCGGAAGGTTCATTCGCCGCAAGATCCGTGTGGGACGATCCAACGGACGCAACCACGGCTTGCCGCGAAACTCCGCAACCTCGTAGGAACCGCTGAGAAGGCGCCAATCCTCCAACTGTGAACCGAGCGCCGCCCCGGACAGGTCTTCCTGATACAGAGCGAGATCTCCAGGCTCAAATCGGATTGTCTCCGCTCCGCCGTGCACCTGTGGAACCGCGCCGGCACCGACAAAAGACATCAACGCCAAAGAAGCCAAGACACGGTATCGCATGTTGGACCTCCTTTACCGTCTGTTGTCGTTTGCCAGTTTATTTTGTACGATGGGCAGTGCTTACTTGTTCGGAAGGTCTTCCCGCTTGTACAACATCGGGAAGTACGTCCACTGCGCCGCAAGATCGCGCTGGTCCGCAAAGTGCGGCGACGCGCGGTTCTCGCTGACGCCCGGGGGCGCGACGAAACGCCCTCGAGGGCTGGGCCAAAGCTCCACAATCTGGATGTAGGTTCCCCGGTCGTTGTAGATGACCGGAGGGATGCCGTTGAATTGGATTCTGCCGGCGCGATACTGCCACAGGCTCACATCGCCGCCTCTCGACTGCTGCAGGCCGTCTACCGCCTTTTCGTATGCGGTCCAAACCACATCCATCCTCGAACGGCCACCGAGATAATCCAGCTTCGTGAGCCCGTGGAGGGCGTTCCAAACGACGGTGGGCTGTAGCACGAGGTTGAACACATCCGGGGCCAGGAAATTGCCGAACTTTTCGAGGAATAACTCCCGCTGCAGGGCAGCGAACCAGGCTTCGTAGATCACCGGAGCCACCTCGCCTTCGCGCTTCGTTCCCTGCCAGCCGCGCAGGTAGGAGAGCGCAGTCTGGCGAACACCCGACGCCTTGCCTGCGCCTTCCGCAGCGAAGAGATCGTCGAGGAAGTACGTCGGTTCGATGGCTGTCGTTGCGATGGATCGGACGACCGCTTCGAGGTCTTCCGGCCCAATCCGTTCTCTTCCTTCCAGCAGGCGAACGATGGCCTCGTTCCGGAAGATCCGCCCCCACGCGGGGGTATCGAGGTTAGGCCACCAGGATACGGGCTTGTTGTTCCAATTCGCAATCCATCCGCTGGAAGGGTTGATTACGTAAGGCATCCGGTCCGGGGGTACGATGCCAAGCCAGTCGTGCTCGCGGTCCATGGGGGCGGGCAGCCTGGGATCTACTTTGCTCGATCGAATCGGAATGCGACCGCAGAAAAACCAACCGATGTCGCCCTCGTTCGTCGCAGCGAACAGGTTGAAGTTCGCATTTAGAGTCAGGGCAACTTCCCTGACCTCTCGAATCGTCTTAGCGCCCGGAAGGCGGGACATGCCTGCGAGGCCCGCGACCTCCTTCATCCAGAGCGGGGACTTGCGCACATAGGCGACCCCGGTACCGATACTCTTCAGGATGACAGGTCCGAACTCGGTCATTTCGCGAACCGCAGTGACCGCCTCCCCTCCCTTTACGGGAACCTGCCACTCGGTTCGTTCAAAGCGCTTCCAGGATCCGTTCCATTCGTATTCGTCGGGGTTCTCGGGGTTGAGCTTGACGAAGAAGACATCGTCAGTGTCGGCTACGCCGCTCGTCATTCCCCAGGCGACGGTGGGAGAGTGTCCGATCAGGATGCCGGGCACGCCGGGCACGTCCATTCCAACGGCGGTGTATTGGGGACACGCGATGCTCATCTGATGAGCGACCGAGGGCGTGCTGAATCCCATTTGCGGTCCAGACAGCAACAGAGGAACACCCAAGCGGCTCTTGTGCTTCGAGACGACAACCGCATAACTTCCCCACTTGTGCGGGACGCCCAGCTGTGCCGCAATCTCTTTCATCTCTGCCTGCTCTTCGATCCGAATCGCCGGCAGAAGTTCGAGAAGGTTCACACGCGGCAAGAGAGCCACGTGCGCCTTTGTCACGGCCTCGTCGAACGGCTTGAACGGCGAACTGCCTCGATGCGGGTCGTCCGCGTCGCTGACGGTGCAGATTGCCGCTCGGTCGTTCTGCCAGGCGAGGTCGTCCATCGCGGCAAGTGTTTCCTCCCCTAAGCGGTTCTTCAAGTAGGTGTAGAGAGCGAGGTTTCGAAGCTCCCCTGCGCCGAAGCGACCGAACCGACGAACCAGTTGGACGCCGACGGCGAGCGAATCGGTCGTTGTCCATGGTCGAGGCTTCTCTTCTCCGTAGGCCTCTGGAAGTTGGCCATTCGCGGCCGCCTCTTCGATCCAACGGTTGACGCCCTTGGCGTATGCCTCCGTGATGCGGCGGACCTCTGCGGGCAGCTCGCGGAACATAGCTTCGTACTCGGCGTCGGTGTAGCCGAAACGAAGGGCGTCCCGATCGCTACCAACGCCGGCGCGCCCGATCAGTTCGCTCAGCTGGCCGCGCGCCGAACGGCGGCTGAGGTCCATCTGATACAAGCGGTCCTGTGCGACGGCGTAGCCGGCCCCCTCGAACGCTGCTTCGACAGAATCAGCGAAGATGTGCGGCTCTCCGTACGGCCCGCGGATCAGAGTGAAGTCTGGCTGCTGAGAGTTCACGAGTGTCACCAAGGATACGAAGACGAGCGTAGTCACAACCCGTTCTTATACCCCTGATGACGACCCGGATAGCGGCAACGCTACGGCAATCGCCCGTTCCCCCCGCCTCCGAGAGACTTCCCCCCAAACAGGTTGTAGAGGACGTACCCGATTACGGCGAGGATCGCGACGGGGATCAAGAGCGCAACCATCGCCTTCAGTAGGGCGAGCCCAATGCCGATTGCGATGAGCACCAAGATCGCTCCGATTACGAACTTACCCAAGTCCTTCACTGTTTCATCTCCTCCGGATCGTTTCTGCGCATCCGTACTGCAGATGACGCGGTGGAACCCATTCTGGTTGCAGCGTGGGACTTCCGGCCCAAGCCAGGTGAGCGCGCCGACACCTCACTTTCTCTCGGTCAGCGCGCGGATCAGGGCGACGATACCGACCACGGTCCAGTAGATCACTGAAACCACTAAGGCCAAAACGATGAAAGCCAGCCAAGCGATGGGGCCACCCATGGCGAAGACAAACCCCAGAAAGAGGACGATGCAGCCTCCCGTCCAATTGTGGCAAGTAAGTTCGTCCACCGGTTCTTATTATAATGCAACTCGTTCTCTTTCGTCTACTTTGTGCGCCTTGTTGTCTCCAACAGAGCCTGGGCGTTGCGGCGGATTCCAGCTGCTCCGGCGCGCATCCACGCTGTCCCTGCATACCGTTTGCGGAACTCCTCTTCCGGAATCTGCGCCAGCTCGGCTAAGTGGAAGGCGGTTGTCGCTTCCCGTGGCTCGAAATCGGGGACGGAGGTGGTCCGCGCCCGCAAGGGTTGCCTCGGCCTCGCGTGGTTGAATGGGCAGACCTCTTGGCAAACGTCACATCCGAAGAGCCAACCGTGAAGTAAGTCTTTCTCTTCCTCGGTGAATGCCGTCCTTTTCTCGATTGTAAGGTAACTGATACACCGCCGAGCGTCGAGCCAAGCGATGGGCGCGTCCTCCCTCAGCACCAACGCACCGGTCGGGCATGCGTCAAGGCAGAGGCGGCAGGTGCCGCAACCGCCCTGCGCTGGCTCATCCGGAACCAACTCTGCTGTCGTGATCAGTAAACCAAGGAAGAACCAGCTCCCACGCTGCGAGTTGATCAGGCAAGTGTTCTTTCCAAACCAGCCAAGGCCAGCCAGCTGCGCATAGTCCCGTTCCAGGACCGGCGCCGAATCCACGCACACCCGCCATCGCGCGTCGGGCAGCCTCTCCTCGAGCCATTTGCCGACCGTAGCGAGGCCTTTCCGCACGACCTTGTGATAGTCTCGCCCCAACGCGTACCGCGCCACCTTGGCCGGTAACTGGGCCGGCAGTGGCTGGTTGTAGTTCAACCCAACGGCCACCACTGACCTCGCGCCCGGCAGCAACTGCTCGACACCCTCGCGCAGGCGGGCGTGCCGCACGAGATACTCCATTTCGCCGTGATAGCCCTTCTCCATCCATTCGAGGTACGCCGTGAAATGGGGGGCTGGCGCCGCCGGAGCAATGCCCACAAGGTCGAAGCCGACTTCGAGGGCCTGTCCCTTAATCTCGTCGCTTAGAGCGACCGCTTCTCTATCGTGCATAATGCCACGACTCCCGCATGAGCGAGACTGTCCTCCTCCAACTGTCCGGCATCCTGGTCTTCGGCGTTGTCGCGCAGTGGCTGGCGTGGATGCTGCGGATCCCCTCGATTGTTTTCTTGCTTATGATCGGCGTCTTCGCGGGCCCAGTCACCGGATTCTTGAAACCCGACGAGTTGTTTGGCGCTTTGTTACTTCCTTTTGTCTCCCTTTGTGTAGGCGTCATTTTGTACGAAGGCGGGCTGAATCTTCGCCTCTCCGAGCTGCGCAACTTGGGCGGCGTCTTCACTCGCCTCATTTTGTTCGGATCCCTGTTCTCCTGGGCTTTCACGGCGGCCGCCGCTCATTATCTCCTGGGACTGTCTTGGGCAGTCAGCCTACTTATGGGTGCGATCCTGATTGTAACAGGGCCCACTGTAATCGGTCCGATCCTGCGGAACGTGCGAATCCGTGGGCCAGCAGCCGCGCTGCTCAAGTGGGAAGGAATCGTCATTGACCCGTTGGGGGCGATCCTTGCGGTTCTGGTCTTCACCGGCGTCGGCGCCGCCAATCTCAACGAAGGGGTTGCTGACGTAGCGCGCGATTTCGCCTACCTGATAGGCAGCGGCTTGGTTTTTGGCGTTGCTGCGGCCTTCGCATTGATCTACGCGCTGAAGACGTATCGGGTCCCGGACTACTTGCACAACCCCTTTTCGCTCATGCTGATGGCGGCGTCCTTCACCGGCTCGACGTTCGTGCAACACGAGAGCGGCCTGCTTGCGGTCACGATCATGGGAATGATCATCGCCAACCAACGGCGGGTACCGATCAAACACATCCTCGAATTCAAGGAAGCGATCACCGTCCTGCTCATCTCTACGCTTTTCATCCTGCTCGCCGCCAGGTTGACCATGGACGATTTGCGGGCTTTGGGCTGGCGGGACTTCTTGTTCGTCTTGAGCCTGCTCGCGTTGGGGCGACCGCTTTCGGTGCTCCTCTCCACTTTCGGGAAGTCCCTCAAGTGGAATGAGAGGATTTTTCTCATGGCTATGGCGCCGCGCGGCATCGTGGCGGCGGCGGTCACCTCCGTTTTCGCAATCACAATGGTGGATGCGGGCTACGCCGAAGCGAACCATATGATTTCCGCCACGTTCCTGCTCGTGTTCGTGTCCGTCTTGGTGTACGGCATTGCGAGCCGCCCCTTGGCGAACCGCCTCCACCTCTCGGGTGAGAATCCTCAGGGAGTGATCTTCGTAGGGGCGCACGAATGGGGCAGGGAGATCGCCCAGGCGCTTGCCAAAGCGGGCATCGCGGTACTGCTCATCGATCGAAACCGAGTGAATGCGAGCGCCGCAAGGATGATGGGGCTAACCGTTCAAATCGGCGACGCTCTCGACGAGCACCTGATCGAAGAGTTGAATATCAGCCCCTACGCACGCCTCATCGCCCTGACGCCCAACGACGAGCTCAACTCGCTCATCTGCCTTCGCTTCACCGAAGAGTTCGGCCGGAACGAGGTGTACCAACTTCCCTTCTCGCTCGATCGAGGCGCAAAGGCCGGCGTCTCCCTGGATCACAGAGGCCGTTTCTTCCCGTCCGATCGGCACACCTACTCCGTGCTGGATGCGCTTTTCGAACAAGGCTATCGAGTCAAGGTCAACAAGATCACGGAGCAATTCGACCTCCCGAAGCTTGTCGCCTCTTACGAGGGAGAAGTCGTGCCTCTATTCGTGCTCAAGGCGGTCGGCACGCTGGAAGTATTCACCGCCGACGCCCGACCTGTCGTCGAGCCGGGCGATCGCGTGCTCTCCCTGGTTCGGGGCGGCGCAACGGACGGGCAAAAACCTGAAAACGCCCCTTCGAACTAACTCATCTCATTTCATTTCCCAGAGTCGCCGTCTTGCACGATCCGCGGAGTAATCATGATTACTACTTCGCTGTTCCGCTTCTCCATGCGCTGGGAGGTGAAGAGCTGCCCGATGAGAGGTATGTCTCCGAGGATCGGAATCTTCTGCGTACGCTTGCGACTCGACTCGAAACTCATTCCGCCGATGATAATCGTCTCCCCGTCCTTTACAACCACGGTGGTGTTGGCTCTGCGAACGGTGTTGATCGGCAGACCGGCCTGACCCGTACCCGTTGCGTCGCTCACCTCTGGCGCCAGTTGGATCGTAACCATGCCGTCGGAAGAAACCATGGGCGTTACCTTCAGTGAGATACCGGACTTGATGACCTGGAGCGTTACGTACGGGAAGTTCGCCGGGCCCGTTACGACCTGGAACCAGTTCTCTTGGGCCACTTCGATCAACGCTTCCTTACCCTCGACCGTCATGACGCGCGGATTTGCTCGGACGGTCGCGAGCCCCTTGGTCACGAGAAGCTTCATCGTCGCGACGTCCTCGGCCGAGGCGCTCGAGTACTGAAGCTCCATGCCGTCTCCGTTGGACGATAGGCCGAAGTTCTTCCACACCCACGAGAAGTTGAACTGGTTGAGGGTCTCCGTGGCAACCTCGGTTACGAGCGCTTCCAACACGATTCGCCGTGGCGGTGCGTCCACTGTCTTGAGGTCCGTCAAGATCCGCTCCATCATGTTGCGAGGCGCGGTGATCGTAATCGTCTGCGCGCCGGCCTTGACGAACTCAGTCATCTGTTCTGGGAGCAGCGCGATGATCTGCTCGGGCGACAAGTAGCTGGGCTTGTAGAGTCGCGTTTCCGCGAGGCGAAGGAAGTTGGGGTTGGTGGGAATTGCACGGCCGACAAGATAGTAGTTCGGCTCCTTTACCCACGTGTAGTTGCCGGCTGCCAGTACGATGTCGAGAGCGCGCTCGAGGGGCGTCTCTTTCAGATCGGCAGTGACAACTCCACTGACCGTATCATCGGCGACGATGACCACGTTGGCGGCTGCAGCGATGTCGGCCAGCGCTTGGCGGATGTCCGTATCAATGAACACATTGCTGATCAGCGGCTGCTGCTGCGGTTCCTGAACGGTTTCGCGCTCGGACGGCGGCGGCGAAGGTTCGCCAGCAGCCTGAGGTTCGGCTGGCTCGATCGGCTCACCGACGAAGTCCGATGGCGCGAGGTCGGGCAGGCGGAACGACTTGGGGGCAAACCACCACAGCGGTGGGGCTCCGGGAATCGTAAGCCCCCTGGGCTGGGGGGACGCCGGCGCGACTACTACACCGATCAACAGCAAGATTGGAATTATTATGAATCTCTTGACTATCATTGACCTCCTCCTGTTTTTCCGATACGCGACTTCATGTGTCTACTTTGGACGGGAGGGGCCGAGCGCACCGCGGCGCCCGGCCCATGGGTAAAGGATGCAGGCATCGTCGGGCATGGCTCAGCGTCCGCCCTTCCCTTTCCCCTGCGAGCCGCTGGCCACCGGCTCACTCCGACTCCCATCCGGCGGTTGAAGAACCTCCACTTCCTTCCCATTCGGGCCGGTTGAGATGCGGATTCCGGTCGTCAGGTAGACGGGTTCGCCGTCCGCTGCGCGTCCCATGAACCGCAGCGTGTATGTGCCGGGTGTCAACCGGGACAAATCCAAGTCTACGGAACACACGGCCGTTTGCAACGGAATCAGCCGTTGGCTACCCTCTTGGGCGCGGCGGAGTACCATCGCCACGTTGGGTCCGCCGCCCTCGAGCAGGTCGGCAGCCCAACAAAACTCCCCATCTACGGTTCCGATGTTGGCGAACCGACCGATCGCCTGGTACGTGCCATCCTCCTTCTTCACGAGGGTGACCCGACCGGAAGGGACGATCTCCCAGTTCCCTTTCGCTTTCTGATTTCGAATGATGATGAGGACTGGCGCTTCGCCGATCTCCTGTCCAGACGCTGTCGAAGCCTTGACGTGGACCGTTGCGTAGTAGGCTGGCCGGTCCGCTCCTTCAGCGGGAAGCCTCACCGTTAGACGCATCCGCGTTTCGCGTCCGGGCGCCACCTGCGTTTGGCTGACAGAGAGATCCACAAACTTCGAGCCGTCGAGATCTTCGCCCTTGAGGGTGGGGATGGCTACGGCTTGTAGTTCGGACGGTATGGAGATCGTGGCGCTTGCAACAAACGGGTCGGACCCGTCGTTCCGGACGGTTAGCGACGTTGTCCGTGTCGCCCCCGGAGCACAGCTCACTTCGATGATTGAAGGCATGACCGACATCTCGGCAGCCGTCGCCACGGTGGCAACCTCGGGGTCGCCTTCGTATTGCACTTCCGAGGGAGCTTGAGAAAGGCGAGCGCCATCCATTACGATCTCCGGAACAAGGCGGTACTTTCCCGCAGGTAGGCGAAGGTCCGACTGGATAGGAACCTTGGCCGCCGTACCCGGCAAGAGCCTTCTTTCAGGAACCTCCAGGCTCGCGACACGGCGCCAGCGCCCACCCGACTCCACAAAGACGTTGAGTACGCCCGACACCTTCGCCAGGGTCTCCCCAGTGTTTTGAATGCCTACAGAAAACAAGGTCCCAGGAGGGTTCTTTTCGGATGCTACGATCCTCTGCATCTCGGCGCCTGTGACTGTAATCTTCCGCGTTACGGCTCGGCCTTGCACGTGAACGAGGATCGGTACCAAGAATCGAACGCGCAGCGCTATTACACCGGGGCGCTGTTCGGGTACCGTCTGCACAATCAAGGCCCCGGAGTAGAAGCCGGACGCATTAGCTGGAACTTTTAGGCTAACATTGAGGATCTCGACCCCGCCCGGTGCGATGTTGAGCTCCGTCCGATCTAAGCTCGCGAACGGAAGGCAGGACTGCCCGGGCGGAGGTGGGATCGGGTCCGGACCAGGCTCGATTACCGTAAATCGCCCGTCTGGGGATTGGTACAAAGGCCACAACGCCGCCTCGACTCGCTGAGTAGCCGTCGCGCTTGTGCTTCGCACGCTGACCGGGAGGGTCACAGACTCGCCAGGTCGAGGCTGAACCTCAAGCAGCACAGGCTGGACCATGATGCCAATCTCCTGTGCGGAGAGAGGCGTCATGGGAGCTAAGAGCGAGAGCATCCCTAAGACCGCAGCACAGTTGCGCAGTTTCCGATATGTTGTTCGAACCATTCTATCTCCCATTCCTTGAGTCTGCGGGTGGGGCGGAGCCGGAGTGTCCAGCTCCGCCCACTGTCGCTTTCCCCCGCTGTGGGGTGGGACCATCAGCCGTTGCCGAGACGATCTTCTTACGGATTGATCGTCACGGTTAGGATCCCAGTCCTCGTCTGGGGTGGCGTAGGGAACGTGAGGCCACTGACCGTAACCACGACGTTCCCGGTGGTCACGCCCGGGCCACCGCCACCAGGAACGCCTCCCGCGTTTAGCGTATACGGAGGCGGGCCTGGATTCCAGTTCGAGAATGTGTAGGAGCCGAAGCTCCACGGCACATTCGCGAGTACCTGGAATCCGCGCTGACCCTGGTACGTTCCAGCCTGTCCGCCGTCTGAGACCTGAATCAGGATCTCGTTAGGCGGGCTCAGGAACTGGAACACGATGTAAGGCTGCACGGTGAAGGAAGCGGGCGAAGAGTCCTGGCTCTGGGCGCACGCCGGGGCGTGACCCATCGCCAACACCAACACCCCACACAGACCGCAGAGGAGGCGACCGAACCATCGAGATCGGATAACTTGGTTCTTTACCATAGTCACCTCCTATCGTCTCCTACTGCAGCCTTACGGGCCAACGGTCAGCGTCAGGGTCGCTGTGACGTTCCCAGGCGTCAGGTAGAGCGGGCTGCCCGAACCGCTCAGCGTAACGGACGCGTTACCGGTCGTGACTCCGGCGCCGCCAGTCGACGCGTCAAGGTTTGCGGCAACCGTCCAGGTGCCCTGAGACCCAGCTGGCAGCTGAGGATCTCCCGAGGCGAACGATGACGTGATGTTCCAAGTGGTGTTTGCCGTGACGGTGTACGAACGCTGACTCGTGGTGTACGGGCCACCGCTGAAACCACCGTCTGTGATGGTGAAGGTCATCGAACCGGCGTTAAACGTGATCGCCCGATATGCGTCCACGACGAACGTAACGCCGGACGAGTCGCTGCTCTGCGCGCTCGCGTTGACCGCGAAGGCAGCGAGAGCCGCCAGAACGAGGAACAGTTTCTTGAGATGCTTCATTGTTGTAACCTCCTTTTGAGTGTTTTTGGGATTTGCGAGACGAGGTCATGGAAGCGGGAGGCCGGTCTCGCGGAAAGCCCCCCGCCCCTGCCCGATGGAATGCACCCGCCAGCCGGGCAGCCACTGGCGGGAATTCGCGCCGCCCTCTTTACTGGGGCGAAATCGTAAGCAGGACCGCGCCCAGGACCGGCGTCTTGCCGTGGGGCACCTGCACCGTAACGGTGAGCGTGGAACGCCGAATTCCGGCGGGCGCAGACAGAGAGCGCTGCGCACCACCCATAGCGTCGTCTACGTCTACGCTCCAAAACTGTTCGTGCGGTACAATCGCCAGAAGGTGCGACTGCACGAGAAAAGGCAGGTTCGCCGTAGCCGTAAAACCTCTTTGCACCTGAAAAGCGCGCTTCCCGGGCGCCCCAACGATGAGCAGCAAATCGTGCTCCCCGCCTCGGCTTCCGTCGAATCGGACATTCAGGTAGGGCTGCACGACGAGGGTTACAGCGCTCTGCGCCTGGTTCGTCTGTGCGGGCGCAAGCCAGAACAGAAGCAGCGTAAGGCAAGTCGTAACGAGTGCTTTCACGGGTCCCTCCAACAGGGATTGTCGGTTGATGGCAGCCGATTCGAGCGGTCATCCCATCACCTCCGCAGTAACCACGCCCTGGTATTGACCGGGCGGCATGCTCAGGGTCGAGCGAATGCGCACCGAAACGAACTGTTCGGTTACCCCCCGCCCGACGGTCACGATGACGCTGTTGACCCCGTACGGCGTCTGGCGCAGCCGTGCGAGCGAGTCGGCGGGCGACGAACCGACGGCGATGGCGATGTCGGCAGGTCCCACCCCGTCCTTCCCGCCTTCGTGCAGCAACGACGGCAGCACGACCCTGACGCGAAGGTTGGTTCGGTTCGAAACCGCGCGGAACCGTAGTGGCTTGTCGCACTCGTGATCGCCGGGGCGTCCCGCATGGACCGAGAGGGGTCCTCGGTCGAACAGGATCATGCCGACGGGCGGCAGATTGAACTGAATGCGAACGTTCTGTTCGGCAAGAATCGAGTTGCCGTCCGGCCCGATTAGGGTGAATCTCAGGTCCGCCTGCCACTCGCCTGCGGGCGTGAGAGGGTCAACCAGGATGGTTGGCGTCACCTCGAACTGAATGCCCGGCGCGATAGCCGTGGAGATCCCCTCTCCGACGAGCGCCGGGTTGGGGCCGAGTGAAATCGTTTTTGGGGCCTCGCCCGGGCTTTGAGGCGCCCACGGCGGCCGGCCGCTCGAGACGATATTTAATGTCCCTCGGAGATCGGCCTGTGCGCCGGTCGGCGACGTCAGACGCTGAGGGGCGCACAGGAGACGCCAGTACGGTGCGTCGCACGAAATCGAGAGCTTTACGGGCTGGCAGCTGATTCGCCATGGCTCGTCTCCGAAGCCCCAGGACGCGGCGCGAACCTCGCCCCGGATCAGCGGCGCAGAGGCAATCAGCGAGGTGGGCACACCTCCCGTTTGCGCCGGTTGGGCGATCAAGACCCCTGCCAATACAGCCGTTATCATCTCCCCTTCTTTTGACGAAGTCATTCGATAGCGAATCGTACCGTGCATTATAACCGCAGTGGTCCCCGGCTGCAAGAAGTGTTTTGTGTGAAGTAAAAAGTGAGCAGTAAGAAGTAACCTTGACTCACGGTACGGGATGCGGTCTATACTCATGATTGTTATGTCAGCTCGACGTTTTATGTGGGCGTCGTTGGAGGAGCGGTGGCGAAGCTAACCAAACGAGAACGGCAGATTCTCACCTACCTCGCTCAAGGCTACGTAGACAAAGAAACGAGTGGGCGGTTAGGCATATCTGTGCCCACGCTGCGTACGACCATCCGCACACGCCTTCTCCCCAAGCTGAACGCGCGCTCGCGCGCGCATGCCGTGGCCCTCTTCCTGACCAACGGGCAGCTTCCTTCGCCGGCGTCCGAGGAAAGGCAGGATCGAGATGGGCATCCGCTCTCGCGGCGAGAGCGGCAGGTCGTCCTGCTCTGCGCGCACGGTCTTTCGGACAGCGAGATTGCAGACGAGCTTGGGCTGAGCGTGAACTGCGTTCGTTCCACATACTGGGTGCGAGCACGTTCGAAACTCCGCGCCAAGAGTCGGGTTCATGCCGTGGCGCTTCTTCTGCGCCAATTCTCTTCACCGGCCGAGGACGGCGCAAGCGCGCCCCAATCCAACTGAACGGACGGCCTCCGCGAAACCGTCGTATACTGTAGCCGGTCGCTCTGAGGCGGCTGAAAGGAGGAAACGATGAAGAAACTGGTGTTAGGGGCGCTCGCGGCGGGCGGCATCTTGGTCGGCGCGGGCTGCGCGGTGCTGGAGCCGCAGACCTTCGCAGAGGGCCAACCCGGGCTCAACCCCATCGAAAACTACAAGGAAAAGAGGTTCCAGGAGGCGATCCAGGGCCTCGACTTCCAGAGTGGACGCGTTCGAGTCGTCTCGAAAGAGGCAGCGAAGATTCTGTCGTCGGGGCCTCTTCCGACGTTTGAGGATCAACTGGCCGAGGCGGGCCGCTTGCTCGAGGACAACGCCTACGTCGAGGCCATCGGCGCGTACCGAACGGCGGTGCTGATGCAGCCCACGTCTCGGGAGGCGCTGGTAGGCCTTGCCAAAAGCCTTCGTACGGAGGGCGAGCTCGACAAAGGGATCGCAGCGCTGTGCTCCGCGCTGGATGCGGGCGCGCGCGACGCGGAAACAAAGTTCCTGCTCGCCGAATTCCTATGGCAGAACGACCAATGGCGCGAGGCAAGGCAGGTGCTGCGCCAGGTCACGACGATTTCACCTTCGAGTGAGGAGGAAGCGCGGTACGTTGGCGAAGCTTGGCGCATGCTTGCCAGCGCGTACTGGTACAGCGACGAACCCCAGCTGGCGCTCGAAGCGGCAAACAAGGCCGCTGAGTATGGCGTCGAGACACCGCCGCAACTGCTCGAACTCATTCGAGAGCGGATTCAGAAAGGAGGGATACGATGAATAAGAGATTTTTCTGGTCTCTGTTGATGGCATTGTCGGCGGGCTGTGCGATGGCGATCCTGCCGATCGTCGGCCCCCAGATCCGGATCGATCCGGGCAACGGGAACGCCGCTACGAACGAAAACTGTGCGGCGTCCATTGATCCGCTGGGGCTCGAGATCGTAGGAACGTCCAACGACTGGCGGTCGTCCGGTGGCAGCGAGATCATCCGCATGGCGGTCATGGTCTCGAACGATGGCGGACAGACGTGGACCGACTTCCACGTGCGCCCTCCCGCAGGGAATCAGTCGAACGTAGAAGGCGACCCGATGACCGCCTACGATAACCGGACGGGCACCTTGTGGGTCGGAGCGATCTCGTTCGCTACGAACGGAGGCTTGTTCGTGGCGCGCAAGAACCCGGGAGCGAACACGTTCCAGCCCTCGGTCCAGGTGCGAACGGAGGGCGGCGCGGACAAGTGTTGGATGGCGGCCGGCGCCGCACCGGGCAACACGAACGCGACGCGCGTGTACATATCCTATAACCGTGGGACGTGGCGGAGCGCCGACATGGGACAGACGTGGCAAGGGCCTCTTTCCAACCCCTCGTCGGGCATCGGCTTCCTTCCCCGCGTTGGGCCGAACGGCGAGCTGTACATGGCCTACTGGGACTTCGGGAGTAACTACTGGGTCGTGCGCAGCGACGATGGCGGTCTCTCATGGAACCCTCGCGTTCGTGCCGCAACCAGGATGGACACTTGGGGAACGCAGGACGGCTCCCGTTTTCCCGGCAACTTCCGCGTACCGCCGATGTGCACGATGGCAGTCAATCCGATCAGCGGGAAGCTGTACCTCGTGTACTTCGACACGACGAACATCGTAAACGGCCAGCGAAACGTGGACCTGTACATGACCACTTCGACCGATCGCGGGCAGACGTGGACGACGCCTGTGCGGATCAACTTTGACGCTAACCCGCCGGGAGATCAGTTCTTCCCATGGCTGGAAGTGGATCGAAAGGGTCAGCTCCATCTCGCGTTCTGGGACAGTCGAAATGTCGTACAGAACGACAACGTGACGAACGGCATGTTCGACAACTACTACATGTACAGCGGCGACGATGGCAACACGTGGACGGAGTTCCGCCTGACGCCGAACTCGTGGAACAGCAACAACGACGGCCTGAATCGGAGCGACCAGTTCCTCGGCGACTACAACGCTCTTGCCGTCGGCGGCAACTGGATCTATCCGGTCTACACCTCGACGCAGAACGGCAATCCGGACACGTTTACGAACGTCGCAGTGGATCCTGCGCTCGCGCCGGACTCGTTTGTCGTGACGCAAGGCGTGCAAACCGGTGGAAACCTGCAGAGCCTCGTGCTGAGTGACAACTCACGCGTCGTCGTACAAGCGCGGCGGCCGAGCAGCGTCGCCCTCGCCTCTTCGGAGATCGAGTCCAAGGTCCGGTCGTTCACGGCGACTCCCTCTCGGATCCAGTTCACGGCTGAGATCGCATGCACGGGGGCCCCCGCACGCATGCGCATCGAGCTGTTCAACTACTCGAACGGCCAGTGGGAGATCGTAGACGAGCGAGACGCTACGTCAAGCGATACGACCGTGGTGGTTACGATCGCAGGCAACGCCTCGCGGTTCGTCAATGCTGCGAACAGAGAGATGAGGGCGCGCATCGGCATGCACGACCGTGGTGTGACCTTCGTCAACTGGGAGGGTCGTTTCGATCGCTTGGAGTGGCTCGTCACTCCCTAACGTCGAACGAACCGAAACCAAGAGTCGGGCGCCGCATCCGCGGCGCCCGCTCGTTCTTGGAGAGCCCCTCTCAGGACGAAAGCTCGAGAACTTTGAATCGTCGATCGTGTGGCGTATCTCGGACGAGGAAGCCCGCTTCCGGATGGGCGTCCGAGATCAGGCTCATCTCGGGGCTGCCCGTTCCGTGAATGTCTGCGCCCAACTTCCAGATCTCGTCGGCAAGAGCGATGGCTTCGTCGAGAGAGAGGTTGACCTTGTACCTCTTCTTCATCTCGCGAGCCATTCGGGAATCCGCCTCGTCCGATCCACCCGCGACGCAGAACTCGTGGCGGAGAATGAAGTCGCCGTCATATTCGAGGCGGAAGAAGTGGTCGTCCTTCGGTTCTGCGCCCAACTCCGCGAAGACGCACCGAACGACGCGGGGCGTGGTTGTCAAGTCGCCGAAGGCTTCGCGCAAGGGGGTGCTCAATGCGGAGCCGACGATGCGCCCGCCCGTAACGTCCTGCTCGCTGCGTAGGTAGCCCTCGCGATGAGCGAAATCCACCGCGGCAAGCCGAATCGCCTCGACGTCCGCCTGCTGTCCCATGGCGGAAAACATGATACGGTCGTACACCTCGTACACCTTCCGGACGTTCTTGCGGTAGGTGTACAACAGGACGCCCTCTTTGATGGAGATGCCGACAATCGGCGATCCGAATCGAAGGCGCTGCTCGATGTACTCTCCCCGCTGCGTGATGGACTCTTGCCAGTCGTACGGTGATAACATAGCGGCGTCGTTTGCACGTCTTACCCGAAAGCGTGCACAATTCGCGCAGTGCAGACCCAGCTTTGGACCCCCGAGTCAGGACAGGATGCCGCCGAGGCGGCTCGAAGTTCTCGTTCACTCCGTATCGAGGGGTTGGGTACGAAGCGGGTGTTCGGCTGCCCGGTGGACGCAGATGCGGTTCTTACGACCCGGCGATTGCGCGGCATCGTGGAGTGGCGACCCGACGACCTCGTCGTCACCGTGCGAAGCGGGACGCCCGTGGCCGACCTTCAGGCAGAACTGCTCGAAAAAGGGCAGTGTTTGCCGATTCCGCCCTGGACGGATGGGCTTTCTTATCTCGCTTCGGGGGCGCCGGGCACGGTGGGTGGGCTTGTGGCTACGCGGCTGCCCACGCGATGGGACGGTTGGTCACGGGGCGTCCGTTATTGGGTCTTGGGAATGCGCGTTTTGTTGGCGTCGGGCGAGACCATTCAGTGTGGAAGCAAAGCGGTCAAAAACGTCGCAGGTTATGACCTTCAAAAGCTGTTCACGGGGTCCTGGGGCTCGGTGGGACTCATCCTCGAAGTAACGCTCCGCGTCTTTCCCGCCGCCCGCCTGAGCGAGTCCATCTCTCCGAAAGCGCCGACCCCGCTCAACGGTCGGTACGCGGTGGTGCGCACGTTGGCGAGCGAGCTGGAATCGTACTTGTCGGCAAACGCGGCGTCCATCGAACGAGCGATGCGCTGTGAGACGACGGGGACCGCGTGGATTTCCTTGGCAGAGGGAGCGGAGATGCCGATTCCTACTGAGGGTTGGATCATTCGCTCCCATTCCGAACATAGCTTTCCGGTCTTAGGTGGAAACGTGGACATCATGCATCGGATCAAGGACACGCTCGACCCGCATCGGCTTTGGAATCCGGGGGTGTTTGGAGTCCTATGAATCCGAAGGTTGCTGAAGAACGCGCGTTGAAGTGCATCCGCTGCGGCTTCTGCCTCGAGGACTGCCCTACCTATGTGTTGACCGGACTTGAGGCGGACTCTCCCCGCGGAAGGATCTATCTGATCCGCGAAGCGATCGCGTCCGGCGCGTGGCGCGAAGGTGCACGCGATCACTTGGACCGATGCCTCGGCTGCCGAGCCTGCGAAACGGCTTGTCCCTCCGGCGTGGAATACGGTTCGCTGCTCGAGTTCGCCCGCCAAAGACTTGTCTCGGAGGAACCGCGCACCCGAGACACGATCGCGCGGCTCACCCTTGGCATCCTGACGAAGCCGAGCCTTTTTGGCCCGATCGCTAAGTTCGCGAATGCGCTGGGGCTTCGTCGCCCGCCGTCCTGGGCGCAGCGCGCGCTCTTTGGGGCGATCGGGGTGCCGCGTCTGCCAAGGCCCGAGAAGGCCCGTGGCGCTCGATCCGCGCGCGAAGAGGGAGGCTCGGGTGACCAGGTCTTGTTGCTCGAAGGTTGTGTAATGGGCTCGCTGTTCCAACGAACGACGGAGGCGACGATCCGCCTGTTGGAGCGGCATGGCGCGTCGGTCCGGTTGATTCAGCGGCGCTGCTGCGGCGCCCTCCACTGGCACCAGGGCTTCGAAGACGACGCGCGTGCAATGGCACGGGCGCTGATGGAGGACTGCCAGGGGGACGCCCCGATTCTCACGCATTCGGCGGGATGCGGAAGCGCGATGAAGGAGTATGCCGCCCTATTCGCAGAGGAACCCGAGTACGCGGAAAAGGCTCGCCAGTTCGCCTCGCGAGTGCGCGATGTCGTCGAGTGGATTCACGAACGTGGATACCGCCCGCCCGAGCAGCCCTTGGAGAAACGGGTTGCCTATCACGCCGCGTGCCACCTGGCGCATGCGCAGGGCATACGGAGTGAGCCGATCGAGCTGCTGCAGCAAGTGCCCGGAGTTCGGCTTGTCCCTCTGAAAGAGGCAGAGCGCTGCTGCGGAAGCGCGGGGATCTACAATCTTCTTGAGCCTCAAATGGCGCGACAGCTGTTGGCGCGAAAGTGGTCCTTTGTGGAAGAAAGCGGGGCGGACGTGGTCGCGACCGGCAATCCAGGTTGTTTGTCATGGATTCGAGAAGCGGCAGAGGAACGCGGCTCTGCGGTGCGGGTCGTGCACACGGTTGAAGTCCTGCTGGGCGACGTCGAGTAGGTCTTAGACCTTCTGTTCTTGGGCGAGCTTGCGCCCCATCTCTTCGTTCTTTTTGATGTATTCCGTCCACTCGGGCGGCACGTCGGTGTCCACGAAGATCGCGGTGACGGGGCACTCCGGCTCGCAAAGCCCGCAATCAATGCATTCGTCCGGGTTGATGTACAGCATGTCCTCGCCCTCGTAGATGCAATCCACGGGGCAGACTGTTACGCAAGACTTATCTTTTACGCCGATGCACGGCTCTGTAATCACGTAGGGCATGTTGCGCCGCGGAATTCTACCCAAAGGGACGCTCGCCGTCCGGTATCCTAACCCCGCCGTGGAATCGGTTGTCGTCTTAGGAGCGGGAAGTTGGGGCACGGCTCTCTCTCTGCTGATTGCCAAGAAGGGATGCAAGGTCTTTCTGCGTGCGAGAAGCGAAGAGGCCGCGGCGCGCTTGGATGCCGCGCGGGAGAACCGCGACTACTTGCCCGGATTCCGCCTCCCCGAAAACATAGAACCCTGTTACGCGCTTCCGCGAGCGGCGGACCTCTGGCTCGTAGCTGTACCGAGCGACGCTGTGCGGGAGGTGGCGCCTCTGCTCCCCGATGAATGCAGGGTGTTGATGACGGCCAAGGGGCTGGAGCGGAGCACAGGTCTCACCATGACGCAGGTGCTCTTGGAAGAACGCCCATCCGTGCATGTCGCTGTCATGAGCGGGCCTAACTTGGGGCTCGAGATCGTCCGGGGCGTGCCCACCGCAACGGTAGTCGCCTCCGAAGAGGAACGAATGGCGGAGTACGCGGCAGGAGCGTTGCGGTGCGAGAGCCTGCGCGTGTACACCAGCGCGGACGTCATGGGGGTGCAGATGGGAGGTGCTTTGAAGAACGTGCTGGCCGTGGGAGCCGGTATCAGCGACGGCCTGGGCTTCGGCGACAACACCAAGGCTTCGATGCTCGCGCGAGGCCTCCACGAGATGGCGCTTCTCGGTACGGCTTTGGGTGGGCGCGTCGACACGTTCATGGGTCTGAGCGGCGTGGGGGACCTCTTTGCAACAGCGGCGAGCCCCTTGAGTCGCAACTACCGGTTCGGTCGCCTTTTGGGCGAAGGGCGCACTACGGAGGAGGCGCTGAGGGAGGTAGGCCAGGTCGTGGAGGGCGTGCCGACGGCAGAAGCGGCGGTGAGGCTGGCCGAGAATCACGGCATCGAGGCGCCGCTGCTCACGGTGATTCACCAAATCGTCCAAGGCCGGCTGGCGCCAAGAGAGGCAGTGTCTCTACTCATGTCTCGCGCGCCGCGCTCGGAAGGGCTATGTGGCGAAAGTTCCAGGTAGCATAACCGGTAGCGCATGTCCAACGTCCGCTTCTACGACTGCATGAACTGCCCTGCATGGTGCTGCACTTACCCGCGAATTCCGATCACCAAGAGGGACCTGCGTCGCATCGCCCGACACTTCGACCTGAGCGAGGGTCAGGCGCGGCGGCGGTTCACCAAGAAGGGCGAAGAGCCTGGAGAGATCGTACTCAAGCACCAGAAAGACGAATATTTCGGGAGCGCGTGCGTGTTTCTCGACGTCAAGAACCGTAGGTGCACGATCTACGAAGCGCGGCCGAACGCTTGCCGCGACTACCCGGGCACCGTACGGTGCGGATACTATGACTTCCTCATGGCGGAGCGGACGCGACAAGAGGACGAGAACCATGTCGCCACGACCGATCATCGCATCGTCGAGTAGGAATTCAAGGACAGAAACGCGGAAGAGGAGGCCGAAATGGAATCTGCTTGGAAGGTTGGACTGATCGTCGTCATCGCTGTTGGGTTGGTGATCGCCGGCTTTCAAATGGTGGGCGAGCGTTTGTTCGCCGAGCCGGTTGACATCTACTTTGCGGAAGGGCCGGACGTCGCCGGGATTCAGCCTGGCGCGGCTGTCAGCGTAGCCGGCGTGGTCATCGGGCGCGTCCAAGACGTTCGGCTCAGCGACGTGGGGCTGGCGCGGTTGACTCTGGCGGTGCGCAAAGGCACTCGATTGCCAGCCGGATCCTACGTCGAGATCCCGTCGAGCCTAATCAGCATTGGGGAGCAGAGAGTTGCAATCGTCCCGCCGGAAGGCGGCGCCTCTTCCCTGCTGTCTCCGGGCGCGGTGATGAAGATCCAAAAGGAGACCTCGTTGGCTGATGTCCTGAAGGGCAGTCAGGACACGATCAAGGAACTTAACCAAACGCTTGCGGCCACTCGAGAGCTACTCGGGGACGAGGAACTCAAGCAGGGTCTGAAGGATGTCTTGAGATCCACCGACAAGACGATCCAGACCGCCGGCGGGCTGATGGCGGAGGTTCAGGCCGTCGTGCGCGAGAACCGCACGACGGTGAAAGAGACTCTCCGCGAGGCTGCGGTCGCCGTAGTCTCGCTGAAGGAAGGCATCCAAGCCGTCAACTCCCTGCTCGCCGACCCGCGCGTCCAGGCGGATACGCGCGACATGATCCAAACCCTCTCGCAAACCGCGAAGCGGGCGGATGAGCTGGTCGCGAACCTCAACGCGCTCGTTACGGACCCGGAGCTCCGCACCGCAATCGACAACACGCTCGTCAATACGGAGAAGATCTCCAAGACGGGGGTGGGCATCGCAGAGGACGTGAAGCAGATGACTGCGGACGGGAAGGTCGTGAGCGCGAAGGCGATCGAGGTTGCCGAGAAGGCGAGCCAGATTGCCGACGAAGCCAAGACGCTGCTCGAGAAGCTGAATGAGTTCGTCGAGCGTCTGCCTTCGGACCTCAAGCTGCCGCGTCCCTTCTTCAGCCTGGAATCCGGGTTCAACGGCGATCGGGAGGAGTTTCAAACCGATCTGCTCGTGGGTTATCCGCTTCGGCCGGGAGCCACACTCTACGGCGGCGTGTACGACCTTACGGAGACGAATCGCCTCACCCTGCAATATGGCCAGGAGTATCCTAATCTGACGCTCCGATACGGGATCTTCGCGTCGAAGGCGGGTGTTGGGGTAGACTACCGCCCTTGGAACTGGCTGGGTCTGACCGGCAACATGTTCGACCCGAACGATCTCCAGTTTGACTTTCGCGCTCGCTTCCTGCTCGGCCGCGACGCGTACGGCTGGGCTGGGATCAACGACCTGTTCGGAAGGAATGAGCCGATTGTCGGATTCGGTGTGAAGAGGTAGCAGAAATGAAGGTGATTCTGAGGCAGACGATTGCAAAGGTCGGCAAGTCCGGCCAAGTGGCGAATGTTGCGGACGGTTTTGCGCGCAACTTCCTCTTCCCTCGCGGCTTGGCGGTGCCTGCCACGCGGGCGAACCTCGCCCAGCTGGAGAAGGAGCAGGCTGCCGTCGAGGCGGAGGCCGCCAAGACCTTGGATCAAGCCAAAGCAAAGGCGGAGAAGATTGATGGAAAGACCATCCGCCTGACCGGCAAGACGGCTCCCGGGCAGACGAAACTGTTCGGCTCCATCACGACCGCAGAGATTGCAGAAGCGATTCAGAACGACTTCGGCGTGGAGGTCGAACGCCATCAGGTTGCCCTGCTGCACCCCATCCGCAGGCTGGGCGTGTACGAGATCTTGATTGACCTCCATCGCCAGGTGGACGCTCACATCCGGCTCGAAGTGGCGGATGAGCACGGTTGGCTGGGCCTCCCGCAAACGGCTGAACAGGGAGCGAAAGACGAAACCGGCGAGGAATCGGCTCAAGAGACCCTCGAAGCGGAGGCCGGGGCGACGGTCGAGGCTTCCGCAGATCAGCCCGAGGAAGGAACCAAGGCTTCTGACGGCGAATAACGGGAAGTGTGAGCGACTCCAAGCGGCTCAATCCACCGCCCCATAGTCTCGAAGCGGAGATGGTGGTGCTCGGTTGCGTTCTGCAGTCCGAGCGAGCCGCAGATCTCGTCCTCTCCAAACTGCAGGAGAAGGATTTCTACAGCCCTGTCCACCGAATGATTTTTCGTGCGATGCAATCCCTCGCGGCGGCCTACCGACGGATTGACGCATTGACGCTGAAGGGGGAGCTGGAGCTACGGGGCGATTTGGAAAAGGTCGGGGGCGAGGAGTTTCTCGCGCAGCTGGAGAACTCCGTCGCTTCGCCCGAGTACGTCGAGTATTACGCGGACATCGTACTGGATCGCGCCATCCTTCGCGACTTGCAAAGCGCCGCCTTCGACATCCTTCGCACGACCCAAGAAACCGAGGGAACGATCCAAGACAAGATTATCAGCGCCGAACGGGCTGTCTACGAAGTTACCCGGCGCCGAGTCGGAGCCGACTTCGTTTCCTTGGCCACCCTCACGCACCGCTTCTTCGAAGACGTTGAGCGAAAGGCGGAGACTGGCGAGGTCCAGCAAGGCGTGCAGACGCGGCTCGTAGACCTCGATCACATCGTTACCGGCTTCTATCCTGGGAACTTGATCGTGTTGGCTGCTCGTCCCGCGGTCGGAAAGACCTCTCTCGCTCTCTCTTTCGCGTACAACGTTGCGGCGACGACCAAGAAGGCGGTCGCGATCTTCAGCCTGGAGATGTCTTCGCTGGAAATCGTCCGCCGCGTTGTGACGATGCTGGCTCGCGTGGACTCGACGATTCTGAAGCGCCCAGGTCGAATCCGGGACGAAGACACACACCGGCTTGTTGAAGCCTGCGACAAGCTCTACGACGTGAAGATGTTCGTGGACGACTCGTCCGACATCAGTCCCTTCGAGATGCTCGGTAAGTGCCGACGTCTCGCTGCGGAGCACGGCGAGTTGGGTTTGGTCGTGGTGGACTACCTGCAACTGATGCGCGCACCGACGCGAACGGAGAACCGTGTGCAGCAGGTCGCGGAAATCGCGCGGGGGCTGAAGAATATGGCGAAGGAGCTCGAGGTGCCGGTCGTCGCTCTTTCACAGCTCTCTCGGCAGGTCGTGCATCGGGAGAAGCAAATTCCCCAACTCTCAGACCTTCGAGAATCAGGCTCAATCGAGGCGGACGCAGACGTCGTGCTCATGCTCTATCCGTTACCCCAGAAAGAGGACGATGAGGAGGCGCAGGCCGGGCCGATGGATCCCACGCTCCCGCGACCCGTCGCGATTCTCATTCGTAAGAACCGGAATGGCCCGACGGGCGTTGCCCCGGTCGCCTTCATACCGGCATACACCGAGTTTTCCAATGCGGATCACGAGTTGAAGGAAGAGGTTTATCGAGAGGTGGGGCGAGCATGAGGGTTCTGGTTCTTGGTGGCGGCGGGCGCGAGCACGCGCTCGCCTGGCGGCTTGCGCAAAGCGAATCTGTCGAAGAAGTCTTCGCCTTGCCCGGCAATCCAGGAATCGCCGAGTGCGCTCACCTCGTTGAGGGCGATCCGCTGGATGCCAACACCGTCCTGCATGTCGTACAAGACAACGGCATTGACCTGACCGTGGTCGGTCCGGAAGCTCCCTTGCTGGAAGGTGTCGCCGACCTGCTGCGGGACGCGGGCAGGCTCGTCTACGGTCCGAACCGGCGGGCGGCTCAGATCGAAGGGAGCAAGGCGTTCGCCAAGGAGCTGATGGCGCAAGAGGGCGTCCCGACGGCGGACTTCGCCGTGTGCACAACCGTCGAGCAGGCGGACGAGGCGATGGAGCGTCTCTGGCTTCCAGGAGGCATCGTGGTCAAGGCCAGCGGCGCGGCGCTTGGGAAGGGTGCAATCGTGTGCGACTCCCAGGACGAAGCCAGGCGTGCGGCGCGGCGAATGCTCGTTGATCGCGAATTTGGCGAGGCGGGCGCTACGATCGTCGTGGAGCAGCGATTGGACGGCCGGGAGCTGAGCCTCTTCGCCGTATGCAACGGTCAGGACTACGTTCTGCTCCCGACTGCGCAGGACTACAAGCGGGCCGAAGACGGTGACCGAGGGCCCAACACGGGCGGCATGGGCGCCTTCTCGCCGGTTGAAGACATCAGCGACGAGACCCTCCAAGACCTGGCTGAGACGTTCGTCCGCCCCGTCATCAAGCGATTGGCGAAGGACGGAACGCCGTACATCGGCACGCTCTACGCCGGCTTGATGCTTACGGCAGATGGGCCGTTTGCGCTGGAGTACAACGCCCGTTTCGGCGACCCGGAGACACAATGCGTTCTTCCTCGGCTGAAGGGCGACTTCGCCCGGATGTTGGAAAGCGCCGCGGCAGGTCGGCCGATGGCTCCCCTGGAAACCGATTCGAGGCATGCCGTGGTGGTCGTCGTCGCCGCCCGGGGCTACCCAGGTTCGTACCCAAAGGGTCTACCGCTCCCTTCCCTGTCACTCGACGGGGACGACGTGCTGGTCTTTCACGCCGGCACGAGATTCGACGGCGAGCGGATCGTGAGTGCTGGCGGCCGAGTGCTCAATGTCGTATGCTTGGCGGAAGAGCGGGCGAAGGCTGCAGCCGCGATTTATGAGGCGCTCGCTGGCCTGGGCGAAGAGTGGCACTACCGGAAGGATATCGGTCGCACGTCCGCGCGCATGCGCTCGTAGGAACTGTTTGCGCCGGTTGGGAGTACACTGAAAGAAGGAGGAAATCCATGATTCTCTATGCAGCCATCGCAGCCGGAACCCTGTTGACCGGTACCTACTTTGAAGCCCGAACCTGCTCCGTGTTCGCAGGGCCGTGCCACGTATCCGGCGAGATCGTGACCGACGGACGCATTGCCGTTGTCGCCGTCAACTTCGAGATTGGGGAGTTGGCGGGCAAATCGGCGGCTGCCGTCATCTGTTCGGACCAGAATCTCGCCTTCCATTCGCCTCGCCGAAGCGTTCTTTACGTGGACGCCTCTGCAAGCCCATCTCAGAGAGAACAGCTGAAGACGCTGCTAACGCAGCGGTCCCGCATCGACTTCGGTTCCATCGTCGCGACGGAACCAGCTCTTGTCCGGCTCGATGTGCCCGGCAGGAACGCCACGTTGCGCATCGAGGACTCTTCCGGGAAGCTTCTGTATGCCGCGCAGACCAGCGGACGCGAGTGCTTGGCGTGCAGCATGCCCGGCGAGCTATGGTACCAGCCGTTGGGAGATGGCGTCAGGGCGAACGTTGCAACCGTGGAAGAACAGGCGCTTTACGACACCCGGCTCGGAGAGACCTTTGTGCGAAAGGATGAAACGGCCGCGTTCGTCGGTCGCTTCGCTTGGTAGCGAACCTACAAAACGAAGAGCGGTGGGGCGGCTGCTCCACCGCTCTTTTTCTTGCGCGACTTCTCTTAGAATCGGAGGCGCGTGGTTGCGCTCAAGAAGAAGTCGTTGCTGAAGAAGCCCAACTGGAGGCTAAAGTAGTCCTTGTGGGCGTACCGCAAAGCGGCGTTGAAGTCGTTCGTGTCCCACTCGCCGACGACGCTGACGTTCTTCGTGAAGAGTAACTCACCGCCAACGAACAACTCTTCATCGAAGATGCCGTTTCCGGCACCGGCGTGTACTTTCAGCCCGATGCTTTGGAACTCTTCGCCCCGGACTGTGGTGCGCACCTCGGGCACGACGAGGTCCGCCGAGCCAACAACATAGAAGGTCTGCTCGATTGCGTCGAAGGCATCAATCACGCCGACTCCGACCTCAAAGTTCCGGAAGTTTTGAGGAATCAGCGTAACCTTGGCATTCGCGACCAGCTTGTCGTCAGCGCCGGTACGGTCCACGTACGCCCCGCCGAGTTCTATGTACGGAATCAATCCGTAGTTACCGGAAGCCGTGGAGATACCATCGCCGAAGAACGCGCCGAAGCGCCCCTCTCGATGTTCGGTGGAGTACGCGGTCGGGGTCGCAATGAGGCCGGTAGGCCCAAACAGGCTGTTCATGGAGCTTACAGCGTCCCGAGTTCCGGGCACCCACTGAGGTTGCGCCGTTGGCGCCGCGGTGACAGAGAGAGCGGCCACGGCGGCCGCGACGACGGAATCCATTCCTGCAATCATTTCTTTTCTATTACCCCCTTTAGGCTCGATGCCGCCCTTCCGGAGCGGCACGGCGAGAATACCCGATTCATCGTTTGGATTTCGGGCGCTGCTCAAGTGGAAGAACAGCGCCCGATCTACTACCCTTCCGGATTCGTCGTTCCCACGCGAATGGGGCGTCGAATCACTCGCTTCGGTTGCGGCGGGGAGACCCCCGTCGTCGTTGGCTGCTCAGAAGACGATTTCTTGCTGGCCCGCTTGGAAGTGGAGCGCTTCTTGGCGCCACTGCTATTCTTCGCCGAGGTCTTCTTCGCTGCCGTCTTCTTCGCGGTCGCTTTCTTCGCTGTGGTCTTCTTTGCCGCCTTCTTCACAGTTTTCTTGGCGGCCTTCTTTGGTGCAGTTTTCTTCGTCGTCTTCTTTGCTGCTGCCTTCTTCGGAGCGGCCTTCTTGGCGGTCTTCTTGGTTGCCGCCTTCTTCGCCGTCTTCTTTGGCGCAGCTTTCTTCGTCGTCTTCTTTGCTGCTGCCTTCTTGGGAGCAGCCTTCTTCGGAGCGGCCTTAGCAGCCGTCTTCGTTGTGCGTTTCGTAGTTGTCTTCCTCAATTCTATTTTTCCTCCTGATCTCGATCGAGATTCGGCTGAGCCATCGTGAAGATCACTCCGACCCAACCTAAACAATAAGACGATACAAACGCGTGAAAGGACGCACTTTTGTGAAGGAATGGCTTACCGATTCGTATCGCGTTTCATGACGAGGTTCTCGATGAAGAACTCCATCATTCGTTCGAAACGGATTCCGGCATGTCCCTGATCAGGTCCGAGTTGCACTTCGAAAGATTTGCCAGCGCGTTGCAAGGCTTGGATGAGTTGCACTGAGTTGGCAAGGTGCACGTTGTCGTCGGCGGTGCCGTGGAACAACATCAAGGCGCCTTTGAGATTGGCGGCATAGGTCATTGCCGAGCCGTTGCGGTAACCCTCTTCGTTCTCTTGCGGGATCCACATATAGCGCTCGGTGTAGATGCTGTCGTAGTTCCGCCAGTCCGTAACACTCGCGCTTGCGCACGCTGCCGCAAACACATCCGGATAGCGCAGTAAACACATGAGGCTTGCATATCCCCCGTAGGAAGTGCCGAAGATTCCGACCCGAGAGCCATCCACATAGGGCCGCTTCGCCAACTCGCGAACGCCAGCAGCCTGATCGTCAATCTCCGTCAATCCGAGCTTCAGATAGAGCGAGTCGAGCGTATGCTTCCCTAATCCGGAGGCGTTTCGCCCGTGGATACTGGCAACGAGAAAGCCAAACTCGGTCATCGCGTTCGGGGGCGAAAACACTTCCCTCACTCCGCCAGAGTCCGGACCGGCGTAAACGCTGACGAGAAGGGGATACTTCTTGGTGGGATCGAAGTCGCTCGGTTTGTCCAACGTGCCGTAGCACACAGTCTTGCCGTCCGCCGCGAGGAAGGTGAAGACCTCCGTAGGCTGGAGTTTCAGCCGTTCGAATTCCGTGAGGTCGCTTTCGGCGAGCACAGCCAGCTGCTTCCCCGTGGCATCCCGCAAGACCGTCTTCGGTGGGATGGACGCCGTTTCGAACGTGTCGAGGAAGTACTTACTACCCGGCGCGAGGTTGATCGTGTGGTGAAACTTCGGGTCGGTGAGGCGCTGGTCGCCCGTGCCGTCCAGGTGCACACGGTGGAGCTGAATCTTGTAGGGGTTGTCGCCGCTGCGCGCCGTGTACCAAAGCGTATCCCCTTCGATCTGAACGATGTCAACGACTTCGAAGTCGTGTCGGGTGACGGTGGACAACAGCTTGCCGCTCAAATCGTAGAGGTAGAAGTTTGCGTATCCGTTCCGCTCCGAAACCCACAAGAAGCGATGGTCGTCGAGCCACCGGAGGGTTGGGGAGTTCGCCACCCAGCCGGTCGGCCATTCTTCGCGAAGGATCACGCGGACCTTTCCCGTGGACGGATCGGCGGCGCAGAACTCCATCACGTTCTGGCGACGATTCGTTCGATGAAAGAGCAGCTCTTTCCCGTTCGGCGACCACCGGACGTTGTAGACGTAGTGCCCGACGACATCGTTGCTGACGGGCTTCCCGTCTCGGACATCTACAGGAACGCTCTTGCCGCTCTCGCGATCGTAGATGAACAGATCGAGGATCGGGTTCGGGTCCCCCGCCTTCGGGTACGGTTCGACGTACAGGCGGTTGTGCACCTGTGTGAGGTCGAGCGTTACGTAGTAGTCGGGCACCAGGCGGTTGTCAATTCGATAGTAGGCGAGCTTCTTCGAGTCGGGTGACCACCACATCGCCTCGTTTTGGTTCAGTTCTTCCCCGTAGACCCAGCTCGCGGTCCCGTACTCGATTCGTTTCTGCTTGTCCCCATCCGTCGTAACCCGAATCTCGTCGCCGCCGCTTCTCTTTCGAATGACGACGTTCCCATTCACGTAGTTGGCTTGCCATTCTCCGTCCTGGCTGTACGCGACGGTGTACTGACGGCCGCGTGCCGGGCGAGGGCGTGTGTCCCGCGGCGGGCTGGGCCGCTCGGGCGGACCTTCGACCTCCGTTTCCTTGAGCGTCTCTACGTCGAAACGACGCCATGCGCCATCTTTCCGATAATAGAACGCCTTCCCATCCTCCGACCAAACGGCAGTGAGATCGCCTCGGACGACCGATCGCTGAATCTTCGGGCGCATCTCCATCCAGCGGTCGTAGCCGGGCATCTGCGGGAGCCTGCTCTGCGCACCGAGCAGGCATACGAAGGAAGCCACGATAGCCAAGCGTCGCACCATGCGGGCAAAATACCTCACGGTGCAACTTCCTGCGGAGGTGCAACATGGAACATCGCTTTCAGTTCGGCAGCATGGAGCTGAGGATCCTACAAGGCGACATCACAGACCAGGACACAGACGCGATCGTCAACGCTGCGAATGAGCGACTCCAACACGGAGCGGGGGTCGCGGGAGCCATTGTCCGAAAGGGCGGGCGCATCATTCAGGAAGAGAGCAACCGAGTTGCACCCGTGAACACTGGCGACGCAGCCGTGACATCCGGCGGGAACCTTCGAGCGCGATACGTCATTCACGCCGTGGGACCGATATGGAGTCGCTACGAACCCGAAGAGGCAGACCGCCTCTTGGCGAGCGCCGTGCGTCAGAGCTTGGCCCGGGCGGAAGAGTTGGGATTGTCCAGCCTCTCGTTTCCGGCGATCAGCACCGGCATCTTCGGGTTTCCTATCGACAGATGTGCGCGCATCCTGCTTGGCACGATCCTCGAGCACGCAACTACGGAACCCCGGTCGCTCAGCGAGGTGCGGGTTGTTCTGTTCGACCCGAACGCGTACGAAACATTTCGCCGCACCGCGTCCGACATCGCCGCTGCGCTTGACGCGCGGAAACTGCGGTAGACTCTTTGGGGATTCCTGGAGGAACAAGCATGAAACATCTCTTTGCACTCTTTGCTGTCTTGATCGTTGTCGCTTTTGCCGCCATTGGCTGCGGTGGCAGTTCCGATGAGTCAGCGGACACAAACGCCGTCTCGACGGATCAAGCGACCACAAACCAGCCATCCGCGGACTCCAACGCTACGACCTCTGCAACGGACGACGATGCGGAAGAGCACGCCGAAGGAACGGACGATGACAGTGAAGGCCACGAGAGCGCCGAGAAGGCCGATCACGACGAGGACGATCACAAGGCCGCTGCCAAGGAAGACAAGCCGAAGACGGCTGAGAAGGCTCCGAGCAAGCCCCAGAGTTCGTCGCCAGCCGGTAAGAGCGCCGCGCTGGATGCGGCGTTGATCTCTACGGGCAAACAGAAGTTTGAGACGGTTGGCTGCATGAACTGCCACTCGGTCGGCGGAAAGGGTGGCAAGACTGCGCCGGATCTTTCGAGGGTCGGCGCCGAACACGGAGATGCCGAGTTCTACATGAAACTTCTGTTGGATCCGGCTTCCATGGGGAAAGAGGGTATGCCTTCCTTTGCGCACGTGCCGGAAGCGGACCGTCGAGCAATCGCGGAGTACCTGCGCTCGCTGCGCTAGATTCCGAGTTCAGACCAGATCGCGTCAATCCGACGCTTGACGTCCTCGGACATTCGGATGAGCGGGGGCCATTCCCTTGGGAAGCCCTCGCTCTTCCACTTGTGCGTGCAATCGAACCCGATCTTCCCTCCGAATCCAACCAAGTCGCTTGCGTGATCCAGTTGATCCAGCGGCCCTTTGACGATGAGGCTATCGCGCATCGGATCGCAATTGGCCCCGATCCGGAAGAGCACATCGTTCAGGTCGTGAACGTCCACATCTTCCTCGAAGACGAAGAGAAACTTCGTGAACATGAGCAGCCCGAGTCCCCAGATCGCGTTCATCACTTTGAAGGCGTGTCCGGGATACCGTTTCTTGATCTTAACGAACGCCACGTTGTGAAACGCTGCCGCCGGAGGAAGATGGATGTCGAGAATCTCCGGAACTACGATGCGGATCATCGGTAGGAAGATTCGCTCGACGGCGCCACCCATGTACGCGTCCTCCATCGGCGGGTATCCCACGATCGTCGCCGGATAAACCGGACGACTACGCATCGTCATACACTTAACGTGGAAGACGGGAAACTCGTCGGCGAGCGAGTAGTAGCCAGTGTGGTCTCCAAACGGGCCTTCGATACGCCGCTCCTCCGGATCGACATATCCCTCGAGCACGATCTCCGCATCGGCAGGGACCTTCAGGTTCACCGTTTTGGCCGGCACTAAGGGCACGGGCTTCTTCCTAAGGAACCCCGCGAATAGCATCTCGTCAATTCCTGGCGGAAGAGGGGAAAGCGCCGAGAAGATGAGGACCGGATCGCTCCCGAGCGCGACCGCCACTTCAATCGGCTGCTTCTTTTCCGCCGCTTGTCGCATATGCTCTGCCCCGACCTTGTGCATCTGCCAGTGCATGCCGGTCGTATTGCGGTCGAACACCTGCATCCGATACATTCCGACGTTGCGTTTGCCCGTGTTCGGATCGTGACTGAAGACGAGCGGCAACGTGAGGAATGGGCCCGCATCCTCCGGCCAGCATGTCAGGACCGGCAACTTGCCCAAGTCCACGTCATCCCCTTTCAGAACGACCTCTTGGCACTTCCCTTCCCGGACGGTCTTCGGGGGAGCCTTCGCGAGGTGCATCGCCTTCTTGAGCATCGCCCACTTTTCTGGAAGCGTTTGAGGAATCTCCGGTTGCAGCAGGCTCTCCAGTTCCGCAGCAATCTCTTCCACATCCGACACACCGAGCGCCATCGCCATCCGTTTCCACGAACCCATCGTGTTGATCGCGACGGGAATGTCGTATCCCTTCGGATTCTGGATGAGGAGAGCTGGCCCGCCGTTCGGCATCTTCATGCACCGGTCGGCAACCTCCGTAATCTCCAAAACGGGACTGAGTGGATGGGCGATCTTCTTGAGCTCACCGGCCTGATCCAGCGCGTGCAGGAACTCTTGAAAGTCTGCGTACATCGCCCGCAAGAGTACCCCTCGACTCAGTCTCGGTACACTGCGACCATGTCTTTGACCAGCCTAAACGAGCTCCCCATGCAGTGGAATCTGGAAGACCTGTTCTCTGGGCCGGAGGCTCCGGAAATCCAAGAGACGCTTGAGGCGGCTCGCGAGCAGGCCCTCCAACTCTCGGAGCAGTTCCGAGGAAAGGTAAACAGCGCCACTCCCAACGAACTTCGCTCCGGAATCGAAACCCTGGAGGCGATTGTCGAGAAACTCTCGCGGGTCATTTCGTACGCGCATCTACGCTTCGCGGAAGACACCGGGGATCCGGAGCGCGGCGCGTTCCTGCAGGCCATGCAGGAAAGGGTCAGCGAGATCCAAGTCCTCGTGCTGTTCTTCGAACTCGAGATCCAGGCTGCGCCGGAGGAGTGGGCCGAGCGGATGAACGCCGCGCCGGAGCTTGCCGAGTATCGCCACTGGCTCGAGCGGGTTCGCGTCTACTCGCCTCATCGTTTGAGCGAGGCGGAGGAGATCCTACTCGAGCGAACGGCCAACACAGGAATCCGCGCGTGGCAGCGCCTCCACGAGGAACTCACGGCGACTCACGTCTTCCGTTACCGCGATCCGGAAAGCGACGAGGTTCGCGAAAGCACGTTAGAGGAGCTGACCTCTTTGCTTCGGGACCCGAGCCGGGCGGTTCGCCAAGCGGCCGCCGACGCGCTGACGGAGGGACTGCTCGAGTTGGAGAAGGTGATTGTTTTCTGTTACAACACGATTCTCGCCGACAAGAAGCTCGAAGACGAATTGCGACGGTACGAGTATCCCGAGCAAAGCCGACACATGGCGAATGAGCTGGAGAGGGAGACCGTGCAACTGGTCGTGGATTTGTGCGCGGAGAATCATCCCGTCGTCGAGCGGTACTACGCGCGCAAGCGGGACCTGCTTGGACTGCCGGAGCTGACGCACATTGATCGCTACGCGCCGCTTGGTGAGGCGACGGCGCGCGTGCCCTACCCGGAGGGCGCGAAAATCGTCTTGGAGAGCTTCGGCGCCTTTTCGCCGGAGATGTCGCGGATTGCGGAGGAGTTCTTCCAGAAAGGTTGGATAGACGCCGAGCCTCGGAAGGGGAAAGCCGGTGGCGCCTTCTGCGAATACGTCACGCCTGCGGCCCACCCTTACATCCTGATGACGTATCAGGACAAGTTGGACGACGTCATGACCCTTGCCCACGAGCTTGGGCACGGGGTCCACGCGTACCTGAGTCGCGATCAGCGCCTCTTCAACTTCCACGGCACGCTTCCGTTGGCGGAGCTTGCGAGCATCTTCGGCGAAATGCTCGTGTTCGACCGACTCGTCTCCGAAGCCACGGAATCGGACCAGCTCTCGCTGTATGCCCAGAAGATCGAAGGGATCTTCGCGAGCGTCTTCCGCCAAGCGGCGATGTTCCGATTCGAGCGCGATTGCCATCTACGAAGACGCGAGGAGGGCGAACTCTCGGCCGACGAGTTCGCCGAGATTTGGCAACAGAGGTTGCAGGAGATGTTTGGCTCCAGCCTTTCGCTCGGCGAACAGCACAAGCACTGGTGGCTGTACGTAGGTCACTTCTTCTTCGCGCCGTTCTACGTGTATGCGTACGCCTTTGGCGAGCTACTGACACTTGCGCTCTACGAGCGAGCCAAACAAGAGGGCGCGGAGTTCCCCGAGCGCTACCTCGACGTGTTGCGAAAAGGCGGGTCTCTGTCGCCACACGAGTTGATGCGCCGTCTCGACATAGACCTCGACTCCGCCGATTTCTGGCGGGGCGGCTTCGCTGTCATCGAGAGGATGGTGGCTCAGTTCGAGGAGTTGTCCAAGAACGCGATCCGCTCGTGAGGGTAGTCGAACACGACCTTGAACCGATCCAGAAAAGCGGTTCCCAGGTTGCCCGCAAGGTAGGGATCGTCGAAAGCGCTGTTGCCGGCGGGTGCGAATGTGACCGTAGGTCCTTCGATCCGCCGACCCCCAACTTCGAAGTATTCGAGCTTTCCTGCCTTGGCTCGAACGACGCCGCCGACACCAGCCATCACCGTATCGGAGGTCGGTCGGTTTTCCAGCAATCGGTACTTCTCCACCGCAGGCGAGTGGAACGTGACGTTGTTCGGTGCGCCCGTGTCGAGTCGAAAGAGGTCTCTTTTGCCCTCGAACTTCGCCTCGACGACCGGGAGGCGGCTACCGAGGTGGAGCGGAAGCCAGTTCCCGCCCGTTAGCTTGTATGTGCTCGGATCGTAGAGCGCCATGAACCGGTTGGCGTGATCGAATTCCACGACGGCGCGAGCGAGGAGGTCATAGCCGATCAAGCCGCCGAAGTCCGGCCCAAAGACGGTACCGAACAGGCCGAGATCCATCTCCACGGCGAATACGTTCTTCAGCGTAACGGGCCCGATCTCGAGGGAGGGGAGCGGTCGGAATGGCGCTTTCACCAAGCCGCCTACCCCGAGGACCGGCAGCTCTCCGAAGCTTGGGAGCCCAAGGCTGTCGGCCAGCTTCTTGTCCAAGACGGTGATACCAGCTCCCGAATCGAAGATGAACCACTTCTCTTGGTTGCCGTTGACCTTCGCCTTGACCAGGATGTGACCCGTCAGGGATGCTTTCGTCTCCAAGCGATTGGGCTTGGATGAATCGAAGGCGACCCGCGACCCGTCCGGGGACGGGGCTTCGAATGGACTTCTCACGAAAGTGGGCAGAGGCCCAATCTGGTCCACCGTGTACTTGTTCTCGACTCCGCCTTCGGTCTGCTTCATCTCCGAAGGCAAGAGAACGCCGCGATATCGCTTCCAAGCGAGCAGCTCAAAGCGCTCGCCACCCGCTGGGGTTTCACGGATGTATCCCGTGGGCAGATGACTGGTCGGGTCTACGGTGAGGGTGGCCTTCATCGGGCTGTTCTCGATCCGAAGCTCCACGTCAATTCGCCCTTCCTCCCGTTTTGTGGACACGGGACGGACCTTGCTCTTCTCGGAAAGCCACGAATGCGTAACCACGGAGGCGAAGAGCAACGCGCTGTCGAGGTCCTCCATTTCAAGTTTGCGCACGGCGCCGTGCCAGTCCTTCGACCACGCCGTCTTGCCGTCGTAGCCCTGGCTGCTACTCAGTCGGCCATCCAGGTTCTCCACGAACCGGCCCTCGTGGTCGAACAAAAAGGAAAAACGCAAGTCCACACCCAAAAACCGCGCGGCCCCTTCGAGGGCGACGCCCGGCGCCAGGTCGCTCAGGGCGCTGTACCCAACGGCTTGGCGAACCTGCTCGAGAACGGCGGGGTCTACAGCCTGCCCCGACGCAACCGGGGCGGTCACCGCGAGGGCGGACAATAAAGAAGGAATCATCGGTACGAAGTGTACCGCCAACGACCGATGGCTGAAGCTCGTTTAGCGCTTCTCTTTGATGCGCGCGGCCTTACCAACCTTCTTGCGAAGGTAGTAGAGCTTGGCGCGCCGTACCTTGCCGCGGCGCACGACTTCGATCTTAGCGACCATGGGCGAATGCACGGGGAACGTCCGTTCGACTCCGACGCCGTGGCTGATCTTGCGGACGGTGATCGTCTCCGCGATGCCGCCGTGCTTGAGCGCAAGAACGACGCCCTCAAAGATCTGAATGCGCTCCTTGCCACCCTCGCGAACCTTGACGTGGACGCGGACGGTATCGCCCGGACCGACTTCCGGCAGGTCCGTGCGGAGCAAAGGCTTCGTGACGCTTGCAAGGATGGCTTCTTTCGACATCTCCGTAAATCCTCGGTCAGGTAGACCGAGGGGCGATTTTAGCACATCGGTGCGGCGTTCTGCACGGCGTACCGTGCTATCCTATCCGTGTGACTGGTCCGCAACAACCCACGCTTGAACCGGTCGAGGGCTTCGTACCCATCGGCAGAATTGTGGGTACCTTCGGCTTGCGGGGAGCTGTGAAAGTCGTCCCCATGACCGGGTTTCCGGAGCGTTTCGAGGAGGGAAAGACGGTGTACCTGCAAGGGAGGCCGCTCAAGATCCTCCGCCACGCCTGGCACAAGACGCAGGTCCGCATCTGGCTCGAGGGATTCAAGCGAATCGAAGAGGCGCAGCCGATCGTGGGTGAGCTGCTATACGTTCCGGAAGAGGACGTGCCCGAGCTGGAGGCCGACGAGTTCCTTGTGAGGGATCTTCTCGGCATGGAGGCGTATTCTGAGGATGGGCGCTTCCTGGGTGTCGTGGAAGAGGTCCTGGCCGCCCCAGCCCACGATCTGTATCGGATCGGGGGCGCCCTGGTGCCAGCGGTCAAGGAGTTTGTCGTTCGCGTGGACCTCAAGCAGAGGCGGATGGTGATCCGCCCCATTCCTGGCCTGTTCCCTGACGATGAAGATTGACTTCGTTACTCTGTTCCCTGAAACGGTCCTCGCGTGGACGGACTTCAGCATTCTGCGCCGCGCACAAGACGCGGGCCTGATCCAGTTCGGGGCTGTCAACCCTCGCAACTTCGCGAAGGACGCCCACCGAACCGTGGACGACTCGCCCTACGGCGGAGGCCCGGGAATGGTGATGAAGCCGGACGTTCTCGGCGAGGCTCTCGACAGCGTCCACACCGAGGACTCGTTCGTCGTGTTTACGGATCCGTCCGGCGAGCTGTTTTCGCAACGGCACGCACGCGATTGGTCCAAAAAGAGCCACCTCGTCCTTGTGTGCGGGCACTACGAGGGAATAGACCAGCGCGTCGCCGACGAGTATGCGGACGCGATCGTCTCGATCGGAGACTTCGTGCTGACGGGAGGCGAGTTGGCGGCTGCCGTGATCGCCGACGCCGTAGCGCGGCTCGTCCCCGGGGTTCTCGGATCGCCAGAATCGCTCGACGAGGATGCGTTTGCCGATGGGCTGCTGAGTTATCCGCAATACACGCGTCCGCCGGAGTGGAAGGGGCGACGAGTGCCCGAAGTGCTCCAAAGCGGAGACCATGAGGCGATTCGACGATGGAGGCGAAAGCAACGGCTGCTGGCCACCAGGGCGCGACGGCCGGACCTCTTCGCGAAAGCCCCCCTAACGGACGAGGATATCGACCTTCTCCGCGAGCGGTAGAATGGCGGCGCCGATGTTTGACCTGCTTGCTCAGACTGCGCCGGGTGCAACTCCATCCATCATGGAGAAACTCGCCCGGACCCCTCTCTCCAGCATTCTTTGGTTTGCCACTATCTGCACAGTCCTCCGCTTTGGACTCGGGTACTGGGCGAATCATCTGGAAGAAAACCTGGAGGTCACGTCCGCCAAAGTCGTGCGTTTCTTCCACGACATGACGGACGCTCTGGTCTATGCCTCGATTCTCGTTTTTCTGTTGTTGCGCCCCTATGTCCTCCAAACGTTCCAGATTCCCAGTGAGTCTATGGTCCCAACGCTGAAGGTAGGCGACTGGATCATCGTAAACAAGTTCGCCTATCGCCTCGGTGATCCCCAGTTCGGCGATATCGTCGTGTTCAAGCCGCCGAAGCGCGCGCTTTACTCCTGGCAGGATCCCAATCAGGATTTTGTGAAGCGGTTGATCGGTATGCCGGGTGATGTCATCGAGATCCGGGATAGCGTCTTGTACCGCAATGGCAAGCAAGTGGACGAGCCGTATCGAAACGAGCAGAACATCGGGGACTTCAAGTTGGTGAAATACCACGGCGAGCTCGTGCCTCTCGTGCGATTCGGGACAGGGGGGATCCCTCGCGACAGTCTGTACGTCGACAGGGTGAACCCTCAGGACGTGGAGGCGGTCTGGGAACTACCGTCTGAGCCGATTCCAGATGGCTTTTATCTGATGATGGGAGACAATCGCAACTGGTCGGCGGACGGTCGTGTCTGGGGCTTGGTTCCCAGGCGTCAGATCGTAGGCAAAGCTTGGTTCCGCGTGTTCCCATTCAGCCGCCTGGGAGGACTGCACTAACGCTTGCCGCGAGGCGATGAGCGATGGTTCCGCTCCTGCCGATTGCCGAGCTGCCGGAACTGTTCCACTCGGTCGCGCGAGCCACGCCTGCTCAAGTAGTTCTGTTTGCTGCCGTATGCACGACGATTCGCGTCCTTGCACTGTGGCCACCTCGAGGCAGTCAACCAGCGACGCTCTCGCTTCCCTACTGGGGCATCGCCGCCTTCCTGTTCGTCCTGGGGGGGCTGGCGGTGTGGCAGGCTGGGACGCTTCCCGGGATCGTTCTCGTTGGGATCGGCGGACTGCTGCTTGTGCGAGCTACCAAGCGCCTGCGGATCGCCTGGCGGCATTTAATCCAAGACGTTGCAGAGGGGTTGACGTACACCGCGATCTTCGTCTTCCTTCTTCTGCGACCGTACGTAATTCAGACGTTCGAGATTCCTTCTCCTTCGATGGAGCCGACCCTTCGGCGGGGCGATTACCTCTTCGTAGACAAGGCGTCGTACCGGTGGCGCGATCCGAGGCGCGGCGAGGTTGCCGTCTTTCGCCCTCCGATCGAAGCGCAGACGGTTTCGGGAGGACCCGATGAACTCTACGTCAAGCGGGTGATCGGCGTGCCCGGCGACGTGATCGAAGTAATCGGCGGCGTGCTCTATCGCAATGACATTCCACTTGACGAGCCTTACGTAGCGGAACGGAACTTCGGCGAGTTCAAACTTGTGCGATACAACGGCGAACTGGTCCCGATCGTTCGGACGGAGCGAGGCCAGTTTCCGGGCGGGAGTCTGTACCTGGAGCGCATTCCGCCGAAGGATCTCTTCCGCGTATGGGATCTCCCAGCGGAGCCGATCCCACAGGGAATGTACTTCGTTTTGGGCGATAATCGAAACAATTCCGTAGACAGCCGCTACTGGGGTTTAGTGCGAAGAAAAGATATGGTGGGCAGAGCTTGGCTCCGCTTCTTTCCGCTCAATCGCGCAGGCTGGGTGAAGTAGCCGGGGTGGGTGACGCGCTCATCAGGTACCTTTTAACGAATGACCGAGAAACCCGGGAGCCCGCTCGAAGACCTGACGAGGAGAAAGCAGCAGATCCTGCGCGCGGTCGTTATCGAGTACGTCAACTCGGCTGAACCCGTGGGAAGTGAGATCGTCGCACGCCGGTACCGCCTCGGAGTCGGTCCCGCAACCGTTCGGAACGAGATGGCGGAGATGTCCGAGCGGGGCTACCTCGAGCAGCCCCACACCTCCGCCGGCAGAATCCCGTCCGATACCGGCTACCGCTACTACGTGGATCGTCTGGCGAAGCCGGAGGTCAAACCGGAAAAGGCCCGCCGAGTCAAGAGCTTGAGCCGTCTGCAAGCGGAGCTCTCGGAACTCTTGCGCGAGACCTGCCGCTGTTTGGCGAGGCTTACCCAGTACGTCAGCGCGGCGGTAACCGTCGGCGAGCGGTCGCTCTACATACGACAAGTCTCGCTCACGTCGATCGCTCCGGAACGGGCCTTGCTGATCCTCGTGCTGAGCAGCGGAGCCATCGAGAACCGAATCGTCAGCGCCTCTCCCGACGTCACCATGCGCGAACTCCACGCGGCGGCGGGCCTGTTGAACGAAGCAGCCGAGGGCAAAACGCTGTACCAGCTCTCGCGCACCTCTTCTCTCGACACAAGCCACCTCACGCCGCCGGCCGCCCGCCTCGCCCAGGCAGCATGGCAGGAACTGCGGTCCGTTGCCCGCGCGTCCACAGCAGGCAGGGCGATTGCGGAGGGCACCGCGGTACTGCTCGCTCATCCCGAATTCCAAAAGGACTATAACCTGCTCGCGGGGCTGGTGCAGATCATGGACAATCCGCGCGTGCTCGCCGAAGCGATCGAGCGAGCCAGCGAAGCCGGACCGAATGCCGAGCAACAACGCCGCGTGAGCGTAACGATCGGACGCGAGAACCCGATTGAGGCATTCCGCAAAATGGCGATCGTCGCGGCGAAGTTCTATGCTGGAGAGGAAGAGGCGGGCACCATCGCCGTCATCGGACCGACGAGGATGCGATACACGGAGACCATCCCGCTCGTCGAAACCGCAGCCAGCGCGATCACCGACGCATTGACGAAACTGATGCGTTAGAGGCTGAACACAGAGTCAGGAATCCCAGTGTTGGCGCGTATGTTCTTGAAGGCGCTCACGCCTGCCACCTTGCCGTCTGCGTTCTGCACCGTAAGGCGCGTCGGGAACCAGACACCGTTCGACTGAACGGGGTTCTCGAATACAAAGGTCGCGACCAGAACACCGCGCTGGTTGAACCACATCTTCCGAGTAACGTACCGTTTGTCGGGGTCCACCCAGATGCGGTAACGGGTCTTGTCGCCCGAGTACTGGTAGTTGACATCGAAGACGAGTTGTCCGGCGCTGTCTGTCCGGATATACGTTCCCTTGAGAAAACTCCGCGCGATGCCCGGGGTGATCACCCCGAAATCGAAGAGCGTTTGCCACTTGCCGGGGGCTTTCCGCACGTCCTCGTTCGTCTGCCGAATCCCGAGCCTTGGCACGGAGAATGACTTGAGGCCTTCATTCACGATGTAGATGTACCGCTCGCGATTTATATAGGAAGTCAGCCGAATCTTGAGCGGATCCTTGTATTGAACCTCCACCGTGTCGGCCTCGTAGCCTGCGGCGAAGTCCTTGTTGATCTTGCGTAACTCGGCGCGGTTGGCGGTCTGAACGTCCACCGTGAAGGAGATGTCGCGCAAATTTGTCTGCACGGCATCAGAAAAGGAGGGCGCAGCGGCCCCCAAGACTACACCGACGACTATGTTGAGAAGCATCTTTCCTTCCTTCTGGACGGTTCTACGCCCCAATCGTTTCAGGCGTACCGCGCGACCTGGCTTCTGCGTCAGAATGTTGGCATGCCGTTCTCATTGCGCGCTTGGTTCGCCCTGTTCCTCTTCACCTTGCCGCTCGGCGCCTCCGCCGCGACTTACGTAGTGGAACCGGATCCCACGACCGGCGCGGTTACGATCCGGATCCAAGTCTCCCGACCTTCCAACGAGTTCCGCATGCCCGCCTGGGCGCCGGGGGACTACCGCATCGTCAATTTCGGCAAGTACATCTCCCATGTTCGGTTTCAGCGAGACGGCTCTCCAGTTTCGGGTCAGAAAGACACACAGGACGTCAATCTCTGGCGCATTCCCGACGGAGCGGACGAAGTTCAGTATTCGATCGAACGGGTGCCGCCCGGTCTCTTCAGCGAGAACCTTCGCGTTACGCGGAATGAGTTCTTCGCCCAGTGGCCTGCGCTCTTAGGCTGGTTCGAGGGAGCGGCAAACGAAAAGCAGGTGTTGAAGGTGCGGCGGTTGACGCGTGAGGATCGCGTCGAGGTGGCTCTCGAAAGGCTGCCGGGAGAAGGGGAATACTTCGTGTTCACGGCGCCGGATTACGACGCTCTGCTGGATGCCCCGTTGGTGATGGGCCCGAACTTGGAGGTGGCTGAATTCGTGGTATACGGCAAGCCGCACGCAATCGTCGGATTTGGCCGAAACGTTCCGAACCTCACCGGCTACGTGCAGATCTGCTCGCGATTCATCGGCGCAGCCGCGAGGCTCTTCGGCGAGCTTCCGTACAACCGTTACCTCTTTCTCATTGACTTTAACGGCCCCGGAGGCGGATTGGAGCACCGCGACAGCTCGCGCCTGGCGATCCCGTCCGGCATCCCACCGCGCGCGGTGGCTTCCTTCCTCGCCCATGAATATTTCCATGCTTTCAACGTCAAGCGGATCCGATCGAAGCCGCTTGGACCGTTCGACTACACGAAACCGGCGATTACCGGTGCGCTTTGGTGGTTGGAGGGCGTCACGGATTACTACGCCGAGGTCCTGCTGCTGCGATCGGGAGTCATCGAGCCGGACGAATTCTTGGACCAAATCGGGCGAGCGATCAACCGCGCTTCACGATCCCGGAGCGTCTCTCTGGACGAGTCATCCCGCCGCGTGTGGGAGGCGAACAATTCGTCCGGGTATCGGGTGGATTACTACACAGGCGGGAAGGCGGTCGGCGCCTTGCTCGACCTCGCGATCCGACGCGCGAGCGAGGGAAAACATTCGCTAGATGATGTCGTGCTGGCCCTCTACAAGGAAACGGCGAACGGCAAGCCCGGGTTTGCCGAGGGCCGGATCCGGGAGCTGTGCGTCCAGTTCGGGGGAGAAAAGGTCGGCGAGATCTACGACCAGTGCGTGACGAAAGCCGGGCCGTTGCCACTGGATGACGTTTTGCCGGCAGTGGGTTTGGAGCTGCGCTCGGGTGAACTCGTGCGCGCGGCGGCTGCGGGAGATCGGGAACGCGAGATCCTCGAATCCTGGTTGGCGGTGGACGGAAAGTAACACGTCTCGCCGCTCGCCTTGAGAAGGGGACGGGTCGTCTATTCCCCTCGAACGACGCGATCTCCCCGGCGGAACTCGATCAGCTTCAGTTCGCTCTCGCCGACGGTCCGCTGCGCCTTTGCGTTGACCGTAAAGCGAGCCTGAACCATGACTCCCGTTTCCAGGTCATACCAAATCGTCGCTGGTTGCTCCACATCCAAGACCGTCGGGTCTTCGGGACGAACCTCGATCGAGATCGTCTTCCATGGGCCGAGTTGCTCGATCTTTCCGGCGGTGTGGATCAAGTTCGGCCACAGGTCATTGAACTGCGAGGCTGGGTCGCGAGGGTTGCCGATATTGGGCATCTTGGTTGTCCAAGTATCGCCTTCGCGGATCGGCTGTTCCGGTAAGCCTTGCTCACGGAAGGTGGCGGAGTCGCCTACACGACGATACCGCTCGTCGAGTAGGAACGAATCCTTGAGCTTGAGGTTCTTCCGGCGCATCTCTTCAATCTCTTTCTCTTTTCCCTTGAAGGAACGGGTCGCCGTGACGACGTAGCGCGGATTCTCGAACGTCCTTTCGATTGCGTAGGTGCCCTCTTCGGCTGAGATGACGCGATCCACCATGCGAGCTGCGAACTCGACGGTAACTGTCCCCCCTTCCTCATCGGAACCGACCGGGGTGACCTGCGTCGTCGTGTCCTTGGAGTGGAACTCATACACGAGCACGTCTCCCGGCTGAAGGCGCAGGCGCAACGTAATCGCCTCTTTCGCCGCCTCTTTCGACTTCGGTTCGTAGAGCTCCGGTTGGAGAGGAGGCTCGTTCTTCCCGCAAGAGACGAGGGCAGCCAGCAACAGAACCACTGCAGCGGATCGCATTGGCTCGTTATACACGTTTTGGTCGCTCGGGTAAAAGAGTTGGCATGGACTGGATCGAATCCGTCGTCCGCGCGACCGAGGGCGCCGTGGACGATCTGTTCCGGTATGCGCGGTCCATGCCGGAGGAGTGGCTCGAATGGCACCCAGGCGGCAAAGCGCGGACAGCGTTGAGTCAGCTGCGAGAATGCGCCGGCTTGCCAGCGCTGCTCGAGATCCACGTACGCGAGCGGCCCGTTGCTCCGCTTGCTCAAGAGCGCGTGGACGAGGTCTGGGCCGAAGCCAAGCGATGTCAGACTGTCGAAGAGTGCGAAGCGCTGTGTCGGGCGAACACGGAGAAACTCTGCCAGGCCCTCCGCGAAACCGACTGCTCCGATCCCGACGCCAAGGTGATGATGCCCTGGGGCAAGGAGTTCACTCTCTTTGAGTTAGCCTACGACCACTATTGGAACCTGACCTACCACCTCGGTCAGATCTGCTTCATCCAACTGCTCAAGGGCGACGATCAATATCACTAAGACTTACGGCTCGCCGCCCTCGCGCTCATAGAAGGAATCGGGGTACCAGAGGACGCGCGGGCTCCACGTTTGCGGGAAGCGCAAGAATGCGACCCTCCCGTCAACGAACAGGTAGTTGTTCGAGCCGTTGTAGCGATCGTGCGCAATGTCCTTCTTGGCGCGTTCGGCCGGGGTCTGGGTCGGGTCGGGCGGCCACTGCGTTTGCCAATACCACCACTCGATGAAGTACTTCTGGTACGAGTACTGCCTCTCCGTGGCGTAGATCGTGTTGGCTGGATCCGGGACGGACGAGATGTGGATGAAGTAGTCGAACCACGAGTTGTCCGCGTAGCTGCAGGGGTACTGGCGGGGATCCGTGGGGTCAGACTTGGAACGGAAGATTCGGGGGTCGCCGACGTAGAGACCCAGCTGCTCGTACCATTCCACGACTCCATCCTTGTTGTCGTCCATCTTGTCGCCCTCTCCGGCCCAGTAAGGCTTTGGGAAGTGCCCTTCTGCTTCGTCGAGGTAGGCATTGAGGGCCATTCCGATCTGTCGGAGATTGGACATCGAAGTGAACCCGATCACCCGGTTCTTCGCCACGACGAAGACGGGAAAGAGGAGCGACATGAGAATGGCGATAATCGCCATGTTGACCAGCAATTCGATCAGTGTAAAAGCGCGACGACCCATCCGTACCCCCATATCTTCGGCTTAGTACGGTGTATGCCACAGACAGCCTGCGGCCCGCCGCGCAAAACTCCCAGGTCAGTCGCTCGAGGGGGCCTATGCAGAACCTGTCACTTCCAGGAAGGAAGCGAGGTCTTCTTCATTCACGTGCGGCTCGCCGGGCGCGACGTTCGAGCACTTCCCTTCGTGGATCCACTTCTCCAGCCGTTCAACCTCACTGAAGACATGGTCGAACGAATCGGCAATGAAGAGCAGCGGCTGGTAGTGGTCAATCTCAAAGTACTGGTTGATCACCCATTCCAGCTGAAGCGGGTAGCGCTGCACTTCGGGCGCCTCGATCGAGTGCTGAAGCTCTCCGTACGAGCTGAGCAGACCGCTCCCATAAACACACAGTTTGCTGGGGTCCTCCGGTCGGCGCATCAGACCGAACTCGATCGTAAACCAGAAGAACCGCGCCATCGCCTTGATGATGGACTCGACGGTCCTGACCCGCTCCTCCTTGTCTTGGATGTCCCCGACCATGAAGGCAGCCGATCGCGCGGCCTCGCCGAACCGAACGAGCACGTCGGCGAACTGAGGGTCCGTGTGCATCGGCACGTGCCCTGCGACGTCGTGGAAGATGTCGGGCTCGGGCAGGTAGTCGAGCTTGGCGCCGTCCCGGATCGTGATGGTCGTGGGAAAGTCACGTTGGCGGATGCAGTCGAAGAAAACGTACGCCGGCACGTAGCCGCTGACCGCCTTGGCCTTGAATCGAGTCAGCGGCTCCAAGAACTGGTTGATTTCCTCGAGGCGCGGAATCCGATCGGGATTGAGCGCAAGGTTGCGAACGCCTTCCAGGAACTTAGGGTGCGCGTACTGCTCCCACTTAGGCAGGATGCGGGCGTAGAGGCGGCGCCAAGTCTCTTGATTCTCTTCGCTGTACAGTTCGTAGGGCTGCTCGATGTAGATCTGCCCTTTTGCCTTCGCCTCTTCGATGAAAGGCGCTTTCGTGGTTGTCAATCCGGGTGCCGAAGTTGCCATCTTTCCACTCCTTGTACTCGATTCAAGTATACTATACGGACGCCGTAGTCGGCGTTCCCGATTCGCCCCTACGCAAACCGATTTCTATGGCAAGTTCCACGCAAGGCGCAAGCACGAAACCGAGGCCGAACGCCCGCATGAGGGCGTGTCTCCGCATTTTGGAGGATGACTACGATCGCGTCCTCAAGCTCATTGAGAAGAAGCTACCGAAGGGCTACGAGCTGATCCGGACGAACACCGTGGATAAGACGGACCACCGGTGGGCTTATATCGTTGGGCCGACCTACAGCGACAGCCCGAAGGATCCCGGGTTCCAGCTGAACCGAAGGAAGATCACCGACTGGGTCATTCCGCCCGGCTGGCCGCCGCACTGGGTCGTGGACCTCGTGCCGTTCACTCTGGAACCGGTAGCCAAGCGCCAAGCGCCGAAGGTGAACTACAACGGCATTCTCCGGGGGCGAAAGACGAAGTCTCCGCGCATGATGGCGCTGGTCGGCATCCCCGCCCAACACTTCGAAGAGGCGACGAACCGGCTGTCCGGCATGTTGCCCGCCAAATACCAGCTTTCCGATACGAGCGTAGAAGACAAGAAGGGCCGCAAGTGGGTGCTTATTCAAGGCCCCACAGTCACGGCGAGGTCGAAACCTTCGCCCTTCACGTGGGAGAGCCTCGAGGTCACCGCCCCCGTCGAGGTAGGAGCCACGCCCCCTTGTTGGGTTGTGGAGATGGACGGCAGGCTGAAGCTGGAGCGCCTCCCGATCGAGGACCTTCCGGACCAGCCTTTCAAAATCAGCAACAAGACGTAGTCGTGAATCCCGCATCCTCCACTCTCCCGACCCCACGACACACCGCTTCGGGCGGCTACCGCGTCGTCACCTGGGGCTGCCAGATGAATGTGGAAGACAGCGAGCAGATGGAGAGGTTCCTGCAGGACCTGGGGCTCCGTCGTGTCGAGCGCGATGAAGAGGCGGACGTGATTCTCTTGAATACCTGCTCGGTTCGCAAGAAACCGGAAGACAAGGCGTTCTCGTACCTGGGCGAGCTGCGCAAGCTCAAGGAGCAGAAGCCGTCGCTCGTGATCGGCGTCTGCGGGTGTATGGCGCAGCTGAGGCACGAAGAGATCCGGCGCCGCTGTCCTCATGTGGACTTCATCATCGGGACCGCTCAAGTCGCTCAGATTCCGGCTCTGGTCAGTGAAGCGAGGCAGAAACGGCGCTTCCTGCTTCGAATGGATCTGCCGCCGCGGAAGGGAGCGATCGTTACGGACGTCCCCCAGCGCCACCTCGGTCAGCCGGGTGCCGTCAAGCTGAAGGCGTTCGTGCCGATTCAGTACGGCTGCGACAAGTTCTGCACGTTTTGCATCGTTCCGACCACTCGAGGTCGGGAGCGAAGTCGCTCGACCCAGGACATCCTCGAAGAGATTCGGGCGTTGGCGGAACGAGGGACGAAAGAGATCACCCTGCTTGGCCAAACGGTCAACTCCTACGGGAAGAACCTGCTGGAAGGAAAGGTTCCCTTCGCCAAGCTGTTGCTGGCGATTGCCGAGATCCCCGGCATCGAGCGAATCCGATATACCTCCCCCTATCCGAGGGATTATCGCGACGACCTGATTCGCGTTCATCGGGAGTGTCCAAAGGTGATGCCGCACGTTCATTTGCCGCTACAGTCCGGGAACGACAAGGTCCTCAAGGAGATGCGCAGGCTGTACACCGTAGACGAGTTCAAGGCCGTCTACTGGAGGCTACGCGAGGAAGTACCAGACATCGCGATTACGACGGACTTGATCGTCGGCTTCCCTGGCGAGACGGAAGAAGAGTTCCAAGACACGCTGAAGGTGGTCGAAGAGCTACGTTTCGATTCGGCGTTCATGTTCGCCTACTCGCCACGCCCGGGCACGAAGGCTGCCGACCGAGAGGACCAGATCCCGAAGGCGACGAAGCGCCGTCGGCTGGGCGAACTGATCGAGCTACAGAACCGGATCACCTGCGAAATCAACGCCGAGCAGGTTGGCCGGACCTATGAGGTGATGGTGGAAGGGCCCGCCGAGCGACAGCCGGTAGGCGCCCAGCTATGGAAGGGCCTCACGCGTCAGGGCAAGACCGTCCACTTCGAGGGCGGCGTCTCGCCGGGGGATATGATATCCGTCACAACGGTCGAGTCGCATCTCTGGGGATTCCTCGGTAGAATCGTTTCGTAATCCTAATTGGAGGAACGATACGAAATGGCACTGCAGCTCGGAGACATGGTTCCGAACTTTACACAGGATTCGACGGAAGGGCGAATCAACTTCTACAACTACATTGACGGCCACTGGGCGATCCTCTTCAGCCACCCGGCCGACTTTACGCCGGTCTGTACGACTGAGCTGGGGCAGGTGGCAAAACTCAAGCATGAGTTCGACAAGAGGGGCGTCAAGGTGATCGGGCTCAGCGTAGATCCGCTGGAGAGCCACCGCGCGTGGGTAAAGGACATCGAAGAGGTCGAGGGCACGACGATCAACTTCCCAATCCTTGCGGACTACGATCGCAAGGTTGCGCGGCTGTACGGCATGATCCACCCCAACGCAGACGACACGTTCACCGTTCGCTCCGTGTTCATCATTGACCCCCAAAAGCGGTTGCGCCTGACGCTTACCTACCCTGCTGCGACCGGCCGAAATTTCCAAGAGATCCTGCGGGTCATTGATTCCTTGCAATTGACCGACAGCAAGAAGGTGGCGACGCCTGCAGACTGGACGCCCGGGGGCGAAGTGATTATTCTGCCGAGTGTTCCGGACGAGGACGCTCAGCGCCTATTCCCCCAGGGCTGGGATGCGAAGAAGCCGTACTACCGCGTCACGAAGCTGTAAGGTACGGCCCTCGAAAGAGACGGCCGTCCGAGGGCGACCCCTCGGACGGCCTTTGGTGTTCTGAGCCTACTGGACCGTTTTGGAGCCGAAGCGGTCGTCTTTGGCAAACCCGTTTTGGACTGCCCAGCTGACGTTGTTGAACGTCAGGTTGAAGACGTAGTAGCCGTTCGACTCGGGGTGCCGCTCGCTCTCGTTTCGGAAGATTCCCTTGAAGTAGCCACTGTAGTTCGTGGCGTTCTTCGTATTCTCGTAGAACCCGTCTTTGTCCTTGTCTTCCGCTGCGAGGCCGGTCGCCACGAGGCGGTACTCGTACACGAGGAACGTACCCTTCGTGCCCTCTCCGCTCGTTGGCGGAACGCCGGCATTCCAGAGGCGGGCGAAGTCACCTGCCGCTTCGCCAAGCGGGTAGCTCGCGTTCTCGCCCTTCACCTGGAGCACAAACGTGTCCAAATCCTTCTGCCAGAACCCGACGTGGTTCTTCCAGTTGTTCGCGTTGCTGTCGTACATCTGGACGAACCCTTCGTTCTTGTTGTTCGGGTTGCGACCCTCGTTCGGATACCACAGCGTGAGGATGGAATTGAAGTTGTCGTAGAACGAGGGGCGATTCAGGACTGTGTAGATAACCAGGTCCCGCTGAGGGACAGGGATGTTGGCGTGACGCGGGTTTCGCCCTTCCTGCGCATCCTTGAGGGTGTTGTACACGCTAATCGTCCCGGTGTAGCCGATTCGCTCCGATGCAGCGAAGAACGACCGGTCTTGGGGGATGCTCGCCGCGCTCCCTTGTAGCAAAACCACGGATAAAAGCAATGTTGTCATTCAAAAATCCTCCTTTCGGCTTCGTTCCGAGTCTCCATGATACACCATTTTTGAGAGTCGGTGCCAAGGGGCGGTTCGGGTACCCTCGGGGAGATGAGCGAGAACCAGGATCCTCGCGAGATTGTCAAGCAGTTGCGGCGCCTCGCCTTGTCCGTGCCGCCTCAGGAACTCGGTGTACCGGACCAGGCCGGTGTTTGGGCGGTCATCATGGAGCTGTCGGTGGATGCGGAGACCGCTACGCTGGTGGCGATGGCGGACGGAACGGCGAGCCTCTACGTCAGTAGCGGTTTCGGCGTGATCGGCGGGCATGATCACTCCCGAGTACGCGAGGCAGCGGAAAGGCTGGTCACGTCCGTTCCCAAGGCGTTTGGCGTCGAGGTGAGTGACGAGTACCCGAAACCCGCGCCCGGCACGGTACGATTCTACTTTCGGGAAGACGGCAGCACGAAGACGGTGGAAATCGAAGAGGAAGCCATCCGACTGGAGGACCATCCACTCCACCAGACCTTCGTCCGCGGGCATGAGCTCCTGGCAGAAATTCGAGCTGTTGTAGAGATGCAAACGTCCGAATCCCCATAGGGTGTAGTAAACTCAGGAAAGATGGCAGAGCGAGCCACTTGGAAAGGTCCGATTACGTTCGGCTTGGTGACGATTCCCGTAAGTCTCGTCACCGCGCAAAAGAGCGAGGCGGAGGTCAAGTTCAACCAGCTGGACCGGCGCAACAACGCGCGCATCCGGTACAAGCGGGTGAACGAGATCACCGGCGAGGAAGTGCCGAGCAGCGAGATCGTCAAGGCGTATCCGTACAGCAAAGACCAGTACGTGATCCTCGAGGACGAAGAGCTCGAAAAGATACGCGCCTCAACCTCGCCGGCTATGGAGATCCTCGAGTTCGTAGACCGGGACGCCATCACTCCCCTTTATTTCGAGAAGCCCTATTACGCCGTTCCTGACCCCGCCGCCAAGCGGGGTTATGTCATTCTTAGGGAGAGTCTGAGGAAGGCGAACAAGGTGGGCCTTGCCCGCTTCGTGCTTCGCCAGAAGGAGTATCTTGCCGCCCTTCTGCCCGTCGAGAACGCTCTCATGGTCGTTCTGCTGCGATATCCAGAGGAGGTGCGCTTGCCGAGCCAGCTCGATCTGCCGGGCGAGGACCTTGCCGCGGTGAACGCCTCCGAGAAGGAGATCGAGTTGGGTCTTCAACTCATCGAGATGATGAGCGCCGAATGGCAGCCGGAAAAGTACAAGGACCAGTTTCGCGAGAAGCTGCTTGCAAGCATCGAGGAAAAGGCCCGCACCGGCGCGATCTCCGTCCAACCCGCGGGAGAGGCAGCTGCTACGACGGAAGTGATAGACGTGATGGAATTGCTGAAACAGAGCCTCGAGAAGAAGGCCGCCTCCGAGTAGCGCAGGCACAGGAAACGCCTAATGTCGGATGGGCTTGTCGAATACGAGCGCAAGAGGGATTTCTCGCGCACACCGGAACCTCGAGGGTTGACCACTACCGACGGCCCGCGACTTCGGTACGTAATCCAGAAGCACGCCGCCTCGCGCCTGCATTACGATTTTCGCCTCGAGTGGCAGGGTGCGCTCAAGAGTTGGGCCGTTCCCAAGGGGCCCAGCCTGGACCCTGGAGAGAAGCGGTTAGCGGTCCAAGTCGAAGACCACCCGATTGACTACATGACCTTCGAGGGAACGATTCCCGAAGGGGAGTACGGCGCGGGCACGGTGATGGTTTGGGACATCGGGACCTGGGAACCGCTCGGCGACGTTGAGGAGATGCTCGCGAAGGGATCGCTCAAGTTCAACGTCCACGGAGAGCGGCTCCGCGGCAAGTGGGCGCTCGTTCAAATCAAGAAGGACCCGAAGAACTGGCTACTGATCAAAGAGCGCGACGCGTGGGAGGATTCCGAAAGCGATGTGCTGGAAAGGTACACGACCAGCGTCCTCTCGGGTCGGACGATGGAAGAGATCGCCGCGGGAGCGCCGTCGGCGCTGTTTCGAGAGGTGCGAGAACTGGTCAGGACTCTGCCGGGCGCTGTAGAAGCCGAGCAACCTCGACAGATTGAACCGATGCTGGCTACAGCCGTGGATACGCCACCCACCGGCGATCAGTATCTGAACGAGATCAAATACGACGGCTTTCGGATGCTCGCCTACTTGGAGGACGGCACGGTTCGGCTGGTCTCGCGTAACGGCAACGACTACACGGAGCGATTTCCCAGGATCACCGGTGCGCTGGAGAATCTATCGGCGTTGGACGCGATCCTCGACGGAGAGATTGTCGTCCTGCGTCCGAATGGCACGCATGACTTCACCGCCGTCCACCGAGCGGCGGCGGGCGCGCGCGTGGGGCCGGTCGTGTACTACGTCTTCGACATCCCGTTTTGCGATGGATTGGATCTTCGGGCAACGCCCTTAGCGGACCGAAAGAGAGTGCTTCAAGCGCTGCTTGCTGAGCGCCCCGACCCGCTGCTCAAGTACAGCGAACACGTGGTGGGTCGCGCCCAGGAGATGTTCGAGAGCGCCTGCGAGCTGGGTTTGGAGGGGATCGTTTGCAAGCGAGCCGACAGCGCCTACTCTTCTCGCCGTAGCCAGGATTGGCTCAAGATCAAGTGCGCCAACGAGCGCGAGTTCTGGGTTTGCGGATACACGGAACCGGAAGGCTCCAGGATCGGATTCGGCGCGCTGATTTTGGGAGCGAGCCAAGACGAAGAGATGGTGTACGTCGGGCGCGTCGGTACCGGTTTCCGCGACGAAGACCTCCGAGAGATCTACGGTCTGCTCAAGGAGCTGGAAGTTACAGAGCCGACTCTGTCCGATCCGCCCAAAGAGATCAAGACCAAGAAGCCCCACTGGACGCGCCCCGAGCTGCTGGCGACCGTCCGTTTCGCGAGCTGGACCAATGAAGGAACGCTCCGAGAGCCGTCCTTCGTCTCACTCCGGCGCCTGGAACCGGAGAACGCCGATGGTCGCGCCGACCCGCCTTCCGAGGGCCCGATTGTCCTGCACGGCGTGCGCCTGACCAATCCGGATCGCCTGCTCTGGCCCGAGGCGAACGTAACCAAGCGGGACCTCGCGGAATACTGGCTCGCCGTGTGGGAACGCGCCAAGCCTCATCTGGAGGAGAGGCCCGTCTCCCTGGTTCGATGCCCGACGGGATGGGCCGGCGAGCAGTTCTACCAAAAGCATCTCCATTTGAAGGAAATCCCCGAAGGGCTCACGACTACGTCGCACCCGGACGCGGAGGAGAAGGGCGAGTTCCCCATCGTGGCCGACGTGCGAGGACTGATCGAGCTCGCGCAACTCAACGTGTTGGAGATTCACCCGTGGGGCGCCAGACGTCCCGATTTGAGTCAGCCAGACCGAATCGTGTTCGACGTGGATCCGGGCCCCGGAGTCGAATGGAAGCGGGTGGTTGAGACTGCGATTCTGCTCCGGCAGTTCCTCGCCGAGCTGGAGCTGGAGGCGTGGTGCAAGACGACCGGCGGAAAGGGGCTGCATGTGGTCGTGCCGATCCTGCCGGAAGTAGGATGGAAGGCGGTTTCCGCGGCGAGTTCCAATGTCGCTATGCGGCTGGCTGAAGCCGCCCCGCAGCTCTTCACGACCCACCCGAGCAAGGACGCGCGGAAGGGCAAGATCTATCTCGACACCTTGCGAAACCGCATGGGAGCGACGTCCGTGGCGCCCTATTCCGCGCGCGCTCGGGCCGGCGCTCCGGTTTCGACCCCTGTTTCGTGGGAAGAACTTCCCGGGTTGCCCGTCGGCGGTGGATTCACCCTACGCAGCGTTCTGAACGAGCGATTGTCCCGTCCCGACCCGTGGGCGCGGTTTTCTGAAAGCGCAAAGAGCCTCCAGCCGGCACTGCGAAGACTGGGCGTCGAGCCGTAGGGAGGAACTCGCCTGGGTATCAGCCGGTATTCTCGAGTGGAGGTCGCTATGCAACGGTTTCTCTATCTTGTTTTGATTTCGCTCTTCTCGATGAACGTCGGTTACGCCCAAGACTGGGCGCGGGAGAGGGTGGACAAGTCACCGCGACACACCGAGTGGGTGGACGTCAAGCACGGGAACAGAACGGTGAAGGCGTTTGTCGTCTACCCGGAACGCAGCGACAAGGCCCCGGCGGTTCTGGTGATTCACGAAATCTACGGCCTAACTGACTGGATCCGGAGTCTGTGCGACCAACTGGCGGAGGCGGGCTACATCGCCATCGCGCCAGACCTGCTTTCCGGCATGGCTCCCGGGGGCGGAAGGACGAGCGACTTCGAATCCCCGAGCAAGGTGGTCGAGGCGATCTCTTCCCTGCCGCCTGACCAGATCACGGCCGACCTCAACGCCGTCGCCGACTACGTCAAGTCGTTACCGGCGTGCAACGGCAAGATCGCGGTAGCGGGTTACTGCTGGGGCGGGACGCAATCCTTTCGGTTTGCGACGAACCGCTCGGACCTCTCCGCCGCCTTCGTCTTCTACGGAACCGGCCCCACCGACGCCGAAAGCATCCGCCGAATCAACTGCCCGGTGTATGGCTTCTACGCCGAGAACGACGCGAGGGTGAACGCGACCCTGGAGGCGACCTCTCGCATGATGAAGGAGCAGGGCAAAGCTTTCGAGCCCGTCACCTACGCGGGAGCAGGGCACGGCTTCATGCGCGCAGGCGAAGACCCGAACGGCTCGGAGGGCAACAAGAAGGCGCGGGAAGAAGCATGGGCGCGGTGGAGACAGTTACTCCGCACAGTGCTTGGCTGACGGTACACTCAAGGCCGCGAATGCTTCAAAGGTTTGGTGAACTCTCTCGCGCAAGACTGGCCGTCGTCCTCGCCTTCATAGGCGTCTACATCTCCGGGATGCTCTCAGTTTCACACGCCCGCGGCGCGGTCCTGCCGTGTGGTGCTGGCACTGGGTGTGACGAGCTCGCCTTCCACCCCAGTTCGTACTTCCATGGTATTCCCGTAGCGTATTTCGGCTTGGCCGGCACGCACGAAGGAAGCAAGCCATGATCTTGAGCCTTTGCCTGCAAATCGCCCTCATCGCGCCTGGCGCCATGCATGCGCAGGATGTCAGGACAGCCGTGGCCCGTGCCGGCGCCTTCGCCGAGCGCCTCGACCCAAAGGTGAAGGTGGATCCGGAAGTTGCCGGTGAAGTCGTCGTATCGCGATACTCAGAGGAAGACGCGCGCGTCGTCCCTGAAAAGCTCGCCTTCGTGCTTCACGCGACATGGGACCCGGTAGGCAGACGCATCCGACGGACGAGGGAGGAGCAGAGGGCTCTCGAGTCCGCCTCGCTCGAGGAGCGGATCCAGCGCTACCGCATCGCGCTGGCCAAGTTAGGCGAGGTTCGGACAGTTCAAGATGCCGGCGAGCAGGCGAACCGCGTGATCGCCGCTTATCGGCAGCTCCAATACGACCTGGCCAATGCGATCCACGACCCCTCAACCGGAGTGTTCAATCCGCGCCTGGACCTGCCGACCAGCGACCTGATGCGCCAAATCCTCGTTGACCTTGGCGCGGAGCACCTTGCCCAGTTGCCCATCGGTAAGACAACTGTCTTGTCTTCGCAACCGACAGCCGCTCAAGTGCCATTGAAGACCGATGTCAAGCCCTGGTTGTCGGCGTTCGAGGAAACCATGCGAATCGTAGCCGAGCAGTTCCCCGACGATCTCCGGTCGGATCGGCGTCTGGCGCCGTACGTTTCTGCCCTGTTCGAGCAGGTGGAGCGAGCGAAGAGTGGCGCAGCGAAAGTGAATGCGTTCGTCCTGAGACGATCTGACCGCGTCACGCTCCAGGTTGCCGTGTATTCAGCCTCCGGCTCCATCATTGCGGTGGAAGCAACCACCCTGCGCCCCGAGGTCAAGCCCGCGGGTGTGTCTCTGAAGGTGGACGAGGAAGCCTTTGCGAGGCTTTCCGCCCTTACCATCGAATTCAACCAGATTGTTCCCGGCAGGCGGCCCGACACCGTCGTCGACTCCCCCATCGCGCATGGCGTGAAGCCTAGTGAGCGCCTGCACTACGGGATGCTCCACCCAGAGGAGCACGATCCTTTAGCGTACAACGTTGCGGACGCGTTGATCGGGCTAGCGGAGCACCTCGATAGACGATTGATGGCGTGCGTTTGTGACTCTTTGTTCTCCGAAGTGGAGCCCCTCATCCAGCAACGGGGCATCAACCTGAGCGATTTCTTGGAAGTTCTGAGCAGGGAGCACGAGATACAGACCGATGGCGATTGGATTCTAATCCGTCCGAAGGACCCGATCGGATGCGAGGAGTCTCGACTGCAGCGGGAAGCATTGGGATCGTTCGTTCGGGCGGCGTGGTCGGACGGAGGGGTGAGCTTTCGCAACTACTGCCGGTTTCGCTATGACGCTCGGCAGCAAGACATTGACCCCCGGATTCATGACCGCTACGCTCACTACCTCTTCTTGCTTACGAGGGGCGCGGTCACTGAGGGCATCGTTCCTTATCCGCCGGTCGCGTACTTCTTCGGCTCCTTCTCAGACGCCGAGTGGCCGGTTCTAACTCGAGACGGCGCAACCGTTCGCCTCGCGAACCTCACGCCAGAGCAGCAGTCGTTTGTTCTGGAGTTCACGGGCTTCGTGGCGCGCGCCTGTACGCTTGAGGGCGAACCCGTCGTCCCCGAGGCGTGGATGACAAGCTCGGAGTGCCTCCCGCGGGGCCTTCTGGCGGAGTCCATCCTGACGGTGTCCCGCCGCACTGAGACGCGAATCCGGAGGGCAACTTGGCCATACAGCGCCGACGAGGACCGGTTCCTCACGACGGCACAGACACCGGAGCAAGTGGGCTGGATTCTGCGGTCCATGGCTCAAACCTCTGGTAGAGCCTTTGAGCCGTCGGGAGTGCTAAATGGGGAGTACGAAGTAGGCGCCGTAGAGGTTCTGACCTTTAGCTTCCGCCTTCGAGAAGGTGTCAAGTACGAAGTGACGGCGGAATTAGGCTTTCGTCCCGTATCTGGCCCCTACCGCTACAACGAGCTCCCTCTGGAGATCCGCCGAGCGATTGAGCGCGGCGACTAACAGCGAGCCTTCCACAAGGGGGCAAATCACTCTTCTGGCGTCGGTTCGGCATGCAGCTGTCGGCAGGCGTCGGCGATCTTACGAAGCGCCGCTTCGGCGACGGGATCGAGCTTCATCGGGCTCATCATGCACATCAGCAGCAGCGCGTACGCCTCCTCGGGCGTAAGCTCGATCGTCGCGCTCTCCGATTGCGTGCAAGGTTCCGCCGGCATCGGTTCTCTTTGTATAGACTCCGCTCGGCGCGATTTGTTCCCTACTGCCTCCATCCCTTGGAGGTTTTCCACGTAGACGCAGGCCCAAATACGGCATAATGAGCAGGCTCATGAAGGATTCTTGGGCGGCAAGAGGGTGATTCGTCGGACATGTATGCGCTCAACTTTTACTCGGACATCTACTTGGACGTTCTCAAAAACCATCGTAAGACCGTCACCATCCGCTTCGGCGACAAGACGGACAAGTATCGGACGGGCGAGATCGTATGGGTCACGGTCGGGCAGCGGTTCGGAAGAAGGCAGAAGCTCTTTGCTGCGATCATTGACCGCGTAGACGTCAAGCCGATCCGCGAGCTCAGCCCGCGAGAAATCCAGAGGGAGAACCCTTCCTTCCACACCGCCGAAGAAGTCGTCACGCTGCTCTGCAGGATCTACGGCCAACCGATTACGTTGGACAGCCTCGTGTCGGTTATCCACTTCTCTCCGATCGATGAATGAAGCAAGGTGAGGGGTTCACGCTCGAAGTCGCCGCGCAGATGCTCGGTATCAGCAAAGCGACCCTGCGAACCTGGGAGAAGCAGGGGAGGATTCCTCCGGCAAGAAGGGACGAGCGAGGCTGGCGGCGGTACACCATCGAGGACATCGAGGCGATCCGGCGCGCTGTGTACGGCGAAGAGCAACCGACGCTTGAGGTCACAACCGTCGAGCTCGCAACGCCGAACCGGCTCGCTGGAGTTGTCAAGAGCATCGAATGCGAGGGCTTGATCTGCGAGGTCGTGATCGAGGTCCTCGGACGGCAAAGGATTACGGCTCACATCCCGAAGAGCATGTGCCTCCGCTTGGGGCTTCATAAGGAGACGCCCGTCACGGTGTGGATCCGCCCGGGCGATGTGTTGATCAGCCGCTAAAGTTGCTGGCCGCGAGCGATACGGGCAACTTTTCCGAAAAGTCAAGCAAAAATACTGGGTTTCCTGTTGCGAATACCTGGAAAAAGCCTCCTCGGAGACGAGCAATCCTGCGGGGTTGACGGCTCCGACAGGGGTGTCTGGGACGACGCCCTCGGGGTAGGGCCGAGGCCGATGCGGCGGAGGCGCCTTCCCAACTCTAACCGCACAGTCAAGGAGGATTGGAAGAATGGCATTTCGGATCAACACAAATCTGGAGTCAATGAACGCCCTGAGGAATCTCGGGCTCGTTTCGATGGAGTTTGGCAAGACGGTCACCCGTCTTTCGACCGGTCTCCGCATCGTCACCGGCGCGGACGACCCGGCAGGTCTCATCATCTCGGAAAACTTCCGTGCTCAGATCGCCGGCCTCGACCAGGCGATCCAAAACAACCAGGACGCGATCAACTACGCCAAAACGGCAGAAGGCGCGCTCGACGAAGTGGCTCGACTGCTCAAGGACGCCCGCAAGCTGGCAGTCGCCGCAAACAACACTGGAACCCTGGACGCGGCAGCGATTCAGGCGAACCAGGATCAGCTTCGATCCATTGTCGAGTCCATCAACCGAATCGCCACGCAGACCCAGTTCGGCAAGAAGAAGCTGCTCGACGGGTCCGCCGGCATCGTCTCCCACGTGATTGACTCTGCCAACTACGCAGCGATCAACATCGGCGGCACGTTCGGCGGGTTCAGCGTCAACAGCAGCGGCACCGTCACTGTTCAGGTCACGACCGCCGCAGAAAGAGCCGTGATCACCGGATCTGTTGACCTCAGCGCCAACGGACTCAACACCATCATCGGCGCAGGTACCTTCGTCGTCAACGGATACACCTTCCAAACGGACGGAACCGAAACCCTCCAGAGTCTGCTCAACCGATTCAATAACGCGAGCGCGCAGACTGGAGTCACCTTCAACTTCGACGGTACCAACGTCATCATGACGTCGAACGAGTACGGCAGCAACGCCACCATCTCGTTCACCGACACGGCAGGACGGCTCAACGCGGCCGGTAACGCCACCGATGCCGGCGTGGATGCCGTCGCCACCGTCACCGTTACGACGTCCAACGGCGCCACCTCCGCCACCTTCACAGGCGGACGGAACGGCGACAGCGGACTGCGACTCACCGACACCTACGGCAACAGCATCTTGCTCACCGAGCAGGGGAACGCGACGGGTGCGGCAGCTGCAGTCGGTCGCATCGAGGCTGGTTCCGCCCAGTTCCAGATCGGAGCCAACGCCGGACAGACCGCAAGCCTCTCTCTTGCGAACATGATGGCGAGCGAGCTGGGCGATGACGTCGTCTCCGGGCAAAACCTGAGCACGATCAGCCTCACTTCACCCTCCGACGCCGAGAATGCGCTCAAGGTCATTGACCGCGCGATCGAGCAGGTCGCCGAATTGCGAGGCAAGATCGGCAACTTCCAGCGCAACGTGCTGGAGAGCAACCTGCGATCGCTCGGCGTGGCTCGCGAGAACCTCACAGCCACCGAGAGCACGATCCGCGATGCCGACATCGCCACCGAGATCACCCAATTCACGAAACTGCAGATCCTGCAGCAGACGGGTCTGGCAGTGCTCGCCCAAGCCAACGCAGCGCCCCAAGCCGTTCTTTCCCTTCTAAGATAGCGGGCGGTTAGAGCACGTGGGCACGACAGGGGCGGTCCGAACGGGCCGCCCCTCTGCATTGAGCGGCAGCCAATGGCACGGGGAAGCCGTGCGAAGTGAACCTGGTACCGATACCGGCAGGTATTGCTCCAAGGAATGGAATACCGCCCTTTGGATGCGGGAAAGGATTCTGCATCCGACCCGCTCGGAGGTTCTTCTCAGGGCAGGGAAAACCAATCAATTCGAGAATCAGGGAGGATAAACAAGACATGTCATTTCGTGTTAACACGAACGTGAGCGCGATGAATGCGCTGCGGAACCTCACGCTCACCGGTATGGAATTCAGCAAGTCGGTGAGCCGTCTTTCCACAGGTTTGAGGATCGTGTCCGGCGCGGACGACCCGGCAGGTCTCATCATCTCGGAGAGTTTCCGCGCTCAGATCGCCGGTCTCGACCAGGCGATGCAAAACAACCAGGACGCGGTCAACTACGCCAAAACGGCAGAAGGCGCGCTGGATGAGGTGAACCGGCTGCTGAACGACGCTCGCAAGCTGGCGGTCGCCGCCGGAAACAGCGGCACGCTCGACGCGGCAGCGATTCAAGCGAACCAGGATCAGCTTCGATCCATCGTGGACTCGATCAACCGAATCGCCACGCAGACCCAGTTCGGCAAGAAGAAGCTGCTCGACGGGTCCGCCGGCATCGTCTCCACGGTTACGAACGCCGCGAACTACGCAGCGATCAACATCGGCGGCACGTTCGGCGGATTCAGCGTCAACAGTAGCGGCACCGTCACTGTTCAGGTCACGACTGCCGCAGAAAGAGCCGTGATCACCGGATCTGTTGACCTCAGCGCCAACGGACTCAACACCATCATCGGCGCAGGTACCTTCGTCGTCAACGGATACACCTTCCAAACGGACGGAACCGAAACCCTCCAGAGTCTGCTCAACCGATTCAATAACGCGAGCGCGCAGACTGGAGTCACCTTCAACTTCGACGGTACCAACGTCATCATGACGTCGAACGAGTACGGCAGCAACGCCACCATCTCGTTCACCGACACGGCAGGACGGCTCAACGCGGCCGGTAACGCCACCGATGCCGGCGTGGATGCCGTCGCCACCGTCACCGTTACGACGTCCAACGGCGCCACCTCCGCCACCTTCACAGGCGGACGGAACGGCGACAGCGGACTGCGACTCACCGACACCTACGGCAACAGCATCTTGCTCACCGAGCAGGGGAACGCGACGGGTGCGGCAGCTGCAGTCGGTCGCATCGAGGCTGGTTCCGCCCAGTTCCAGATCGGAGCCAACGCCGGACAGACCGCAAGCCTCTCTCTTGCGAACATGATGGCGAGCGAGCTGGGCGATGACGTCGTCTCCGGGCAAAACCTGAGCACGATCAGCCTCACTTCACCCTCCGACGCCGAGAATGCGCTCAAGGTCATTGACCGCGCGATCGAGCAGGTCGCCGAATTGCGAGGCAAGATCGGCAACTTCCAGCGCAACGTGCTGGAGAGCAACCTGCGATCGCTCGGCGTGGCTCGCGAGAACCTTGCGGCAACGGAGAGCTCGATCCGCGACGTGGACGTCGCATCGGAGATCGCCAACTACACGAAACTCCAGATCCTGCAGCAGACGGGTCTGGCAGTGCTCGCCCAGGCGAACTCCGCTCCGAGCGCAGTGCTGTCGCTCCTTCGATAACACGGTAGACAGCAAGTAAGTCCGAGAGGCCCGGAGAGTCCGGGCCTCTCACGTCTTTTGGGGCTGAAAAAATGACGCCATCCTCTTGACAAAACCCACGGGGGGGGGTACAAAGGAGGCATGCGGGCGGAAAACGCCCCGGTCTGGCTGAA
>FWPU01001125.1_pt1 | contig 82883 bp, 79 predicted proteins | sample 2228361 | NCBI WGS metagenome assembly FWPU01 (sample SAMEA103939777, study PRJEB20133) | metagenome | reverse complement strand
TCGGCTTGGCCCGTTCGGACGGCAGTTGAACTGCCGTCCGAACGCCTGAGGCATGAGTGGCAAAGACGCCTGGAAAGAGACCTGGGCCACATTCCGCTCTACCGCCTGCCTCGTCCCCAAAATCCCGACAAAATTGGGACACACCCCTGAACTACACAGCGGTCGCTCAGGCAGGACCCTCACCAGCAAAATGGCTTTACCAGAAGTGGAACAATCACTGACTGCAAAAAATTCAACATAGGCCTGCAACAGGCAACCGTCATCGCAATGTTCCGAGAATCCTGCCCAAGCCATCATGGTCGTTCACCTGCTTACGCCGCAGGCCAAAAGTACAGTTACCCCCACGCTACTTGCTCTTCCTGATGAGATGTGACGCACATTGACCGAGTTCTCTGCTCTTTCACCAAAACAGACAGGCCTGATCACCCCAACCTATATCTCAGTCAACGCACACGACGTTTCCATTCCTCCTTGAGTTGCAACTGGCGTGGACTGTCGCCGGAGTCCAACGCTAGGAAATCAGTCAACAGACGGTTAAAGCGTGGACTTTCATCCAGCATTGGAAAATGACCAACGTTTTCGAGAACGATCTGGTGAATATGATCCGGGAACACCGCCGCGCGTTCCTCGCTAGGTGGGGCAACAGCCGGATCGCTCTCGCCGTACACTAACAGACAGGGCGTGCGCAGACTGCTAATCAAAGTAAGAATATTGATTGTCCTCAAACCTTCGAAGGAGATGCGCATGGCATTCGTATCCGCTTTGAGCGCGTCCACGCGCGCCGGCTCGGCCAGTTCATCTTTCTGGAGCAACCAGTCTGCCAATTCCGCCGGTGACGCGCTACGCAATCGTTCATGGATGGCTTCGTTCTCCATAGGACAGCCAACCAGCATCATGCGGTCTACCATGGTCGGCCAGCGCTGTGTGAACAAGGCGCCAACCACTGCCCCCAGGCCATGTCCGACCAGGGCGATTTTCATAATCCCCAATTCTTGTAAAAAGCGGTCTAGCAGGTTGACCTGCTGTTCCAGCGCATAGAGGCCGGCCTCGTGCGCGGTATCCCCAAATCCCCACAGGTCCAGCGCGTAGGAGCGATAGGCAATCGCCGCGGTCTGCATGGCTGGTACCCAATAGCGCCAGGAGCCGACCCAGCCATGCAGAAAGACAACCGGACGGCCACGGCCAAGCACCTCATAGTGAACAATGCGTTCGTCAATTAGAACTACGCTCATATTGTCTCTACCATCCGCCTACGAGGCGATTCTACTCGCTAAGGGCCAACCACTCCCCGGTCAGTCCAACCGATATCCATCCTCCAACGAATCCGAACGTCACGCACACAGCCTCCTGGGGAATCGCATCACGCCGGTTAGCGGCGCGCTAGCATCCTTTGTACGTGGGCAATCAGTTGATCGGGAGCAAACGGCTTCAGCAAGTACTCGTCGGCCCCAGCCTGCAAGCCGGTTTGAATCTCGGACTCTTGTCCCTTTGCAGAAAGGAAAACGACCGGGATATGGGCTGTTTTCGGGTTGTTCTTAATCCGCGTGCAAGCCTCGTAGCCCGTCATGCGCGGCATGCGCACATCCAGGATGACCAAATCGGGCATTTCCTGTTCCACCAATTGCACGGCTTCCTCGCCATTACTAGCCGATACCACTTCATAGCCAGCAAAGTTTAACGTGAAAGTTACCAGTTCACGGATGTCGCGTTCATCCTCGGCGATCAGAATCTTGGCCATAGAGTTACTCCTCGGCGCGGTATATCGGCAAGGTGAATGAGAACGTACTCCCTTCGCCCGGTATTCCCGTACTTGCTACCCAGATGCGCCCGCCATGCATCTGCACGAGTTGCTGGACAATCGAGAGACCCAGGCCGGTGCCAGGTGTGGCCAACACCAGCGGGTTCTCGCCACGGAAGAAGCGCTCGAAGATGCGCTCTTGATCGGCAGGCGGGATACCAATCCCATTATCCTGGACATCTATCTGAACCTGGTCTTCATCCAACCTGTGCAGCGCGATGTTGATTTTTCCATTGGCCGGCGTGTAATGATAGGCATTGCTGACCAGATTGTCCAGAATCTGGCGCACGCGCTCCGGATCGCCGCGCACGGCCGGCAAGTCGGCCGGCGCATCCAGGGAAATCGCCATAGGCTTGTTCTCCTCTTGAGAGCGCCGCACGAGGTCGGCAATCACATCCTCGGCAATGACCCGCAAATCCAGTGGCTGGAAGGAGAGCGAAATCCGCCCCGCCTCGATGCGGGAAATATCCAACAAATCGTTGACCAGCACGCTCAACCGTTCCGTGTTGGCCCGCACGATCTCCAGGAAATGGACTTGATTCTCGCTCAGCGCGCCTGCGGCACCCATCAACAACAGGTCTACATAGCCTTTGATGGAGGTCATCGGCGTCCGTAGCTCATGGCTGACGGTCGCCACGAATTCCGACTTCAGGCGATCGACCTCCACCTCATGGGTAATATCCCGGAATACAGACACCGTACCCAGGAAATCGTTACGCCAGATGACCGGCGCCAGGTGGACAAGAATAACACGACCGTTATCAAGCGTCAACTGCTCCGCATAGGTGTCGCCGACCTGATACGTGGAAGGATCCTCCGACCAGGCGCGAATGGTATTCATCCAGGCCTGAGCCGCCTTGCCGAACAAACCGACGAACTGTTCGAGCGACCGCCCGACGATCTGTCTGCTCTCCAGCCCCAGCAAGCGCTCCGCCGAAGGATTGACGAAGGTGATCATGTTCCCAGCATCGGTCACCAGGACACCATCGGCCACTGCCTCCAGAATGGCTTGCTGACGGCTGGCCTCGACCTGCTGGACACGCAACATACCGCCCAGGCGTTCCGCCTGATCGCGAATTAACTCGTAAAGTTGGGCATTGTTAATCGCCACCGAGACCTGTGTGCCAATCGCCTGCATCAGGTTCAGATGATCCTGGGTAAAGTAACCTACGTGACGGTGGAAGGCCATCACAGCCCCAATGACTTCCTCGCCGATGATCAGCGGCACGGCGATCACGCTGCGGTGTAACGGCGAACTCATCGGCAAGTCTACCCAACGCGGATCCTTGCGCACGTCGTCCACCAAGACGGCTTTGCGATGCTTGATAACCCAGCCGCCCAGGCCCTCTCCTACTTTCAACGGCGTCGGGCGAGAACGTTCTTGCATCGTTGGCGTTACGTATCCATACCCAATGCGGTAGTGAATCGTATTATCCGCCGGATTGACCATCAAGATCGCGCTTTGCTCGGCACCAATTGCCTCGTTCAGCAAAGCCAGGGTACGGTTGAGAGCACGATCAATGTCCAGGGTAGAAGAAGCCTCCGTTAAAATCCGCAACAGCGTCTCGGTGTTGCGTTGTTCGCGCGCCAACTCGGCGGTACGCTCCACCACGCGCTGTTCCAGTTCCTCTGCCAGGCGGCGCGTCTCGGCAAATAGGCGGCCGTTCTGAATAGCCACAGCGGCCTGGTTGGCAAGGATGCTCAAGACCTGGACATCATCCTCGGTATAGACATTCGGGCGGTAACTCTGGGCCGAGAGCATACCGATCACCTTCTCGCCCAGCATGATCGGCACGGCAACGATCGAGCGCGGCTGGCCTTCGCCAAACGTACGTCCGCCCAGCCTCTCGACCTCCTCGACATCCGCAATCAGCAAAGGCTGCCCGCTGGCGATCACACGCCCGCTCAACCCCTCCCCGGCCGGAAGGCGTACGGAAGCCGCCCGTCCACCCGGATCCATGAGGTAGACGCCTTCGATTTCCCCTGTCTCCTCGTCCACCAACGAGATGACGAACGACTCGGCTGGCATCAATTGCGCCGCGGCGCGGTGGATGGCGGCATAGATCTCCTCCGGGTCGAGGCTGGCGCTCATCTCATACGAAACCCGGTTGATGGTTGCCAGGCGTTCCGCGGTCGCCACGGTGGACTGGTAGAGACGAGCGTTCTCCAGGGCGATAGCCGCCTGGTTACAGATTGTCCGCGCCAGTTCGATTTCCGCGGCCGAGAAACGATAAGTATGCGCCATCTGGACGAAGAACAGCGCCCGCAGGTGAGTACCGCTGACCAGGGGCAGAATCAACAGCGAGCGGGTTTCCGCCAGAAAGTCCGCCAGCGGCTCCAGGTCAGGTTCGCTACTTACCTCCTCCGTGGCAAAGATTCCCAGCGATTCCTGCAAGCGCTGGAAGATCGGCGCCGATGGCAGGATAGTCGGTTGTATCTCCTCCCCTTCCGAAGAGGGCACGACAAGGCGCAGTACGGCTTCTCCACTGCGCCCAAAGGTAACCGCCGCCAGGCGACTTGCCGAAAGGGCTTTCCACAACTCCTCCCCCGTCAACCGTAGAATCTGCTGTTCATCCAGTGAACCGCTCAACTCGTAGGAGAGACGATTGAGAAGCGCCAGGCGTTGGGAACGCTCATCCAGTTCGGCAGCGCGGCGCAGGCTCTCCTCGTACAGATGAGCATTTTCGAGCGAGACCGCCGCCTGGCTGGCAAAAGCGCTGGCCAGTTGCAATGTCTCGAAGGTGAAGTAATTCGCTTCACTCTTTTCGAGAGCGATGACCCCGATGACCTGGCCTTTGGAGATCATGGGAACCCCCATCCAGGAAAGACGTTCGGCCTCGGCCAGGGCAGGGAAGCGCGGATCGGACTGGATATTCCCAACCACAATACCCTGCCCGGTACGAATCATTTCCTCGAGCAGAAGCGAGTCCTTGATATCTACACTCAGACCAAGGCGTTCTTCCGGGTCGGGGAAGCCGCGCGCCGCAGCCACCGTCATGCGTTCGCCGCTGCGCAACCAGAGAATAGCAGTATCATAGCGCAGCACGGCGCCCAGTTGATCCAGCAAGCCGGCAATCAACTCGCTCGATTGCAAGCTGGTGGACATGCTCGCGGCCACGGCAGTCAAGGCCTGTAATTGACGCGCCCGCTCCTGCGAGGCGCGAATCAGGTTCACGTTCTCTAGCGAGAGTGCTACTTGCTGGGCCAGCGAGAGCAAAATCGCCTCGTCCTCAGCCTGGAAGGCACCCACGGTGTTGAAGTTGTCCAGCACCAGTACGCCCAGGGCGGCCTCGGCGGTCTGGATCGGGACAACCAGGCTGGAGATGGGCAAACGGCCTCCGGTCGCCTCCCGATAGTAAAGCAGATATTCCGCCGGCAGGTTGTACTCACGGGCAAAGCTTACTTCGTCCAGGCGGCGCGGACGGCGTTCGGCAAACACTTGGCCCGGCAAGGCCTCGCCAATCCCATAACGGATCGCCAGCATCCGCTCGGAATTGGCGTAATGGCGCGCGGCTTTCGTCACCAGGCGCGCCTGGGCAGCATCCCAGAGAAGCACCATGCCGGCATGCGCCCCACTCACTACTCGCAAGGCACTATCGAGCAAGGCATTGACCACGCTCTCCGGTTCCAGCCCGCTCAACTGGCGACTGAAGTCGAGCAACAGGTTTACCTCGCGCAAACGCCGACGGGTTTCCGCCAACAGGTTGAGATTCTGCAGGATAATCGAAACTTGGCGGGAAATCTGCAGGTACACCTGTTGATCTTCTTCTGTCAAGTCTGGCATCGGCTCCAGGCTGATAGCCAACACACCTGCCACCGGCTTCTCGTCAATCAAGATGGGTAGACACAGGAAACTTTTGGCATGGAGGCTGGTCAGCAAGGGAACGTCGCGCCAGGTATCATTCTCTTCCAGATTCGTGACGATCAACGTTTCCCCGGTCTGCAGGCTATAGCGCAAAGGATTACGTTGACCGAAGAGAGCTTCCGGGCTGGTGCTACGCGGAATGCTACCCAGGACGTGTAACAAGCGCGGGCCTTCGGGCGTGTTTTCAGCCACGATGGACACATTCATTTCCAGGCGGGTCAAAATTTCTCGGCCCAGGGCCTGGAGCGCGGCCTGGGCATCCACTTGCAGGCTGATTGCCTCGGCTATTTCCAGGCCAGCACGAATGCGCCGGCCACGCCGCTCCAGGTTGCGAACGGCAATCGTGTACTCCAGGTCTTTGCGTAACAGGATGGGCAAATGCGCCTGACTGGCAGACAGGATTTGTTGTTGTCGCGCCAGGCTGGTAGTCAACGTCTCCACTTGAGAGCGATATTCCGCCAGGCGGCGAGTAGCCAGAATCAACAAGGAGGCCTGCCCAGCAAAGACTTCCAGCGTCTCCATGGTGGGCAGGTCCGGGCGTCGGCCGTCGCGCGGGGCATCAAGAGTAATGAGACCAATGTAGTTTCCTTCGCCATCTTGCAAAGGATAGAGCAACGCATCGCCGGCATGCCAGACATCCGCACCACCCACCGGCAATTCGCTTGTGGCCGAGGGCGTTGTTTGCCACTCCTCCGAGAGCGGCCGGCTCTCCCCGGCAGGAACGAAGTAGCCGCCGCCGATCTTGAATTCAGAACGGAACATCTGAGCCACGCTGGCGAAGGGCTGGGGGCGCGCACGCAGAGCCATTAAGGTCTCGGCAGGGATACCCGCCCCGGCGACGCGTTGCAAAGCCCCGCTTTCCGAGTCGACCAGGCTGATCAGGACGATATCGAAGGGGGTCGTTTCACGGATTGCCACCGCCAACGCCTCCAACGATTGCTCCAGGGGGTGATCCACCGTAATGGCCTGGGCGGCCTGAACCAGCCGGGGCAATGCCTCCGAACGGCGACTCAAAACGCTGAGTGCCTGCTCGCGTTCCTGCCAGCGCGTCGCGTTATCCAGCGCGATGGCCGCCTGAACGGCCAGCGATTGAGCCACCTCCAGCATCTCTAGAGTGAAAAATCCCGCGCGTGAGGCATGGAGTTGCACCAGGCCGCTGGTCTGATCCTGATACATAATGGGCACGAAGATCGCCGAGGCAACACCCTCGTGTGGCCGGGACTGTTCACTTTGAGAGAAATCCTCGACCAGCACGGGTCTGGTCTCGGCCAGCACCTGACGTTCCAGAGCAGAGATACCCCGGGCAATGCCATCCCCCACAGCAAAGGTGATTTCCTCCACCTGGCCGTTGCACAGCATGACTGCCCCACATTCCGCGCCCGTTAGGCGCAGGCTTTCCTCGTGCAGCACCCGCAGGAGGCGGGGGACATCCTGAATAGTATGGAGTTGCTGGCTGATGCGCACCAGAGCACGCAAGTGGTCAATCTGGCGTCGCAGGCTCTCGTCGGTCTGTCCGCGGAAGGCGGCGCCCTCCATTGCGCTCGCCAGTTGTCCAGCCGCGGTGGTCAAGATTTGTACATCGTAACTGTTGAAAAAATCCGGCGTACGCTGGCCAAGCAACACTTCCCCAATACCGCGCTCACGTACAACCAGTGGGACGAGGACCAGCGATTCCAGCTTTAAGGCCGCTGCCAGAGAGCGGTAGTGGGCCGCCAGATTCTCCTGTTGCGAGGCCCGCCCTGTCAGAAGAGGGCGCCGGCTGGCAGTGACCGTCTCGGTGAAAAGAGGATCGTCCACCAACAGGCGCGCAAAGCGCTCCAGCCTCTCCGCACTCACCCCCCACAAGGACTCACGATGGAGACGCAGGACACCTTGCGTTTCATCCAGCAAGAAAATAGCCGCCACGTTGACCTGTAACAGGCGCGCCAGTTCCTGCAAGGCATATCTCAGGATTTCGTCCACCGTTGCCGAAGAGTTGACCAGGCTGACAATCCGTCGCAAAGCCTCTGCTCGCTGGGCACGCTGGCGAGACTGGCGCAAGAGGTTCAGGTTATCAATGATCTGAGCCGCCTGGTTGGCAACAATGTTAAGGAAGCGCAGTTCATCCGACAAGAAGCGTGGGCCTGCGCTGTGGTGATTGGAAGCCTGCAAGAAGCCAAGTAGACGTCCACCAGAAACCAAGGGAATCAAAGCCGTATCGCGCAGGCTGGCCGCGCGAGCAAAGTCTTGTAAGCCAAACGCTTGCCAGCGTTCATCTTCCATCGCATTTTCGCTGAGTACGGGTTGCTGGGCAAGGATGGCTTCCTCCAAAGCGCTGCCAGCCTCCACCGGCGCCTGATAGAAGGCAATTGTCTGGGAGGGCAACCCCGCAAAAGGCGGTTGTGCTGCCAGGAGACGGCGATCCTCATCGTAAAGCAGAAAGCCGAGAATCTCGACATCCAGGAGTGGTGCGATGCTCTGCACCAGGCGCGCGAACAGTTCCTGCGGTTCGCGCGTCTCGCCGATCGCCTGGGCCAGATTGGCCAAACCGCTCAACTCGGCGCTACGTCGGCGTTCGGTTTCAAACAAAGTCGCATTACGGATTGCGGCGGCGGCCTGGGCCGCGAGCAGTTGCAGGACTTCTAGGTCCATTGGCACCAGGGCCTTGGGTGTTCGCAGACCGATCTCCAGGGTGCCTAACAATTCCTCACCGAGACGGAGCGGCACGCCAACAAAGGAACGCAAGATGCCCCGCTCGCCGTTCGTTCCCGCCTGTGAATCCGTCACCGGTAGTTCAGGTAGATAAAACAAACGGCCCGCGGCCAGGATTTCCTGACTCCAGCCCTGGGGAGAAGCAGGTTGGCCGCGCTCCAGGCGCGCACTGCCTGCCTCGTCGTAATCCAGGTGGTACGACGTCAGCACCTGATCGGTCGGATTCCAGAGCGTGAGGCAAAGCGTATCAGCCGGCAAGAGCCGTTCGACGTACATCAGGATGGCCTTGAGTATGTTTTCCAGATCAAGGTGGGTGACCAGGGATTGATTGAACTCGGATAAGATCTGAAGAATAGACGTGGGAAGCCCACCCTCTGCCGTCTCCGCACGATGCAGCGCGATCAGCATGGCCGGCGCGGGAAGCGGAAGATAGTAAGAAATTGCTTCGACCGGACGACCCTGGAGAGTCAGGCGTGCCCGGCCCTCAGCCAGGCACAGGTTCATGAATTCTTCACCTGGCCGCACTCTGCGCGCCAGTACCTCCAGGTTGGGGGGTTCGTCAGGCTGAAGCCCAAACCATTCGCGTCCGGTCGGATTGAGGTACTCTGCCCGTCCTCCCACCCGGACAAGCAACAAGGCATGGTCGGAAGTAGTCGCAGAAGTCGGCAAGACAAACGCGCCGCTCACTGGCGGCGACAGCCGCGCGCGACGCGCCAGCCAGACCAGGCCCCCGACCAAGAGGAGGAATACGAGGCCGGTCAGTAGCAGGCCAATCCCAATCGAGGCCGCTTGCCCTGCCCACATGGAAGGTTATCCTTGCCCAATCGCGCTAGCCGCATCTTGCCGACGCATCTCGGCGGCCAGTTCCGTGATCTCGCGAATATCGGCGAACGATTGCATCTTTGGGGTAACGATGCCGATCGCCAGCGTCATCAAAGGTACTTTTTCCATCTTCCCTTCGGCATTCGGAGCCTGAATATAGCCCTGTTGACGGTCGAGGAAGTTGTAATGCGTCTGGACTTCCTCAGCAAAGCGCTCCTTGAGCCGCTGGCGGATGGCCGGTGCGGCCGCTTCGGTCGTAATCACGATGAAGTTGTCGCCGCCGGCATGGCCGATGAAGTCGTTGGGCGTCCCCAACTCATCCACCACTTCGCCAAGAAGCATGGCAGTAAAGCGCAGGACATCATCGCCGGCTACAAAGCCGTACACATCACGGAACGGTTCGAAATGGTTGATGCGCACATCGAGGTAAGCCCAACTGCTCTCACGGATGGTACGGCGCAGCTGATCTTCAATCAGACGGCCTGCAGGCAGGCCAGAACGCGGGTCCGTCAGGCTCTCGCGCTCCGAACGGCGCAAGGCTCCCTGGACGCGCAACTTCAGTTCCTCGATATCGAAAGGCTTGGTGATGTAATCATCGGCCCCAAGTTCCAAACCTTGCAGTTTATCGCTACGCTCATCCTTTTGAGTTAGGAAGATGACGGGAATATGGCTGGTACGCGTGCTTTGGCGCAACGTCCGGCAGACTTCATAGCCGTCAATGTCCGGTAGCATGATATCGAGCACAATAAGGTGAGGTAAGGCACTGCGCGTTTTCTCCAGCGCCTCGGAACCGCGAGCGGCTACCTCGACATCGTACCCCAGACTGCCAAAGTAAATCTTGAGCATATTGGCAATATCCACATCATCTTCCACAACCAACAAGCGTGATTTTCCCATAGGAAGCCCTCCCGTGATTAACGATGGCGTATGGCGCGGCGAGCGTTCCGCCGCACCTCTTCGATCTGCTCTTGGGTCACGGCACGCTCAAAGGAACGAAAGCCACTGAGACGAAAGCCGTGTTTGGCCGCCAGAGCAGCAATTTCCTCTACCTGTTTTCGCGCAATCTCCTTGCCCACGGTGTAATCCTCAAAACGACCTTCCAGCGTCAGGATCATCGCCTCGGCCATGCAGGCATAGGCCTTGCCTGGCGGGAAACCGAAATCGAAATGGAAATCCGCTGGTCCCGGCACATCCACCATGCCGCCGTCAATGACCAACACATCGGGCCGGGCCGAGGCCACCGCGGCGGCCACATCGCGCGGCCTGGCCACATCGCACACCACACTGCCGGGTTGCAGTTGCTCCGGCCGTATGATCGCCTGGACAGCACTTGTTACCGTCAGCACCAACTGTGCTTTGGCGATGTCATCCAGGCAAGTACTGACCTGCAAGCGGGCGCAACGTGGCGATGTCGCCTGGATATGCTCACGCAGGGCCACGAGTTTCTCCTCTCGCCGCCCGATGAGAATCAATTCGTCCACGTCACCGGCCAGCAATTCTGCACACACCCGGCCGATCGCGCCTGTTGCGCCGACCACAGCGGCCGTGGCCTGCGAGAGCGGAATTCCCATCAAGCGCGCTGCCTCGCGAACGGCCTCTACCGCCACCGCGACCGTGTACGAATCGCCAGTCGTGACCGGGATGTCCAGCACCCGTGCGACCGTCTGGCCGGCATCACCAATGACGGACGTGTAGGCACCCAGGCCTAACATCTTTGCGCCCAGTCGCTCCGCGAAACGTCCTGTCTCAATAATCTTACGATAAACTGTGCGTTCTGGCAACTCCAACATGCGACGCGGCGTATACGGACAAGCCACAAACCAGCCTTTGATTTCCTTGCCAGTTGCCTGAGATACAATGCCGGTGATTTCGGAAATGTAAACCGGTGGGAAAAAGGTCGAGAAAAAGTCTATTTGCCGTTCGGTGAGCAGACGGCCAAGCAAGGGATATTTGCGACTGACATCTCGTTTGGGATCGATTGGATGAATGATGAAAGCGAAGGAGTCCATCCCAGGTCACCAGGAAGAAAGGTCAGCCTCCCCCGGCCGGGGATACAGGCGTGGGTGCAGACTGCCGCCTTTGAGCTTGTGGTGATCGCTTTGTTCGTACTTGATATCATGGTCAATGATGCGCCTTTCGGGAGAAGCGAACAACACCACATCCGATTCGATGGTGCGTGCCGGAAAGACGATCATCCCTGTCCCAATGCGGCAATTGTGACCCACACAGCCGCCCAGTACCGGCCGATTGGCCAACGCCAGTTTATCATGTCCATCCAGGGCGCGGATCGGGACAGGGATCAAGTTGTAATCAGTAAAGGTGTTCCCGGCCCCGATAAAGGTATTGCGTCCGACAACGCACATCTGCAAGCAGGTGTTCTGCGCAACCATGCTATTTTCCATGACTGTCGTCATGAACAGGGAAGCCCGGAAAGGCAAAAAGGTGCCATCGCCGACGACCGAGAGCATCAACTGGCAGTCCTGGGAAATGTTGACGTTGCTACCGATAATGCAGTTCTCGATGACAGCCCCGGCGTTGATCGTAACATTATCTCCAATGGTGGTGGGACCATGGATCACGGCCGTGGGGTCAATGACGCAATTCTTGCCTACCTTGACCAGCGCCGAACATTCTAACAATTGTTTGCCTTCATACAAAGCTGTTGCCAGGATTTTAAGTTTAAAGCCCAGGTCACGCTTCAAACGTTCCTCAAAACGTGCCCCGCGCGCGAAGAGACCGAAGACGCAATCGGCAAGGAAGACATGCGTCCAGCAATCAATGGCCATGAGGGCGCGCAAAGGCACCTGAAATACCAGGTCGCCGCTTTGGGTCGCCATGTAGGTGGGGACGTGATAGTAGCCGATTTCGCGGGCTTGCAGATCGATCACGAGCGGTTCGACATCGGCCACGGGCCCTTCCGGAAAATACCAGAGGTCAGCAAAGTACAGGTCGCCTGCTGGCGTGTACGAAACAGAGAGAGGAAGGGCGTGTTCGCGGAAAGCGGGATCGTTGATCGAGAACGCGGCCCGAACCGGTCGGCGGCGTTTCAACGCCTGGGTCATGAATTCGGTAATATACTCTTTGTCGAAGAAGAGATTATCGCGATAGACCAGCATGGGTTCGCGCGTGATCGGCAAGCGCGCGCCCGGCGGCAACTCAAGTTCACGTGTGACATAAGGGGCCAGCAGGTCGCGTTGCAAGAGCCAGAGCGGTTTGTTCTGTAAGCGCAGATCGCGCGCCGGCTCATTGAACGGTGGTATCGGACGTGGGGCCTGCAGGATGACTTTGAGCATGATTCAACTCAACGGCGCTTTGTTTATCTTTATTGTACACCTCCTGCTACCAGAGGCAAGACATTCTACCTCCTCAACCAGGAAGGAACGTCCGCCGCTCACCCAATACAGCATCTCCTGCAACAGGCCAATCAAGAGGTAACAGCCAGGTATTCCGCGGCCAGCTTGTTCTTGGGCCGAACACAAGGGGCAACGTTCCAGAACCAGGTACAGGGCTCCTTCGTCGGATTCCAGGCGGATACGCTGGCACAAAGCCGGACGCAAAAAGTCGGCCAACGCCTGGAGAGCCAGCGCGGTACGCTCGGAAGAGGGTTTGAGGCGGAACGCCAGGTCGTTCAAGCCCAGTCGTCCACTGAACTCATCCAGGCCGTACTTAAAACAGGCTCGGCCGATTCGCACGATCACGCCACGGCCGGCGCGAGTCCCGTATCTCTGTTCGACCACTTCCTGGAAACGGTACCAGGCGTCGAACGCTGTGCGGACCTCGCTCGCGGTAGACGGCTGACCGCCAGTGGGCGCTATCCTCTCTCCCGACTTGACCAGTGCGTCCACCACCCCCCGACCAAGAATCTCTTCCGTGGCCTGTAGAACAACGTGCCAGAGCGGGTTGGAAGCGCGGGAAACCGCCAAGTCGGGCCTCCTCATTCGGCAGGCTCATCCAGGAAATCCATCAATTTCTGCATGAACAATTCGGGTTCATCCAGCATGATGAAATGACCCGCCGTCGGGAAGCGTTCCACGCGTGTATGGGGAATGCCTTCCAACATGGGTTTCCATTGCATGGGATGAACGATATTGTCTTTATCCCCATACATGCCCATGGCCGGCACTTTAACTTGCGGCAGGAATGGCCGCAGGTCGGTGCGTCGCAGCGAGGCGATGCTGAGCAGGAACGATTCGAGGGTGGTGCGGGAGAGATCGCGATCCATCATGTCCGGGAAACGCTTATCCCTGCAGATCAAAGGCGAGGCCAGGCGCACCCCCAGACGGAAAATCGGCATGATGTTGAACAGGAGAAAGGCGATCGGACGTAAGCCAGCCAGTTTCAACGGCAAGGCCAACGAGGCGCCGACGATTGGCGAACCGACAACAACCACTTTGCTGACGCGCTGCGGATACTGAATAGCAACGGACAGGCTGACTGTCCCCCCCATGCTATGACCGACCAGGGGGGCACGTGCGATCCCCAGTTGCTCCATAAATTGGTCTACCAGACTGACAAAATCCTGGACGGCGTACGAGTCGCGCTTCTTCCCCGATTCGCCGAAGCCCCAGAAATCGAGAGCGTAGGTGCGATAGCGGCTGCCCAACACGCTCATCGTCTGTTGCCAGAGTCCCCATGAGCCTAACCAGCCATGCAACAGAATGACCGGACGGCCGCGTCCATACACCTCGTAATGAACGATTCCCTGATCGGTAGTAAGCGACGACACCGTGTCTCCCTACAACGGAGGGCCTTACTGATCCTTACCCTCCATCTCGGACAGAATGCTGTAAAGCAACTCGAGTAGGACCTTCTTGACCGTTTCGCGGTCGGTTGCCACGCACGGCAGGATTTTGACCTTGGAATCCAGACGCAGGGCATGTCGCATGTCTTCAATGTCCCAGGCGTCTTTCTTATCCTGCTTGTTGGCGGCCACGACATATGGCGTAGGAGCATAGGCCCGGAAGGTTTCCAGGATGGAGCGCGCCTCACGGAAGGTTTCGGGACGCGTGCTGTCCACCATCACTACGAATCCAAGCATCCCCTCCGAGAGAATCTCCCACATGAAATCGAAACGACGTTGGCCGGGTGTACCGAACAGATACAGCACCAGATCGTCATCCACCGTAATGCGCCCAAAATCCATCGCCACCGTGGTGGATTCTTTGACCATCCTCTCGGTGCTGTTGCTCAACCTTCGCTCCGTGGAGACTACGTCAATCTCGCTCACCGAGCGAATGAATTCGGTCTTACCGGCATTGAACGGACCAGTGACAACGATTTTGACCGTCTGCATAAACTATCCTTCACATAAGTTATAGAGAACGAATCCGGTTGATAAGACGATTGACCAACGATTTCTGTTCGTCCTTGTTGTCGGTCGGGAACATGCGCACCGCCGGCGCCGGCATGTGCTCGGGTCGCACCAGTTCGACCAGTCCGGCCTGTAACAGGCCATAGACAATGCGCCGGATTTCCAGGTCATTCATGTGCGTCGCGGCCGCGATCTGACGCAAGGTATTGCGCGGGTTGACGTACGAAATCACCCGCCATTCCTCCACACTGAGATTCAGGTTGCGCAAGTTGGCACCAGGACGATCCGTAAATTTCAACGCCATGTCCAGGCTGGGAATCTCGTCCTGGAGTTGCTCCAGCTCACGCAGCTGTCGTGAACCTTCAATAATAAGATTTTCCAGATTCAAGCGGACATGGATGCGGTCTTCCGGCGGGAGCAAGCCACTCTCAAAGTGAAAGAAGCCCTCCACCCAGGTAAACAAGCGCCGGATGATGTCGGTGAAATATTGTTGCAAGTGGAGGAGGATCTCGTCCTGCGTGAGGTAACCGGCATTGACCAGCATGAGGCCGAGCTCTTTGTCGCTCAGGTGAGCCGCGCGCTGTTGGATGGCACGATATTGCCCGGCGGTCAATTTATTGGCACGGTACAGGATGAATGCCAGGCGGCTGTCCTCGTCCCCAATTTGCGCATAGGCCAGTTTCCCCTCACGGAAAGCCACCTTCGCCGTTTCACTCGGACCTTCGACGATCAACGTGCCCGTCTTGCCGGCCAGGTTGATGACATTTAACAGCTGAGTAATTGTAAAATCACGCAGGTTGCCCCGGAATGCCATGGGTACCTCGAAAAAGCCTCGTTGAGAGGCAAAAAATGTAAGGCAACGCGATTATACATGCAAGGGGAAGCAACGTCAAACGCTTTGGGGTTGTCAGTTCCGTAAGTCGGAAGCCGCGCTATATCTTGCCAGCGGCTCGTGCGCGCGCCAGGACGTTTTCTGCGGCACGTACCAGCGGCAAGTCTACCATGCGCCCTTCGATAGCAAAGGCGCCTCTTCCTTCCTGTTGGTGAGCTTGGAAGGCCGCGATCAACTGTCGAGCAGACTCAATGGCCGCGTCGGTCGGCGTAAATTCTTCTTGCACCGGCCCAACCTGATTGGGGTGAATCACCTGTTTCCCCACATACCCCAGTTGCGCGCCAAAACGCGCCTCGGCGCGCAAGGCCTCGATATCCCGGAAGTCAATCGAGACCATGTCAATGGCTTGTAAGCCAAAAGCCGCCGCGGCCAACACCACCGCGCTACGGGCATAGAACACTTCCCAGGCCGATGGCGTACGCGTGGCTCCCAGGGCAACCGCTAGGTCCTCCGCTCCGAAGATCAGCGCGTCTAAGCGCGCATGCGCGGCAATCTCTCTTAACCCTAAGACCGCCTTGGGTGTTTCCATAATCGCCAGAAGACGCAAGGAACCAGATGGCCAGCCATAGGTCTGTTCCGCCCTCTCCAGGCATTCGCTCACCCAGACCAGTTGCTCCACGGTCTCGACTTTGGGGACGACGATGCCATCGGGCCGGGCCGGCAGAACCGCCGCCAGGTCTTCCTCCTCCAGGCCAGAGCCAACCGGGTTGATGCGTGCCAGTTTTTCCGAACAGCCAAAATCCAGCTCCTTTAAAGCTGTTGCGATCGTGCGGCGCGCCTCCCCCTTGCGGTTCCAGGCAACGCCATCCTCCATATCCATGCAGATACAGTCCACCCCTAGCGCAATGGCCTTCTCAATCTTATGACGATCATCGCCAGGCAGGTAGAGCAAGGCTCTGCGGGAACGCATGGTACCTCCTTGCCGCCGCTTTAACAGCCATCGGAACGGCATGGTAACGGCAAATCGGCCAACTGCTCCAGGATGCTCGCACCGCTCTGACTGATGTTCAGCGCAAAGATGCGCGCCGAAAGCCCGGCCTGCGCGAACGCCTGCTGCATGGCCAGGCCAATCTGCGGATCAGCCGGTTGGCCGGAGAAAGCAATCAGACTCGGCCCGGCCCCCGAAAGGGCCACCGCACTGGCGCCAGCCCGTCTGGCCGCCTGCATAGCCTCCTGGGCGCCCGGAATGAGCGGCAGGCGGTAAGGCTGATGCAGAGCATCCTCCATGACTTCACCCACCAGTGCCAGATCACCGGTCTCGAAAGCTTTGATCACCAACACTGCCCTACTTAAGTTGAAAACAGCATCCCGTCGCGAGACGTACTCCGGCAGGATCTCGCGCGCGGTCTTGGTTGGGAAATAGAAAGCGGGGAAGACCACCGTGATCGCCATTGGGCTGACCGTGAGTTTACGCACAATCAATTGCCCATTCTGATAGGCCGAGGCCACCAAACCGCCCAACATGGCCGGGACCACATTGTCAGGATGGCCTTCATTCTCAACCGCCATATGGAGAATTTCGTCGCGCGAGAACGGTTCATCCAGTAAGGCATTGGCGCCTAACATCCCAGCCAGCATCGCCGCGGAGCTCGACCCAAGGCCAGAGGTGAGTGGAATACGATTGATACAGTGTATCCGCAAGCCAGCAGGCGACTTCCCCACCAGGGAAAAGATCTGCAGGGCAGAGGCTACAATGAGATTTTGTTCATCGGTAGGCAAAAGCCCCTCGCCCTCGCCATGAATGATGACCTCCAGGCGCGTGCCTTGCGTCCGCACAAACTCTGTCTCATTCCACAAATCTAGAGCCAGGCCGAGGGCATCAAAACCCGGGCCCAAATTGGCGGTCGTGGCCGGCACACGGACGCGTACCCGTTTCATGTCAGGATGACCTCTTCGAGTGCTTCCAGTCGCGGTGGCACGACCGCTGGCCGGAGCACGTCTCGGGTAATAATATCGGGGTCCTTCAAACCATGACCGGTACAAATCGCCACGATCCGCTTGCCCTGAGGCTGGAAGCGACCGGCAGCGATCTCCTGAGCCAGGCCAGCCAGGCCAGCCGCGGAGGCCGGTTCAACCCAAAGGCCTTCCAGACGCGCCAGAGTCCGCTGCATGGTCAGGATCGCCTCATCACTGACGGCAATGATGCGGCCGCGTGACTCCTCAGCGGCTTGCAAGGCCTGCTCGCCACGCGCCGGCCGTCCGATTCGAATCGCCGTCGCGACCGTTTCGGGTTTGTCTACCGGGTGACCCACGACAAGCGGCGCCGCGCCTTCTGCCTGGACGCCAAGTACCTGTGGCAAGCCGCTGGATCGCAAATTGTGGTACTGTCGAAACCCCGCCCAGTAAGCCGTGATGTTCCCAGCATTGCCGACCGGCAGACATAACCAATCCGGCGCGGCTCCCAATGTGTCGCAGATCTCAAACGCCGCGGTTTTCTGACCCTCAATCCGATAGGGGTTGAGTGAATTCACCAGGCAGATGGGATGCTTTTGGGTAATTGCCACTACCATGTTTAAAGCGTCGTCGAACGAACCGTCCACCTGTACTACCTGCGCCCCATACGCCAGCGCGCCGGCCAGTTTGCCGGCTGCCACTTTCCCCTGAGGAATAAGAACAATCGCGCGCATGCCGGCCCGGGCCGCATAGGCGGCCGCCGAGGCGGCTGTGTTGCCGGTCGAGGCACAGATGACCGCCTTCGCGTCGCGACCGGCCGCCTCGCTGATCGCGGCCGTCATGCCGCGATCCTTGAACGAACCTGTCGGATTTAGCCCCTCGAACTTAACCCATAATTCGAAACCGCCGCCCAGCTCCGCCGCTAACCGTTCGACCGGAATCAACGGCGTATTGCCCTCCAGCAGCGTGACCGGCCTGGTATGCGCCGGCAAGTCCAATAAATGCCCATACCGTTGCAGAACTCCCTGATATTGTTGCATATACCTCCAGAGCCAATCGCCGCGAAATCGCTGCCCAACCCACGGAAGGACGCGCAGAACCTGCCGCATTATACCCGCATTTCCACCCAAAATCACTTGGTGGCTCGCAGGTTCATCGAGAATTTTGATTCTGTGGGCTAATTTCACAGCAGCCCCCCGTTTAGCATGGCAGGGAACCGTCAACGAATATCGGTTTCCGTACTACAGACGGCCCCGTTCGTTTCTTCGTTCTTGACATTCGTTGATAGTATTCCCTACTTCGTCAACAAAACCCACTTGTGCATGCGTACCTCTCGGTTCTGGAGGCAGTTGTACTGCCGCCCCCAGCCGTATAACTACTGGGAGAACCATCACAATTTCCCGAGTCGTCAACGACAACCTCTGCGCACGAGCGTCGTGGAAAAAGACAGGATTACCGCTCCAATGGTATAATACAATGTCTTTGTACTACGCCTCAAGGAGCACGCGCTTGGCTTTCAATCCTTTTAAATGGCTACTCGGCCTCTTTTCCCTGGATATTGGCATTGATCTGGGAACCGCGAATACCCTGGTGTACGTAAAGGGGAAGGGCATCGTTATTAACGAACCATCCTGGGTTGCCATCGAGAAACGCTCGCGCCGTCCCATGGCAATTGGTCGAGAGGCCTACACCATGCTTGGTCGTGCTCCCAGCGCCATTCATGTGATTCGCCCTATGCGCGATGGCGTGATTGCTGAGTTCGAGATTACTGAGGCCATGCTGGAATACTTCCTCAGCAAAGTACACGAACAAACGGTTTCCCCCCTGCCGAGTCCCCGCGTGGTCATTGGGATTCCAATCGGTGTCACCGAAGTCGAAAAGCGGGCTGTTTACGACGCGGCCATGGCCGCCGGCGCGCGCGAGGCGTATCTTATTGAAGAACCAGTGGCCGCTGCGTTGGGCGCCGGCCTGCCTGTAGAGGAAATGCACGCCAGCATGATCGTAGACATCGGCGGCGGCACAACCGAAGTGGCGATCCTCTCCATGGGCGAGGTCGTGCTCTCCCGTTCCATCCGGATCGCTGGCGATGAAATGAATGCTGACATCATCTCCTACATCCGCAACAAATACAACCTGTTGATCGGCGAGAGTGTTGCCGAGCAACTCAAATGGCAAATTGGCTCTGCCTTTCCTCTCCCTGTCGAAAAGACGGCTGAGGTACGCGGCCGCAATTTGATTAGCGGCTTGCCCGAATCGATTGAAGTCTCCTCCATCGAAATCCGCGAGGCGTTGAGCCAATCCGTACAAACCATCGTGGACACTGTCCGCGATACCCTGGACGATGCTCCTCCGGAAACCGTGGCAGACTTGATGGACAGCGGCATTTGTCTTTCGGGCGGCGGAGCACTGCTCCAACGTCTGGCCGACCGTCTCTCCGACGACCTGAACCTGCGCGCCTGGGTCGCCGAAGATCCCCTGACCTGTGTAGTACGCGGCGCCGCCTGGGTGCTGGATGACTTTGCCGAACGCCGCCGTTACCTGGTCGGCCTGGAACGCGGGAGCACGCGCCATGCCTGAATCACGCCGCTCCTGATCGGCGCGATCTTCCCTATGAAGTTCCTTCCCCCCCGTCGTCTACAAGTCATCATCCTGGTCATGCTCAGCCTGGGAATCATCTTGCTGGCACTAGGAGGCTATCTACGCTTTGCTACCGACCTGGTCAGTCGTTGGCTGATAGATGCGCAGGCCTGGATCGCCAGCAGGTATATGGCTATCGTGGACTTTCTGACCATGCCGCGTGAGATGACGGCGCTGCGTCAACGGAATGCGGAACTAGAGGCCGAGGTTGCCCGTCTTCAGGCCCAGATCATCGAACTGCAGCAACGCGTCACCGAGAGCGAAATTCTGGCCGCGCTGGTAGACTTCGCGCGCGCCAATCCGGAAAACACCTACAAGGCGGCCACTGTCATTGGCCGCGATCCCAGTCCGTTCCTGAACTATGTCATTATCAACATTGGCTCCAACGACGGAATCCGCCCTGGTATGCCTGTGGTGACAAACAAGGGGCTGGTGGGACGCGTGGACGCCGTCATCGCCCAGGCAGCGCGCGTTCAGTTGATCACCGATTCGGCTTCGGTCGTCAACGTTCGCCTCCAAAACGCCGCAACGAACGCCATCTTGACAGGATCGCTAGGTGGCAACCTTACTCTCGACATGATCGCCCAGGACGTGAGCGTGCAGGTCGGCGATGTAGTGCTGACTTCTGGCCTGGGGGGAGCATACCCGCCCAACCTCCTCATCGGCCAGGTGACCAGCGTGCGCAAATTGGACTATGAACTTGCTCAACAGGCCACCGTCCAACCGTTGGTGGATTTTGCCCACCTGCAGTATGTGCTCGTCATTACCAACTTCGAGCCACTCGACACCTCCCCCCTTGTGCCGGAGGTCGTGCCCTGATGCTGGCCGTATTCCTCTCGCTCCCGGTATTGGGCCTGGCAACCATGCTGCAAAGCGCCCTATTCAGTCGTATGACCTTGCTTTCCGGCTGTGCGGACTTGCTCTTCCTCATTGTGGCCGCCTGGGCCGTGCAAGAACGGGTGCGCTCGGCCTGGCAATGGGCCGTTGTCGCAGGCATGCTGGCCGGTTACCTTTCCGCGTTGCCCTGGTTTGTCCCGCTAACAGCCTACCTGCTCACCGCGGCGCTGGGGCGCGTCCTGACGCGCCGACTATGGCAGGCGCCTCTGCTGGTAATGTTCCTGCTCACCATACTTGGAAGTCTACTTTCCCAATTCCTGACCTGGGTAACCCTGCAATGGAACGGGCGCCCTCTGCCGTTGGGAGAAGCCTTCAACCTGATCATGCTGCCCAGCCTGTTGCTCAACCTTCTGCTGGCATTGCCGGTCTACATCTTCGGGCGTGACCTGGCTGCCTGGCTCTATCCTGCGAAAGTAGAACCATGAAGGCCAATGGCGCACTACCTTTCCAGACTTGGCGTTATGGGGTCATCTACGGCCTGATGCTCCTGGCCGCGACCTTGTTCAGCGCGCGCCTGTTCATTCTCCAGATTCTCGAAAACCCCCAATGGCTGGCACGCGCGACCGAGAACCGCACGCGCGAGATCTTCATTTCCCCTCGCCGCGGCATCATCTATGATCGCAACGGCTATTTGCTAGCGCGCAACATCGCTTCCTACAACATTGTGATCACGCCAGCCTATCTGCCGGACGATCCGGCCGACGTCCAGCGCATCTACCGTGAACTCTCACGCCTCACGGGCATGCCCGTCAGCCAGGGAACGGTAGAACAGGCCAAAGGGTTACTGCCTTGTAGCGAAGGGCCAGGCATTGCAGAATGGGTAGAACTGGGCGCTTCGAACGCCCCCTACGAGCCGGTCAAGATTCAGTGCAATGTAAGTGAAACCATCGCCATGATCGTCCGGGAACGCGCTGTGGACTGGCCGGGCGTGGCCATCGAAATCAAACCCCTACGTGACTACCCAAGCGGTTACCTGACCGCCAATATCGTCGGCTTCCTGGGGCCCATACCGGCCTCTCAGGAGGTGGCTTACAAAGACCGTGGCTTTCAGCCCGGCGAGGACAAAGTGGGGTACGCGGGCGTGGAACTCTCCATGAACGATGTCCTCATTGGTCAGCCTGGCCGGCGCGTGGTGGAAGTGGATGTAGCCGGCAAGGAATTGCGCAACCTGGAACCACCCGTTGCACCCAAAGCTGGCTACAACGTGATTCTCACGATAGATACCCGTCTGCAAAACGCCGCCGAAGCCGTTCTGCGCTCGGAAATCGAGTGGTGGAACCGTTACTATTATGGCAACACCGGCGAAATGCGTATTTCGAGCGGCGTGGTAATTGCCATGAACCCCAAGACCGGCGAAATTTTGGCCATGGCCCAGTATCCTTCCTATGAGAACAACCGCATGGCGCGCTTCATCCCGGCCTATTACTTCCGGCAACTGGTAGAGGAACCGCGCCATCCCCTGCTCAATTATGCCGTTTCCTACGAACTTCCGCCCGGCTCCACCTTTAAGATAGTCACTGGCACAGCGGCTTTGAACGAAGGCGTCGTCACCCTCGACCAAATCATCCAAGCACCAGGCAAGATCGTCCTGGAAGAGAAATTCGCGGCGTCCGGTCAGGTGAGCGAACGCGAATACCATGACTGGATCTACGACACACGCCCGGAGGGCTTTGGCACGATTGATTTTCTACATTGTATTGCCTTTTCCAGCAACGTATGCTTCTACAAGTTAGGGGGCGGTTACAAAGACGAGATTCCCGAAGGCGTGGATATTGACCGGATCAAGACCTATGCCCGCGCCCTGGGCTACGATCAGGTCAGCGGCATCGAACTGCCCGGCGAGGCAGCCGGCCTGATCCCCGACCCGACCTGGAAACGCCGCACGCAAGGCGAGAACTGGTCCACAGGCGATACGTACCTGGCGGCTGTTGGACAGGGGTTCGTCCTGGCCACACCGTTGCAAGTCTTGCTTTCGGCGGCCACCATTGCCAACGACGGCAAGCAAATGCAACCCACCATTATCCGCGGCGTCGTGGATGCCAGCGGTCAACCGATAGAGATGTATTGGAATGCCGACGGCACAGTGACGCCCCAACCCAAGGATGAAAAAAGCCGTCGCATTTCGCCCTTCGAACCACAGGTGCGCTGGGACATCACCCGCGATCCCATCATCACCGACTATGTTTGCAGCGGGGGGTATTGTCAAGCCACCGGCCTGATGAAAACCGTGCAACCCTGGGTAGTGGAAAAAATCCAGGAGGGCATGCATATGGCTACCACCGAGCCTGGCGGTACGCTCAACCGCGAGTACTCTTTCCAGGGCTATCCAATCGCCGTCGGCGGCAAGACCGGCACCGCCGAATACTGTGACGCGATTGCCGAGGCAAAAGGGCGCTGTTTGCCCGGTCAATGGCCGTCCCATGCCTGGACAGTTGCTTACGCACCCTTCGATGATCCCGAAATCATCATCGTCGCCTTCGCATATAATGCCGGCGAGGGCGGTTCGGTCGCGGCTCCGATCGTAAAAAAGGTCATGGATGCGTACTTCGACCTCAAAGCCGCGGACATGGCCAGCGGAAGAATCGGGCCGTAAACTCCCATGCTGTCTCACACCCCACTTCCCCCGCTTTTTCTCGAACGCATGGCGCACTGGTTAGAGGAGGAGTACCCCTCCTTTGCCAGCGCATTAACGGCGCGCCCGGTCTCTGCCCTACGAGTCAACACCTTGAAACTCACGCCATCGGCCTTTCGAGAAATCACGCCATTCCCGCTGGGAGAGCAAGTGCCCTGGTGTTCCTCGGCTTTCCTGCTCCCAGAACAGGCAGAAGGAATGGCCGGGAAGCACCCCTACCATCTGGCCGGCCTGTACTATCTACAGGACCCCTCGGCGATGGCCGCGGCCGAGATACTCGCCCCCAAGCCCGGAGAACGCGTGCTGGACCTGGCCGCCGCGCCTGGTGGGAAAACGACTCACCTGGCCGCCCTGATGAAAGGCGAGGGATTGCTCCTGGCAAATGAGATCAAGTCTTCGCGTCTTGGCCATCTCTGTCAGAATGTAGAACGCTGGGGAGCGGCTAATGTGATCGTCACAAACGAGACGCCGGAACGCCTGGCAGATACCTTCGGTGCCTTCTTCGATCGCGTCCTGGTCGACGCGCCCTGCTCCGGGGAAGGGATGTTCCGCAAAGACGAGCGAGCGCGCCTCGATTGGTCTCCACAGATGGTCGCCGGCTGCGCGGCCCGGCAAAAGCACATCTTGCGTCTGGCGGCCAAACTGGTACGTCCGGGCGGATATCTGCTTTACTCCACCTGCACCTTTGCTCCCGAAGAGAACGAGGCGGTTATTTATGACTTGTTACAGGACTCGGCCGGCGAGTTTGAGGTTGTCACCCTGTCGCTTCCAGCCGGCTTCCTGCCAGGCCAACCCGAATGGGCCGCTTTACCGCCCGATGCGATCGCGCGCGCCCTGCGCGGCGCGGTGCGCCTTTTCCCCCATCGGCTGCCCGGCGAGGGGCATTTCCTCTGCCTCCTCCATCGCCGCGCCGATGCCGCGCGTGTACCAACACCCTCATCTCCGCGACGACCCCGGCATGCCATCCCAGCCGATCAGTTGGCATTGTGGAGAGAGTTTACCACCATGACACTGTGTACGCCCCTGCCCGAAGAACGTTTGATTTTGCGTGGCGAGCGATTGTATCTTGCTCCTGCGTTCATGCCGTCCATGGGAAACCTGCGTCTGGTTCACGCGGGAATCTGGTTAGGGACCTGTAAGAAAGGGCGTTTCGAGCCAGCGCACCCCCTGGCGCTCTTCCTGAACGCAGGACAGGTGCGCCATAGGATAGACCTGCCTCCAGAGAGCACGGAATTAAAGGCCTATTTGCGAGGGGAAAATCTGCCCTCCACCGGTCAGACCGGCTGGGTACTGGTCACGGTGAACGGCTGGCCCCTGGGTTGGGGCAAGCGCGTCCAGGGCGTGCTCAAAAACCACTATCCGCGAGGCTGGCTGCATCAGGCCGGCCAACTATAAGCGTTCACGCGGCAAGGCCGCGTACTCTCCTTCAGGGGCTGCGATACCATGACTACCCCACGAAGCGCGCCCATTGTACCCAGGGCTTCAGGGAGACACGACGATTTGAATGAAGACCGGATCGCCAAAGGGGGTGCGATCGGGCGCGTAGGCCTGCCATTCACTATGGTACGTCCCCGCCAACAGCGGCGCAGTAAACAGAATGCGCAGAATCGCCTCGCTACCGGCGCGCGCCGGATACAAGGCCTGTTCTGGCGCGGCGCCTAAGGCATCGCCGTTTACCAGCCGCAAACGGTAGCGTTCATCCCAGTTACACTCGCCGCTGTTCTTCACATGCCATTGTTTATCCAGCACACTGCCCGGCGCGACCAACATGCCGTCTGGGATGGTCACATCTTCCAGGAATTGGAGGTCATTCCGGCAGAAGCTGGGTTGGGGCAGGACAGTAGCCTCAGAGGGAAGGGTAGGAAGAAGCGAGAATTGTTCCAAAGCGACAGGGGTTGGGGAAGCGAGGGATGCTTCACCACCTGGCGGCAGGAAAAGACTCGGCCGGGCGGTTTGCCCACCACAACCCGCCAGAAGCATGCCCCACAACACCCCGCCCAGGAGAGCGACGCACCGCGCCCGCGAGGGCCTCTCCCTACCCTGTACCTCGCCTTTACTCAAGGCCGACTTCCACCTCCTCACCGCCGACAAGCGGTAACTCGACCTCGCCGCCAGCCGCGCGTTGACGAATAACCATTTCGATCTCATCGGCCAGATCCGGGTTCTGTCGCAAGAACTCCTTGGCGTTCTCACGCCCCTGACCAAGCCGGATCTCACCGTAGGAAAAGAACGCGCCGCGCTTTTCGATGATGCCAAGTTGCGTGGCCAGGTCAATCAAATCGCCGACCTTGGAGATACCCTCATTGTACATGATATCGAACTCCGCCGTACGGAACGGCGGCGCGACCTTGTTCTTGACCACCCGCACCCGCGTCCGGTTCCCAACAATCTCCGCTCCAATTTTGATCGACTGGATGCGGCGGATATCCAGACGCACCGAAGCATAAAATTTGAGGGCATTGCCGCCAGTGGTTGTTTCCGGATTACCAAAGACAACCCCAATCTTCTGGCGCAATTGATTGGTAAAGACAACTGCCGTCTTCGTCTGATTGATGGCCCCGGAGAGTTTCCGCAATGCCTGCGACATCAGGCGCGCCATCGCGCCCATCTGGGCATCCCCCATATCGCCTTCGATCTCCGCGCGCGGGACCAAAGCCGCCACCGAATCGATGACAACCACATCCACCGCGCCGGAGCGGACGAGGGTTTCGGTGATTTCAAGCGCCTGTTCCCCGGTGTCCGGCTGGGAGACAAGTAAGTTGTCTACGTCTACACCGCACTTAGCCGCGTAAACGGGATCAAGGGCATGTTCCATGTCAATGTAAGCCGCCGTACCGCCCAATTTTTGCGCTTCGGCCACAATATGTTGGCATAACGTTGTCTTGCCCGAAGACTCCGGACCGAAAATCTCGGTGATGCGTCCACGCGGAATCCCGCCTACACCCAACGCCAGGTCAAGCGAAAGCGAACCGGTCGGGATGACATCTACCATCATACGGTGCGCCTCGCCCAGACGCATAATCGAACCATCACCATAGCGTTTGATGATATCGCTCACGGCCTTGTTCAACATGGCCTGACGGGCTTCATCCATCGGATGAGAATCGGGGGCATCGGACCTGCGAACCATGGGCATCTCCTTACATAACAAAGATCAGGACAACCACAGAGTATCCAGAAGACTCTCACTGTTGCGTTTACAGTATAGCACAAATGTTCGGGAAGTCAAGGCCCGTGTGGCGGTGGTGGTATGGGAGCCGCCTGGCCCGGCTATATCGCCTTCCGACCCCATCCGCCTTGCTCGGAAAGGCCTAGGGGAGCGGTGTGATGATTTCCACCGTTGGCGGTGGCGGTGATTCCGTCGAAAAGCCTATCCAGGTCCGGTAGAAGAAGTACGTCACCTGGCCAGGCCGAATGTCCACCTCCAGCTGGCTGCGGTAACTGCTTGAGGGAACCCGTACCAGGTATCGCCCGGCCGGCAAGTCACTCAGAACGAGATTCTCCTGATAGTAAGGATCGCTATTCGCACCCAGGGAACCGTAGGTCTTGACCTGCCATTTCCGCCCTGTATCCAGATTCTCAACGAGAACCAAATGGCTAGTCAAGGGACGCAGATAGTAATCGGTCAGGCGACCAACCAGCACCCCCCAACCCTGCGGCGGCACCAACCAGAGCTCAGGATTGAGGGTATGGTGCGAATCGTTCACCCCAAGACGTACTTCGAAATGAAGGTGCGGACCGGTGGTGAACCCTGTACTCCCCACTTTGCCCAGCCGATCGCCGGTTTCCAACCATTGTCCCGGCGCGACTTCGACTTCCGAAAGATGGGCGTAAACGGTATACAGACGTTGGTTCTGGTAGCCGAAGGAATGTCGCAGAACCACCGCTAGTCCGTACGGATCTTTGCGATTCCCGCGGATACCACTATAGAGGCCGTAATCGGCCCAGATCACCCGGCCGGGTGCCGCGGCCAGGACTGGCGTCCCATAGTCGGCGGGAATGTCCACGCCAGTATGGGCATTCTGCGGGCTGAAGAAAATCCCGCCATAGCGGTAATCGGCCACAGGCCAGTTGACTTCATCCGCCGCGATCGGACGGGCAAAATAGAAATGGTCGAATTGGGAAACTGCCCAGGGACTGGGATACAGGGGAGGACGCCAGGCCGCCAGCAAATCGGCCGGGGGAGTCGGAAGAACGAAGCGCAATGGCTCCGTGGGCTGAGCCTCGGTCGTGGAAGTTGCTTCCGGCGTGACGGAAGGCGCGACCGAAACAACCTCAAGGGACGTCGGCCAGGGAGTAGAAGCAGGTTGTGACTGGCTACAGGCTACCAACATCCCCAACAACAAGATACTGCCACCTAGCGGCCAACGCCATGTTCGCCACAGGCTGATTGCCGAGGTACTCACCAGGACACACTGGACGCGTTTCATCGCTTCAGGGAGAGGGCGTAAACGTTGGGCGTGGCGAAGGGGTAAGCGAGGGCGTTGGCGAAACCCAACGCCAGGGCGTACGGGTCGGCGTGCGCGTCGGCGGAATAACTACCGTCGGCGTGACGAAAATATCCGGCGGATAGAGTTGCAACATGGCCGTCTGCCAGTCCAGGCCCTCACGGAAGACAAACTCGCCCAAGCGCGCCCCCTGGAAATACGAACGCCAATTGGCCGTCGCCGGCAGACGCTCCCAACCATACTCGCGGGCCAGCGCGGTCAGATCAACCCAGTAGCCAGGGGGGATTGTTCGCATCCATTGCCCTCCCTGCTCATAGGCCTTGGGGTCACGGTTATAGCGGGCATTGAGGTCCCAGGGGGGCTGGCGCAAGGGTAATCCCATCGAACCATCCTGGGCGCGAGTGCGCAGGTACAGGCGCCAGTAGGTCTGTTGACCAAAATCCTCACGGCCGATGACCAGCCAGCCGGCATTGAGCAAAAGCGGATTGAGGGCGAAGGCCCGGCCCGTATAGAGCCAATCTTCACTCAAGCCGGGTTCCAGGGGAACCGTTAACGGGACGAAGGCATGGCTCAAGGCAGCCAGCGCGTCCCAGCCGGTCACCTCTGCCACGCGTTGGCGCAACGCCTGAAAGGCCTCCTCCACGGCATCGTGCAGTTGTGGGTAAGGGGCCTGAATGTCGGGGATGTCCACCAGCCTGGCTCGTCCACCGGGAATCTCGCTATCCTGGCTGACCTGAGGCAGATAGAGAGGTTCAGGCGTCCAGGCGACCGCGCGCTGAAAGGACTCGGGCAGGGAGGGCGGCAAACCGGCTGGCAGAAGAGTCAGCCCGTAAGGTGTGCCGGGAATGGACGTTGGCGGCAACACCAGCGTCCCGTCCGGCCAGGTGTAGATCGTCAAAAGATAGCCATTAGGAATGGCCAACAAAGCCGCAAGATGCGCTTCATCCACCCAAATCGGCCAATAGCCACTGCCCAGCCGGCGCGGCGGCTGCTCGGGCACACGATTATCCCAGACGTAAATGCTGGCCAGCCCGTTCTCCTCCGAGACCGAGCCCCAGGCCAGGAGATTGCCATCCGGCGACCAGGCCGGATGGGATTCCACGCTGCGCGGCGAGCGGCTGACATTGAAGAAGCGTTCCTCGCCAGTCCGTCCCAGATCGGCGATCCAGATGTCCTCTTCACCGCCACGATTGGAAACAAAGGCCACCCATTGCTGATGCGGAGGCGGTGCCCAGGCAGGCGTGTGATCGGTAAACGCGTCGTTCGTGACCCGAATCGGTGCCTGAGCGCCATCCCAGACCGAGCGAACGAACAATTCCAGATTATCGTCCACATATGCCTCATATACCAGCCAGAGACCATCGGAGGACCAGGAAGGCGCGCCCTCGTACTCCGGCGTGTCGCTCAGACGGGTCACGGTACCGTCGGCCAGGGTCAGCAGATACAGGTCCCAATACCCGTTTCGGCGCGAGGCATAGGCAATGTGTGTTCCATCCGGGCTGATGGCCGGGGTAATGTCATCCCATACATCCGCGGTAAGGCGAATTGGACGCAGCGTTTCCACGTCATAGGCAAAGAGATGGACAGAGTAGCCTTCCAGCAGCGAGAAAAGCAGAGCCGGCGATTTCCACTCCCTTTCCATTGGGGTAGGTGTGCGCGTTTCCGTCGGCAAAGGAGAGGGGGAATAGGATGGAACAGGCGAAGAAAGCAAATCGCGTTGACAAGCCACCAGAGGCACCAGAATCCAAAGTGCCAGCACAAAAAGGCCAGGAACAGAAAATCGTCTCATGAGCACATATTATACCCGCCGGCAAGCATCCGCGCGTCACAGGAGAGGAAACAGCAGGGCGCGTCCGGCCGGACGCGCCCTGCCCATGATGGGGCAATACGGCCCAATCAGCCATTTCTGTTCTGGAAGTCCTTCATGAATTGCGCCAGGCTTTCGACGGCTTCCAACGAAACCGCGTTGTAAATCGAGGCGCGGATGCCACCCACCGAACGGTGACCCTTCAGGCCGATCAGGTCGTGTTTCTTGGCTTCGGCCACGAATTGCTCTTCCAGGGCCTCGGTCGGCAGGCGGAAAGTGACGTTCATGACCGAGCGACTATCCGGCCAGGCATGACCACGGTAGAAACCGCCGCTTTCATCAATGACCTTATAGAGTAAATCGGCCTTGGTGCGATTACGCTTGGCAATTTCGGCCAGACCACCCTGATCCTTGAGCCATTGGAGTACCAGCCTCACAATATACACATTCCAGCAAGGCGGCGTGTTCAGCAAGGAATTCTCCGCCGCGAGTTCCTTGTAGTTGAGCAAACTGGGTAGATTAGCCGGGGTACGCTCCAGCAGATCGGCACGCACGATGACGATGACTACCCCGGCCGGCCCAACATTCTTCTGCGCGCCAGCATAGAGAAGACCGTACTTCGAAATGTCCAGCGGGCGGCTGAGGAAATCCGAAGAGGCATCACAGACCAGAGGCACACCTTCTGGCGGAGTCGGCTCCTCGAAGAATTCGATGCCCTGAATGGTCTCATTCGAGGTAAAGTGCAGGTAAGCCGCCTTAGGGTCCAGATCGAGTTCGTTAGGAGATGGCAGGTGGTCGAAATTGCTGGCCTCGGTATTGACCGCCAGGCGAGTCGCCCCCAGCTTCTGCGCCTCCTTGAAAGCCTTCTTGCTCCAAGAACCGGTCACGAGATAATCGGCCGAGGCGCCGTTCAGGCGCAAGTTCATCGGCGCCATGGCAAATTGCAGCGTCGCGCCACCCTGCAGAAAGAGAATCTTATAATTCTCAGGAATGCGGAGTAGTTCACGCAAATCGGCTTCCGCCTCTTTGATGAGCGCCTCGAATTCTTTCGAACGATGGCTGATTTCCATCACCGACATGCCCGTGCCGCGAAAATCGAGCATTTCGGCCTGGGCCTGTTCAAGAACGGGCAGCGGCAAAGCGGCCGGTCCTGGATTGAAATTGAAAACGCGCTTGGGGGACATGGCTATTCTCCTATGGTTCAGGGTTGGAAAGATTATATCAAAAAGTGCAAAATTTCACAATACAAGACAAGGCCCAGTAAAATGATTAGCCTGATTTTGTGCCAACATGCACTTGGAGTAACAACGCTACTGTCGCCTGAACACCTTATGGACGGTAGCGAGGTCTGTTCCGAAGAAAACGAACCGGTAAGCCCGACAAGTATAGTCCTGTTTTAGCCTCGCGCCTACTTAATTGTCGGGCAGATTGGCTGGCTCGCCTTTCAGGCATAGGCGGTTGCCCGCCCAACCCCAACGCCTGAAATGGCCACGCCCTGCGTTGGGACGGCAGTGGAACCGCTGCGTTGGGACGGCAGTGGAACCGCTGCGTTGGGACGGCGGTTGAACTGCTGCGTTGGGACGGCAGTGGAACCGCTGCGTTGGGACGGCAGTGGAACCGCTGCGTTGGGACGGCAGTGGAACTGCCGTCCCCCCCAACCCCAACGCCTGAAATGGCCACGCCTCGCAAACTATTCTTTTCTGCCTCCATCTTCCAGCGCCAGTTTCTGGCCAATCCCAATCCTGAGCGAAGCGAACGCGATGTGTACAATAGATTAAGTCCCTGACTTGCGAGCATCGGCAAATCGGGGATTTGCCCCACAGCGCGCCTGCGTTAGGACGGCAGTTGAACTGCCGTCCTAACGCAGTAGTTGTACGGCGATGGGAGTAGCCATACAAGGACTGCTGCCAGAACGATACGATTGGCTGGCTCGCCTTTCAGGCATAGGCGGTTGCCCGCCAAAAGAACTTCCAATATAGCCAGACCGAAACCGTATAAATCACGATCACCATCAGGTAAATCGGCGCGAAACCGTAGCGAACCTGTAACCAACCACTCAGAGAAGGGCTGAAAGCCCAACCCAGATTCCAGGCCATACTGGTCAGACTGGCAACCATGGCACGCCCCTCCGGCTCCACATGTTCCATCACGAATGTGTTGTAGACCGGTCCACCCATGTTCATTAACGACAGGCGGACATAGTGAGCCAGAGCGCTAACCCAGAACCAGGGAGCAAAGCCCAGCAGAATCAGAAACGGAATCGAGAGCGCCTGGGAGAGGACGACCAGGCGAATCTTCCCGATCCGCTCCGCAATCGGCGGCGCAAGGATCAACCCTACGCCCATGAACAAAGCCCCCCAGGCCAGGACATTCCCAATCACCGTGTCTGGCTGATGGTGCTTCACGCGGAAGAACAGGTTCATAAAAGGCATGAACAGGCCAGCCCCGAACGAAGTCACCAACATAGGCAGAATCAACTTGCCGATCTCCGCCTGGTGTCGCACAGCATAGCCAAGAGGCGCCCACACCGATTGCTCGGCGCGCCTGCCGGCCAACGTTCGCAAGAAGAACAGAGGAATCACGCCAAGCGCCGAGACGATCACTGTCACCGCCAGGGCGCCGCTATACGCCACGTGACTGGTGGCTCCCACGCCACGCGTCGCGGCAAGCCAGCCTGGCAAGTAACCACCAATCGAATTGCCCAGGAAGGAGGCCGTCATGGTCAAGCCCTGGCTCAAACTGAACAAGTACGTGCGCTCCTCCGGGCCGCTATTCTCGATCAGGAAGGGCGCCACGGTTACGCCGCCCAAACTTTGGGCTACCCCCATCAGAACCGCCATGCCATAGAATAGCCATTGGGATGGCCAGACCACCATCGCCGCAATCGCCAGGGATGGAATGAAACTTCCCAAGAGCAAGGCCCGTCGGTGTCCTAAAGCGTCCACCAGCGAAAACATAGGCAAAGCCGTGATCAGGGCCGTCGTACTGTTGATGGTCACGATATTGCCGGCCACGCTCTCGTTGAAGCCCAGGCTAAGCGCATAGAAATTGAATAACAGACGGTACACGCCAAACGCCGCGCCCGTCAGGATCGCGCTGGCCAGATACAGACGAGCATTGCGGGAAAACTGGCGAACACGCGCAAGGTAAACCCGGATGACATTCGACACAGCTTATTTCAACCCTTTCGGAAGAAACTTCTCGTCAACGCGCTCTCGGCGCAACCTGTTCCCCTGGCACTGACCTTATCTGGAACGTTGCGTCTCGCCCTGGGTCCAGCCGGCGCGCCCATCCTATGCTCGCCGCGACCACCTCTCTCAGCAAGCGATTGACCAGCTCCCCTACGCGCGCATCACTTTTTTCCAAATTTGGCCATCAGAACATCCTCCAGCGTGGGCCGGCCCAGTTCTTGCAACTCATAGCGCACGCGCTGATAGGGCCTAGGAAGCGTAAGGATGCGCGTCAGGTCAATCGGCGTACCGACGAGAATCAAATCCACATCGGCCTTGTGAATCGTGGCTTCCAAATCTTTCATTTGCTGCTTGCCATACCCCATCGCCGGCAAAATCGGGCCGATCCTTGGGTACTGACGGTATGTCTCGGCAATCGAGCGTACAGCAAAGGGACGTGGATCCACAATCTCGCGCGCGCCAAAGCGTTGCGCGGCCAGATAGGCCGCCCCGTAGGTCATCTCACCGTGTGTCAAGGTCGGGCCGTCCTCGATCGCCAGGACGCGCTTCCCCGCAATGGCCGTTGGATCCTCCACGAAAAGCGGAGAGGCCGCCTCGATGATCGTGGCTGTCGGATTCAGAGCGCGCAGATTCTGGCGCAACTGGATGACCGCTTGCGGATCGGCCGTATCCACTTTGTTAATCACGATGACGTCCGCCGCCCGGGCATTCATCTCCCCTGGATGGTAGGTAGATTCATGACCGGGACGATGCGGGTCGGCCACGACAATCTGCAGATCCGAAACGTAGAAAGGGAAATCGTTGTTGCCGCCATCCCACAGGATAACATCCACCTCGCTCTCCGCCTGGCGAAGAATCTTTCCATAATCCACGCCCGCATAGACCAGAATACCATGATCCAGGTGTGGTTCGTACTCCTCGCGTTCCTCAATCGTGCATTCATGCCGATCCAAATCGGCATAGGTGGCAAACCGCTGGACCTCCTGGCGGCGCAAATCCCCATAAGGCATCGGGTGGCGAACAACCGCCAGGCGGTACCCCATGGCGCGCAGAATCTGGGCCACGCGCCGCGTGGTCTGCGACTTCCCGGAACCGGTGCGCACCGCGCAGACCGAGACGACCGGTTTGCTGGATTTGACCTGCGTTGTCTTTGGCCCCATCAGGCGAAAGTCAGCGCCGGCCGCCATGACCAGCGAAGCCTTGTGCATGACATACTCATGGGGCACATCCGAATAGGCGAAGACAACCTGCTCCACCGCCAATTTGCGGATAAGATCGGCCAGTTCTGTCTCGGCGTAAATCGGAATACCTTGCGGATAGCGCGGGCCGGCCAATTCCGGCGGGTAGAGACGGCCTTCGATATCGGGGATCTGGGTAGCCGTAAAGGCGACCACCTCGTAATCCGGGTTGTCGTGGAAGAAAACGTTGAAGTTGTGGAAATCACGCCCGGCGGCACCCATAATGATCGTGCGGACTGGCATGGGACCTCCTGAGGATTAGAATAGCCCTTTGTACATGCCTCCGTCCACCGTCAGCATCAGACCGGTCAGGTAACTCGCGGCGGGTGAAAGCAGGAAGACGGCGACATTGGCAAATTCTTCGGGACGCGCCATGCGCCCCAAGGGACTCTCGCGAGATTGTCGGGCAAATTCGTCCTCAATTGTAGTCCCATTTTGCCGCGCGCGGAAGGCCATGAGTTCACGTACGCGTTCGGTCTCGGTCCAGCCTGGCAGAATCGAGTTGAAGCGAATGCCCTGCGCCCCCAGTTCGAGCGCCAGCGATTTGGTCAGACCCACCGTCGCGGCACGCACAGAATTGGAAAGCACCAAGTTTGGAATGGGTTGTTTGACCGCATAGGAGGTGATCGTGAGGACGCTGGCAGCTGGCGATTGTCGCAGATAGGGCAACGCCGCCCGGATCAGGCGCACATGGCTCAGGAACGAAAGTTCGATCGCCTGGTACCAGTCTTCTTCTGAGAACGACTCGAACGCGCCAGCCGCTGGACCGCCGGCGTTAGTCACCAGCAGGTCAAGGCCACCGAGCAGGCGTACACTGGCCTCGATCAGTGAGGCTGGCGTTTCGCGCCGACTCACATCGCCAGCCAACCCCCACACCTGCGCTCCACTTTCCTCCGCAATGGCGCGGGCCGCGGCGGAAATGCGCGCCTCATCCCGACTGACGATCACCACCTGGCAGCCCTCGTTGGCCAGGCCGCGCGCCACAGCATAACCCAGGCCACGCGAGGCCCCGGTCACCAGGGCGCGTTTCCCTTGCAATTGCAGGTCCATCGAACCTCCTATCAGGCTACTTTTTTCGGTTTGGGTAACTCGCGCGGCACGGTCAGCGCCGCCTCCAATGCTTGCTGCACCGAACGCGCTTCGATCACTTCTACCTCCTGAGGCCAGGGCTCGCCGCGCCGCAGGCGTTTGGGCACAATTGCCGTCTTGAAGCCCAACTTGGCGGCCTCGCGCAGGCGGACCGGCATTTGAGCCGGCATGCGCAACTCGCCTGCCAGGCCGACCTCGCCAATCAGGACAGCATCGGCCCGCACAGGAACATCGCGCATGGAGGAGGTCACCGCCGCAGCAATCGCCAGGTCAGCCGCCGGCTCCTCGATTCGCAGGCCGCCGACCACGTTGACGAAGACATCCGCTTCCGCCAGGCGCAAACCCACCCGCCGCGTCAAGACGGCTGTGAGCATCAGCAAACGGTTGTAGTCCACGCCATTCGGGGTGCGGCGAGCGTTGCCGAACTGAGCCGGGCTGGTCAGTCCTTGCACCTCCACCAGTAACGGACGCGTGCCCTCCATTGTCACGGCCACCGCCGAACCAGGCACGTTGACCATCCGCTCCGCCAGAAAGGCCTCCGAGGGATTGGTAACTTCCACAAGGCCACGTTCTGCCATCTCGAATACCCCTACCTCGGCCGTGGCGCCGAAACGATTCTTAACCGAGCGCAGCAGGCGATAGGCCTGGAAACGATCGCCCTCCAGATGGAGAACCGTATCTACAATGTGCTCCAGGACGCGCGGCCCGGCAATCGTCCCCTCCTTGGTCACGTGGCCAATGACGAACACCGCCGGCCCGGCCGATTTGGCCAGTTCACGCAGGCGATTGGCCGATTCGCGCACCTGAGTCACAGAACCGGCCGCCGATTCGAGTTCAGGCAGATAAGTCGTCTGTATGGAATCGACAATCAGCACATTCGGCTGGAGCACGTTCACGTGTTCCAGAATGGCCTCCAGGTTCGTCTCGGTGACCAGGAAGAGATTCTTGGGGTATGGCTGATGTTCGGGACGCAGACGTTCGGCACGCATTTTGATCTGCCGCTCCGATTCCTCCCCGGAGACGTAGAGAATCTTGAGATTGGCAGCCATTTCGAGCGCCATCTGCAACATCAGAGTGGACTTTCCAATGCCTGGATCACCCCCGATCAGAACAATAGAGCCAGGCACGATTCCTCCGCCCAGGACACGGGCAAACTCGCCGATGGGCAAAGGGATGCGCTCTTCGGCTTCCGCGCTGATTTCGGCCAGGCGACGGGGCGCCGCGCGCCCGCTCAAACCACGTCCCGGCGTCGGAGATGACTCCTCGCGGATGACCTCCTCGACCATCGAGTCATACGCACCGCATTGTGGACAGCGCCCCATAAAGCCGGCGGCCACGCGGCCACATTGCTGGCAAACATAACGGGTATACGTCTTGGGCATACCCCTATTATAGCGCGGCCTCCCTCGCCAGGCTGTGTCACAGCGAGGCTGGACGGGCACGCCGCAGGAAAACGAACGCAACCAGGTTGAGCACCAGACTGGCCGCGACCAGATAGGTCATCGTACCCGCTCCAACGGCTTCGATCACCTTACCTACCAGGGTAGGCAGGATCATGCCGCCAAAACTATCTCCCAGCAGGATGAGCGAACTCGCGCGGGCAGAGAGAGGGATGGTCTGGCTAGCCAGCGTAAATCCCGTCGGCCAGACCGGCGCCATGAAGAATCCCGCTCCGACTGTCCCCAACCATAGCACCGCGCGAGAGGCCGGGAAGGCCATGATTCCTATCCACATCAGCAGGCAACCGGCCACGGCTGCCGGGACGATTCGGCGCGCGGGGAAGCGCGCGGCCGCCGGAATCGAAAGCAGACGACCTACCGTAAAAGCCAGCCAGAAAGCCGAAGTCAGGTAAGCCGCCGTCGCGGGAGCCGCCACACCTAAGGAAGTAGCATACGTATACACCCAACCGCCAAAGGTAATCTCGGCTCCTACGTAGAAGAAAAGGTAGAACATAGCCGCCAGGATCGGCGCGTACAGACTCTTGTCCAGCCTATTCGCCATTTGCTGTTGGGCGGCGCGACCCTGTGGACGCGGGTTGCCCGGCAGTGTCAATGCCCGCAAGCCAACCAAAAGGCCGAAGGCCGTCAGAGTCCAGTAGGCCCAACGATAGCCGTTCTCCCTGTCAATGACCTGGGCCACTAGCAAAGGAGCAAGGAATGCACCCAAGCCAAAGAAAAAGTGCAGGGCATTCATGAACGGCCCGACTTTCTCACCATGCATCCAGGAAAGCAGGGTGTTCGCGCCCGTGTTGAGGAAGCCATCGGCAAAACCCCGCAGCACGCTGATCAGCGCCAGGCACCAGAAGCCAGGCACCAGGGGGAACAACGCCAGCAGGGCGGCCGAGGACAACTGCGCTATTCCCAGCACCAGATGCCCGCGGGCGCGATCGTACACGCGCCCGCTGACGAACGTCCCCAATGTATAGCCACCCGAACCGGTCAGAAACAGTAAACCAACTGTTCCCAAACTGGCAGCGGTCTGCGCGGCCAACGAAGGCAAGGTAGGCCCCGTGATGGCTACCCCCAGACCGCCGTAAAGGAATATCAAATAGTAGCCGAGAGTCCGCCGTAAGGAATCCTGTTGAAACCAATTTCGGAAGCGGGTAAACATTGCCCGATTATACAACAGACCTGTCCCATTGCGGCGCGGTAGAACGTGACGGGACCCTACCCAGGGCTTGTTGCTCTCCCTGGCCCCCGAATCACGTCTTTCCTACCGCGTCGGGTCACGCGGCCTCGCGGCAGACACGGCCGGAGCAGGGAAAACGTTCTCCCCCGCCACATGGCGAGGGAGCGTAGAGTCTACTTGATCAGTTCGTAAGTTACCGTTACGGTAGCCGTCACCTGGATCAGGCCGGTCAGGATGGGCACGTCTGGCAACTCTTCCGACATCTGAGCAGCCACATAATCATCCATACTGTAGGGCGAATAATAAGTCTCTGAGTAAGTAACGCTCTGGACTGCACCTAACTTCCAGCCGGCCAGCTGTGCCAGTTCGGTAGCCACGCGACGGGCATCTTCCATCGCTTTCTGACGGGCCTGGACCAGAGCAGTACTCTTATCGGCCACACTGAAGGACAGGCCGGTGATGTAATTAGCCCCCGAGGTGACTACAGTATTAAGAAAGGCGCTCACTTGATCCAGATCGCGAATAATGATGTAGATTGTATTGTCCACCGTGTAAGTTATGTCGCTGTCACGGTCATAGAAATTATCCCTGGTCCAAAGGGTGAAATCACTGGTCCGGACGTCCTCGGCGGCCACGCCCATGCGCTGGATCGCTTTCACGACGGCCTCCGTACGACGATTGTTTTCCTCCACAGCAGCAATCATATCTGCATTCTCGGTGTGCACGCCAACATGCAGGTAGGCAATATCCGGCGGCAGATACACCGTTCCCTTGCCGGTGACCGTCAACGTGCGGCCGGCGGACCCGCCTGCCGACCCACAGGCGCTCAGTAGCAGGGTCAGCGTCACCAGGAAAAACAGAAAAACGCATTTGGAACGCATAGGTCACTCCTTTCCAAGGGTATCCTAGAGAACAAGAGGCCCGGACGATAAGAAAAAGGTTGTTTTTGCCTCAAAGCCGTACAATCTTCTACGATACTTAACTTTACCAGATCTTGAACGCAATTCGCCAGGTTAGCCTGACCATACCTCTATCCCTGGAGCGACAAGCCGGGTTCTGGCGGCAATCGTACTTCTGCTTTCCCGCCGTACACCTGCTGAAGAAAACAAGAGAAATTGTTCCCAACTACGGAAATTCTACTCTCGCCCTGAACAGTTACCCACATCGTCCATCGTCCACCCTTCGCCAACGCAATCAACCTGCCCAATCTACCCGCCAAAGGCACAACGCGCTTGACTCTTTTGTGTTATTATATTCAAGAAGGTTACTGCTTGTTAGCATAGCAAAGGTTCTGGCAATATCAGGGATGGGTCAGTTTTTTGCAAGATCACTTTCGCCTTGCGCATTGTTGGTGTCTCTCCCAGTGGCCGGAAAGGCCATGGGGCCGGGAGAGGCGGCTGAATTCGACCAACCGAGAATTTCCCATCAAGGAGGTAGAAGACCATGAAACTGAGCGCGCCGAAAGTTGTTACCTGGTGGATTGCCATCCTGCTTGGCATCCTGGGCATTCTAGGGAAGGCATTAACCATCCCTGTGCTCTCCCCCCTGGCCTTCTGGCTGGTGCTGATCGGCCTGCTCCTGCTCGCTCTGGGCTGCGTGCTTAAAGGGCTATAAGCCTCCAGGTTCTGCAGGGCGAGTCGCCTTCCCAGGTCGGCCCCACCTGGAGACGACTCGCTTTTTTTTTTTTTTATTTTCCCAAGAGAGGGGAAAGGCGCACCATACACCGGCTTGCTACCCCGCCGCAAAAGAGTATCCGACTGTATGTATGGTTGTATGCTTGCCTCTCTGGGCTGGATATGCCCTCGCGCCGCCATGACGCCGGGCAACAAGGGTGGTTTGTAAAAAAAACTGCAATCATATTTCTAAATTATCAAAATATAAAGCAATAAAACAAAAAAAATTACCCCTTGACTTTTGAATAATTTTGAATATACTATAAAAGCGAGGCCAGTATGTTATCGTTCTATCAGGCTTACCAGGCCTACGAACGGCGTCGGATGCGAGGAGAATGGGACGTAGCGCGTCCACACCCCCAAGCCAGTCTAGGGGCGACGCTCGCGCTGCGCCTGGCGGCCCTCCTCTTGATAGCCAGCCAGGCCATCTACCGACGCTACGCTCCGACGCAAACGATCTCACGCATGCCTCCTTCCTCTCAGGAGCAACTATGAAACCGTCCCTGACTCGCTGTCCTGTCTGCGGTGAAGAACTCACCGTCGTTCGTTACCGTTGCGATGCCTGTGACATCACGATTGACGGACGATTCGCCCACAGCGCCTTCGCCGGCCTGACGGCGGAACAGCTGGATTTCATCGAGACATTCGTGCGCTGCGAGGGCAAGTTAACGCGCCTGCAGGAGGAGTTCGGCCTTTCCTATCCCACCCTACGGAATCGCCTGCACGAGGTGATTCGCGCTCTGGGTTACGAACCCGGCCGGGAGGAAGGGGCCGAACTCTCCGAAGAAAGACGCCGTGCCATCCTGGAAGACCTGGATGCCGGCAAAATCACGGCGGAGGAGGCTATGCGCCTCTTACAGGGAGAGGAGTAGACCATGCAGCAACGAACGATTACCCTTCACGAGAGCTCGCCAATCCACGTTGCTCACGTACCCGACGATCTGCGCGTTGCCGGCTGGGATCGTCCGGAATTGCTGGCTCGCACCAGCGGTGAGACCCTCGAGCTGACAGCCGAGGAAGGACAAGTACAGGTTGCTTGCGACGAGGCGTTAATCCTCTATGTGCCGCGACGAGCCACCTTGCGCGCCGCCTCGATTCACGGCGACGCCAGCCTGCAAGCCCTGAACGGGTCTATCACCCTCGGTCGGGTTAGTGGCGATTTATCCCTGCGCGACGTGAGCGGCGAAACGACCGTCGCATCGGTCGCTGGCGATCTTTCCGCGCGCCTGATCGGTGCGCTGTCCATCGGTCAAGTCATGGGCGATATGGCCCTACAGGGCATCCGCGGCAATCTGACCGTCCCTTCTGCCGGTGGTGATATCTCCCTGCGCGCCGCGGAGGGGAACGTCACACTGGAAGAGGTCGCCGGTGATCTCTACGTCCGCAACGTGCGCGGCTCCCTGCGCGCCCGCGCGCGAGGAGATATTGCCCTCTACCTCCAACCCCAAGCGGGAAGCGAATCTCACATTGCCAGCGGTGGCAACTTAGTATTGCGTCTACCCGTCAATGCGAACGTCCGTCTGCATCTGACAGCCGCCGAGGCAGGAGCAATCCACGTAGATTTGCCCGGCATAGCCCTGGAGGAAGGCCAAACCTCCTACGAACTGACGCTTGGGCAGGAAACCCCAGACATGGCCGCCCTCTTCCTATCCGCCGGCGGCGAGCTGGTCATTACCAGCCACGCCGAACGCTGGGAGGCAGTCGCGGATTTCGGCATAGGGATGCACGATAGCCACGCCTCGTTCTCCATCCCGCCGATTCCACCGATTCCGCCCATTCCTCCCGTTCCCCCTGATCTGCCTTTCCGGATTCAGGAGCGTGTCCGATCTGCGACCGAGCGCGCGCAACGCAAAATCGAGGCCGCCCGCCGACGCATGGAAGTCAAAATCGAAGCCGCCGCGCGCCGCACGGCCGCCAGGGCGCATCGCGCCGGCCTACACGCCACACCCGGCCGGGTCAAGATGAACATCGGTCGCCGGGAGTGGGATCTGACGCCTCGCGGCACCAGCGAATCGGAATCACCCCCCGGCGACGAAGAACGTCTCGCTATTCTGCGCATGTTGCAGGAGAAGAAAATTACCCTCGAAGAGGCCGAAGCATTATTGGAGGCACTCGAAGGGAGGGTGGACGATAGACGATAGACGATAGACGGATGGACGATGGACAATGGACGATGGACGTGGACGGTGGTCTGCGGTCCACGCCGCTGTCTGCCAGTGTACAAGCCTTGCCTATGAACCGAGGAGACGCCGATGTCGAACGAAGAACGCAGTCAAATCTTGAAAATGATTGCAGACGGGAAAATTACTGCCGAGGAAGGGTTGCAGTTGTTCCATGCCCTGGAAGGTCCTGTCGCAACGCCTGAGAGCACACCAATTCCTACTCGCTCTTCGGAAGCGGAAACTCCAGGTGAATTGACCACTGAGCCAGCGCCCGGGCGCCATCTCTGGCAGATTCCACTCTGGATCGGAGTAGCCATCACGCTGCTCAGCGCCTGGGGTATGTACGCTCTGCTCACGGCCAGCCATTTGAACTTCTGGTTCTCCTGCTTGATCGCGCCGTTCCTGCTCGGCGTGGCCTGGATTGCCCTGGCCGTTACCAACCGCACGGCGCGTTGGCTGGTCGTAGATATCCGCCAGAAAACAGGCACCAGGCCAAAGCGCATCTTTTTTGGCTTACCCTTGCCGTTGCAATGGGTCGCCTGGGGGCTACGCACCTTTGGTCGCACCGTGCCCGACGACGTGGAGGCCGCGATCGAAGTGGTCGAAAGCGGTCTGTCCGAACACGAACCACTGACCTTACATCGCAGCGAGGAGGGAGATAGCGAAGTACACGTCTATCTCGGGTAAGCCTATGACCGACATTGCCCCCACCATCCTTGCCGAGACTCGCAAAAAGCCCCTGCTGAACGGCTTGATTCTGCTGTTTTTGCTGGCCATGATCCTCGCCAACCTGGGCGGGAACATGTACGGGCCGCTCATGTCGCTCTATGTCAAAGATTTAGGCGCTTCAATCGAGCAAATTGGCCTGTTCTTTACCCTGGCCTCCATCATTCCTCTGGCTTTGCAAATCCTGGGGGGATGGGTCTCGGATAGTATCGGACGCTTGAAAGCCATTGCCATCGGCAGTGTGGTGGGGGTACTGGCGTACATCCCGCTCATCCTTGCCCGGCGCTGGGAATGGCTGCTATTGGCCGAAGGGCTGGGAGCCGTTACGCGCTCGCTCGTAGGCCCCAGTTTCGACGCTTTCCTTGCCGAACACTCCAGGGAGGAGAATCGCGCTCGCATGTTCGGCATTTCCCAGGCACTCTTCAGCATCGTGGGCGTAGCAGGTCCGCTTTTGGGTGGCTGGATGGCGCAAGAATATGGTTTCCGGCTCATGTTGTTGGCCGCCGGGGGGTTCTACCTGGTAGCCACAGTCTTACGCGTGGGAATGGCGCGTGAGGCGAGTCGCCGCCGCTCGACCTCCCCGGTGCCTCTCTCCTGGGACGGTCTGAAAGCCAACCTGGTCGCGATATTCGGGCTGCTCGCGACCGGCGGCGTCCTGACCTGGATTCTTATCACCGACGGTGTACGTGATGTTTCTTTTGCCCTCTCCATGAACCTCCTCTCCGTCTATATGCAGGAGAGAATTGGCCTGACCCTCGCTCAAATTGGGGCAACCAGCAGTATCTTTGGCCTAAGCATGATGCTGACTCATCTGCCGGCCGGCTGGCTGGCCGATAAGGCCGGGGAACGTGTGGGCATCGCGACAGGGTTTGCCCTGGTCGGCATCTCGCTTGGTTGGATTGTTTTCATCCCGCGCGGTGCGTTTGCCTTAACCTGCCTGGTGTGGGTACTGGCCGGCATTGGCGTTGGGTTGATGTCGCCGGCCTATCTGTCCTTAATCAGCAAAGTCGTGCCTAACCATCTGCGCGGCACCGCCTTCGGTTTGCTCAGCACCAGTCTGGGATTGATCTCCTTGCCGGCCCCCTGGATTGGAGGCCTGCTATGGGAGCATTTTGACCCGCGCGTCCCATTTATGGTTACCGCGCTGGTTGTTCTGTTGTCGATCATCCCTGTCTGGATCAAATTTAAGTTGCCTACCAGGACAACAGAAGAATGAGGAGGCTACATGGCTACTACGGAAGAACGGATGAAGATTCTAAAAATGGTAGAGGAGGGGAAGCTGAGCGCCGAGGAGGGCGCCAAATTGCTTGCCGCCTTGCGTAGTGCCGAACGGGCGCCAGCCTCTGGCAGCGAACTCGGGCGCGGCGGCGCGCGCTGGCTGCTCATTCGTGTCACGGAACTGGCAAGTGGCCGTTCGCGGGCCACAGTCCGTATTCCGCTCGGCTTGATCGATGCCGGCCTGAAAATCGGAGCCCGCTTTGCCCCGGAAGTCGAGGGCGTCAATATGGATCAGTTGCTGGAACTCTTGCGCTCCGGAGCAACCGGCAAGATCATTGACGTCACCGACGAGGTAGACGGCGAGCGCGTCGAGATCTTTGTCGAGTAGGATTGTCACCTTCCATGTCTCCAGCACGCGTCCCCCGCCCGTCCGGGATGGCAGGCTTTCTTGTGATTTGGGCCGGGCAGGTCATTTCCATTCTGGCTTCCGGAATGAGTAGCTTTGCCTTATCCATCTGGCTGTTCCAGCAGACTCGCTCGGCCACGGCTATGGGGGTGATGCGGGTTTGCTATCTCGTGCCTTTCCTGGCTTTCTCTCCTATCGCCGGCGTCCTGGTGGATCGGCGCAGCCGCAAGTTGATGATGATGATCAGCGACATGGTCGCCATCCTGGCAACTGGTGGTATCTTGATTCTCCAGGCGTGCCATCAGTTGCAATTCTGGCATCTCTATCCGGCAGCCGTGCTGTATGGAGTAGGGAACACGTTTCAGTGGCCGGCCTACTCAGCGGCTATCAGCGTCATGATACCCAAGGAACAGTATGGGCGAGCCAACGGCCTCCTCTCCCTGATGGAGGCCGGGCCAGGTGTCCTGGCACCTATTCTGGCCGGCGTGCTCCTACCGATCATCACTCTGAGCGGCATCCTGTTGATTGACGTGGTAACCTTCTTTCTGGCCATTGGCGCACTGCTGATAGTCCTCGTTCCCCAACCGCCGCGTACCGTAGAAGGAGAAATGGGGAAAGGGAACATCTGGCAGGAAGCCGCCTACGGGTTCCAATATATTTTTCGGCGTCCCTCCTTATTGGGTTTGCAAATGCTCTTCTTCGCCGGAAATCTGTTCGCAGGTATGGCTTTTACCGTCCTGGCACCGATGATTCTGTTGCGTACCGCCGACAATAGCCTGGCCTATGGCTCGATTCAATCCGCGGCGGCTATCGGCAGTGTGGTCGGCGGTTTGTTAATGAGCCTGTGGGGTGGGTTCAAGCGTCGGGTTCACGGGGTCTTGCTTGGGTGGTTTTTGACCGGGGTCTTCACGACCGCTTTCGGTTTCGGACATAGTCTGGCTTCCTGGATTCCATTCATCTTCGCGCACGCGCTCGTTGGTCCTGTGATTAACGCTTCGAATCAAGCTATCTGGCAAGCCAAAGTAGCGCCGGATGTCCAGGGACGGGTCTTTTCAGCGCGCCGGCTGATCGCCTGGTTCGCGCAACCGGCCGCGCCGCTCATCGCCGGCCTTTTGGCGGATCGCTGGCTAGAGCCGGCCATGAGTGCCGGCCCGTCTGGGCTGTCCACGTTCTTTCCCAGTTGGGTAGGAACCGCGCCAGGTTCTGGCATGGCGCTTCTAATCATTTTCTGCGGAATCGGCATTGCTCTGATCGGATTGGGCAGTTACTTCCTGCCCGTCATCCGCCGCGTAGAAACCTCACTTCCCGACCACTTACTATGAGGCAGCTCGGTGTGCGCCTCCCGCCAGGCGACAGCCGAGGAACACCAGTGGCGCGCCCCCTGTCAACCACAGACCAAGCAAGGCGTACCGCACGTAGCGCAACAGGTAAGCAAGCCAGGTATCTCCAGATGGGAAAACAACCTTGAGGCCATAGCGAAGCGCCAATACACCGGCCACTCCCAATAGATAGCGCAGGAGAAGTTGCCACCAGGTGCCGCGCGTCTCGAAGCCGCCTGTCCTCTCCAGCCAGGCTATGCCAGCCAGTAAGCCAAAAAGCGAACCGCCCACCGTTAACATACCATCGGCCGAACGCGCCCCTGCCGCATACCTGGCCCAGTCAGCAGGCGGCTGCCAATTGCTGGTCAGCCAGAGGAACAGCGCCGAGGGAGCCATCAGAATCAGCGAGGCCAGAAATGCCAGCAACACCTTTCGCCCTACGGGTTGTTTCCTGGCCCAGCGCGCGATTGTGTCCCAGGCACGCAGCGTCAGCCAGAGAAGCAACGCGCCGACCAGCCAGCCAGCAACCACATCATGGGGAAAATGGACGCCAAGCGACAAGCGCGAGAAACCGATCAGGAACATCAACAGGACGGCCACTACCCATCCCCCGCTCTTCTTCCAAAAGGCGGCCATGATGCCCCAAATCGCCACCGCGTTCTGGGCATGACCAGAGGGAACACCAAAGGAGGTCTCGCTCGCGAAACCTTGAACCTGCTGGCTGTACCAGTAAGGACGGGGAGCATGAAAAGCCAATTTGAGAGCATCGTTGATACCACTGCTCAACATCAAGATCACCGCTACCCGCGCTCCCAATGGTGTACTGAGACACCAGTAGAGCACCGGTAAAACCAGCATGTAGAATTCCTCGCTACCCAAAAAAGAGAAGAATTTCATCCAGGGTATTTGCCACTCCCCCAGATTCTGGATGGCTACAACGAAACGCACGCCAAAGGCGAATATTTCTTCCATAGGGAATATCCTCCTATTTTAACAAGAAACCCTGTTCCTGCACAATACGGCGCAAATCCGTACGGACCGCCTGGGCAACACGACGGGCGATATGCTCGCTCCAGCCATAGTCTGCCTCGCTGACCGAACGATCCGGCGCGGCGATCTGACGTCCTCTATAGATGCCACTTTCGATCATCGCCCGATCATACTCCTGGATAGCCTCTTCCTCGCCGCTGGCATCGTACTGCTCCCAGTGCAACACCGCGCGCAACGGCAGGCGTGGCTTCACTTTGGATTGCCTGGCAGGCCACCCAACGGTCATGCCGGTGATGGGGAGAACCAATTTTGGTAAACCGAGCAAGGCGATCACTTCGCGGAGATGGTTGCGGATACTACCAATGTAGCAAATGCCCAGGCCGAGCGATTCGGCCGCCAGAGCAGTATTCTGAGCCGCAATGACAGCGTCCACCGCGGCGACCAGGAAATTCTCCAGGTATTCCGAAACCTGGCGGTAGCCGCGTCGCTGACAGATTCGCTCCAGCCGCGCCAAGTCAGCGCACCAGGTCAGGAAAAGCGGCGCCTCGGCCACATGTGCCTGATTGCCACACAGTTCGGCCAGCCGTTGACGCGTCTCGGCCCGGGTCACGGCCACCACACTGTACGCCTGCATGTTGGAGGAGGTCGAAGCCCGTTGTCCGGCGGCCACAATCGTCTCCACCAGGGCCGCCGGCAGGGGGTCGGGGCGATAATGACGCACCGAGACGTGCCGGTGAATCACTTCGAGGACAGAATCGCTCATAGAGTCATCTCCAATTCGATCTCATCGCGAATAGGAATGCCATCCATGCCTATCAGGGGAATTTCTGGTTTAATCGCGCGCTTGCTCGACAGCATTGACATGTAACGCCGCAAGCACGAACCCTCGCTTTTGATAGAAGCGTAAGGCAGCCGTGTTAGCGTTCGTGGTGATCAACCATAAACGCTGACAGCCAGCCGCGCGGGCGGCCTGCTTGACCGCCTCCAGCAAAGCGCTGCCTATTCCTTTCCCCTCCCGCCAGGAATCCAGAGACACGATCTCACAAGCCTGGCCAACAATCGAGTAGGTCAATAGGCCAAGCGGTTGCTCGGCCTCGAGAGCAACGAAGCCGGGCAACTCCGCAGGCCAGAAGACCTGACCATGGACAACGATCCGTTCACTCCCCCAGCGTGCGGCCAGCCGCGGACGCACCCAGTCCGCGTCTTGCGGCGAAAGCGGCCGGCTCACGAACGAAACGGCGGGCATTGCTACGGAATCATCATGGTGACGGGCGGACGATGCGCGGTGCCACCCACAGGGCGCGATCGCCAATCGGCGAGCCGGTCGCCAGCACGGTCAGGATGAACTGCACGTTCTGACCAACCAGGGCATCCAGACTGCGGTCAACGCGGTAGTACATCCCTTCCAACCTTTCGCGGAACGACCAGAGAGTCTGCACCGGCCCGGACCCAATCTGATAATCCAGACGCATGGTCACGTAACAGCCGCTGGCACCATAGGCGCAGTTGACAATCGCCTGGAAACGATCCCCTGCCTGGACCGTAAAAGCCGGATACTTGCCCTGAATCAGGCCATCGGTTGCATTCTGTGGGAAGGTCAACAAGCCTGGTGCGCCCGTTGTGCCATCTTCCAATTGAGGCGAGGGCAGTTTCAGGATAAACCCGCTGGCATCGCCATCCGTACCAGGACAGGGCAACAGAGTGCCCGCCCCGTTCGTCCAGACAGCATCGCAGGCACTGGCATAGAAATCGTACACGGCCGTATACGTGCTGCCGGAAACATTGATATCTACCCAGAAGGGCACAGTGCCGCTCAAACCCACGCCAAATGTAGTTCCGGTAGCGTTCTTCAACAGCCAATAGCCACGATAATGCCCATCGCTCGTGGGAGCGGTCATCGGGAGTGAGATGTCAATCGTAGAACCAGGCGGCACGTTCACCGGCAGAGGGCTGGCAGTCGTAGCACCCAGGGCATCGCCACTGGCAAAGACCACTTTATACGCGGTCGTCCAGGTGCAAGAGCCAACGTTCTTAAGACGCCAGGTCTTGGTAAACGTTGCACCCGGTGCAATCACTGTGCCGTCGGGAATCGTTACATCCGCGAGGAATTGCGCCCGATCGCAACCGGTTGGGCCAGGGGTGGGCAATGGGCCTGGGGGCAAGGTGGGAGCCGGAGTAATCGGAGCGCCGGACCCCCGCACGATGCGCGGCGCTACCCACAGGGCGCGATCACCAGCAGGTGATCCGTAGGTTCCTACTCGCAGGATGAACTTGACATTTTGCCCGGCGAGCGCGGAGAGGTCTATGTTGGCCTGATAGTAGAGGCCTTCGTAGCGCTCATAGAAAGTCCACAGGTTTTGCACCGCGCCGCTGCCGATTTGGTAATCCAGGCGGAAGACCACATAGCAGGAGGTAGCCCCGTACTCACAACCCACAACGGCCTGGAAGCGATCTCCGCTTTGCACGGTCAAGGCCGGGAAAACGCCCTGAACGAAACCATTCGTCACATTGCGCGGGAAGGTCATCAACCCCGGCACAGAACTGGTCACCCCGTTTTCCAGTCGCGGAGCGTCCTTGCGAAGCACATAGCCATCGGCACTTCCCTCTGGGCCCGGGCAGGGCAAGGCCGCGCCGGCATCGTTCGTCCAGGTGGCAGAACAGTAACTGGCGACGAAGTCATAGACCACGAAGGACGTGGCAGAGACGTTGATTTCCACCCAGAACGCTTGGCTGGCAGTCGCCCCAATTCCAAAGAGCACACCGGCCGCATTGCGCAGTTTCCAATAGCCAATATAACGCCCCGCGAGGCTGGGCGCGGTCATGTTGACGGAAAGGTCCACGGTCGCGCCGGGCGCTACGCTGGAGGGCAGGTTGACAACGGCTGGCGCGCCCATCGCGTCGCCGCTGACGAAGACCAAAGCATAAGAAGTCGTCCAGGTACAGGTACCGACGTTCTTGAGGCGCCAGGTCTTGGTGAACGTCGTGCCGGGGGCAAGCAGGGTACCATCGGGAATGGTGATATCCGCGATGAACTGTGCCCGGTCACAGCCGCTGGGCCCAGGGGTAGACAGCAAGCCGAGAGTCGCGGTGGGGGTAGCCGTTGGAGGAGTAGAAGAAAGAGTAGGAGTAGGAGAACTAGTACTCATGCCTCGCACAATGCGCGGCGCCACCCACAGGGCACTATCTGCGGTCGGAGAGCCATAGGCATCTACTCGCAGGATGAATTTGACGCTTTGTCCGGCGAGCGAGGAGAGGTCTATGTCCGCCTGATAGGAAATGCCATCGTAGCTCTCATAGAAGGTCCACAGGCGCTGCACCGCGCCACTCCCGATTTGATAGTCCAAGCGGAAAGCGACAAAACAGGATGTGGCTCCATACTCACAACCCACTGTGGCCTGGAAACGATCCCCGCTTTGGACGGTCACGGCCGGAAAAACACCCTGGATGGCGCCATCCGTCACATTGCGCGGGAAGGTAATCAGCCCCGGCAGAGAACTGGTTGTGCCGTTCTCCAGTTGCGGCCCGTCCTTGCGGAGCACATAGCCATCTGCGTTGCCAACGGTGCCCGGGCAGGGCAAGACTGCACCAGTATCGTTTGTCCAGGTAGCAGAGCAGTAATCAGTCACAAAATCCAAGACCACGGAGGTCACAGCGGAGAGGCTGGCATCCGCCCCCAAAGGCTGACCGGCGCGCGCATCTACTGCCAGGCCAGGAACCATGCCGGCCGGTTGACGAAGGATTCGTGGCGCCGCCTGAACCGGATGGGAGCCATCCAGAGACACCAGTGTCACCAGCAAGATCAGTATCAGAACAGTGGTCTTAAGTATCGTTTTCGGTCGCATCGCTGTTCCTCCTTCCTGAAACGAGACGACTTGCTATACAAACGTCCATTGCCAGACGTAAAAGCGACGAAGAGAGTTCCAAGCCAAGTAGGGTAGGATCATTCGGAACAACCCTGTCCGCGAGGGCCGGGCAAGCGTGCTCTTCCTACTTGGAGACGTTGAAACGGATATGTACGATTTCTCCTTCTTGTAACACGTACTCCTTCCCCTCCAGACGCAGCTTGCCGCGAGCACGTGCTTCGGCGAGGCTACCGGCTTCGAGCAAATCAGGATAGGTTACGATCTCGGCGCGCACGAAACCTTTCTGTAAATCGGTATGGATGACGCCGGCGGCTTCCAGAGCTGTGGTGCCACGGCGCACGGTCCAGGCACGCACCTCGTCCTCACCTACCGTGAAAAAGGATTGCAGGTTCAGTAAATCATAGGAGAGGCGGATCATTTTATGTAAGCCAGGTTCCTCAATACCATACTCTTGCATAAAGAGTTTGGCCTCTTCGGGAGGCAACTGGGCGATTTCCATTTCCAGCTTGCCCTGCAATGCCACTTGAGGACAGGGATGCTGAATCTGCGGCGTGGGCTGACCCTCTGCCAGATTGAGCAAGAGCAGCATCGGTTTGCGCGTCAACAAACCGAAGCCGGACAGGAGGCGTTCTTCGTCGGCAGAGAGCTCCAGAGTGCGCAGAGGCCGTTCCGCCGAAAGAGCCTCATGCAGGCGGGTAAAGAGGCTCGTCTGGCGTTCGTTCAGGGCTTTGTCCGCACCACCTTTCTTGCGCTCCTCTTGCAAGCGCTCTAGTTTGCGTTCCACAGCGATGAGATCATTCAGCAGCAATTCGGTTTCGAGGGCGGCGATGTCGCGTTGGGGATTGACACTGCCCTGGGGATGAGGAACGACAGCATCCGGGAAACAGCGCACGACGTGGATGAAACCGTCCATTTGCGCCAACTGGTTCAAGAGTGGTCCCGAAATCCCGCTTTTCGTGGCACTGCCCTCCAGGCCGGCAATGTCTGCATAGGTAATCTTGGCATAGATGGTTTTTTTGGGTTTGAAGAGGGCGGCCAAAGCGTTTACGCGCGGGTCGGGGACATCCACCACGGCAGTATGGACCTCAATACGGCCGGCACTGGCCGTAGTCGGCGCGTTGCCGCGCGTCAGGGCGTTGAAAATGGTCGTTTTGCCGCTCTGGGGCAGACCGATGATGCCCAGTTTCATGAACTCTCCTTCTTACGTTCCTTGCGTCCCGGGGAAATTCGGCGCGCCTGTTCCACCTCCTCCGCATCGAAGACCACCTCTTCCTTGCCGGTCAATTTTTCTTCCACCTTAGCGGCAATCAGGTCAAGGTGACCAGGATGCGCGACGTAATCCAGGTCATCGGCCGGCACGGTCAGTACCGGACACAGGGTGAAATTGGCGATCCAGGTCTCGTAGAGGTTATTCAGGCTGGCGAGGTAATCGGCCGGAATCGTACGCTCGTATTCGCGCCCGCGCCGGCTGATTCGTTCCAGCAACGTCCGCACCGAGGCCCGCAGGTAAATGACCAGGTCCGGCGGTGGCAGGAATTCAATGACCGTCAGGTATAGTTCGCGATAGGTTTGGTAATCACGCGGCCGGAGGTATCCTTGCAGGAAGAGGTTATGGGCGAAAATTTCGGCATCTTCGTAAACCGAGCGATCCTGAATAACCGAGGAAGGATATTGTGCCAACTGGTGATGGGCGCGCAGGCGATGGGTCAGGAAGAAGATCTGCGAATGGAACGCCCAGGTCTTCATATCGCGGTAGAAATCAGCCAGATAGGGATTCTCGGCGAGCGGTTCGAAGAACGGCGTCCAGCCAAGTTTTTCGCATAACATTTGTACCAGGGTAGATTTCCCAACCCCGATATTTCCGGCAATCGCAACGAACTTTTTCATCCTTCAATCCTTCCCGGCCAATTCGGCTTCGATGACTTGTTGAAAGGCCTCCAGGGGTTGCGCTCCGACCAGCATGATGTCGTTGATGAAAAAGGTGGGCGTAAATTGTACCCCCAGGCGAATGCCATCGCGATAATCTGCCAGGACCTCCTGACGGGCGCTCTCACTCTCCAGACAAGTGGCGAAGCGATCGGTTGCCAAACCCAGGTTAGCCGCATAGCGGCGATAGGCTTCATCGTTCAAGCCATAGGTCATGCTAAAAAGAGCGTCATGGAAGCGCCAGAAGGCATCTTGCTCTGCGGCACAGTTCGCCGCAATAGCCGCCGGCAATGCTTCCGGATGCCCGCCCAGGGGGAAATCCCGGTACACATAACGAAGCTGATCAGGATACCGGGCTAGTAGTTGCGGGAGAACCTGGTTGTGCCAGAGCTGACAGTAGGGGCACTGGTAATCGCCGAACTCGACAATGGTCACTGGAGCATTCGTCGGGCCCAGGCCAGGATCGTCATCGGTCAAGGAAGGGGTGGCAGTGCCCGTTGCCGTATCCGCCCGTCCCCACAATAGATAACCGGTGCCCAGGCCAAGTAGGAAGACAAGAGGCAACAACCAATACCCCATCACGGTCAGAAAAGGTTTCGCATGTTGTGTGGGCATATGATGATTATACTACTTGTCGGAAGACGATGGACGGTAGACAGTGGACAATGGACAATAGACGATAGACGGCGGACGATGGACATTCGTTCTCGTAATTCGTTGACGGTATTCCCTGCTTCGCCAACAAAATCAACGTTTGCGCCGGCTCTTCCATCGGAAAGGTCCAAATTGCTTACTTTGCCCTCCTATGCTATACTCATGGCAAAGGCAGATTCGGGCATGTTCGTAGGGCCTGTTCTGGCCATGGATAGCATTCGGATTGTCGTGATCGATGATCATCCCTTATTTCGACAGGGCGTGACGAACGCGCTGGCGCTCGAGCCGAGCTTTCAGGTCATTGGTGAGGCCGCCAACGGCGTGGAGGCGCTTCAATTGATTCGCAGATTGACCCCCGATGTTGCCATCCTGGACATCAACCTGCCTGGCATGAACGGTCAGCAAGTGGCACATTGTGTTGCTCAGGATTCGCTGCCAACACGCGTGTTGCTGTTGACCGCCTATGACGACAGCGAACAAGTCCTCCATGCGGCCTGGTCAGGGGCCAGGGGCTATTGCTCCAAGGATGTGAACCCCGCCTGGTTGAAACAGACCGTGCTCGAAATCATGAAGGGGAATTATGTCATGGGCGATCGCATCATGACACGCCTGGAGTTTGAGAGATGGCTGGCGGAGGAAACGGAGAAAGCGCAGCGCATGTATAGCGAACCTGGGACTCCATTCCGCCCCCTTTCCAGGCGAGAAATGGATGTGTTAGGCTATATCGTCCGCGGGATGAGCAACAAAGAAATTGCCAGCGCCATGCACATCAGTCCACAAACCGTCAAGAATCATATTACTTCCATCTTGCGTAAATTTGGTGTTGCGGATCGCACCCAGGCCGTGGTGTATGCCTTGCGCCATGGTTGGGTACGCTTGAATCCAGAAAATACCCGGCAGTAGGAGTGAAATCATGGCCGTAGAGGAAACATCTGTCCCACAGGACCCCTTGCAGAGAATCCAAACCGAGCTCGAGGAAGTTTCCCGTTCTCTCAAGGAAATTACTTTGATGCTGGAACAGAGTCGTGGTGAGGTAAGCAAGTTGACCCAGCGCAACGCGGCAATCACCGCTCACCTCCAGCAAATTCAGAGTCAGTTGGAAAAGACACCCCCTCAGGAAATTCGCATGGCTTACGATTCGGCGTTGGATGTACAACAACGGCTGTTCGTGATGCGCGGTCAGTTGGAGAAATTGCAAAGTGATCAAGCCCATCTGGAACGGTTGAAGACTTTGCTCGAAAGCCTGCGCGAGGGGCTGGAAGGTGAAGGAAGTGGAAGAGTGACAACCGGGCGGAGCGGAGCGCTGGAAACCGTTGAGATGTTGGTAGACGCCCAGGAAGCAGAACGGCAGCGCCTCTCGCGCCAGATGCATGACGGTCCGGCTCAGGCGCTCTCGAACTTCATCTTACAGACCGAAATCGCCATGCGCCTGCTCGACGTGGACGTGGAAAAAGCACGCAAGGAACTCGGCGATCTCAAAGCCGCGGCGATGAACACCTTCCAAAAAGTACGCAATTTCATCTTCGAACTGCGGCCGATGATGCTGGACGATCTGGGTCTGATTCCCACCCTCCGCCGCTATGCAGAAGCCTTCAAAGAACAAATGGGCGTGGAAGTCAGCGTGACCGTAAGCGGTCAGGAACGGCGTCTGGAACCCTATCTGGAAGTCATGATCTTCCGCGCTGCCCAGGAACTCCTGGGGCATGCCGCGCGCAGTAGTCAGGCCTCGCTGGTCAAGATTCAACTGGACATGGGCGACCACTTGATCAAGTTGGTCCTGGATGACAACGGCCAGGGGATCGCTCCCGAGGCCTTCGAGGACGAAGGCAACCTGGGCCTGAAGCTCATCAAGGAACGCGCCGAACTGATCGGCGGCGCCCTGGAGGTAGATAGCGCGCCCGGTCAGGGCACGCGTATTACCCTGACAGTACCAGCGGGGAAAACCCCCTAGGGTTTGTAAGGCGATTGTAACGCGAAACTGTTGCGTGCGCGGTCGAATTTGACTATAATGAGAATACCTTTGAAATGACCCGTCAAAGGAATCTTACACAGAAAGGAGGTGAAAAGCCATGTTGTTCGCCGCCAAGGAAAAAGGCCAGGGTCTGGTCGAGTACGCGCTGATTCTTGTTCTGGTTGCTGTCGTGGTTATTGCGGTTTTGACTGTGCTCGGCCCGATTATCGGCAACGTCTTTACTCGCGTCAATACTGCTCTCGATTAACGTAGTACGCAGTCTCTTAGACACACGGGACCTGGAAACAGGTCCCGTGCGTTTTTTCGCAAGTTTTGTGCAGAATCTGGCGCCCAATGACGTGCTTGCCGGCAAGTTTTCATCGCCGCCTGGGAGAGCCACCGCGGCGATCATTCGGGTTGGTAGAGGGGTTTCGTCCCCCACCAGGACGGCGATCACGACCGCCCTGCGGAGGGCGAGAGGTATGTCCAGAGCGGTTCCCACCGGGCCGGTCATGAGCCTGGGCTTCCTCCACGCTCCATCCTTCCAGCACAGCCTGGCGCGAGAGGCGCACTTTCCCGGTTTCGTCAATGCCAGTAACCATCACGGTCAATTCGTCACCTGGCTTACAGACATCTTCTACCCGGCCAACACGCTCGCTGTCCAACTGCGAGACGTGCACCATGCCGTCCACACCAGGGATGATTTCCACGAAGGCGCCGAAATCGGTGACGCGAGTAACTTTGCCGGTATAGATGCGGCCCAGTTGTGGCACCTCCGTCATGGCTTCAATGCGCTCGCGTGCCATGGCCGCGCCCGTCTCTTCGGTCGCGGCTATGTACACTGTGCCGTCGTCTTCAATGTCAATGCGTGTGCCGGTCTCCTCTTGCAAAGCGCGAATCGTCTTGCCACCCGGCCCGATCAGGAGGCCAATCTTATCCACGGGAATCTTAAGTGTAAAGATGCGCGGCGCGTGAGGTTTCAACTGGGGGCGTGGCGCCGGCAAGACGGCCAGCATGGCATCCAGGATAGCCACTCGAGCGCGGCGCGCTCGCTCGAGTGCCTCGGCCATGACCGCGCGGCTCAGGCCGGAGATTTTGATATCCATCTGCATAGCCGTGATACCCTGCCGCGTGCCAGCCACCTTAAAATCCATATCGCCCAGGTGGTCTTCCGCCCCCAGAATATCCGTCAGAATCACATATTGATCGCCCTCTTTGATCAGCCCCATAGCGACACCCGATACCGGGGCTTTGATCGGCACGCCAGCATCCATTAACGCCAGGGTAGAACCGCAAACCGAGGCCATGGAAGTGGAACCGTTGGAGGCAAGCACTTCCGAGACCAGGCGCAGGGTATAGGGGAAGGTTTCCTCAGCAGGAATAACCGGCTCCAAGGCGCGTTCGGCGAGTGCGCCATGACCGACTTCGCGGCGACTCTGTCCGCGCAACGGTTTGACCTCGCCCGTGGAAAACGGTGGGAAGTTGTAGTGATGCATGTAGCGTTTGGTCTCTACCGGCGTCAACGTATCTAGCTCCTGGGCCTCTGCCAGGGTGCCCAAGGTAGCCAGAGTGAGAACCTGGGTTTCTCCGCGCGTGAACAGACCGGAGCCGTGGGCGCGTGGGGAGACGTCTACCATGCACCAGATAGGGCGGATTTCGTCGGGCGCGCGGCCGTCGATCCGCCGGCCTTGGGTCAAAATCAATTCGCGTACAAAGCGCTTCTCAGCCTCGCGGAAGGCCTCGGCAATCATTTCCTGGCGGAAGGGATCGCTTTCTGCTGAGGTATCTGCCTCGCTTGCCGCGAACTCGGCCAGAACCTGCTCCTGGATCGCTGCAATGCCATCGTAGAATTCCTGTTTGGTAAGCGGCTGTGCGAGCAGGGCCTGTAACGGTTCGCGCACGCGCTCGAAGACCTGTTGCTTTAAGGTCTCGTCAGGCAGGCAAAGCACGACCTCGCGCTTTGGTTTGCCGACCTCGGCCATCATCTGGCACTGGAGATCAATCAATGGCTGCAAGGCGCGATGACCAAACTCCAGGGCCGCGATCATGACCTCTTCCGGCACTTCCTTGGCACCGCACTCGACCATAAGAATGGCCTCGCGCGTACCTGCCAGGCGCAAATCAAGGTCCGAACGTTCGAGTTCGGCAAACGTGGGGTTGACGATGAACTGGCCATCCAGACGGCCGACGCGCACAGCACCGATTGGCCCGTTCCAGGGAATGTCGGAAATGGCCAGAGCCGCGGAGGCAGCGTTGATTCCCAGAATGTCAATGGGGTTCTCGGAATCCGCCGAAAGCGAGTACATGATGACCTGGACCTCGTTGCGCATGCCCTGCGGGAAAAGCGGGCGAATGGGGCGATCGGCCAGGCGGGCGGTCAGGATGGCTTCCGTCGAGGGCTTTCCTTCACGGCGGAAGAATGAGCCAGGGATCTTGCCGGTAGCATACAGGCGCTCTTCGTATTCTACGCTGAGCGGGAAGAAATCGACGTCCTGGCGCGGTTCCCCCATCGTCGCCGCGGCGAACATCACCGTGTCACCCAGGCGCACAGTCACCGCTCCGCCTGCCTGCGCGGCAAGCAACCCGGTTTCCATGACGATTTCTCGTCCACCAACCAGGGTGGAATAACGTTTTCCTTCGGGTTTCATAGATTTTCTCCTATTTCCCCCCGCTCGTCAGGGACTGAGAGAAACAGCCAACCCGCTCTTATGCCGTTGGCAATCTGTCTCAATTCCTGACACAGCGGGGTGATGTGTTGAGGAACGGCAGAGGAGGAGATATTGTTCTCCATCCCCCGCGCAGAAAAAAGGTAGATGGGAGTACCCATCTACCCAATCGATTCACGAAAATCACTTATGGCGCAGTTGCAACTGTTCGGTCAGCGAGAGATAACGGGGATAGTCCGTGCGCCGCAGGTAAGCGAGTAGTCGGCGACGCTGACCAACCAGCTTGAGCAAGCCGCGCCGACAGGAGTAATCGTGTTTGTGGGCGCGCAAGTGCTCGGTCAACTGACGAATGCGCTGGGTCAGCAAAGCAATTTGCACTTCCGGTGAGCCAGTATCCGCCTCGTGGCGACGGTATTCCCGAATCACCTGATTCTTGGTTTCTTTTTCGAGAGGCATGACGTATGCAATCCTTTCACGAGAGTAATTTGCAAGTCTCCATATCCGCAGGGGTAAGCCGCCGATAGGACTAGTCCATGCGGGGTCAATTATACCAGAAAATAACCGCCCTGGCGCGCTCGTTTGCTTTGGGAGTAAGATAGTGCACCTCCTGCAGCGCGGCTGTCAGAGCGCCCTCCTTGCCACTACGACCAGAGTCACAAGATAGCGGTCTATCGGTGATTGTACCGCCAATCTCCAATGGAGCGACAGATCCAGGGTTTGCCCCACAGCGAGCCAGGTATTTTGTCGTAGTTACATCAAAAGGCTAAGCACGGACGTGCGATATAAAAAAGACAGCGCACGTCCGCGTCCTGCTTACTCTTGTGGGAAATAACAGCACAACACCAGATCGCGCGCGGCTTTGACCTCGTCCAACCGTCCTACCGGTGTGGTGTGAGGCGCCTCGCGCAAGAGATGAGGCTGACTGCGCGCTTCCTCGGCAATCTTTAAGAGCGCCTCAGCGAAGGCATCCAGGGTCTGTTGGCTTTCCGTCTCCGTAGGTTCGATCATCAGCGCCTCATGGACAATGAGAGGAAAGTAATTCGTCGGCGGGTGAAAGCCGTAATCCATCAGGCGTTTGGCAATATCCAGGGCGCGCACCTCTGCCTCTGGGAAACGCCCCTCAGCGACGAACTCATGCATACAGACACGGTTATAGGGGATGTGGTAAACATCCTGCAAACGCACGCGCAGGTAGTTCGCGTTCAGAACAGCCGTCTCCGCCACCTGCCGTAAACCCTCCGCGCCGTGCATGGCAATGTAGGTGTAGGCACGCACCATCATCCCAAAATGGCCGTGAAAGGCTTTGACGCGGCCAATGCTCTTGGGCGGCTGGATGAAACCGAAGAGCGGTGGCAAGTCCTCTTGCCCTTCTTCCAGGATTCCCACAATCGGGCCTGGCAGGAAATCGGCCAGGTGCGCCGCCACTCCCACCGGCCCTGATCCTGGCCCACCTCCGCCATGGGGCGTTGAAAACGTCTTGTGCAAATTAAAATGCATGACGTCAAAGCCGGCCTCCGCCGGACGCATGATTCCCAGGAGCGCATTCAGGTTCGCGCCATCGCCGTAAACCAGCCCACCACACCCATGCACCAGGCAAATGACTTCTTCCAGATTCTCGTCGAACAGGCCAAGTGTATTCGGGTTCGTGAGCATTAAGCCGACCACCGTATCGTCGCACTGGGCGCGCAGCGCCTCCAGGTCCACATTGCCGCGCGCATCGGAGGGAATCTGCACAACCTGTAAGCCACTCATGGCAGAAGAAGCGGGGTTCGTGCCATGCGCCGAATCGGGGATGAGCATTTTCACACGGTTCGTGTCGCCGCGCTCGCGATGATAGGCACGCATGATCAGTACGCCGGTCAATTCACCATGCGCGCCAGCCGCCGGTTGCAGGGAGACGGCCGCGAAACCACTGATTTCCTTCAACCATTCCTGCAGGGTATACATCAACGCCAGGCTGCCCTGAACCGTCTCAATGGGCTGGAGGGGATGGACAAAAGCAAAGCCCGGCAGGCGCGCCATATCTTCGTTGATCTTGGGGTTGTATTTCATCGTACAAGAACCCAGCGGATAGAAGCCACCATCCACGCTGTAGTTGAGGTGAGAAAGGTGTAGGTAATGGCGGATGACATCCACCTCGGCTAGTTCAGGCAGCGGGAGCGAATCGCGACAGAGTCCTGTGGGCAATTCCGCACGCGGCACGTCCGGTTCCGGGAAGGTGACGCCACGTCGCCCAGGAGCGGAGAGTTCGAATACCGTCGGCTCGATCACTTTGGTCGGAGCAGGCTCAGCCATGGCAAACCTCCTCTAACGTAGCAACAAAGTAGTCTATCTCCTCCTTCGTGTTCATCTCGGTCACCGCAATCAACAAATGATCGCGCAGATCGGGATAATCCTGACCGAGATCGTACCCACCCAGGATGCCATGCTCCAGAAGACGCTCATTGACCTCAGCCAGAGGGCAGTTGAGACGTAGCGCGAACTCGTGGAAGAAAGGCTCGCGACAGGCCAGTTGCAATCCAGGAATGCGAGCGAGTTGATCGGCGGCGTAATGGGCCTTGTGGTAGCACAATTCAGCCACCTGACGTAATCCCTCCTTCCCCAGCAGGGAAAGGTAGACGGCGGCGGCCAGCGCCATCAAACCCTGGTTGGTGCAGATGTTGGAGGTGGCGCGCTCACGTTTAATGTGCTGTTCGCGCGCAGTCAGCGTCATCACATAGGCGCACTGGCCGCGATTGTCCACCGTTTCCCCAATCAGGCGGCCCGCCATCTTGTGGACATATTCCCTACGCGTGGTAAAGTAACCAAGATAGGGCCCCCCATAAGAGAGAGGGATGCCCAAGGGTTGCGCCTCGCCCACGACCATATCCGCACCCATCTCCGCCGGCGTCTTGAAAAGCGCCAGCGCCATGGGATTGGCCGCCACACACACGAGTGTACCGGCCGCGTGGGCCGCCTGAATCAAGCCCGTGTAATCGTAAAGCCGCCCGAAGAAATCAGGGTACTGCAGAATCAATAGCGCCGTATTGCTATCCAGCAAGGGGATCAACGCAGCAGGCTCTTGCAGAGAATCGATCGTTTGATCGCCGACCAGTTCCAGTCCCATGCCCTGCACATACGTCCGCGTGACGACGCGATAGTGAGGATGGACAGACGGCGAGAGGACAACGCGCGTGCGTTTGCCGCGAAAGATCGCATACGCCATGTTAACAGCTTCAGCGACCGCAGTCGCACCATCGTAATGCGAGGCGTTCGAGACCTCCATGCCGGTCAAGGCACACATCAGGGACTGATATTCAAAGATCGCCTGGAGCGTGCCCTGGGAAATTTCTGGCTGGTAGGGAGTGTAGGCTGTGTAGAATTCCCCGCGTCGCAGGATGTGGTCCACAGCCGCCGGGATATAGTGGTGGTACGCCCCAGCGCCCAGAAAAGAGACGAGATCATCGCGTACGTTCTCATTACTGGCCGCCAGATCGTTCAATTCGGCCGCGGCTTCCATTTCGCTGCGCGCGGGAGGCAGATTCAGTTTTGGGAAACGACAGGCAAGCGGAACGTCCTCGAACAGGTCTGTCAGCGTCTTCACGCCAATGACTTTCAACATGGCTTCTCGTTCATCCGGAGTGAGAGGAATATAGGACATGGCACCTCCTGATAGAAAGACAAGCGAATCGCTCTGCCAAAGTTGAAAACAGCGACTCGTCGAAAAAGGGGGCCCAATCAGGGCCAATCAGGCCCACAACTCGCGCTATTGTTTCAGTGAGTGCGCTCCTGGCAATAGGCCTCGTAGGCGGCAGCATCCAGCAAAGCGGAGGCATCGCCACCTTCGATCTGGATCAACCAGGCCTCCCCATAGGGGTCTTGGTTGAGTAATTCGGGCTTGTTGGTCAACGCAGTATTGACAGCGACCACCCGGCCGCTCACCGGCGCGTAGGTTTCCGCCGCCGCCTTGACCGATTCCACCGAGGCAATCGGAGTGCCGGCCTGGATCGAATCGCCCTCACTGACCACGATCTCGACGAAAACAACGTCTGACAGTTGCGACTGCGCGTAATCCGTCAGACCGACTTTCCCGGTCGCCGGGTCGAACCACTCATCGCTTTTCGCGTATTTGAGATGGGTAGGAACGTTCATGATCAACCTCCAAGCCAAAGGAATGAAAAAAGCGCACGAAGGGAATTCGCGCGCCTCTGTCAACAGCCTGAGAGATTCGCCCGGAACGGGCTTGCCCCTTCGGCGTCCCCGCGCAGGGGAACTTTCCAGAGGAAACCCAGAGCGCGGGTCCTTTTACCTGAGAGTTTCGCCTGGTTGTGCCTGCCCCAGGCTTGCCCCTTCGGTGCTCCCGTTGGAGTCTCTTCCCGACGCTCCGTATGTTGTTGCTCTCATTCTATAGGGCAAATGGCGAAAAGTCAAGAGAATTTCTTCCTGGTGATTACCCACAAGTCCAGCAATCGGCAACTGCCTACCTGTAGCCCAAGTCTCCGACCTATCTATTACCCACAAGTAGGGCAAATTGGAAATTTGCCCAATCATTCGCCCCATACCGCAAGTCGGAGACTTGCGCCACAACCATTTCCCATACAAATGGGTCTGTCAAATGGAAACAATCTCTGCTTGACCCGTTAGGATAGCAGTTCACCTACCGTCCTAAGGATTCCTGATCACGTTGAAGCAAAACATGCCATACGAGTCAATCGGAAAAGGCACCAGACCAGGTTTCAAAGCGTCGTGCGCCCCCCTGACCATCGGGGAAGAATGCCAGGTACGTCAACACCTGGTAAGGCACGAACTTTTGCTCCTTCGGTTTGTGAACAGCCAGATCGTAGTACGTATGCCAGGTGCCCGAGTTCAGGTAAATCTGGTTGGTTGGCCGCACCATGGCCGGTAACGTGTCGAGGGGGACGACTTCGTGGTGATGGGTATGACCGTAGACAATGAACTGTGCCTGACCTTCCAGGAAAGCGCTTTCGCGGAGGGCGTTTTGCGTGAACGAGATCTCACCCGTACCTGTCCTGCGTTGCAACCACACGACGATCTCGTCCAGGGTCTTGAACGAAATGCGTCGCGTCAGACCCAAGACAGCCTGCAGGCCATCCACGAGGTCTACCTTGAAACGGCGATCCGCCTGACGCACCACGTCCAACCGCAGGAATTGCGCCGCGAGGTCATCCCAGATGGCTTTGATTTTGCGTTGGAGAAGCGAAGATACCTTGTGCTGGCGCAACTGGCCGGAGACCCACAACGGCGCCGCCAGGATCGGCCGGACGTTGACCAGTTCGCGCAATGCCGTGCCGAGGGTAGGCGGAATCTCGTCTCCTAGCCGGCGGGCGACTTCAAGCGGGAAACGGTTGAGGACCTCTACTGCGAAGATATCCCCCAGCGAGGCGGCATTGCGTCCGCGCGTCCTATCGTAGTTGAGGGCATCGTAACAATCACCATGGCGCGCGTAGACACCATGGCGACCCACGATACGTTCTAACGCGGGCGACTCCTCGAGCGAATAGGGGAATGGCGAGGTGTCGTTTTCCAATCCCAGCGCGGCTACGATCTGAGCGCGCAGCGCGTCCCAGGCTTCACCGGGCAAACGGTAATACCAGTCATGATTGCCTACCATGTAGTGGAAACGAACCGGCACGCGCCTGCCACAGCCCAGGCCACGCACCGGCTGACCACGCCGGTTGGCAGCCGTCAGGCGAATCCCACGCTCATGCAGCCGCCGGAAGACCGTCAAGGCCTCCGCATTCGTCTGCAGAATGGCCTGTGTGATCGTGCGAAGCATCTGCACGAACTCCGGCGATTGGGAATCTGTCCAGGGGCGAACGTACCCCGCCGCGCCAATCTCCTTCTCCAGCCAGCAAGTCGAGTGAAGAGGATCGAGAATATCCCCAAGGAGCAGGATGTCTATGCTCTCCACTGGACGGTACTGACCGTCGTGCCAGGAAGCACGGAAGGCCAGTTCCTCCAGGCGCTCGGCAAAGAGATGGAAGGCACTGGGCGAGATCGGGCGTCCGCATGTCCCATCGGTGAGGTGTAAGTCACTGATGATGATTAACATTCCCCATCCTCCTGCCAGGTATTGGGACTATTCTTCTCCCTCATCGGTGATGGCCGGTTGCTCCAAGCGAACCACGTCGCCATGGATGTTGATCACCACGCGGAACCCGAGCATTCCGAGGTAGAGGCGCCCTTCCTCGGGGATGCCCGCCTCCAGCAACTTATCGAATTGCTGTTCGATGTTCTTGAATTGCTGTTCCAACATGGCCTTCGAGAAGATGTCCTCTACACCCAACAGCCGCGCCGCCTGCTCGGTCAACAAATCTTCGTGGCCGGCAATCTGGGCACGCATGCGGTGCAGCACCTGACGATCCACATACTCGGCGGGAATGTGGCAACGAAAGCCGGCATCGTCCACCACATAACACGGTTCCTCGCCCACGTAAGCAACCTCGACCGGACGGTTTTCCTCATCCACTACCAGGCCAGCAAACAAAGGTTGACGGGCCATATCAATTGCTCTGTTTCCCTTCGATAATAGCCAGTAAAACCGCGGCCGCAATGCCGATCCGGCGGTCAAGAAGGCCGCGAGTATCCATGCGGAAGTCCACCTGCAGCTGGTAAGCGAACGGGTGAAACTTCTGGCGCAGATCGGCCACGCGCTGCCCCTCGATGACAATATCGTAGTTCTGGGGCAACAGGCTACCTAACAAGAAGCGGCGCAGGAGCGCCAACCCCAGGCTATCTTCGAAAAGGACACCTATGGGTTGATCATGGGCATTCAGAATCTGCCATTCATCGCGCAGAAGCGACTTCCAGCCTTTGCGCCGCAAGACGCCAGCCTTTTCTCCTGTTTGCGGATCCAAAACGTCATACGCCGCGGCCCAATCGAGGATGTGACGCGCCTGGATGAGCAGGATTTCCTGGCTTTTGGTTTCGTCGGTGTAGACGCGAATATCCTCACGCAAGCGGAACATTTTCTGCTCGACGAACATGACCTGATTCCCGTTGGGATCGTAGAAGCGCAGTTTGCCGGTCAAGGCCAAAACCTGGCGCTTCAGCAGGTAAGAGGGGTAGGTAAAGGCGAGATGCATACAATTCTCCTAGTAGTGTACGTTGACCAGCGTGCCAAGTGGCGCCCAGGAATACAGCCAGGCAGCATCGTCAATCCGCATGTTGACGCAACCGTGACTCATCGGCACGCCGAAGTTATTATGCCAATAGGTGCCATGAATGGCATAGCCCTTATAGAAATACATCGTATAGGGCACATCAGGTAGGTAATATCCTGGCCCGGCCATATCGGTATAGAGCAGTTTCAGGTAGATTCGGTAGCGGCCAGTGACGGTGGGGTGTTGCGCTGTGCCAGTGGAGACGACAAAAGCCGCAATCAACGTGCTCCCCTGATAGGCATACAACCGTTGCGCGCTCAAATCCACGTCAATCCAGCGGTCGCCCTCGGCGACAGGAGGAACAGGGGAAAAGTAAGGAAGAGCAGTAGCGGTTGGCCAGGGCGTATTGGTAGGCAGTGGGGTCAGGGTAGCCGTATAGGTAGCTGTGGGAGTAAAGGTCGGGGTAAAGGTGGCCGTTGGAGTAGGAGTAGGGGTTAACGTCGGGGTATAAGTCGGCTTGAGGACCTGAGCAGGAGCGCCATAGAAGAGGGCCGGCGGTGTAGGAGAGGGCAATACTTCTCCCAACCAGGCCAGCGCCGGAGTCATTCCACCCGACCAGAGCGCCAACCCTCCAATCACGCCAAGCAACAGGACAACAAAGAGCCACAGCATAGCCGGTCGCTTCCGGCGCGTCCTGGGTAGGGAAGCAGACCGGGGTTGGGTTGGCGCAGTATCTTTTGCGGCCGGCGGGAGCATCGTCGCGGGCACAGCCTGGGCTCGCTTCTGGCTACGGCTGGGAGAGGTATCCTCCAGGGGAGAAGAGGACGGTGGGTTCTCCTGCAAACGCTTTTGCACCCAGGCCAGCCCTTGCCGGGCACGTATGCTCTGAGGGTTGATCTGCAAGGCACGTTGCAAACAAGCGATACTGGCGCGCGGCGGCGAAAGCGCCGCCAGCAGTAACCACGGCTCCTCCCAATCGGGCGCCAGGGCAATCGCTCCCTCCGCCCAGCGACGGGCCGTCTCGCGATCCCCGCGCCGGAGAGCGTCCTGCGCTTGCTGGAAAGCCTGGCGGGCCGCGGAAGGGTCAGCGTTCATGGCGTCGCGAACGGAGTCGGGGCAACACTTTCGTTCCGGAGAAAACACAGAATCCCTGCTACCACGCCATCGGCCACGCGATCCGTGTGACGGGTCAGGAAGTCATAATCCAGGCGCAGGAAGCCAGTCTCGATGATCGCCGCCGGCGTCGAGGCATCTACCTCATCGAAGGCGTGATACTCGGTCATATCCGTGGTAACGCTCCCCCTGTGGAAGGACAGGCCGGTAATACGTCCATAACGATCCGTAAGACAGGCTACCAGACGATCCGTCAGGTTTCGATCACGCGCGCCTTGCGCCGCGGCGACTTTGTAGCCAGTGGCCTGGTCGTTGACATATTCGCACGAGTCATTGTGGATAGAAAGCAAGAGAGCGGCTTTGTAACCCTGCAGGCGCGGATCGAATTCCTGAAGTAACTCAACCGAATACCCTTGCTCGGCAAGTTTCTGCTGAGCCAGGGTCGCAATTGCCAGGTTGACCTGCACTTCCGTCGTGCCGTTCGGACAAACAGCCCCCGAATCGTGCCCCCAGTGACCGGCCACCAGGCCAATGCGGGGTTTAGGCGGCGGCGTGGCAATGGCAGGCGGCATCTCCGGCGCCTCAGGCGTGGTAAGCCAACGCAGCTTGACGCGCAAATCCAGCGAGAAGATATTCGGCGAGAAAGCCGTAAAGAGGGTCGCCAGCAAAGCCGCGATACTGAACAGGGTCTGGAGAATACGACTGTTACTCACGTTGGTTGAGGAGGAAACAGAATTTCCCATACGATGCTTCCGCGTAACGTTGACGTTTTCCTTTGGAGATTGTATCATGAAAGTAAGCGAGGAAACTATGGAAAAATTGACCAGCGAAGAAAAGGCCTGTCTGCTGAAACTGGCGCGCCAGGCGCTCGAACTGAGTGTGCGTGGTCAACGCCTGCCGCCGTTAGACCTGGATTCCCTGACGCCAACTTTGCGGGAGAATGGGGCTTCTTTCGTGACCTTGACAATTGATGGCGAACTGCGCGGCTGCGTCGGCGCGCTGGAACCCTACCAGCCCCTGGCCGAAGACGTGCGCGAGCACGCCATCACCGCCGCGCTGGAAGACTACCGCTTTCCGCCAGTCAGCGAGATAGAACTGCCGAGGATCAAAATCGAAATTTCACGCCTGACTTTGCCGGTCCCACTGGCATACACCGACGCGCAGGACTTGCTTGCCAAATTGCGTCCCGGCGTAGATGGGGTGATTCTGCGCGATGGTTGGCGGCGAGCAACGTTCCTGCCCCAAGTCTGGGAGAAGATACCAGACCGTGCTGAGTTTCTCGATAATTTATGCTATAAGATGGGCGCGCCCCCTGACACCTGGCGGCGTAAACATTTGGACGTGCTCGTTTACGAAGTCGAGGAATTCCACGAATGACAGCCGGTGAGGATCGATCTCTCATCGTCGCGCGTAGCAATCGCCTGGCACAACAGATTCGCCGCTTGCGTCAGCGCAAGGCACGTCAGGAGAGTGGGCTGTTCCTGGTGGAGGGGCTGCATCCGGTCGGCGAAGCGATCGAGGCTGGTTGGCCGATTGAAGTGCTGGCCTATGCTCCGCGCCTGCTGACCAGCCCATTCGGTCGGCAGTTGGTGGAGGAGCAGGCCCGGCGCGGGGTACGCTGCGCCACCTTTGAAGCAGATGTTTTCGCCTCGCTCACCGATAAGGAAAACCCCCAGGGCCTCCTGGCGATTGTCCGTCAGCGCGAAGCTCGTCTGGAGATGCTTTCCCCGGCGAATTTTGGCTGGGGTGCGGCGCTCGTCTCACCGCAAGACCCCGGCAACGTCGGGGCCGTGCTACGCACGCTGGATGCCGTCGGAGCCGATGGGCTGTTCCTGCTCGAAGGCGGGGTGGACGTCTACCATCCCTCCGCTGTGCGCGCCAGCATGGGCGCCCTCTTCTGGAAGAGGGTGGTGTCCACTTCCTTCGCGGTGTTCGTAGCCTGGGCACACCAGCATGGCTACCGGCTGATTGGATCTTCGGCCCACGCCAACACCGACTACCGCGCCCTGAGTCGTGGGGCAAGCCCGACCATTCTCGTACTGGGTAATGAACAGAAAGGGCTTTCTCCCGAACAACAGCAAGTCTGCGATGTGGTGGTCTCTATCCCCATGCGCGGCCGCGCCAGTTCGCTTAATCTGGCGGTGGCCGCCGGCATTCTTCTCTACCAACTCTTGGAAGATTGACCCTGCTACAAGAAGATTGTTTTACCGTCGAGATCGCAGAGTACGCAGAGACGTAACTGATGAAAAACTCTGCGCCTCGGCGCTCTCTGCAGTTCATTTCTGCAGTGGACTCAAGATTAAGAACAAAAGCAGGAGCGGGGTGTGCGCTCCTGCCAAAGAGTTGTCCGATAAAACAAGGAAGACCTCGTAAACCCCCGGCAATCCCTAGAACTCTTCCTCCTCATCCCACATTTCCTCTTCCTCTTCTTCCAGTTCCTCGTCCTCCCATTCTTCCAGGTCCTCGTCTTCCCAGACGTCATTCTCTTCGCTCAACTCTTCGTTGGGAGAGTAAGTCGCGCAGCCGGAATCGGGATCAATCTCGATAGCGGCCGCGGAGCAGTAGCCCTCATCCAAAAAGAGGCAGTCCAGATAGTGGCAACGTACACGGGGCATACAACCTCCTAGTCATTCGAGAGGAATTGTTGAATCAGCCGCGCCACAGAGAGCCCAAACAGCAGCGTAATCAGCACGGCAGAAACGACACAAAACGGGCAAACCGCCTGGATGACGTAAAACTCAATATAGGTCAGGTAAGCCGAGAAGACCACGCCAGCCAAGCTGATACCAAACACGGCGAAAGGTCCATATTGCGCCAAGAAGCCGGAACGAAACTCGAGCGCCAGGATAGCCGCGAGAATCAGGTAGGCAACCAGGCCAAGGACTGAGACCGGCACACCGGCAATTTCCGAGTAGAGGCTATTGTTCACTGTGAGACAACCCCGGCTACCCACGCACATCGCCTCCGCACTGGTGATCTTAAGTACCCATAAGTAAAAAGCATCGGCCGCGCCCAAGAGTGCCAGCACGATGCCCGCGATGCGTAGCCTGGAAGCCGTTTTCTGGATTGAGGAGGATGGCCTGGTTGCTCTCACAACATTGCCTCCCAACGCCGCACTTGCGCAGAGCGTTGTTGCGAAAGAGCCACCAAAGGGATTCGAACCCTTGACCTGACGTTTACGAAACGCCTGCTCTACCAGCTGAGCTATGGTGGCTTGAAGCGGCAGGGATTATACCAGTTTTTCTTTAAAGTGCAAGAAAAGCATCATTGGTGATTACCCACAAGTTCGGAAATCAGCAACTACCTACCTGTGGCGCAAAAGTCTCTGACCTATCTATTACCCACAAGTAGGGCAAATTGGAAATTTGCTCAATCCTTTGCCCTATCCCGCGAGTCAGAGCCTCGCGCCGCCACCACTTCCTACTGCAGACGGCCTGGTCAAGTGGAGACAATCTCTGCTTGGCCTGCGTTAGGACGGCAGTTGAACTGCCGTCCTAACGCCTGAATCCCAATCCTGAGCCAGCCGAACGAGATGTGTACAACAGATAGGTCTCCGACTTGCGAAAATCGGCAAATCAGAGATTTGCCCCACACGACTGCACTGGATAGGTGGTTGTTGAGTAAACAATCTGTCCTGGGAAAACCACCTGCGGGCAAGCCACTGCGGTCAATCTGCCATTGGTAAGAATGGGTTCTACCCACCTGCTGGAGTGAAAAGACACGGGTAATCACCAAAAGCATCAGGGGTCAATCATCCATATGGCGAATGACGGCATCCCCGAATTCCGAGCAGCGCACTTCGGTAGCATTCTCCATCAGGCGGGCAAAATCATAGGTCACCGTGCGGGCCGCGATGGCACCGGCAATGCCCTTGAGGATGAGATCGGCGGCTTCGTTCCAGCCCAGGTAACGGAACATCATCTCGCCAGATAGAATCACCGAACCCGGGTTGACCTTGTCCAGATCGGCATATTTCGGTGCCGTCCCATGCGTGGCTTCAAAAATGGCATGACCGCTCTCATAGTTGATGTTCGCGCCGGGCGCGATGCCGATACCGCCAACCTGCGCGGCCAGCGCGTCGGAAAGGTAATCGCCATTCAGGTTGGGGGTCGCGAGGACATCATAGTCGCGCGGACGGATGAGAACGAATTGGAGCGTCACATCGGCAATGGAGTCCTTGATCAACAATTTCGACTGCCACTTGCCGTCACCGTGAGTGGGCCAGATCTCCAGAGCGGCTTCCACCTCCGCACGAACTTCGGCCTGCCGATCGGGAGTCATCATGTCATAGCCAGGTTCGATTCGCCGTGCATTGTCTTCCACACTAAGTAGAGGGTCTTTTTCCTTGTTACTCAGAATCCAGATTTCGCGCTCGGTAACGATTTGCTCACGGAACTCGCGCTTGGCCAGGGCATAGCCCCAATCGCGGAAGGCACCCTCGGTGAACTTCATGATGTTCCCCTTGTGCACCAGATTGACGCTGCGCCGACGATTGGCCAGCGCCCAACGGATGGCCGCTCGCACCAGTCGCTCGGTCCCTTGTTGCGAAACCGGCTTGATGCCAATGCCGGAAGTTTCCGGGAAGCGAATGCGGGCATACTCTTTCGGGAAATGGGCACGCAGCCACTCCTGAAAGGCGCGATTCTCCTCTGTCCCGGCGCAAAATTCAATGCCGGCGTAGATATCCTCGGTGTTCTCGCGAAAAATAACCATGTCCACGTATTCGGGATGCTTCATCGGCGAGGGAACGCCGGGGAAATAGCGCACCGGGCGCTGACAGACATACAGATCAAGCTGTTGACGCAAAGCTACGTTCAGGGATCGGATACCGCCCCCGACCGGTGTGGTCAACGGGCCTTTAATGCCTACCAGATATTCCGTGAACGCCGCGACCGTCTCCTCCGGCAACCAGGTGCCAAACTGACGGAAGGCCTTCTCGCCGGCGTAAACCTCCAACCAGCACACCTGACGCTGACCGCCATAGGCCTTGGCAACCGCGGCATCGAAGACACGCACTGCCGCCCGCCAGATATCCCGCCCGGTCCCATCCCCCTCGACGAAGGGGATAATCGGACGGTCGGGTACTTGCAGGCGGCCATTATTCATCTGAATTTTCTCCCCGCCTGCGGGAGGATGGATGAGGATTCTGCTCATATCTTGCTCCTGCCAGAGTTTCCCACGCGTTTCCGCGCGGCACAGGCCTCCAATTATACGCAAAAAATCGGCACGTCCTGGGGTTTCTTGCTATAATTCCCTTGCACCTCCTGGCAACACGGAGCGCGAGCACATGCTGTTACGCCGAGACCTGGTCGGGAGTCTGGGATCGAGAATCTAGCCAACACGATACCGAAACCTGTTCACGAGTTCGGATGAGGAATGCCTATGAATTTAACTTTCATGCTCCTTTCGTTTCTGGTTATGGTTGTCATCATCCTGGTCTTTAACCGCATGAATCCGCAGAAAAAGAAGGAAGCGGACAACCCGGCCACTCGATTGGCAGGCGCTATCTGGGGATGGGCTACGGTCCTTTCGGCCACCAGCACGCCGGCCAAGACCGGAGACATGCTGCGTGTGGAACTGGAGCTGGAAGTGCATGTGCCTGGCCTAGAACCCTACGCGGCACGCACGGTCTGGATGGTGAACCCGGAAGCAGCGGAATACGTAGCCGTCGGCAAAGATGTTTCCGTCAAAGTGAATCCCAGTAGTCCCAAATACGTTTACCCCCATGCTTCCTGGGCAACGCGGGTCGAGTGACACCCCGTCGGGCTGGCTTCAGGGAGTGATCTGCCAGATAAAACGCCAGGGGATGCTTTTCCAGGGTTCTGGAGTCGAGTTTAGGCCAATGCGCGGCGTCGTTCGGACATCGGCATCGGGTACAGCCCGGCCCGCTTCGATCCATAGACCATTGGCTGGCGTACAGAGATCGGCGCCGTTGAGCGTGCCATCTATGCCGAGAGCCTGGGTCAGTTTCGCCGGCCCGTTCAGGTCGCGACCACGACGACGTTTTTCCAGAATCTCCGCGCCCTCGAGCGGCAGAATTGCCCGAATCAGCACAGCCGCCGGGAAACCGACGGCTTCTGTTACCACATTCAGGCACCAATGCATTCCGTAAGTAAAATAGATGTAAGCGTGACCAGGCGGGCCGTACATGACGGCGTTGCGTCTGGTCTTGCCAGAACGGGCATGGCAACCCAAATCCTCCTCGCCAACGTAGGCCTCGGTCTCGGTGATCAGGCCGGAGAGTCGGATCCCATCAAGCCAACGGACCAGCCGCGCGCCAAGTAGCTCGCGCGCAACGGTGAGCGTCGGCCGGGCATAAAATTCGCGTGGGAGCACACAGGAGAACGATGAATCGGCAACCACGTGCACAATTATACCCTGCCGATCGGTCCTCCCCCCTCCCCGGCTCCGTAACGTCCGCGCCGGCTGGCGAGCGAGAAAGACGTTCCGCGGATACGATCGGCCGGACGAGGCGCGGAAAAATTCGTAAGAAACACCAATTCTCTGGTATTATGGGAAGCATTCGTCAGAGGCGCGAAAAGGATTAGAATCCATGCACCTGATTCTTGCCTCCACTTCGCCACGCCGACGGCAACTCCTGGGCCTGTTAGGGCTGGCTTTCTCCGTACAGGCGGTGGAGGTGGACGAAAGCCCACAGGCTGGTGAAACGCCTGTCGATTACGTCCGCCGCGTGGCTTGCCTCAAAGCCGCGGCCTGCCCGGATGGTCACAGCCTGGTTTTGGCCGCCGATACTGTTGTGGCAGATGGGATGGACTTGCTGGGCAAACCGCGCGACGCGGCCGAGGCCAGCCAGATGTTGCGCCGTCTGCGTGGACGCGAACACCAGGTATATACAGCCCTGACCCTGCGACAGGGAACATGTTCCTGGACGGAAGTCTGCGCGACGCAGGTCCTGATGCGGAATTACGACGAGGCGGAGATCGCGGCCTATATTGCCAGCCGCGATCCTCTGGATAAAGCCGGGGCCTATGCTATTCAACACTCCGCTTTCAGGCCTGTAACGGCGATCGAGGGCTGTTACGCCTGTGTGGTTGGCCTGCCTCTTTGCCATCTGGTGCGCCTTCTCCAGCAGGCCGGGCAGAGGCCGCCGGAGAATGTACCGGCACGCTGTCAGGACACTTTCGAGTACGAATGCACTGTTTTCCCCTCGATCCTGGGCATGGAAACCCGCCCAGGTGGAACAGGGTTCACAAGGAGACCCTAGTAGATTTATCCCACAAAGGTGATTTCATGCCAACACAACGTCGGTTTCTCACGCTTTTGTTCATCTTACTGCTGGCTTCCTGTGGGCGGTGGGGAACCACCACTCCCCCCGCGACGCCGACGCTCAAACCGCCTGTCGTGGCTACGACGCCGGTGCCCAGCGTTGAGGCAACCATGCGCACTTTCCTGGAAGCCTTCCGGGCAGAAGATTACGCCCGTATGTATGCCATGCTGACGCAAGCCAGCCGCGCCAGCATCAGTCTAGAAGAGTTCTCCAAGCGCTATAACGACGCTCTGGTCGCCATGAACGTGAGCGAGATCCAGTATGCCATCCTGTCCACCCTGACCAACCCTCAGACAGCCCAGGTGGCCTTCCGCCTGGTGTATAAGACCGCTATTCTAGGCGACATCGAACGCGACAATCTGGTGGCGAACTTCCAATTGGAAGATGGCGAATGGCACCTGCAGTGGTCGGAGGCGCTTATCCTGCCGGAACTGGCAGGCGGCAACACGTTACAAATCGAATATCGCATCCCGGCACGCGGCGATATTTACGATCGCGAGGGGAGGGCCATTGCCACGCAAAGCGAGGCGGTGGCCCTCGGCCTGGTGCCAGGTGAAATTGACCCAGACCAGGAAGACTTCCTGTTGAATGTACTTTTTCAACTCACTGGTCTGCGGCCAGATACGATTCGTCAGCGTTACGCCTACGCTCAACCGGATTGGTACATCCCGGTCGGGGAAATTTCAATGGAAGAATACACAGCCAACCGCGGGGTGTTGGCCTCCCTGCGTGGTCTGGTCATCAGTCCCTATGAGGCGCGCTACTATCAAAGCGGCGGTATCGCGCCCCATGCCGTTGGCTATACGCTCTATATCTCGAAGGAAGAGCAGGAAAAGTACCGTCGGCAGGGATATCAGGGCAGCGAACGCGTTGGCTTCGACGGCATCGAACGCTGGGGCGAGCCCTATCTGGCCGGCAAACATGGCGCGACGCTCTACGTGGTAGACCCCACTGGGGCAATTGTCACCATTCTGGCGCGTACCGATCCGCAACCGGCACAGTCCATCTACCTGACCATTGACCGCGAATTTCAGCGCCAGGTTCAGGAGGCCTTCAACGGCCTGCCTGGCGCGGCGGTAGTCATCGAATTGAACACTGGCCGAGTGCTGGCTATCGCCTCCTCGCCCGGCTTCGATCCTAACATCTTCGAACCCACAAATCGCAACGCCACCACGCTTTATGAACTTTTGCAACAAAATCCTTACCAACCGCTCTTCAACCGCGCCACCATGGGGCAATATCCCCTGGGCTCAGTGTTCAAAATCATCACCATGGCCGCCGCCCTCGAAAGCGGATTGTACACCGCCGATTCGACCTACGATTGCCAGTACGAGTTCAAGGAACTCTTCGACCGTACCCTCTACGATTGGACATGGGATCACTGCCAGAACGAATTACGGACAACGGGAGAGTGCCAGACCAGGCCTAGCGGCACGTTGACTTTGCCAGAAGGGCTGATGCGCTCTTGCAACCCCTGGTTCTGGCACATCGGCCTCGATCTCTACCAGCAGGGGAAAGGGAACCTGATCGCCGAGATGGCACAGGCCTTTGGCCTGGGCAAAGCGACCGGCATTGAGATCGAAGAAGCCGTTGGAAAAGTAGTCGCCCCGGATAGCGAACTGGCCGCGACCAACATTGCCATTGGACAGGATCCTATCCTGGTAACGCCGTTACAGGTGGCCGTGTTCGCGGCCGCGCTGGGCAATGGCGGTACCCTGTACCGTCCGCAACTGGTCGAGAAGATTCAGCCGGTCAGCGGCACGCCGACCAGGACTTTCTCGCCGGAAGTCGTCGGTCATCTGCCGCTTTCACCCGAAAACTGGAAGATTATCACCGACGCGATGCGCGAGGTAGTCGTAAACCCGCGAGGAACGGCCAATCATCGCTTCCGCGGCCTCAACATTCCAGTGGCCGGCAAGACTGGCACAGCGGAATCCGGAATCGCAGGCTATCCCCACGCCTGGTTTACCGGCTATACAATGAAGAATGATCCGAACAAGCCGGATATTGCGATTGCTGTCTTCGTCCAAAACAAAGGAGAAGGGTCCGACTACGCAGCGCCTATCTTCCGCCGCATTGTGGAAATCTACTTCTACGGGCGTCCGCAGAGCCTGTACTGGTTCGAGTCCAACATTGGCATCACCAAGACGCCTACCCCGCCCGGTTGGACACCTCAACCCTAGTGAAGTGGAGACGCAATCGTGCAAGGGAACGATGCCCGCTGAATTACCTGGCCTGGTGATTCGTTCGCAATCCGGATTTTTTACCGTGCAGACCGAGCGCGGTGCGATCGTTTGTTCCTTGCGCGGCCGTCTTAAGCAGGGTCCCCGTCGCGGCGACATCGTGGCCGTCGGCGATCGCGTCTGGGTCACGGCACTGGATAGCCGGCACGGGGTGATCGAGCGCGTCGAGGAGCGCCAACGGGCGCTGGTACGCCTTGATCCACGTCCGCGAGGCGTCTACCAGCAAGTCATCCTGGCCAACCCTGACCAGGCAGTCTTCGTCTTTGCCTGCGCGCAGCCGGAGCCGCGTTTGCGCATGCTCGATCGCTTTCTGGTCATTGCCGAAAAGCAAGGGATTCCGGCCGTAATTGTTGCCAACAAAGTGGACCTGGTCGGTCAGGAACGCGCCGAGGCATTGTTCGGCCTGTATCCTCCCCTGGGCTACCCGGTCGTGTATACCTCGGTGAAAACAGGGCAAGGTCTGGAGGCACTGCGCCAACATCTGACCGGGCGCATTTCCGCCCTGGCCGGGCCAAGTGGAGCAGGCAAATCCAGCCTTCTGAACGCTATTCAGCCAGGGTTAGGGCTGGCCGTGCGCGAGGTCAGCGCGGCGCTGGGTAAGGGACGGCACACTACTACCGTCCGCCAATTGTGCCCCCTCGACGGCGGCGGCTACGTGGCCGATACACCTGGCCTGCGCTCGCTGGCGCTGTGGGATACCACGCCAGAGGAACTGGATGGCTATTTCCCGGAGATTGCCCCGCTGGTGGCGCAGTGTCAGTTCAGCGACTGCACCCACATCCACGAACCGGGCTGTGCCGTACGCGCCGCCGTAGCAGACGGACGGGTCCGCCCGGAGCGATATGAGTCTTACCTGCGTCTGCGTGCCGGAGAGGAGTGAACCCGATGATCGAAATCTATGAAAAATCTTGCGAGAAAATGGACGAGCTCCAGGATAACAGCGTTGCCTTGACGGTGACTTCCCCTCCGTACTGGAACGCCATTGATTACGATATTCATGCCAGGAACAAACGTCAATATTACCGAACCCGCCGGTACGCGCAAGGATACCAGGGGTATGAGGACTACCTGGACTGGCTTACGCGCGTTTTCGGTGAGGTGTTCCGGGTCACTAAACCAGGAGGCTTCTGCGCCGTTGTGATTGGCACAGTCCTACTGAATGGAGAGTTGTATCCTGTCCCCTTCGATTTCGTCGCGCGCATGGTGCAAAATCGCTGGGCGTTTTACCAGGATTTCATCTGGCACAAGTGTACCGCTGGCGTCAAGCGAGCTGGGGTGAGCATTCAAAAGCCATATCCCGGTTACTTCTACCCCAACATCATGAATGAATACATCCTGGTGTTCCAGAAACCTGGCCCTAAGATTTATGCAGGGCGGTCGGAACAGGAAAAGCGATCTGCCCAATACCCCATCAACCGTCTCTTCACATTGGATATTGCCAACAATATCGGGCACATTGCCCCTTTCCCGCCGGATGTGATTGACCATCCAGCGCCGTTCCCTGAAGAGATTCCCTACCGACTCATCGTGCTGTATTCCTATCCCGGCGACCTGGTTCTGGACCCTTTCCTGGGTTCCGGACAAACGACCAAGGTTGCTTATCACCTGGGTAGAAACGCCGTAGGGTATGAAACCATCTCCAAGTATGTCCATCTGGCCAGGGCACGCTTGCAAGAGCCTCTTTCGATACGCCCTCAACAGCTGGTCGCGATCTTCGAGAAGATCAATTTCGATGATCCTGCCTCAAACGGGAATAGTAGCGATAAGGATAGCAGAAAGGCCAATCAGGCCGTGCAAATCTCATTCGAGATGGCTACTCATGAAAAATAATTTAGGAACGCTCCATGGACATTACTGCTCTGATCTCCTGTATCGCTCAAGAAGGGGAAAGACATTCATCAGCCCTTGCCCTAGCCTCAGTGGCTATTTTCAAGAACATGCTCGACGCGCAGGGGAATCTCCAACACACAACGCTAGATGAGACGGATGGTAGCAATATTAGCCGGCGTGAGCTTCTGGCACGTTTTTTGCTCTTGAGTGCCGTTATTGACCAGGGCCCAGATATTCAAGGAGTCCATGCTCTCTATTGGTTGAGGGAACCAATGATCTATACCGCAGCGAAATCCGTTTTCTGCATAGGCCAGTGGCTTTCTTTCAAGAGCTCGGCATTGCCATTGATCGAATTTTAGCGCAACATGCCTCTATCAAGGCTTTGCGAGCAGAAGCATGGGCACGAGAGAATCGTTCGCGCGCCAACCGATATAACCTATTTATGGACAATTCCAAGCAGGTGTTGAACTACGCTGTTTTTCGCTGGGGTGTCCCCTTAGCTTTGCCTCTCCTTCTCGAAAAAGACTTAGGCGACAGACAATCCTCTTCCCCCTTGCTGGATTATCTAAAGAGCTCCTTATCTGCCAAGGCAATGACCAAAGCTCTCAAAGACCATGAACGCTACGGCCTCGGCAAAGCGATTGGCGATAAGGCTTGTCATCTATACGCCAAATGGCTTGTATCGTCTTTTCGTCTCTCCAGAAGAAAAGAACCTTCTTGGGGAGAATACTCCTTGGAGGTTCCCTATGACTCGAACGCCGGACGCGTTCTGTGGCGAACTGGTTATCTGCTACACTGGGCTTCCGAAGATGAGTATATGCAAAGGGATGTCATCCAGAAAGGAAAAGGCAAGGGCGGCCTGGACTATATCCGAGTTACAAATATGCGAGGAATGCATACTCGACAGGAGCTACCTGTCGATGTTAGGGAAGTCTATTACGAAATCGCCACCCAGCACCTATCCACTCACAAAAAGAAACCTAGCAAATTTGAGATTCAGCGGCTACAACATGCTTTCCTGATGCTGACAAAGCACAGTGTTGCCGCTTTCGACGATGGCCTGATTTATATTTGGTACGCATTACTGCTTCAACCATGATCGGCCACAATGTGAAGACTGTCCCTTGAAGCAATTGTGCCAAGGATATCTCTCTTCCCCAGTCTTGATTCGGAACTACCGCATATGACGAGCTGGCATCTTCTGGGTCACGAGTGGGCTGTGGAGATGTTGCGCGGCCAGATTCGGCGCAACGCCCTCAGTCATGCCTACCTGTTCGTCGGCCCACCGGGCGTGGGGCGACGGACTCTGGCTTTGCGTTTTGCGCAAGCCCTGCTGTGTCCTGAAGCCGCTCTTTCGGCGGAACCGTGTGGAGTTTGCCGCACCTGTTGCCAGATCGAGGCCATGCAATACCCCGATTTGACAGTCGTCCAGGCGGAGAGGGAAGGTGGCGTGTTGAAAGTGGAACAGGTACGTGCCGTGCGACAGAGTCTGACGCTCAAGCCGTATCAAGGCCGTTACCGTATCGTGCTCTTCTTGCGCTTCCAGGAGGCCCATCCGAGCGCGGCAAACGCTCTGCTCAAGACGCTCGAGGAGGCCCCAGCCCATGCCATTCTCTTGCTCACCGCCGATCACGCCGAGCAACTCCTGCCGACAATCGTCTCGCGTTGCGAAGTAGTGCGCCTACGGCCGGTGCCGCTCGAACGCTTGGAGGAATGGTTGCAGACGCGCGGCGAGGCGACTGCGGCAACCGACAACATGCCGTCGCCGCGCTTACTGGCGCATTTAAGCGGTGGGCGTCCTGGCTACGCCTTGCGCTTACGGAACGACACGGCCGCGCTCGAAGCCCGCCGTCAACAGCTCAACATGATTCGCGAATTACTGGCCGCCAATCGCCGGCAACGTTTCGCCGTCGCCGAAGCGTTAGCCAAAGACCGAGAGACCCTGCGCTCCGCCTTGTTGCTCTGGCTGACTTACTGGCGCGATGTCCTCCTGCGCGCTAGCGGTGCGGCATTGCCGATCACGAACCTGGATTACGAGGCAGAGATTGGGGCACTGGCGGCGCAACTATCCTTCCCGGAGGCTCAACGCCTCGTCCGGGAAATGGAAGCCGCACTCGAACACCTCGAGAAGAACGTCAACGCCCGCCTGTTGACCGAGGTGCTATTGCTAAACTGGCCCAAAATTGCCGCACGTTAAGTTGTCGTTTTCCCATAGCGGCGATACAATCGGGTAATCCACGCATGGAGTATCGGTATGAAACGTCTTATCCCGCCTGTCAAAGGAACGCGCGACTTTTACCCGCCCCAGATGGCCTTCCGCAACTGGCTCTATGCAACCGTGCGTCAGGTCTCGGAGGCTTTTGGCTACCAGGAATGGGAAGCGCCGATGCTGGAACACCTCGACCTGTACGCGGCCAAATCCGGGGAGGAATTGGTCAAAAAACAATCCTACGTCTTCACCGATCGCGGCGGGGACGAAATTACTCTGCGGCCGGAATTGACCCCCTCGCTGGCACGTCTGGTAGCCCAAAAGCAGGGGGAACTGGTTTTTCCTTTGCGCTGGTGGTCCTGGGGGCCTTTCTGGCGCTACGAGAAGATGCAAAAGGGGCGTGCCCGCGAGTTCTTCCAGTGGAATGTGGACATGATCGGTGTCAATTCGCCCGAGGCCGATGCGGAATTGATCGCCGTCGCCGCGACCTTTCTGCGTACGGCAGGCCTGACCCCACAACAGGCACGCATCTTCGTCAACAGCCGCCGCCTGATGGAGGCCGAGTTCGACGCCCTCGGTATTCCCCCGGAGCAGCGTCCGGTCGTCTCTTCGTTGGTAGACAAGCGCGACAAGATGGAGGCCAAAGCCTGGGAAGCCTATGCGCGCGAGATCGGGCTGAGCTCAAAGCAATGGAACGATCTCCTGAACCTGCTGGCCGATGGGGAACGATGGCAGAAATCCGAGGAATTGAGGCGTCTCTTCGCCGCCCTCGAAGCCTTAGGTGTCCGGGAATACGTACAATTCGACGCTGGTGTGGTGCGCGGCTTGCTGTATTATACAGGCACAGTGTTCGAGGCCTTCGATTTGACAGGAGGGGTGCGGCGCGCGATCTTAGGCGGAGGCCGTTACGACAACCTACTCGCTGACGTAGGTGGCGAGCCCTTGGCTGGCGTTGGCTTTGCCATGGGAGACGTAGTCATCAGCATTGTCCTGCAAGAATTGGGGCTCACGCCTTCCCTGCCGGTCATGCCGGCTTCCGTGCTGGTTACTATCTTCGATGAGAATTTCTGGCTGGCCTCGTTGGCCCTCGCCGCCGAGTTGCGTCGCGCTGGCTTGAAAGTCATCTGCTATCCGGAACCGGCGCGGCTACCGCGCCAGTTCAAGTTCGCCGACCGTATGGGGATCCGCTTCGTCCTCGTCCTGGGCCCCGACGAGGCCAAACAAGGGGCTGTAACGCTCAAGGATCTATCGCAGGGCACACAGGAAACCTTGCCTCGTCAAGAGGTAAGTACCCGATTGCGCACTATGCTTTAGTCAGGCCACCTTCAACCTTCAGTCAAACAACAAGCCTTCCCCTACAGTGGGAGGCTTGTTGTTCAATTCAAATTGAGGGAGCCTACCAGCGCAACCCCATCAAGGTGTAGCTGTTGGGATTTTGGTCTTCGGTTTCGTGAAGGTGAAGATTTCACTTGTGCAAAGCACAGCGCCATCGGCAAGCATAGGGCTGACAAACCATTGATACGTTCCTGCATCTGGGAAGGCCTCGATGGCATGGACTTTGGATGTGCCCGGACTGAGCAGGTTGTTCAACGCGCCACCAGGCGTCACGATGGTCAACAGGTACCTCGCCGCGCCAGGATAGGCACTCCAGCTAAATTCCGCCGCGGCAACAGGCGGGAACTCGGTTTGATTCTTGGGGTTCAGGAGAGAGACGCAGGTCCCTGGCACGGGCGGCGGCACGGGATAATACCCAAGCGTGAATTCGTACGTAGCGGAGGTGCAGAGCACCTTGGACTCATCATAGGCTGTCACTTGCCAGTGATAGACACCGTATTCGGTGAATCCTTCCATAAAGCGCGTGAGGGCCGTGGTGGTAGAGAGGAAGCGCACAGTTGGGGTAGACGGCGGAGTAATGGCGACAATATACTTTGTTGCGCCAGGGACGGGAGTCCAGGTAAAAGCGCGCCCTCCAGTACGATGTACATGGGCGGTATGTGGCGGAGTAAGAAGAGTCATGCAGCCGCTTGAGTCTGGAGGAGTAGGCGCAAGCGGTTGAGAAGTGGCCGCGGCCGCTGGCGTCTCGCCCGCTTGTGTCGCGACTGGCGTCTCGGCGGAGGCTGCGGATTCGGCCCGGCTAAAGGTAGCCGGCAGACTGGTACAGATTACTTGCGAACTCTCGCCAAGAACGGCTACACTCCACTGGTACACTCCTGCCAAAGGCAAACTCTCCAAAGCCAGCTCGTGCTGATTGAGAGGTGCGATGGTGGCCGTCTGGGTACCATCCGGGTGAGTTAATAGGAGAAGATACCCATGCGCCCCAGGGTATTCTGTCCATCCAAACTGTTCTTGGCCACTGGCTGCCAGGGAAGCACCATCCGCAGGCATCACCAGCACAATGCAGGGCGCAGCTGTGGTCGGTGATTCCTCGACCGTCGGGAGAACCGGTAAAGTGGGACTGGGTAGTTCCAGGGGTAAAGGATTCAGAGTCGGTGTTGCCTCTGGCGCAGGTTTGACACCACCTAACAGACCGCAACCACTGAGGGTAAAGGCGGTCACGATGAAGATGCTCCATAAGCGATTGTTCATGATTACCTCCTTCCCAAAGATTGTATATCAAAACTGGTTTTTATCCAAGTGTATGCAACCATGAGTTCCCTGCAATGTTTGACCGCGGAGATCGCGAAGAATGCGGGATACTTTCATCTTGAGGCCTCTACTCACTTGATGCCCTCAGTGTGAGCCTCCGCAGGAGTGTCAACCATGATTCCCCAGACCTCGAAAGTACAATCGCCGATCCTCGCTGCTCGAAAGAAAGATAAATACTGTCCTCCCAAATGGTGTGTCATCAACCCAATTCCAGCTCCGGAGAGGGCGTACTCTGCGGAAGCATGTCAGGCAAGGGAGGACACAACCCAACAAGCGAGAACCGTTCCAAATGCGGAATAAAAATCTGTCCGCCTTACCAGCATGGCGGACAGATTACAAGCGGTTCATTCCTAAGCTTGCTTGCCAGGAAGCAGCACTCCCTCCTAAAGCCGAAGCCGCGCTACGAACCAGGTAAGGATGTATTGATTCTGGTAAAGGCATTGCCGATGGTGGGGCCAACGACTGTCAAAACAGCGATAACAACAAGTGCAACAAGAACAAGTATCAAAGCATACTCGGTCAACCCCTGCCCTCGCTGCCGGACATAATACAACATGAGTCTCACCTCCTTTCCTGTAAAAGTGGTTACAATTCATATGTAGATTCTACATCATCACGGCCTCTGTGAACATCACAGTTTCGTGAGTTTTTGTCAACTCTGGCCGAAGCGAAAGCGCTATTTCTCGTCCCCTTTCCACAGCAGGACAAGAATAGATAGCGAATAGCGAGACTGGCGTTGACAGCGGCGTTCTTTCGGGTATAATTTCGCCTGCATCCATACCAGGCAACCATTTGGCCGACTAGCTCAATTCGGTAGAGCAGCTGACTCTTAATCAGTTGGTTCGGGGTTCGAGTCCCCGGTCGGTCACTGACGAAAGCCCTCCTGCGTCGGAGGGCGTTTTGTTTTGGCCTGTCAGGCATATCTATGGCGGCTTGCCGCCGGAAGGCCTATTCAATAGCAAACAGGAAAGGCTCATGTTTAGAACAAGTGAGTTTTGACGATACGCGAGATAAGATCTGGCGAAATACGCTTATGGTTGACGGCCAGTTCCTAGATG
>FWPU01001124.1_pt1 | contig 82905 bp, 61 predicted proteins | sample 2228361 | NCBI WGS metagenome assembly FWPU01 (sample SAMEA103939777, study PRJEB20133) | metagenome | reverse complement strand
CCCCAACCACCTGGAACACGCCGCAGACCGTCGCCGTCCAGGCGATTGACGACAACGTCGTCGAGACGCTGACCGGCACGTATGCGCTCGACCTGCGCCACGTGGCGGCGAGCGTGAATGATCCGGTCTACAATACCGTGGCCGATGGCCTGGTGCGGGTGACCGTGCAGGAGAATGATGTTGCCGGTCTCATCCTCACCCCTGCCGGCATTACCGTGGCCGAGGGCGGCCCGGCGGTCGCCTACACCGCTCGCCTCGCCACCCGACCGCTGGCAGAGGTGACCGTCACCATCGACGGGCAGGGCCAGGTGACGCTCAACGGTCAGCCGACGCTGACACTCACCTTCACGCCCGCCACCTGGAACGTTGCCCAGACGGTGAGCATCCAGGCGATCGATGATAACATCGATGAAGCACTGATCGGTTCAACCTATCTGGTCACCCTCGCTCATGTGACGACCAGTGTTGATGATCCTGTCTATGATGCGCTCGCGCCCGTTGGCCTGCCGGTGACGATCATCGAGAACGATGAAGCGGCAATCGTGCTCACCCCGGCTAATGTAACGGTCGATGAAGGCGATACAGTTACTTACGCTGTGCGCCTGGACAGCGAACCGACAGCGAACGTCACGATTGCGATTGACGGTCAGGGCCAGGTCTTGCTTAACGGCCAGCCGACGTTGACGCTGACCTTCACACCGGCGAACTGGAATATCGACCAGACAATAGCGCTAACTGTCATCGATAACCAGATCGATCAGACGATCAGCGGTGCAACCTACCAGATCACGGTCGCGCACGCAGTCACAAGCAGCGATCCGATGTACGCCGCCCTGCCGCCGGAACCGCTCCTGGTGACGGTCTTTGAGAATGACGTTGCGGCAGTGGTTATCACTCCCGCCAGCCTGACGCTTGCAGAGGGTGATACCGTGACCTACAACGTCAGGTTGGGGAGCGAACCGACAGCAAATGTAACGGTAACGATTGATGGACAGGGACAGGTCTTGCTCGACGGCCAGCCGACGTTGACGCTGACCTTCACACCGGCGAACTGGAACATCGACCAGCCTGTCACGCTCACGGCGATTGACGATCTGATCGATGAGTCGCCGGTGGGCAACACGTATGTGGTCATTATCAACCACGTCGCCAGCTCTGGCGATCCCGTCTATAACGCACTGTCGCCGGCGCCGCTCACCCTGACGATCAATGAAACCGAGAGCGCCGGGCTGGTCTTCGCGCCGACCACGCTGACGGTCGCCGAGGGCGGGCCGGCGGCGAGCTACACCATCGCGCTCACCAGCCAGCCCACGGCGAACGTGACGGTAACGATCGATGGGCAGGGACAGGTGACGCTCAACGGTCAAGCGACGCTGACGCTCACCTTCACGCCGGCGAACTGGAACACGCCGCAAACCGTCAGCGTTCAGGCAATTGATGACCTGATCGACGAAACGATTACCGGCACGACCTACGATATTATCTTGCTCCACACTTTCGGCGGCGGCGATCCGGTCTATGTCGCGCAGCCGCCAGCGTCGTTCACGGTAACGATTAGCGACAACGACAACGCCGGGCTGGTCTTCGCGCCGACCACGCTGACGGTCGCCGAGGGCGGGCCGGCGGCGAGCTACACCATCGCGCTCACCAGCCAGCCCACGGCGAACGTGACGGTAACGATCGATGGGCAGGGACAGGTGACGCTCAACGGTCAACCGACGCTGACGCTCACCTTCACGCCGGCGAACTGGAACACGCCGCAAACCGTCAGCGTTCAGGCGATTGATGACCTGATCGACGAAGCGCCGATCGGGAACAGCTATGAGGTGACGTTGCTGCACGTCTTCGGCGGCGGTGACCCGGTCTATGTCGCGCAGCCGTCTGTGCCGTTCATTATCACGATTTTAGAGAACGACACTGCCGGCTTCGTCTTCACACCAGCAGCCCTGACTATCATCGAAGGCGCGCCCGGCAGCTATAATCTGAGCCTCGCCACTCAACCACTCGCCAGCGTGGTGGTGACGATTGACGGGCAAGGGTTCCTGCTGATCAACGGCAACCCAACCGCGACCGTGACCTTCACGCCCGCCAACTGGAATGTTGCCCAGACCGTCACTGTGCTCGAACCAGATGGCGATCAGATCGCGCAAGCGGCGCGCAATCGAGTAATTTTGCACGCTGCGGACAGCGCTGACGCGGCATACGATAGCCTGAGTGGGATTGGGTTGCCGGTGACAGTGATCGATAACGATATTCCGGGAATTATTCCCAGTGAAGCTGCGCTCACGGTGGTGGAAGGAGGCAGCACCAGCTACACCATCGAATTGGCCACGCAACCAACGGCGAATGTCACAGTAACCATCGATGGTCAGGGCGCGGCGCTGATTAACGGCACACCTGTCGCCAGTATCACCTTCACGCCAGCGAACTGGAACACTCCCCAGATTGTCACTGTCTCCGTGCCTGATGATGCCATCGCTGAAGCAAACCAAACCATCTTGCTGCCACATACCGCCAGCAGCGCCGATCCATTCTACGATGGTCTGGTGGGGCCAGCAGTTGAACTGGACATTCAGGATAACGATCCGCCCGGATTCATCACGACTGCGTCACTGCCGCCACTGATTGTGTCAGAGAACGGTGATAGTATTGCGATCCAGATCCGCCTTGCCTCTCAGCCGACTGCGCCAGTGCTGATCAACGTCTCGGTCAGCGATCCGACCGAGGGAAGCGTGACGCCCGACAGCCTGTTATTCGACGATTCAAACTGGAACATCCCGGCCATCATTATTGTGAGCGGGGTGGATGATCTGCTTGAAGACGGTCATCAACCCTTCACAGTGCAATTTGCGCCCGCCAGCAGCGCCGATCCTTTCTACAACGGCCTGACGCTTCCAGCGCTGAACTTCATCAACCGCGACAACGAGCCGGTGCGCATCAGTATTAATGATGTCATTCGGTTAGAAGGCGATAGCGGAGTCGCCAATGCAAACTTCATCGTTCGGCTTAACCGGGTCTCGGATCGCGATATTCTGGTTGATTACACCACCATAGATAGCACTGCCATTGCCGGTGAAGACTACATTGCTGCCAGCGGCACGCTGACCATTCCAGCCGGCCAGTTGCAAGCGGCGTTACCGGTTGGCATCATCGGCGACACCCTGCCGGAGGACGACGAGTTCTTCCTGGTCAGTCTGAGCAACGGGCGGGCAACGTTGCCCGGACTGCCAGCCAGCATTGTGACCGATGAAACTGTCATCATTGCCGATCCCATCGGTGTGGGTACCGTTCGCGATGACGATCCGCCGGCAGTGCGCTTTGCCGCCAGCGATGTGCTGGTCAACGAAACGGCTGGCGTTGCGACGGTAACCGTCACGCTCAGCCGGCCAGCATCGGCGACGGTAACCGTCAATTACGCCACGATTGCCGGCGGCACGGCCCAGCCCGGCGATGGTTCGGACACCGCGCACGATTACGAGCCGGTCAGCGGATCGCTCAGCTTCGCGCCGGGAGCGACCATCCAGACCTTCACGATTCCGATCTGGAACAATAGCGCTGCCGATGCGCCATTCGAGACCATCCTGGTCGCGCTCAGCAACCCAACCGGCGCAACCCTGGGCGAACCGGCGCTCAGCACGGTAACTATCGTCGATGCCACCCCGACGTTATTGACGCAAAATCCAACCGCATTGCAAACTGCCGGCCCCAATTACACAACATACAACTGGAACTTTTACAACGCGAATGAAGGGGCTTCAATAGTGCGGATCGACGTGCCGTGCGGCTTTAGCGGCACGCTGGCGGTTGAATTGCTCAGCCCAGCGATCAATCCAGCGACAAGCACTCATGATGTGATCCGAGGCACGGCAGAGACAACAACCTTTGCGCTGTACCGTATGCCAACTGGCTGGCAGGTCAGCGATGGCTACCCGCCGACGGTGGGCACACTCATCACCAGCGCCAGCTACCTGCCCAACACGGGCGACGCTACGACGTGGGTCAACCTGCCCGGCATTAGCAGTCCGACACCGTGTGGAGTCTATCTGCTGCTGGCCAGCGTGCCAGACGACGACACCAACGGGTGGGCCGCGCGCAGCGGCTGGGCCGGCAGCGGCGCGCCAACCATCGATCTCGACGGCATCCCCGGCACTGGCGACGAGATTGTGCAGGGCATTTTGCGGCAGAGCCTGCGTCACCCGGCAGGGGAGCCTGTCTGCACTACCTTCTTCCAGTATGTGGCGCCCGGCCTGAGCAGCGTCACGTTCCATAACTTCGACCTGGAAGGCGAGTTTCCCAATCGGTCATGGGTGCGCTACTACCCGCCAGGATCAATCTATGATCCCACCGGTCAGAGCGGCGGCATTGCCGGCACAGCTTCGCCTGATGGGCGATGGAACAACGGCACGGCGACAACTCGCGGCGGCGACATGATTGCCAGCCCGACACCAGGCTGGTGGCGCATCGTGACATGCACCAATAGCGCGGTGGATGAAAATCACTTCGCGCAAGAGGGACAGACGGGTGTGCCGGTCTATCTGACGCAGCTGCCCGCGCCCGATCTGACTCTCACCGCTGCGCCAACGCCCGCCAGCGCGCCGACGGGCAGCAGCCTGAACCTGACGATCACGGCCACGAACCAGGCCAGCGGGCCGACGGCAGGCACCGCCCGCAACACGCAATTCACCATCACCCTGCCCGCCGGACTGAGTTTTGGCGCCGGCGCATGCGCCAGCGTGCCTGGAACATGCAGTATCAGCGGCCAGGTAATGACGATCAATACCGGCATACTCACCGCCGGCGCGACAACATCTTTCAGCATTCCATTGCAGGCTGGAACGGCACCAGTTGGAGCTGCGCCGATTGAGGTTCAGGCTACAGCCAGCGATCAGATCGGCAATCCTTACGCATGGCGCGCGATTGCGATGGCGCGGGTGACACCGTGACAGCGCCCAGTGGTTGACCGGATTGAAGCGCGTTCTTCTGGCTCTGGTATGATGGAAGTCCATCGTGATCGACCGTACCAGCACAGGAGTGATCATGTTTCCTTTGATTACCGTGACCGGCGACCCATACACGCGGGGTCATCAATACGGCGCTGCGACGGCAGCGCTCGCGCGACGCAGTATTGCCAGCTATGCGCGGCTGTTTGCCTATCGCCGCGGGCTAGACTGGGCAGCAAGCCAGCAGGCGGCGCTGGAGTATGAACCATTGCTGCGCGAGATTGCGCCAGATCTGCTGATAGAGATGCAGGGCATCGCCGATGGCGCTGGTTGCGCATTGGCCGAGATCATTGCGCTCAATGTGCGCACCGAGTTGCTGGCCGGAGTCGGAGTTGGCGTTCATCACCCGGAGGCAGCGGCAGCGCTGGCGAGAAACCGCGCGGCTGGCGTGCCGCAGCATCGCGAGTCGGCGATAAGCATCGATGCGAGGATTGGCGACGATGGTGAATGCACAACAGCAGCGGCGACACCGCCAGCCACGGCCAATGGCGGCGTCTGGCTGGCGCAAACCTGGGACTGGCAGGGCGATCAGCGGGCAGCGTGTGTGTTGTTGCGAATCGAGCACTCTGATCTGCCCCCGATCCTGACGCTGACCGAAGCCGGGATGGTGGCAAAGATCGGGCTGAACGGAGCAGGACTTGCGGTTGGTCTCAACCTGCTCCGCTCGCGCGCCGATGGGCAGCGGCTGGGCATGCCGGTGCATGTGCTGCTGCGGCAGATGCTGCAAACGAACTCGATAGCTGATGCGCGCCGACTCGTCGATCGGGCGCCGGCCAGCGGTTCATCGTGTATTACGCTGGCCAGCGCCGAAGGCGAGGCGCTGGCGCTAGAGATCACTCCTACCGGCGTGGCCGAGATCGGCGCCAGGGCAGGGCTGCTGGCCCACGCCAACCATTGTCTTGATGAAGGAACGGCAGCGGGCGAATGCGCCCTTGAGCCAACGTCAACCACACGCGAACGGTATGGGCGGGCGTGGGAGCTGTTGCAACGCGGCGCCGGTCAGATCGATCTGCCCTGGCTGCAAGCCATCCTGCGCGATCACGAAGGAGCGCCGCGCTGCATCTGTCGCCACCCCGATCCGCGCATTGCCGCAGTGGATCGCAATGAAAGCGTATGCGGCGTGATCATCGATCTCCAGACGCTCACGATGCACGTCGCACCTGATGTGCCGTGTCAGACCAATTTTGTGCCGGTAGCGCTCCACGATTAAACCCGGCGCCCAAACTGGCGTTCGAGCTGCGCCGGGGTCATCAGGATCATCGTCGGGCGACCGTGGGGACATGTGCGCGGACTGACACACTGTTCGAGTTGAAGCAGAAGCTGGCGCATCTCTTCGTGAGACAGCGGCTGCCCGGCGCGCACCGAGTTGTGGCAGGCGAGCGTGATCAACATCGCCTCACGCCATTCGAGCGGGCTGCTCCCGCCGCGCCCGGCCAGCCGCTCAGCTATTTCGTGCAGCGTTTGGGCTATCTCTTCGATGGGCAGGGTGGCCGGGACAGCGCGCACCAGCACGCCATTGCCCCACGGTTCAAGCGCAAAGCCCCATTCGGCGAGCTGCTCAGCGTTGCCGAGCAGCAACGCGCTGGCTTCAGGGCTGAGCGCCACCGCTTGCGGCAGCAACAGTTGCTGGGTCTCGATCGCGCGACTGGCATACTGGTTCATCAACTTCTCGTAGGTAATCCGCTCGTGGGCAGCATGCTGGTCGATGAGATACATGCCTTCGGGCGCTTCTGCCACGATATAGGTCAACCCCACCTGCCCAACCACCCGCAGCGGCGGGAGGGTAGCAGCAGGAGTGGGCGGAGGCGGAGCAGCAACCGGTTCGGGATCAGGCGCAGGGGCGGGCGGCAGGCGCAGCGGCTGATTCTGCGCCTCCACTGCCGGGCCGGTATCCCACCGCGAACGCTCGCGATCCCAGGCCGACGCGCCAACGCCCCACGCCGACGGGGCAGGGGCAGTCTCCTGGCCGAGCCGCCGCAACTCGAAGCGACGCTGGGCCGTCGCCGGATCGGGCGCATCCCATGTCGGGACGCCGGCGCCGCTCAGCAGCGTCTCACGGATAGCGCGGCCCAGCACGCTATAGACGTGCGCGGCATAGCGGAACTTCACCTCGCTCTTGGTGGGATGCACATTGGCATCGATCGCTGCGGGATGCACGCGCACATCGAGAATGGCGATGGGAAAGCGGCCCTTCATCAACATCGTGTGATAGGCCTGCTCAACCACTGCCGCGAGCGCGCCACGCGGTTGCAGAGCGCGCCGATTCGCGAATAACGACAGAAAATTGCGCGAGCTGCGCGTCAGATCAGGCGGCGAGATCAGGCCGCGCACCGCTACCCATGTCTCGCCATCGCCCGCTTCGGCCTGCACGGGCAACAGCGCGCGCCCGATCTCCAGGCCATAGACCTCGATCGCGACCGCGCGCAAATCGCCGTCGCCGCTGGTCTGCCAGATCACCCGGCCATCAACGCTGAGGTGAAAACTCACCTCTGGGTAAGCCAGCGCATACTGCTGAACGATCGCGATCAGAGCGCTCGTCTCGGTGGCCTCTGAACGCAGATACTCGCGCCGCACCGGGGTATTGTAGAAGAGGTTCCGCACACTGATCGTCGTGCCCACCGGACAACCGCAGGGCTGGCGCGACTGCACTTCACCGCCGGCAATCCGCAATTCAACACCGAGTTCGGCTTCGGCAACGCGAGTCGTGCAGATCACCTGGGCCACGCTGGCAATGCTAGGAAGGGCCTCGCCACGAAAGCCGAGCGTGCGGATCGCCCACAGATCATCGGCAGAAACCAGTTTACTGGTGGCATGGCGAGCAAAGGCCAGCTCCACCTCGTCTGCCGGAATGCCGCAGCCATCGTCCTGCACCCGGATCTCGCGCAAACCGCCGCCACGCGCATCGACCACGATCCGGCGCGCGCCTGCATCGAGCGCATTCTCAACCAGCTCTTTCACCACTGACGCGGGACGTTCGACCACTTCGCCAGCCGCGATCTGGGCGGCAATGGTCTCATCAAGCAAGCGAATCGGCATACGACAGCTCCGTGTCGAACAAACATTCGCTCATATTGTACCATGTTCGCTCAGGGGGTAGCGACCGGTGAAGGGGTGACGGTAACAAGTGGGGTAGGCGTGCTCAGCAGGGGCGGAGGGGATGGCCGAGCGGTGAGCAACACAAAAATGGCCAGACTAACCAGAACGACAAGCAACAAACCGGCAAGAATGGCGCCCAGGCGCGAGAGAGGCAGCATGGCAGGCGATGAACCTCTGACCGGCGGCGCCACCGGTGAGGCAACGGCAGTTGGCGTCTCGCTGACGGTAGGTTCCAGGCCATCAACCTGCGCCACCACAACCGTGATATTATCAGGGCCGCCACGAGCGTTAGCCTCGTCAACCAGCCGCCGGGTAGCGGCATCGAGCGGGTGCATGCTGGTGATAGCGGCAATCTCGTCATCGGTAAGCAGGCCGTGCATACCGTCGGTTGAGAGCACGATGGTATCGCCGGGCAGCAACGGCTCGCGGAAGATATCGACCTCAACGTGGGCCTGATGACCGATAGCGCGAGTAATAATGTTGCGGATGGTTGAAGCGCGGGCCTGTTCGGCTGTGAGTAAGCCTGCCGCAATCTGATCGCCAATCAGGGAATGATCCTGAGTAATCTGACGAATCTGGCCTTCGCGCACCAGATAGGCCCGGCTATCGCCAACGTTGGCCACGTAGAGCGTATTGTGCCAGAAGAAGGCCGCCACCGCCGTGGTGCCCATACTACCGTGGCCCTCATCGTACACGCGCTGATTGGCCGCCACCAACGCCTGCCGCAATCCTTCTGCCGGATCATTTCCCGGTTGAAACGAACTGATAATCGTTTCGAGCGCCAGCCGACTGGCAACCTCGCCGGCAAGATGCCCTCCCATGCCATCACAGACAACGAGTAGCGTGCCGCTCGCAATCTCTGCTCCACCGTGCGCATCCTGATTGACGTCACGCCGCAGACCAATATCTGTTCGGGCACTGTACCGCACACGCATAGCCGACCTCGTTGCCTCATTGCGCAATTGTCAGCAGTATACCACACTGCGCCCGGCGCGCCTGACACCTGATATACGTTCACGCAGCAACCTTCCAACCGGGGGTGGAATAGAACGTTGGGGGAAGGGAGCGACCGCTGCGGCAGCACACCTGCACCGGTTATGGTACTATACCTGTATCAATAGTTGACCAGACAAGGATTTCTGCCATGCCAGCAATTGATTTCACTCGCTACTATCGTCCGCACGAGGTTGAAGCCGCATTGCAAGCATGGGCCGAGGAACGCCCCGATCTCTGCACGCTGAGCAGCATCGGCACGAGTTACGAGGGGCGTTCGATCTGGCTGCTCACGCTCACCAACAAAGCCACCGGTCCCGACCACGAAAAACCGGCATTCTGGCTCGATGCCAACATTCACGCGACGGAAGTCACCGGCTGTATGGGCGCGTTACACCTGATCGAAACGGCGCTGGCCGGGTATGGTCACGATCCGGCCATCACTGCTTTGCTCGATGAGCGCGCGCTCTATATTGTGCCCTGCCTGAATCCTGATGGCATGGAACAGGCGCTCACCTCACCGGTATACGTGCGTTCGGGCACGCGCCGCTATCCCTTCACCGACGATCGTGATGGTCTTTACCCAGCAGATGTTGATGGCGATGGCCTGATTTTGCAGATGCGGGTGGTTGATCCCGATGGCGGCTGGAAAGTCAGCGAGCGCGATCCGCGCCTGATGCGGCGGCGCGCCCCCGATGAGCGCGGCGGCACGTACTATCGGGTCTACACTGAAGGCTTCATCCGCAACTATGATGGCTATGAGGTGAAGATTGCACCGCCGGCGCAGGGCCTTGACTTCAACCGCAACTTTCCCTACATCTGGGGACCAGAGGGCGTACAGCGCGGCGCCGGTCCTTTCCCGACGTCAGAGCCAGAGATCCGGGCAGCGGTAGCCTTCCTCACCTCGCACCTGAATGTGAGCGGCGCGATTTCGTACCACACCTATTCGGGCGCGATTTTGCGGCCCTATTCCGACAAACCCGATGACCAGATGCAGATCGATGATCTCTGGACGTTCAAGGAACTAGGCAATCGCGGACAGGAGATTACGGGTTATCGGCATGTATCGGTCTATCACGGTTTTCGCTACCATCCGCGCGAAGTGATGCGGGGCGCCTTCGACGACTGGGCCTACGATCAGCTCGGTATCTTTGCCTTTACCGTTGAGCTGTGGGACATGATCGGCGAAGCGGGCATTAAGGATCGCGACTTTATCGAATGGTTCCGCGATCATCCTGAAGAGGATGATGTGAAGCTGCTGCGCTGGAACGACGAACAGCTCGACGGAAAGGGTTTCGTCAACTGGCGCCCCTTCGAGCATCCGCAATTAGGGCCAGTCGAGATTGGCGGCTGGATCGAACGACGCACGTTTGGCAACCCGCCAGAGCAGTTCCTCTTGCGCACACTGGAACCCAATACCCGCTTCGCGCTGGCCTTTGCCCAGACCGGTCCGCGACTTGAGCTGCGCCATGTGCAGGCTGAAGCGTTGGGAAGCGATCTCTATCGCTTGCAGGCCGTCGTCGTCAATAGTGGATACCTGCCTACTTACGGCAGCAAGCGCGCGCTGGAAGTTCAGGCGGTGCAGCCGATCGAGGTTGCCGTCAATCTGCCGGAGGGCGGTGCCATCATCAGCGGTGAGCGACAACAGGCGATCGGGCAACTGGAAGGGCGAGCGAACAAACGAGCCTTGTGGGGGGCCAGCTATCCTACCGATCATCTGCGCCGACTGACCTGGACGATTCGGGCGCCGGCGGGCAGCGCGGTCACCGTGGAGGCGCGGTCGCAACGAGCCGGGGTCGCGCGGGCCACGGTGCAGCTCGGTGAGGCATGAGCCGGGCGCAGGCAGCAAGCCGTATTCAGCAGGGGATGGCGTAACTTTACGTTTGGCCGATCACGGCGCCAATGGAACCGGGCAGCGGGCAGGGGCGACCCATTAGGTCGCCCCTGCATTATCTATGGTACAGTTCAGATCGTCACCACATAGACAATCTTCCACCGGCGGCTGATGAGTGCGCTCAACCGAGATCCGTTCTACCCTGAACAGCCCTTCCCCTGCGTCGTATAATGGTCGTAGCAGGATCGCTTGGCAAAACGAAGGATGGGGCGATGCAAGACTTTTTTGAATTCAGCCTTGGTGCCAGAGTGATGTTCCAGATTGGATTGGCCGGTGAATTGGGACAGGTGATCAGCAATGCCTTGCCGCAACGACGGGCGCTGATCGTCGCCGATCAGGGCGTGGTTGCGGCTGGCCTCCTCGAACCGATCCAGGCCGGGATCAGCCCGGTCGAAATCGTCGGCGTCTTTGATGACGTTCCACCCAATTCATCAGTTGCCAAAGTCACCGCAGGAGCCGAGCTGGCGCGCGAGCTAGGGGCCGATCTGCTGATCGCCGTTGGCGGGGGTAGTCCGATCGATACAGCAAAGGGGATCCGCATCTTGCTCACGCTGGGCGGAACGATCCCGGATTACGAAGGCTACAACGTTATCGAAGGGCCGCTGACGCCGCTGGTTGCAGTGCCAACCACTGCCGGCACCGGAAGCGAGGTAACGCCGATTGCAGTGATTCTCGACGAAGCCGATCACCGCAAGATCAGTATCGTCAGTCGCTATGTGACGCCCGATCTGGCCATTCTCGATCCGATGATGACCCGCACGCTGCCGCCGCGGCTCACGGCGGCAACCGGGATGGATGCGCTCTCGCATGCGATTGAGACCTACGTTTCAACCGAGAACAATCCGTTTAGCGACAGCCTGGCGCTGGCCGCAATCGACATGATTGCCACCTATTTGCGCGACGCGGTGTATAACGGCGAGAACATGGAGGCACGCAGCCAGTTGCTCATGGCGGCGGCAATGGCAGGCATTGCCTGCGGCAACAGCCTGTTCGGCGTCGTGCATGCGCTTTCACACGCGCTCGGCGGCAAATTCCCGGTGCATCACGGCACGGCCAACGCAATCTTCCTGCCCCCAGGGATGCGGTTCAACAGCGAGGTAGTGCCCGAGCGCTATGTGCGGATTGCCCGCGCGATGGGCGTGAATGTGGGCGGACGAAGCGAGGCAGAGGTGATTGCCGATGGGATTGCGGCGGTGAAGACCCTGACGATGGACTGTGGGCTGCCGACACGGCTCCGCGATGTGGGAGTGCCGCGCGAGGCGCTGGCCGAGCTGGCCGAGCTGGCAGCCGTCGAGCCGGCCATCTTCAACAATCCCCGCCCGGCAACACCGGAAGAGCTGCTGGCGATGTTGGAAGAGGTGTGGTGATTCGGCGAAATTCAGATTGGTGATGGTTGCGCCGGTTGCGCGCCCGCGCGCGATCGGCGCGCAGACGGCTGCGCCAGCCCGAATCAGGCAGGTCATTCCCATCAGCATTCAGGAAAGGATGGCGATGAACACCTTTGCTGCTGCACTCCGCCGCGATCCCAACACCGGGGCCGCAAATCTGCTCGCTTTTGCCGAATGGCTGGCGCAGCCAACCACTCCCTGCACCCTGATCGATCTGCAATTTCAGCAGCCGCCCGCGCCGGCAACATTGCGCTGGCTGGCGATCATTCTGCGCGAGGAACTGGCAGGCACTCTTTACCAGCCTGGCGACACCCAGTTTGTGATTGTGGCTCCAGCCAGCGATCCTGCGGCCAGTCCGACGCAAATCGAGCGATTGCAAACCCTGCTGCTTCGTCAGGCTCCCCGCCTCGATCTGTCATCGTTGCCATCTATCCGGCGCCACGAGATTACGGCTGACAGCGATCCGGCCTCGATTCTGCAACGGCTGACCCCTGATGTCACCGATCCGGGCGCATTGCTGAACCAGTTGATCGGTCAACTGGCGGCGCTAGGGGGAACGCTGAGCAATCAGCGCCAGTTTGATCTCGATCCGGTGACCGGTCTGCTGAACGCCAGCGCTGCCTACCAGCAACTGGACGAGATGCTGCGGACTGCCCAGGCTCAGCAGCGCGCCTGTAGCATTTTGTTGATCGACAGTGATGATCTGCGACGCTACAACGAGCTGAGCTACGCCGCTGGCGACCAGATGATTCGCGACCTGGCCAGCCTGCTCCGTGAGCAATTGCGGCCCAGCGATCTGCTGGCGCGCTGGCAAGACAGCGACGAGTTTCTGATTGCGCTGCCCCAAACCGGCGTAAGCGGCGCAGCGGCGCTAGCCGAGCGATTGCGACAGCGCGTGATTGAACGCTCACAATTCTGGCCATTCCCGGTGACTGTCTCGATCGGGATGGCCACCATGCCACAACATGCCCAAAGCGCTTCAGCAGTCATTGAGATTGCGACTGCTGCGCTTGCTCAGGCCAAAGCGAGCGGGAAGAATCGGGTTGTCATTGGCAAATCGGCATGAGGGACTACACCCCTTTCCGTCCTTGTGCTGGCGGCTCAAGAGCAGAGAGACTTTATGACCATTGAAAGAACCCGCTATTTCCGTCACAGTGTGGTACAATAGAGTCCCTTGCAATCAGGCGCACCCGGCAGGCACACCTATGGCAATGATCTTCTACCGTGACATGGAATTGATCTGTCGCAGTTGTGGCGCAACGTTCATCTTCACCGCCGGCGAGCAAGAGTTCTACGCCGATAAGGGCTTTCTCAACGAGCCGACGCGGTGCCCGAAATGTCGTAACCGGCGTGATCTGCCGTTGCAACGCCGTCGCAACGATCAGCGACAGGAAGACGAGACTGATTGAGTCGCCGGTTCTGGCAACAGGTTGCCGCATGGGTGCTGATTGCGCTCGTGGTCGGTAGCGCTGCTGCGCTTGTACTGCGCCCTGATCCCCGCGATCGCCTCCGTCAGGCCGATCATCTGTTTGCCGCCGGTCGTTATCGCGCGGCGCTGGCAGCGTACAGCGACCTGGCCGCCGCTCTGAGCGAAGCCAGTCTCCGGCGCGGTATCGTGTTGACCCTGCGCGCCGAGATCGATCCAGCGCGCCGCGCCCTGATTGCAGCAATCAAAGCCGGGTTGCGGCCTCGTGACTATCAGATTGCGCTGCTCTATCTGGGGCAACTGGCTGCGCTGGAAGATGACCTGACCACCGCCCGGCGCACCTGGGCCATGCTCGCCGACTGCGCGCCTGACCTCTGCGCGATCCGCGACGTGTTGCTCGCCAGCGCTGATCTGCGCAGCGGCGATATAGAGGCAGCCTCCGTTCGTTATCAATCGCTCGCGCGCGAACAGCTCGCGGGCGATTGGGCTGAGGCGGCGATTAGCTGGCAGACTATGCTGAGCGTGTTGCGCGATCCGACCAGCGCGCCAACTCTGCCACCCACTACTACACATGCGGTCAGCGATCCCCTCCTGCGCCCATTAGCGCCGCTGGCGCCCGATCGGGCAACACTCGCGGCTGCGCTTCAGTCTGACGCAGCGGCACGCCCGCAGCTTCTCGGCCAACTGGCGCTTGATCTTGGCTACGAACAGGCGGCGCTGGCATTCTTTGCGCAGGTGGATCCCGGCGGACCTCACGCGCTGGCGGCTGCCATCTACCGCGCCTACGCCCATCTACGGCTGGGCGATCAAGAGCAGGGCATCGAGCAGCTTGAGCACCTGGCGGTTGCCCATCCCGCAGATCCGCGGATCGGGCCACTCTTAACGCTGGCCTATCTCACGACCGGCGATCTGACCACGGCAGCCGCCCGGATCCAACGACTCCGCGCCGCCGGCGCCGGCGGACCGGCAATCGAACTGGCGGCAGCAGGCGTGGCCCTTGCCGCCCGCGATTTCGTCGCCGCTGCCGACGCTTACGAGCAAGCTGTCATCGCGGCGCCTGTCGCCGATCGCGCTCGTTATGTCACACTGGCCGCCCGTTTTCACCTCGACAGCGGTTTCGAGCGCTGCACCAACGGGCTGCAGGCGGCACAGGCAGCGGCCAGCCTGTTGCCTGCCGACCCTAACGTATTGACTATTCTGGCCGGAACGCGCTACTACTGCGGCGACCCGACAGGAGCGATCAGCGCAGCCGAAGCGGCGCTGGCTGCGGGAGCGGGCGTTGAAGCTCGCTTCTACTACGGCATGGCCCTTGGCATGAGCGGCCAGATTGCCGCCAGTCGCGCAGCACTGGAGGCGGTCGCCGATCTGGCTCCGGCCAGTATATGGCGACAACGGGCCGAAACGGCGCTAACGCTACGGGGTGAACGCTGATACGGCATTTTGGTGTACTATAAGTCACACGAGATTCGACCTACGTCTTGCGCTCTGGTCACGTGGTGAGCAATCCGGCAACCACGCCCAGGGTCGTTACCATCGTTCATCGGCGCGGGGAACCATCAATCAACCATCGCAGCAATGTCGCTGAGTGACATAGCGCCTAGAGAACGATTGCAGCAAACAGATATGCGCAAACCAACGGCAACGTCCCACTGGCCAACCATCGGGGTCATCGCCGGCTGGCAATTCTACGGCACAGCGATGACCATGAGCTACCTCAGCCCAATCTTTCACGGCATTCGCCAGGCCGCGCGCGACCTGAACTGCAACCTGCTGCTGGCCTGCGGAATGGGCGCATCGGGAGAAATCGATGATCCGCCGCGTCCAGCCTGGCCAACCGTTACCAGCGGCGCCGACTTCGCGCCGGTGGGGCCGTGGAACACGCATGGATTAATCTTGATCAATCCGTTGCAAGTGGCGGAACGATCGCAGATGGTGCAGACGATCCGGGCCAGTGGGCATCCGATCATCTTCATCGGATCGGGGGAGCCGGGACCTGCCATCATCGCCGACAATGCGGGCGGAATCTTCGCTGCCCTGCGTCACCTGATCGAGCATGGTCATCGTCAGATCGCCTTCATTGCCGGCAGCGAAAGCGACCTCGACGGCGACAGCGGCGATCGGTTGCGCGCCTTTCACGCTGGCATGGCCGCTGCCGGTTTGGCCGTCGAGCCACGACTGATCGCATTTGGCCGCCATGTCTTCGCTGGCGGCTACACTGCGATGCAGCAACTGCTGGCGACCCGCCTCCCCTTCAGCGCAGTCGTGGCCAGCAATGACGAGTCGGCGCTCGGCGCAATGAAAGCGCTGCGCGAGGCCGGACGGCGCGTGCCCGACGATGTCGCCATCATCGGATTTGATGATCGGCCAGAGTGCATTCTGCACGAACCGGCGCTGACCACGCTCCGCATTCCGCTCTACCGGATGGGATACCAGGCGCTGGAAGTTATGGCGCGCCACCTGCGCGATCGCGCGCCGCTCCCCGATCTGCTTCGCGTTCCGACCCGGCTGATGATCCGCGAGTCGTGCGGATGTAGTCAGAGCGCGATCATTGCCGACATGCAAGAGATGCGCGCGCATCCTGATCAGCCGCTCAGCGCTACGCATCTCCGCGAACAGATCTGCGAGCAGGTTAGCCAGATGATCGGGCAACGGTCACGCGGCCTCAGTCACGAGGAGATCGCGCGCTGTTGCCGGCATCTGCTCGGCGGATTGTTGACCAGCGCGCAAACCGGTGATCCGGCTCATGCGCGCGCAGCGCTTGATCAGGCGCTCAAGAAGGTCGCCGCGGCTGGCGACGACGCTCACGACTGGCAGCTAGCCATTTCAGTGTTTCAAGAGGCGTTGCCGCAATTATTGGGCGCAAACGCGCCGCCGGCCAGTTACGCATTCGCGCAGATGTGCTTCGATGAAGCGCGCGTCACGATCAGCGCCGCGATGCGCCTGCAACACTGGGATCACATCAATAGCCAGCGCCAGATCAGCAATCAGGTAGGCCGCCTCACCGCGCGCCTGTTGAATGCGCTCGATGAGACTCACATCTACGAGATTCTGGCCCGCTATTTGCCCGACATGGACATATCGCTGCTCTGGATCGGTTTCTACGAAGCAGAGGGCGATGATCCGGCGGCCTGGTGTCGTTTGCGCGCTATTACCGCCGATCAACAACCGGTGATCCGGATTCGCAGTCGCGCGTTCCCGCCGTTCCCATGGCTCAATCCGCGACAACCATTTCACCTGGCGCTCATCCCGCTGGTAGGGTATGATGGCGAAACCGGCTTTGTCGTCTTCGACGCGACCCAGCTTGATCTGTACGGCACCATCACGCAACAGATCAGCGCAGCCCTCAACACTGCGCGTCTCTATCGAGCAGCGAGCGAAGGGCAACGGTTAGCCGAAGAGGCCAATCAACTCAAGAGCCGCTTTCTCTCAATGGTCAGCCATGAACTCCAGACGCCGCTCAATCTCATTGTGGGCATGAGTGATCTGCTGCTACGGGAGAGCGCCGGCAACACGCAACCCCTGCCGCCGGCGGTGCGGCATGATCTGAAACGGATCTACGCCAATGCGCGCCATCTCAGCCGCCTGATCGGCGATGTGCTCGATCTCGCCAGCAGTGATGCCGGTCAGTTGCGCCTCACCTGCGACGTCGTTGATCTGGGTGAAGTCATGCGTGCTGTGGCCGAACAGGGCCAGCAGATGGCCGTCGATAAACATCTGACCTGGCACGACGCCATTCCCGCGGAAGGGCCGTGGGTGTGGGGCGATCGGACACGGCTCCATCAGATCGCGTTAAATCTGGTTGTGAATGCGGTCAAATTCACCAATCGCGGCAGCATCCAGCTCATCGTCACCCCAGCCGCCGACAGCGTGACGGTCACCGTGCGCGATACGGGTATCGGGTTGCCGCCAGCCGAGCAGAAACGGATTTTCGACGAATTTCAGCGTTCGGAACGCAGCATCGCTCAGGGGTACGGCGGCATCGGGCTAGGACTGGCCATCTGCAAGCGCCTGGTTGTGCTGCATGGCGGTGAGATCGGGGTTACATCGAGCGGGAAAGAAGGCGAGGGCACAACCTTCTACTTCCGGCTCCCGACGATTGCCGCGCCAACGGCAAAACGGCGACGAGCCAAAGCGTCCATCGCCAGCCAGCCTCGTGTTCTGGTGCTCTCGGCGACGGTTGATGAACGGCTCCGCCGCCATCTTGAACAGCGTGGCTATAGCGTTACCTTCTTCGCGGTTGAGGAGAGTGCCGCATGGCTCCACGAACTGCTCAGCAAAAGCTACAGCGCAGTCGCGCTGAATGCCATGCAGGGCGATCAGGCATGGTGGCAGGTGATACGCATTCTCAAAGCCAATTCGGCTACGCGCGATCTCCCGCTGCTCTGCTATGCGATGAATGAGCACAACGGCGCAGTGATGGAGCTGAACCACCTGACCAAACCGCTGGCGCTGGCCGATCTGGCGCGCGCGCTCGACCAGCACTGGTTGGCGACCATCGGCGATGATCGCGCGCAGACGATACTGGTCGTCGATGATGATCCAGACACGCTCGATCTGCATGCCCGCCTCATCCAGACGCATTGGGCCAATGCGCGGATTGCGCGGGCGCGTTCGGGCAAAGAAGCATTAACCATCCTCCAGCAACAGCGCGTAGATCTGGTCGTGCTTGACTTGATGATGCCGGAGATGGATGGATTCGAGTTGTTGCAGGTTATGCGCGAACATGCGTCTCTGCGCGAGATACCGGTGATCGTGATCACCGGGCGAATGCTCAACGAAGCTGACATGGCACGGCTCAGTCAGGGTGTGACGACTGTGTTAAGCAAAGGCATGTTCAGCGCCGATGAAACGCTGGCCCATCTGCAGGCCGCGCTCGAACGACGGCGCCGCCTCAGCGATCAGGCGCAAATGCTGGTGCGGAAGGCGATGGCCTACATTCACAGTTTCTACACCCACCCGCTCACCCGGCAAGACATCGCCAACTATGTGGGTATGAGCGAAGACTATCTGACTCACTGTTTCCGGCAAGAACTGGGGGCAACGCCCGTTGAGTACCTCAATCGCTACCGGGTCTTGCAGGCCCGGCGGTTGCTGGTTGAAACCAACAAGAGCATCACCAACATCGCCCTGGAGACCGGTTTTTCCAGCAGCAGCTACTTTAGTCGCGTCTTCCGCAAAGAGGTCGGCCAATCGCCAGAAGAATACCGTCGCGCCGGACGCGCCAGTCCAGGCGGATGATAGACCTTCACGGCATATCCTCTCCGTCAGCAATCCGGCGAAGATTGTCATGCTCCAGCAAACGATCGCGGGCTGAAAGCGCAAGGCTCACGAAGACCGCGCTGATGGAACGTCTATTCCGCGCTGCGCTTGCGCCCGTAGCAATCTCCTGTTTCAGCGCGCGGCCTGCCTCACTGCCCGATGCTTTTCGCAAGATATGGAGGGGCGTTCCGGCTGATCGACCCACTATCTGGCATGGGAATGATTGCGGCAAGCGTTAGCGCAGCCGCGCGTTAACGTGGCGCTGCGCAATGCCCTGCCGCCTCTGGCGCAAACACCGATCCGTCACCGTTTCTTGCCGGCCTGATCGACGCTGGAAGCGCTTTCACGGATTCGTTCAACTCTTTCGCGCTTTTTGAAAAGCCAGCTACCCCCTCATTCCACTACGATAAGCGCAGTTGAAAGCGCTCCCAGGGTGACGGGAAACCAGTATGAGCATCACACTTGATGAAATCGCGCAACGGGCCGGCGTCTCTCGCTCAACCGCATCGCGGGTAATCAACAATCACCCGCACGTCAATCCAGCGGCGCGCGAGCGGGTATTGCAGGTGATTCGGGAAACTAACTATCAGCCGAACCACCCGGCCCGCTCACTGGCGCGACGGCGCTCGCAGGTGATCGGGGTGATCATTCCACAACCAATCCACACCCTCTTTGCCGATCCCTACTTCCCCATGCTGATCGAGGGTATTGCCCAGGTCTGCAATGAGCGGCAATTCTCGATCATGCTTGAACTGGCCACCACCACCGATAACCCTTACCGTCACATCGGTCGGCGCGGTTTCCTCGACGGCGCGATCGTCGCCTCAGCCGTCGAAGACCAGTTTCTGCTGCAATGGCTGCAACAAGAGACCATTCCGGTCGTTTCAGTTGGCCGCATCATGGCGCACCCGGCCATCCCGTATGTTGATGTCGATAACCGCTATGGCGCGCGCGCGGCGGTTGAATACCTGCACTACTGCGGCTACCGACGGATCGCCACGATTACCGGCCCGATGAACATCGTCGCCGGACGCGACCGCTATGCAGGTTACACCGATGCGCTGGCTGCCATCGGGATGCCGCTCATTACCGATCTGGTCGTCGAGGGCAATTTCAGTGAACAGAGTGGATTCAGCGCGATGCAACTCCTGCTACAGTGCGATCCTCGTCCCGATGCCGTCTTTGTGGCCAGCGACATGATGGCGCTCGGCGCGCTCAAAGCGATCCGCGCCGCCGACCTCACCGTGCCCGCTGACATCGCGCTCGTCGGTTTCGACGACATTCCGCTGGCTGCGGCAATGACGCCTTCGCTGACCACCGTCCGCCAACCAATTGGCGAGCTAGGGAAGATAGCGGCGCGCCTGTTGCTCGACCGTCTCGATGCGAATCCTGCCGATCCCGCAATTCCGCGGGTGATGTTACCGGTTGAACTGGTGATTCGTGAAAGCTGTGCATTCCGGCAGCCCGCAGAAAGGAGGTGAAACGCAGCGACATTCGATCATCGACGATATGGCAAGTAAATACCGCTGGTGAATCATTTCCAGAGGAGGAAGCTGTGAAATCGCTCAAATCAGTGCTGATCAGTATCGGACTCTTGATCGCTATGCTGCTTACGGCATGTGGCAGCAGTCCCTCTGCCCCTGCCCAAACCCAACCGACCGCAGCGCCCGGCCAGACCTCAGCCACAACCCCGACCGCAGCGCCCAAACCAACGCAGGCCGCCGCCAGCGCGCGGACGCCAGTGCGCTGGTTTGTCGGCCTGGGCGCCGGTTCGGACGAAGGCGCGCTCGCTCCGCAGAATGCGTTTGTCGAGCGCTTCAACGCCAGTCAGGATAAGATCGAGCTGGTGCTGGAGATTGTTGACAACAACGTCGCCTATGACACGCTGGCGACCCAGATTGCTGCGGGCAACGCCCCCTGTCTTGTCGGCCCGGTCGGCATTCGCGGACGCGACAGCTTCAAAGGCGCCTGGCTCGACCTCCAGCCGCTCATCGACAAGTACAACTACGATCTGAGCGATTTTGACCCCAATCTGGTCAAGTTCTATCAGGTGAAGGAAGAGGGGCAGCTCGGCATCCCCTTCGCGATCTTCCCGTCGTTCATCATCTACAACAAAGACCTGTTCGACGAGGCCGGCCTGCCCTACCCGCCCGCCGAGCACGGCGCGCCCTGGGTTGACGAGAACGGCGTCGAGCGTGAGTGGAATATCGAGACGCTGACCGAGCTGGCGAAGAAACTGACGGTTGACGCGAATGGGAATGATGCCACGTCACCCGACTTCAATCCTGAGCAGATCGTGCAGTTTGGCTGGATGAACCAGTGGACTGACCCGCGCGGCATTGGCACCTTCTTTGGCGCAGGCTCGCTGGTTGACGAGAACGGCAAGGCCCAGATCCCGGATCACTGGAAGGCGGCCTGGAAATGGACGTATGACGGCTGGTGGAAAGATTGGTTCATTCCCAATGGCCCTTACGGCGGCGCCGACTTCCTGCAAGGTCCCGGCGGCCCCTTCTCGTCGGGCAATCTGGCGATGATCCACATTCACATGTGGTATGTTGCGCCGTGGGCGCTGGGCAACGTCAACTTCGACTGGAACCTGGCCGCGACTCCCAGTTACAATGGCAACATCACGGCCAAGATGCATGCCGACACGTTCGGTATCATGAAGGGCTGCCCCTACCCTGACGCCGCCTTCGAGGTGTTGAGCTACATGCTGAGCGCCGAGCATGTTAACGAACTGCTGACCATCTACGGCGGCATGCCCGCGCGACTCTCGCTGCAAGACGACTACTTCGCGCAGTACAATCAGACCGCCTTCCCCAACAAGACCGACATCAACTGGAATGTGGTCACCGAGGCGATGACCTACGCCGACAACCCCAACCACGAAAGCTGGATGCCCAGCTTCCAGGAGACGACCGACCGTTATAACGAGTTCTGGAACTATCTCGCCAACACGCCGGGGGTCGATTTCGAGGCTGAGGTAGCGAAATTGCAGGCCGATCTGCAAAAGATCTTCGACGCAGCGCAGCGATAATCAGAAGTATAACCAGCCGGCCCTGGCTGGGGCAAGCTCAACCAGGGCCGGTTATTCGCAGGAGGCAGTGCTATGGCCCCCGTACCAGACCTCAGCAAGGCGTTTCGGCGCAGCGCCGCTGCCGGCGCCCGCCGCAAACTGAGTCGGCTCGAGAAGAAGGAGATCCGCTGGGGATTGTTCTTCATCAGCCCGTGGATCATCGGCTTTATCGCCTTCTATCTGCTGCCGATGGTTGCGTCGTTCGGATTTTCGCTCTACGATTTCAATCCGGCAGTGCCGGATCAGGCCCGCTTCGTTGGGTTTGCCAACTGGCAGCGCGCCCTCTTCCAGGACGAAGAGGTCTGGCGATCGCTCTGGCGCACCTTCCACTTTGCTGCCATCTCGCTGCCAATCTCGTTGCTCTTCGCTCTCTTTCTGGCGATTCTGCTCAACTCTGAACACGTACTGGGCAAGAGCCTCTACCGCACGCTGTTCTACATGCCGACCATGATCCCGCTGGTAGCGACGGTGTTGATCTGGAACGGGGTGTTGAACGAGCAGACCGGCTGGATCAACGTGTTGATCGAGCGACTGACCGGCATTCGCGCCACCGGCACGCAAGGGTTGCGCTGGCTTGCCGACCCTAATCTGGTCTATTACGCTTACACCATGTTCGGCCTCTGGGGCGTTGGCAACGCGATGATCATCTTTCTGGCCGGCCTGCAGGGCGTGCCTTCCGAACTTTACGAAGCGGCCCAGATCGATGGGGCCAACTGGTTTCAGCGGCTGATCTTCATCACCATTCCCTTACTCACGCCGGTCATCTTCTACCAACTGGTGCTGGGGGTCATCGGATCGCTGCAATACTTCCTCGCGCCCTTCGTGCTCAACGGCGGCACCGGCTTCCCCGAAGGCATGACTCGCTTCTTCATGGTCTATTTCTACAAGCAGTCGTTCACCTTCTTTAGCATGGGGTACGGCGCCACACTGGCCTGGCTGATGCTGATCATCGCGATGATCATCACAGTAGTGCTCTTCGGCACGTCGCGCTATTGGGTGTACTACGCATCGGAGGAACGGTGATGATTGCCACACGACGACCAACGGGCATCGTAGCGCCCAAAGCGGCGCGGGAACTGATCACGCGCATTGCCTTAACCGGCCTGGCCATCGCAGTACTGGTCTTGTTCCTCATTCCGATGGTGTACGGGATCACCACTGCGATGAAGACCGACAGTCAGTTTTCTAAAATCGGCGCGCCATGGTGGCCGGCCCGCGAAGAGACCTTCGAGTACGAAGGGAAGTCGTATGATGTCTACCTCGTCCCGATTGATGGCGAGATCCGTGAACTGGCGCTCTATCGACCGGGACGACAAAGCAGTCTATTCATCGACCCGGCCAATCCAGAGGCCGGCCCTTTTGAATGGCAGGGGCAGTGGCGACAACTTGAGCGAGCCTGGCAGCTTGACATTCAGTGGGGCAACTTCACGCGAGCCTGGAATGCGATCAATTTCCCCAATCTGCTGCGCAACACCATCATGTACGCCTCGATTACCACCTTTGGCGCAATGATGTCGGCGGCGCTGGTAGCGTATGGCTTTGCCCGCTTCCGCATTCCCGGCAAGAACATTCTCTTCATGGTCATGCTCTCAACCGTGATCCTGCCCGGCGCGGTAACCCTCATCCCGACCTACTTCGTCTTCCTGCAGATCGGCTGGGTAGGCACATGGTTACCCTTGATCGTGCCGGCCTTCTTCTCGTGGGGCACCAATGTCTTCTTGCTCCGCCAGTTCTTCCTGGGGATTCCGCGCGATCTGGAAGAAGCCGCGCAGATCGATGGCGCCAGCCCGTTGCGGATCTTCTTCTCGATCATCCTGCCGATGTCGAAGCCAGCCCTAACCGCCGTCGCCCTGTTTCACTTCTTCTGGGCCTGGAACGACTTCTTCGGCCCGTTGATTTATCTGGCCGGCAATCCCGACAAGTTCCCGATTACGGTGGGGTTGACCGCATTCAACAATCTCTATTCGCAATCGACGAACCTGATCCAGGCTGCTTCGCTGATCTCGGCTGCGCTGCCGGTTGTGGTCTTCTTCTTCGCCCAGCGCATCTTCCTGGAAGGCGTGGTCATTACCAACATCGAGAAGTAGACGGTGGCGATTATGCGCAGACTGCCACACATCATCAGAACGTTCCCGCCTCCGCTGCGCTGGCTCGGCGCGCTCTGGCTGGTCGCAATCATCGGCGCTGGTTGCGCCGCCGAGCCGGTAGCGCCTGTGCCGCCCACGCCCACCGTCTCACCGTGGACGCTGGTCTGGAGCGATGAGTTCACGGGCGAAACGCTCGACGCGCGCAACTGGCTCTTCGACAAGGGCGCGGGCGGCTGGGGCAACAACGAATGGCAATTCTACACCGACCGGCCCGAAAACGCGCGGATTGTCGATGGGGTGCTGATCATCGAGGCCCGCAACGAAGAGTATCTGGCCTGGCAGTATACCTCGGCCCGGATCAAAACCCACTACCTGCATGCCTGGACTTACGGGCGGATTGAGGCGCGCATCAAGCTGCCGGAGGGAGGAAAGGGGATCTGGCCTGCCTTCTGGATGCTGGGCGAAAATATTGCTACCAAACGCTGGCCGAACTGTGGCGAGATCGACATCATGGAAAATGTGGGCGATCCTACGGTCGTGCATGGATCGGTGCATGGCCCCGGTTATTCAGGCGGTAATGCCATTACCAAAGCATTTGTCAGCCCCGTATCCCTGGCCGATGACTTCCATCTGTATGCAGTTGAATGGGAACCAGACGAGATTCGCTGGTACGTCGATGATCAGCTTTACCACACCCTGCGGCGCGATCAGACACCCGGCGAGTGGGTGTTTGACCATCCGTTCTTCATCATTCTCAATCTGGCGGTCGGCGGCAACTGGCCGGGCTACCCCGACGAAACCACCGTCTTCCCGCAGCAGATGCTGATTGATTACGTGCGAGTATATCAGGCCAGCGCTTCCTCGCCGTGAAGCGCCATGCTTACAGGAAAAGCCATGAACAGTCATCTTGTTGATCAATTGCTTGCGCAACTCACCCTCGAAGAAAAGATCGCGCTGATTGCAGGCGCGGATGCGTGGCACACCGTCGCCATTCCACGCCTCGGCATCCCGGCCATTAAGGTCACCGATGGGCCAAACGGCGCGCGCGGCGCCAGCCGGAATGGCGTCCACACCTCAGCCTGCTTTCCGATCGGTGTCGCGATGGGCGCTACCTGGAATCCTGACCTGGTGCGGCAGATCGGCGAGGCGCTGGCCGAAGAGACGCAGGACAAGGGCGCGCACATCTTGCTGGCGCCGACCGTCAATATGCACCGCTCGCCGCTGGCCGGGCGCAACTTCGAGTGTTTTTCCGAAGACCCCTATCTGACCGGAACGCTGGCTGCGGCCTACATCAACGGGCTACAAAGCCGGGGCGTGGGCGCATGCATCAAGCATTTCGTCTGCAACGACTCGGAATTCGAGCGGTTTAGCATCAGTTCAGACGTTACCGAACGGCCATTGCGCGAGATCTACCTGCGCCCCTTTGAGATTGCGCTGCGCGAAGCGCGCCCCTGGACGATCATGTCAGCGTATAACCGGCTCAACGGCACATGGGCCAGCGAAAATCGACGGCTGCTGGTTGAGATTCTGAAGGGCGAATGGGGCTACGACGGCATGGTGATGTCAGACTGGTACGGCACCTATAGCGAGCGGGCGGTGTCGAATGGGCTTGACCTGGAGATGCCGGGGCCGGCGCGCTGGCTGAATCGCGAACGGGTAGAGGCGGCGCTCGAACGCGGTGAATTGAGCGCGGCAGAACTGGATGACAAGGTACGGCGGGTATTGCGCACAATCGAGCGAGTGGGCGGCTTTGCTCAACCCCATCCGGCGCCGGAGCGGGCCAATGACCGGCCAGCGCATCGCGCGCTGATCCGCCGCGCGGGAACGGAGGCGATTGTGCTGCTCAAGAATGAAGGTCAGGTGTTGCCCCTGAATGCCAGCCAGCCGCAGACGATTGCCGTGATCGGCGCAAATGCGCACTGGGCGGCAATCATGGGCGGCGGCAGCTCAGAAGTCGCGCCGCACTATACCGTTACCCCCCTGCAGGGTATCAAGGCCAGAGTCGGATCGCAAACGACGGTAGAATACGCCATCGGCTGCCCCATCTTCCGTCGGCTGCCCAGCCCCGAATCGGCATGGCTGCGGCTGCCCGGCAGCGAACGGCAAGGGGTGAGGCTCGACTACTTCACCAACCTCGACTTGAGCGGCGCGCCGGCGCGGATCGAGTATCTGAGCACGTTTGACGCAAGCTGGTTTGGCGATCAGATCGAAGATCTGCCGACACCCACCTTCTCGGCGCGCCTGAGCAGCGAGCTGTTCCCGCCGACAAGCGGTCGTTACCAGATCGGTCTGGCCTGCGTTGGTCAGGCGCGCGTCTGGCTCGACGATGAGCTGGTGCTCGATGCGTGGAACAAAGAGGTGATGGATGCCGGCGACATCCGGCAGACGATCACGCTCAGCCGCGATCGTTACTACCGGCTGACGGTCGAATACCGCTGGCCGATTGCCGGCAACTGGCGCAACGTGCAGGTTGGTCTCTTGCCCGAATATGCTGGCGACCCAATCGCCGACGCGGTGGAGCTGGCCTCACGCGCAAACGTTGCGATTGTCTTCGCCGGTCTGACCAAGGAATGGGAGAGCGAAGGCTTCGACCGCGAATCGATGGATCTGCCCGGCCAGCAGAACGAGCTGATTCAGCGCGTGGCGGCAGCCAATCCGCGCACGATCGTCGTGCTCAATGCCGGATCACCGCTGACCATGCCGTGGCTGAATGAAGTTGCCGCTGTCGCGTATGCGTGGTACCTTGGCCAGGAAGCGGGCAATGCCATCGCCGACGTGTTATTCGGCGAGGCCGATCCCGGCGGTCGCCTGCCCACCACCTTCCCGAAACGCCTGGCCGACAACCCGGCCTATCTCAACTATCCCGGCGAGAACGGCCATGTGCTCTACGGCGAGGGGCTGTTTGTCGGCTACCGCTACTACGACCGCAAAGGCATTGAACCGCTCTTCCCGTTTGGGTTCGGGCTGAGCTACACCGAATTCGCCTACGACAATCTGCGCCTCTCGCGCGACGTCATCGCCGCCGACGAAAGCCTGACGGTAAGCGTCGATGTCACCAACATTGGTAGCCGCGCCGGCGTTGAGGTCGTTCAGCTCTACGTGCGCGACGTAGCGGCCCGCCTGGTCAGGCCCGATAAGGAGCTGAAAGGCTTTGCCAAGATTGCGCTGCAACCGGGTGAAACCCAAACCATCACTCTGACCATCACGCCAGAAGCCCTGAGCTACTACGATCCGGCGCAACCGGGCTGGGTGGTCGAAGCGGGAACCTTTGAGGCGCTCATCGGGCGCTCAGCCGCTGACATCCGGTTGAAGGCATCGTTCCAGGTAGTGAATAAGGAGTAGATCACGCGCCGAGCGGGACGCAGCAGGGCTGCATCCCGCTTGATTTTTGTCCAGACCGAGAGCAACGCTCGATCCGCGCTCCAACGCTCCCGCCTGCCGCTATTGCTCGCACCCTATCCCGTCGCTATCACCATCAAACCGGTGCGGATCACCATACTGGCGCAGCACGCGAAACCGGCTATGTGGAATATCGGCGCAATCAAGATCAGGCGGCGGCGGGGGGATGCAAACATCGGGATAGGAGGGATGGCAATTTCTGCGCGTCGGCGCTGCAAATCCTGGTTGAGGAACGCTCCCCGATCCAGGCCGCGGCGCGTTCACTGACCCGGGCTGCGGCGCATTCCCCGATCTGGCAGCCCAGAAACCCGCGCCAGCGGCGCGCGCCTGCTGCTGCGCCGCCAGGAAGGTATCGGCGCAACGCACATCAGGCGGGAAGGTGGCAACCTGAGCCATGCCCTGTTCAACGAGCGCCAGATTAACAAAGCGATCACCGGCGATGACGTAGCGCAACAGGCGATCATAGCGGTCACGATCGCTGACATCGCGCGCCAGTTTGAGCGACTTGCCTTCCAGCAGCGCGCGATTCGCGCGCGTGGCCTCATCATAGAACGGTTGACCGCGCTCCGGCGTATCAACACCGATATAGCGCACGCGCTCAACCCGATCGGCAATAATCACCTCGATCGTGTCGCCATCAATCACCCGCCAGAAACTGGCGTCTTCCCACGAGAGATCAGCCAGGCAGGCGATCTGTGTCGGCTGGGCTTCAGCCGCTTGCACCGTCATGAAAACCAGATAGGCCAGGTAGATGGCAACCCCGGCGGCAATCACGACGAGCGCCAGCAACAGTGGCGTGACACGATCTGGACGGTTGTCAGTATCAGGCTGAATTAAATGTCCTTTGCGATCTTCAAACACGACAGCACATCCAGCGGCGGCAACGAGCGCCGGCTCAATTGTAACGATGGTAGCAAACGAGTGTTATACCGACTTTAGATAGATTGTCACATATCGGGCAGCCACATCAACGCTGCCGCAGTGCGCAGGATGCGGCGGGATCGCTCCGAAGAGCGGGTGCTGGGGCAGCACCGATCACGCGCCGAACGCTGGTATGACCGGCATGGCGGCGGCGTGACCATCTCCTGCGCGCCCTCACTCCCGCCCCGCTCCCGCTGGGAGAGCGGAGCAGCAGCGGGCGCTGAGGCACGACTCCCGCTGACGCGGGGGATTGCTGCGGGCGCTCCGCGCCCTCGCAATGACATGGATCGGGACGGCGCCACACGCTCCTGACCAGACAGCAGGATGGCACGGGCGCGCGGGAAGCGCCGCGCGCTGATCTGAAGATGATTGGGCACCTAAAGTTGGTATTACAGTGCTGAATCTGGCGGCAAAGGAGACGGTGAGCGCCAGCGCAAGGTAGATTTGCCTCTAGCGCTAACAACGGCGAAACATGGTACCATACCGGTGATGCGCATGAGCAATACCTGCGCGCCGGGATGGCGCCTCGCTGGAGTACAGACCTATGCCGCGAGTTCTGATTTTACATGCGTTGGTCGGCACCGGCCACAAGCGCGCTGCTGAGGCGCTTGCCGCCGCATTTAGCATGCGGCAGCCGGGTGAGGTGCGGGTTGAAGATGTGCTGGATCACACCTCGCGCCTCTTTCGACTAGCGTATGCCCGTTCATACCTCGAATTGACCGATCGGGCGCCGCTGGTGTGGGGTTATTTTTACACCCAGACCAATGCCGATCCGAATCTGGCGGAGATCACCAATAACATTCGCAAACTGGTGGAAAGCATCGGCACCAACGGCTTGAAAGAGGTGCTGAAAGCGTTTCAGCCCGATGTGATCATCTGCACCCATTTCCTGCCGATGGAGTTGCTGGTTGGCTACAAACGCAGCGCGCGCCTGACTGAGCCGGTCTATTGCGTGATTACTGACTATGCCGCCCATACCTTCTGGACCTACACCGAGATTGATGGCTACTTCGTGGGCGATGAGCAAACGCGCGCGCAACTGATCGAGCGCGGGGTGAGTCCGCAACAGATTGTGGTCAGCGGTATTCCAATCTCGCCCGATTTTGCCCAGCCGAACGATTGCCGTTCGGCCCGCCAGCGCCGCGATCTGCCGCAGTCGGGCACGGTGATCACGCTCTTTGGCGGCGGCATCGACGATGACCATGTGCGGATGATCGTCAGTGGCCTGCTGCACAGTCCCCTGAAAGCGACGCTGGTGGTTGTCGCCGGTCGCAATACCACGCTGGTAGAGTCGTTGAGTGACTTCATTTCAACGCCGAATGTCAATCTCCGAATCCTGGGTTTCGTCGATTACGTCGATGATCTGATCACTGCAAGCGATCTGGTGATTACCAAAGCTGGCGGCCTGATTGTCAGCGAAGTGATGGCGCGCGGCACGCCGATGATCATCATCGATCCGATTCTCGGTCAAGAGGAGTGGAACGCCGATTACGTGGTCAGTACCGGCAGCGGCATTCAGTTGCGGATGTGCGAGTCAACACCGCGCGCCGTGCTCAATCTGCTCGAGCATCCGACAATGCTCGCCGAGATGCGGCGTTGCGCGCAGGCGGCAGCGCGACCGCGGGCGGCGCTGGATATTGCCGAGAAGGTGATCGCCGACCTGGCGCAGCATCGTCACGAGTAGACCGACACTCTGGCTCAGGGTTCATCCTTGAGCGGCGAACCGAAACGAAGCGAATTGCGCTTCAACAAGGTTTACATGAGCGCAAGATCATTGCGCTCAGGAGAATAGCAGGTCATTCTGCCAGTAAAGCGGCGCGCCTGCTGCCATTGGGCGCGTCAGCGCATGACGAATGAGACGCCTATGAGTCGCCAACCGATTGATGTCTTGTTTGCGATTTCCGATACCGGCGGCGGTCATCGCAGCGCGGCAGTGGCCATCAGCGCGGCGCTGACCGAGCTGTCGAGATCTGCGATCACCTGGGCGATCGAAGACCTGCTGCGCGCAACCAATGTGCCCGGCGTGCGCAGCGCCCCTGGCATCTACGATCAACTTTCCACCCGCTGGCTCAAGCTGTACAACTTCTCGTTCCAACTGACTAATTCGCGCTCGGCGGTGGGTTTCCTCTCGCGAGTTGTCTATCTGATCGCGCGCCAGAACCTCGAACGCCTGCTGGCTGAACGTCAGCCGCGACTGGTCGTCGTCACCCATCCCCTCGTCCACCGGCTGGTCTGCGCAGCGCGCCGGAGACAGTTCCGTCCGTTTCGGGTGTTAACGGTTGTGACCGATCTGGTGACGTTGCACGCAGCCTGGAGCTATCCCGGCGTCGATCTCGCGCTTACCCCGACCGATGAGGCATACTGGCTGATGCTGCGGCGCGGGATGAAGCCGAGCCAGTTGCAGCGCTGCGGTTTCCCCGTGCATCCAAAGTTTGCCGCCGAGAATCGCGATGCGCATACCGTCCGCCGCGATCTGGGATTCGATCCGGCCCGCTTTACCGTCCTGCTCACCGCCGGCGGCGTGGGGTCGGGAAGGCTGGGTGAGCTGGTGCTGGCGCTCGAACAGCAGATGCCCGACAAGCAGTTACTGGTGGTTACAGGCAAAAATCGTGCGCTCTACGACGAGTTGCGGCGCGGGCCGCGCCTGCCCCACACGCGCCTGTTTGGCTTTGTTGACAACATGGAAGAACTGATGGCGGCCAGCGACGTTGTCGTGACGAAAGCCGGTCCTGGCACACTGATGGAGGCGCTGGTGATGCGCAAGCCGGTGATCGTGACCGAGGCGGTTGGCATACAAGAGCACGGCAACATCGACTTTGTGTTGAACTACGAACTGGGCTTTTTCTGCCCAACCAACGAACGCATTGTCGCCGCGATCGCGCAGCTCGAAGACCCTGAACGCTATGCGGCGACAGTCGAACGGCTGCGACACGCCGTTCCGCGTGATGGAGCGGCCCAGATCGCGCGCATCATTCATCAGCAACTAAGCCTGCCTGCGCCCGTCGCAGGCAACACGCGCGCGTTATGGGCCAGGTGAGAGCCGCAGATGCTGGCTGCAACGCGCGCTGTCAAGGAACCAACGTCATGCGCATCCAAGACCGGATCGCTGGCGGATTGATCGGATTGCTGGTTGGTGACGCACTTGGTGTGCCTTACGAGTTTTTTGCGCCGGATCAATTGCCGCCCCGCGAACAGATCGACCTACAACCGCCGCCAGCGCTGCGACGCAGCCATCCTGGCGTTCCGCCGGGCACCTGGTCGGATGATGGCGCGCAGGCGCTCGCCTTACTCGCTTCGCTGCTGCATTGCAATCGCCTCGATCTGAGCGATTTCGCCGGTCGGCTGCGCGCCTGGCGCGAACACGGCGCGTATACGCCCGATGGGATCGTCTTTGATGTCGGGAACCAGACGGCCAGAGCGATCCATGCTTTGCAGCAGGGCGCGCCGCCGGATCGCGCCGGCCCGGCAGGCGAACACGACAACGGCAACGGTTCGCTTATGCGCGTGTTGCCGCTCGCCCTCTGGCATACCGGTGATGATCGCGAGCTGGTTGCCGCAGCTCACACCCAATCGCTGCCCACGCACGGCCATCTGCGGGCGCAGGTGTGTTGCGCCCTGTATTGCCTGTGGGCGCGATATGAACTGGCCGGTGAACAGGAGGCATGGCGCGTGGCAACTGAGCAGTTGCGCGCAATCTACGGCGACAGTCCTGCGCGCGTCGAACTCGAGCAGCACGTGCAACCCGACAACCTGCAACCGGGCACGGGCACAGGCTATGTGGTAGATACGCTCCGCTCGGCGCGCTGGGCGCTGGCGCAGAGTCAGGATTACGCGCAGGTGGTGTGCGCAGCGATTGCGCTTGGGCATGACACCGACACGACCGCCTGCGTTGCCGGCGGCATTGCCGGAATCCGCTACGGACTGCACAGCATCCCGCTGCGCTGGCGTCAACTGCTGCGCGGTCAGCACATCGTTCAGCCGCTGTTAGATCGGTTACTCGCTGTCCGGTAGCTGCGCCCCTTTTCTTCCCCCACGCTCCAGATCCCGCTTCATTGCAGCGTGGCAATCCCCTCGCACTCCTCGTGTCATTGCGCGCAGCGCGGCGCGGCAATTCCCTGCTCCGGCGCGCGGATCATCCGCACCGCCATCCCGCCTGCGCCCGGTTCACCCTTTCCCCTTGCCCCTCGCCGCGCTGCGGGAACGGATGGGAACAGGGCGCGGGCTTGCCATCAGCGCGCGGCGCAGCGGACGAGTGATCGCATGACCTGCCCGCCTTTCAACCGCACCAGCGGGGCAGGAGCGCGCAATCCGGGACATACCACCGCGATCACCGGGCGACACCCGATCGAAACGACAGGCAACTGAACCAACCGCAAGCGTCATCATGCCTGATCCACGCTGATCACCTGTTTTCCCCATCCCTGAACACAATCGGCAGATAGCGGTCGTAGGCGATCGGCATGCCGGTCACCAGCGGGAAACTGATGCCGCCAGGAGGCGCATCAGTGACGCCGCCCACGCCGGTCATGCGTTCGTCAGACAGATACAACCGCAGAAGATTGCTCCAGCCATCGGCCTGACCGCGGTAGAGCAGACGCTCGACCAACGCCGGTTGCGCGCCGAAGAATGATGGATGTGGGAAGAATTCAGCCAGACCGGCTCCTGTCGGCAGCGTGGGAATGCCAACCCCGCCTGCTTCCTGTCGCCGAGCCGCGATCACGAGTGGATTGGTTCCGCCTAACGCTGCTGACAGATTCAGCGACGCAGTGCGCAGTGCGATCAGTTCGCTGGCCTGAAGCGCCGGATCGGCGGCGAGGTAGGCCGCAAAATCGCCCAGATCGATAAAGGCATCTTCAGGCGCCGGCAGGCGATCGCCAGCCGGATCGCGCATGGCGTTGACCAGGCCGTTGCCTGAGGTGTCATAGCTCGCGCTCCGCGCCCGAATCGAGGCGAGTAACGGAGAGAAGACTGCGCTGCGCTCGTTCAGCACCTGACGCAGTTCCACAGCCAGTTGATTGCGCGCCGTCAGAGCCGCAGTGACACGGGTCAAATCGAGGGCGGTCATGGCATATTCGCGCAGTACGCCATCGGCGCGAGCGGCATCAACGTACAGCGAAGGGATGGCGGTTGCCACCGCGCGGGGATTACTGCCATCACTGGCCGTCAGCCGACTCAACACCCGATGCAGCCATGCCGTGCGCCAGATCTGACCAGGAGGCGCAACCAGATAACGCGCAGCGGGTGCCAACGCCTGCGCCACAGCCAGATTTGCCGTCAGCGGCGCCTGCATCAGCGCGACATCGATCGTTCTATTTGCATCAGCAGTCGCTCTGGTCAGCGCCTCGCCCAACGCCGTCACACTCATTGCGGTCGGGATGTCCAGCGCTTCATCGCTGCCAAAACCAAACACCGGATGGAACGGCCCGACCAGAACCAGCATGACACGACTGGCCGGGAACTCCGTCAGGCCATAGGTAACGAAATTACGCAGCGTATCGGGATCGGCGCTATTGACTTCGGGCTGGCGCCGACAATCAACCGCGCTGCCGCGAATGGCGCAGATTTCGCTGCCGGCGCGACCGTAACCGTCGTAAAACGTCACCAGCGAGATATTGGGGTACGCGGCAGCCAGTGACCGGAGGCGATTCAACTCGTAGCCGGGCTGCGCAACGACACTCATCCGGTTGGAATCGCCGAGGGCATTGTCCGCCGCAACATAGATCAACACCGTCCAGCCTGCCGGGGCTGCTCCGGGGGGGCGGCCTTCGTCCGTTGGCGGCGCGACCGGCAACGTCGGCGGCGCGAGGGTAAACGTAACCGCGCGTTCGTAAAAACTGACACTGTAAGCTGGATGGGCCGCCGTGCCGCGCGCATCATGAACGATGGCATACCAGCGGTACGGATAACCGTAGCGCAGCGGCAGCGACCCAAAATCAGCAGGCAGCAGATCAAAGAAAGGTTCATCTGCGGTCAGGCGTGGACTACACACCTGCGGCGGCTGGCCGGTTTCAGGAATGATCACTGCCGGATCGTACAGACAGATCTGGTACTCTTCGCCGGCAATCGGTCTGGGAGTTATCTGAAATCGCACCGGCGTATCATCATTCAACACCAGCAATGCATTGGCTGGCGGCATCACCAGCTCTACCGAACTCAGTTCAAGATCGAGATTAGTGATCGCCTGACCGGCAGACGCTGCGCTCACCACAGGGCCGGCCAGCGCGCCACCCCGCCGATCATCCCGGGTGGCAGTCAGCGGCTGATTGACAAACCAGATTTGATACGACGCGCCGCTGGCCAACGGAGGCGCGTCGAACTGATAGCGGAACCCCTCATCGGTAGGCGTCACGCCAGTCGTTGCGATGACGCTTGATCCCGTCGCATCATGCCGCACCAGCAAAATCTGCGCATCGCCCAGATTGGGCGTTGAGCGATTGAGCTGCGTCACACGACCACTCAGCCGAACGGTCTCAGGCGCACAGATCTGCGCTTCGATCTGGTCAAAGAAGACACTCAATGCGGCAGAGTCGGGCACCCCCCGCATCGTGACGACAAATTGCGCCGATCCCAGTTCAACCAGGCGGGCAACCGCCTCGGCATCGATCAGGCTCCAGGCAAAATCTCGCCAGATACCATCAGCGCGACCGCTGAGCGGTAGATTAACCGAAAACACCAATCCTGCCGGCAATGGGTTATCAGGCACGCGCAGAGCAACAGTGACGGTATCATTAGGGCCAAGCGCACTGGGCGCAATGCGATAACGCAGACTCCCGATGATCTGCGCGGTCGTCGGCGGAACCGAAAACGTTTGCCCAAAGGAATCGACGTCAACGCTGCCATCAGCATCGCCATCATCATCTTCGAGCAGGTGAATGGTCTGTTCGGCAAATCGCACCTGATTGCGCAACGCGAGCCAGGGCGAATCAGGCGGCGAACGCTCGATCGCCGGATCGAGCAACGCATCACGACAGATGAGATAAGCGGGCGCAGCCGGCGGCGTCACCGGCGCCGACTCGAGACTGGCCGGAAGCGTGGTGACAATCAAGAACAGACACACCAGCAACGCGATCCGGCGCAACCGGATCGCCAACCGGTGAGCGGAAGTTTGGTACAATAGAGCGACCATGCGCCACAACTCCACTGGAGGCGATATGACCACATTGTATGATGGCACCGTCCGCACTGCGCGAGCGCTTCTCGACGCCGGCGCTATCACGGCGGTTGAACTGGTTGAAACCTGTCTCGCGCGCATTCAGGCCACCGAGCCGGTGATCCGCGCGTTTCTGCATCTTACCCCAGAAGCAGCCCTGGCCGCTGCGCGCGCTGCTGACGAACGCCGCCAGCGCGGCCAGTCGTTGGGGCCGCTCGATGGCATCCCGCTGGCAATCAAGGATGTCATCTGCACCGATGGCGTGCCTACAACTGCCGGTTCACGCATTCTGGCCGGGTTCCGCCCGCCCTACAATGCCACGGTGATCGAACGGCTGCTGGCTGGCGGAGCCGTGCTGGTGGGCAAACTCAACTGTGATGAGTTTGCCATGGGATCGAGCACGGAAAACAGCGCGTATCAGATTACGACCAACCCGTGGGACACCAGCCGGGTGCCGGGCGGGAGCAGTGGCGGCAGCGCTGCCGCCGTCGCTGCTGGACAGGTGCCGGCTACCCTGGGCACAGACACCGGTGGCTCGATCCGACAACCGGCTGCGCTCTGCGGGATCAGCGGCCTCAAACCAACGTATGGCCGGGTTAGCCGGTACGGTCTAATCGCCTACGGCTCCTCGCTCGATCAGATCGGGCCAATGGCGTGGACGGTCGCCGATCTCGCGATGCTCATGAATGTGATTGCCGGGCACGATCCGCGTGATGGCACCAGCGCTCCGCTTCCTCCTCCTGATTACACAACAGCCCTGACGGGCGACATCCGCGGCCTGCGCATTGGCATTCCGCGCGAATACTTTGTCGAAGGCATGGAGCCTGGGGTTGAAGCGGCAACGCGCGCAGCCATCGAGACACTGCGTGAACAGGGCGCAACGCTGGTCGATGTCTCGCTCCCTCATACCAGGTATGCCTTGCCTACATACTACATCATTGCTCCGGCAGAAGCTAGCGCCAATTTGGCCCGTTTTGACGGTGTGCGTTACGGATTCCGCGCCGAGGCTGAGACGATGTGGGAACAGTTCGAGCAGACCCGCGGGCAGGGTTTTGGGCCAGAAGTGCGGCGGCGGATCATGCTGGGCACGTATGCGCTGTCTGCCGGCTATTACGATGCCTACTACCGGCGCGCGCAGCAGGTGCGCACTCTGATCAAACGCGATTTCGATCAGGTTTTTGCGCAGGTCGATCTGCTGGCTGCGCCAACCTCGCCAACCGTGGCGTTCCCCATCGGGCAAAAGATCAATGACCCGCTGGCAATGTACCTGAGCGATGTCTGCACGCTGCCGATCAATCTGGCCGGAATGCCAGCGCTGGTCGTCCCCTGCGGTTTGAGCGAAGGCCTGCCGGTGGGGTTGCAACTGATCGGGCGCCCCTTCGATGAAGCAACCCTGTTGCGTGTTGGTGATGCGTACCAGCGGGTGACCGACTGGCATACCCGCCGACCCGCGCTGGCGATATCGTGACCTGCTGCATCACACGAGCGAAGGTGTGCTATAATTGAAGTTGGCTTGTAACTGATACATTGGAAATGAGCATCAGCTTTAAGGAGAGACACCATCAATGAGCCGTTTGCGAAACGCCGGGCGACCGCGGTCGCGCCGCAAAGAGTGTGAATTTACCAAGCTTGGCATTGAACCTGATTACAAAGATGTCAAGCGACTGCAAAAGTATCTGACCGCCCAGGGCAAGATTTTACCCCGTCGGCGCACAGGCGTCTCTGCCAAGATGCAACGGCGGCTGGCGGTAGCAATCAAGCGGGCGCGCCATCTGGCGCTGCTGCCAGCGGCTCCGGCCCACACCCGCTAGGTCTTAATCAACTTTCAGCATTGAGTGCAATTGCCGCAGCGAGGGTGGAGATGGTGCAGGCCTGATTCACCCTCGCTCTTTATCTTCAGCGGAAAGTTCGCCATGACAACGAGCGCCGCCCCCTCATTTCAACCGCCGCTTGATGCCCAGGTCTGGCTCTCGCGCGTGCGCGCGGCCTGGCAGCAAACCGGTTTGCGAATTACCGGCCCTCGCCTGCGGGTGATCGAGACCATCGTCTCGTATACGGCTCCATTTAGCGCCGAGCAGCTCTACGCTGATCTCTGCGCCCACCGCGAAGCGCCTGGCCGCGCCACGGTCTACCGAACGATCGAACAGCTTTCGACCAGCGGATGGCTAGCCCGCATCCATGGTCCCGCCGGCGAAGAGGGGTACGTGCCCTGCTACCCCGGCCACCTGCACCATCTTGTTTGCACTCGTTGCGGAACAGTTGCCAGCTTTGAGGGATGCGACCTCGACGAATTGCTGACGCGGGTCGCCGCGCAAACCGGCTTTAAGATCGAAGGCCACCTGCTGCAACTGTTTGGACTCTGTGCGCAGTGTCAGGCCAGATGAAGGGGGATCCAATCGTGAAACGGGAGCGACATTGCGCGGCTATGTCGCTCCCGTTGCGCATTGAACGGATTGTTATGGCAGCGTAATACCGAATTCGCTCAGGTATGGGCGCGCGATGTCGAGCGCGCCCATTGTCTGCAAGCGCGCCGTCAGGTACTCCAGATCAAGCTGATGGCGGCGCGTAATCCCCGCAATGTCGTTGAGATCGTTCTTCCCCTGCTCAGGCCCGCGGCGAAGGAGAATCTTGTGCGCCACGATGTCTTCCGGCGCAGCCACATAGACCTGCGCGCCGAGCAGCGGCAGCCGCCGTCGGCGCTGCTGCATCGCCTCATCGAGCCAGAACGGGTGATGACGCGCGCCCTGCCGCACCGTCAAATCCTCGAACAGCTTGATGCCGCGCCAGATCACCCGCGCGCCATCAGCCTGCACCGCCTTGTGCGATTGCTGAAGCAAATGGATGATCCGCGTCAACGCGCCGCGCTGCACCAGAATATCGACATCGTTGATTGGGCGACGGTCACCGTAGAGATGCGCGGCTGCGCCGCCAATCACGGCCCAGACTATAAGATCGCCGTCGAGCAGACGCTGGACGATGGCGAGATTTCCGGCGATAAGCGACATTGTTGTCCCTCGTCAGAGTAACGCGCCGCCAGCAGCCAACCATGCTTCCCGGGTCAGTTCCATTTCGTAAAACTCAACCTGGGTGTCAAAGCGGTTGCGCCGAAAGTAGGGGCGCAAATGCTGATACTGTTGATCATCCAACAAACGCAGCACCGGATCATTACCAGCATGCCGCCATTCACTGCCAATTGTAACAAAACCGAGCCGCTGGTAACACCGCACTGCGCGCAGATTGAACGCGGCTACGTCGAGCAGCATGCGCTGATAGCCAAGCGTGCCGAAATAGTAGGCGAGAAACAAACCTAACGCTTCAGTGCCGAGGCGTTGGCCGACGTAGGGCTGCGCAATCGAGATACCCAGGCGCGCCGACTGGCGCCCATGCTCGATCTCGCGCAACGAAATACGCCCAACGAGCTGACCGGAGAATAACTCCACCGCCCACGTCTCGGTCTGTCCAGTCCAGTTCTGTTCCTCGAAGCTGCTGTAGGGGCGGGGAATATTCCACAGCGAACTGAACGGTTCGCTGTAACGCGGCCAGCGCTCGTGCAACAACGTGTCAGAGCGTCGCCACGGACGGATCCGCACTCGTTCGCCAACCAGGACACCGGTTTCCGCTTCTCGCTGCACGCTTCATCTCCTACTGTTGCGGACGAAGATAGTTGAGCGACATCCATCCCTCAAGGAGTTGTCCGTTCAGCTCAACCTGTACCTTGAGCCATGGGATATTATCGGCGATGACAGGCCCTTCGAGTCGGCGCACGATCACACCGTTTGGAACCACCGCGAGAATATTATCTGGTTGCGCATTCGGCGCAGCGCGCAGATTCAACCCTTCGGCAATATTGACCACATAACGCTCTGGTTCACTCGCGCTCGGGCGATTAAGCGAGGGGAGCTGCCATTGAGGCAGATCGGGCAGTTCAAATGTTTGTCCTCTCGTCCAGCGCTCGGCAGCCCATGACACGAACAGAAAGGTGCCGCCAGCCACGCCGAGCAGGAGGATCATCATCACCAGCCAGCCGATCAGACTGCGACTCCAGTTATAACGGCGCAATTGTTCAATATCGAGCGATTGACTGATGGCCTGACTGACCCGGTTCCGCAGATCGAACGACGGCGCCGATCGAGGCGAAGGCGGCGCGGGAGAAGACGGTGATAGCGCTGGCGCTGCTGACGCGACGGGCAACGCCGCAGTTGCCTGCCGGGCCGGAACCGGCACAGCGCCCAACCGGCGCGTCGGCACGGTCAATTCGCGCCAGAGTTGATTGATCGCGGCGGCAAAGGTCTGGGCATCGGCGATCCGCAACCCCGGATCGCGGCGTGTAGCCTGCTCAATCAGATGATCGATGGAAGGAAGGTGCAACGTAGGTCGAGCGCGGGCCAGCGGGGGCACGGTCTGGGTCAGATGAGCCAGCGCCGTAGCGCGCGCATCGTCGCCATGGATCGGACGCTGACCGGTAATCAGCTCGAAGAGCAAAATCCCGAGCGCATAGACCGCACTGGACGGGCGCGGCGGCTGGCCAGCGCTGAGTTCCGGGGCGCGGTAGTGAGCCAGATCGGCATTGATCTGTTCCGGGGGTAGGAACCAGCCATCGACCAGCTTGACCTGACCATCCCCCACCAGCACGATGTTCGCGCTGCTGATCGGCGGATGGTAGAGGCCAGTGGGCAATTCCGGTGAACGAAATTGCTGGCAGCGCGCGACAGCGCTGGCGATCTGTTCCACGATCGTCAGCGCCTGGGCAACGCTCAACGCGCCGATGCCCAGCAACGGTCGGCCCTCAATGGCTTCGGTGATCATATAGGGACGGCCATTGCTCTCGCCGCTGTCGAAGATTTCCAGCACCTCCGGATGCGATCGACGGGCGCTCTGGGAAGACTCGGCGATGAATTGCTCTCGCTTGCGCGGATTCTCGGTCAACGCCTTCCGTAACAGATGAATGAAGACAGGGCGTTGCAGACGCAGATCGGTCGCGCGATAGACAGTAGCCAGCCGCGTTTCGCCGAGCGGTTCGTGAACCCGATAGCGCCCAAACAGCACTGGCCCGGATGTCGTTTCAGAAGCGGTCATGCGACAGTCTCATGATGGTGTGGCGCCCACCGGCTTGCGGGCAATGACCAGCTCGTAGTAACCAGGCTGCCACGGATGCAACGCAATCTGCTCCAGCCCTAGACCAACAAGCGCGCGGCGCATCGCCGATTGGGTCAGCCCGCGACCTGGCAGCAGACGCGCCCACTGATCAGGCATTTTACTCACTACCAGTATACCGCCAGGACGGAGCACCCGCGACATTTCAGCCAGCGCGCGTCGTGGCCGCGCGCAATACTCCAGCGCTTCCAAACATGTTACCAGATCAAACCGGTTTTGGGGCCACGGCAACGCTTCGGCGCGACCCACTCGCCAGTCGATCGCGGCTGTGGGAAGCTGGACAGCCCGCTTCTGCTCGGCGATAGCCAGCATTGCGGGCGAGAGATCAAGCGCGGCGAGCGATCCGCTCCAGCCGCTGGCAGCCAGCAAGAGCGGAACTCGCCCGGTGCCGGTCGCCACATCGAGCAGCGCGGGATGTGGGTGATCTGCCACGAGCTGCATCAAGAGGGGCGCCAGCCAAAACTGGTCACCGAGGCGGGCCGGCGCATGAATGCGGTCATAGTGCCGCGCGCCAAGCTGGTAGATCAGGCGCACGCACCAAGCGCCAAGGTACGACCCTTCGGCAAGAACGAAAAGCCAGTAGCCGACGATGCCAACCAACCCGATCGCTATGACCGTCAATGTGAAGATTAGCATAGGCCGGCTCTGGACAATCTAGGCGAGGCAAGCCTCGATAGCGAGCGCAAACCGCTCGACTGCTTCGCTCGCCTGTTCGCGCGTCAGCGTCAGCGGCGGGCAGAAGCGGATGGTCGAGGCGCCGCAGGTAAGCACCAGCAACCCTTTGCGGAAACTTTCCTGCATGATGGCATCGGCCAGCGCGCTGGCCGGACGACCCTGCTCGTCGATGAATTCGACCCCGATCATCAGACCGCGACCGCGCACGGCGCCGATCTGGGGAAAGCGATCCTGCAACGCCTGCAACTGTTCGAGCAGGAATGCGCCGACTGCGGCGGCATTCGCCATCAACTCTTCCTCAACCATGCAGAGCAACTCATACGCCACCGCGCAGGTGAGGCCATTCCCGCCATAGGTGTTGCCATGCGAGCCTGGCTGCCACTGACGAGCAAGTTCCGCACGCGCAATCATCGCGCCGAGCGGCAACCCGCCGCCCAACCCCTTAGCAGCAGCGACGATGTCGGGCACAATTGCCTCGTGCTCGAAAGCCCACATCTTGCCAGTGCGACCGACACCGCTCTGCACCTCATCAACGATGAGCAGAATGCCATAGCGGTCGCAGATCGAGCGCAGGCGGGCCAGCGTGCCGGGCGGCGGCACGACGTATCCGCCTTCACCTTGAATCGGCTCAATCACGATGGCTGCCACCTCTTCAGGCGGGGTGGTCGTCTTGAACAGCACCTGCTCGATCAGATCGAGACAGGCGATATTGCACGAGGGAAACTCGCGATTGATCGGGCAGCGGTAGCAGTTGGGATAGAAGGTATGACTGACTCCGGGGAGCAGCGGGAAAAAGCCATGGCGCTGGCGCGGTTTTGATGCCGTCAGCGAGAGGCTGCCGTAGCTGCGACCGTGAAACGCGCCGTAGAAGGCAATGATATTCTGGCGACCGGTGGCATAGCGCGCCAGCTTGATACTGGCTTCGATCGCTTCAGTGCCGCTGTTAGTAAAAAAGACCTGCCAGCCCTTGCCGCCGGGCATGGTCGCAACCAGTTTTTCCGCTGCGCGCACCATCGGCTCATTGTAGAAGTCGGTGCCGGCCATGTGGGTAAAACGTTGCAACTGCTCTTGCGCCACCCTGATCAGGCGCGGATGGCAATGACCAGCGGCCAGCACAGCGATGCCAGCATTCATGTCGAGGAAGCGATTGCCGTCAGCATCCCAGACTTCGCAGCCAAGCGCATGATCGATCACCAGCGGGTAAACGCGACCCAGCGGCGCGATCACCTCGTGGTCACGAGCAACAATGGCCTGCGCCTGCGGCCCGGGCACAGGATCGGGCATGTAGCTGGAAGGTGAGCGGGTCGTATCAGTGCTGGCAGTCATCATCGGCTCCTTGACAAGATTCTTTGTGACAGGGATAGGTATTCTAGCCGAACTTGAACAGGCGCGTCAAGGATGAATGATGGACAGATGACGGAACGACGGGATAACAGATTGCGCCCAATGACTCCCCGCGTTAGCGCGTCCTTCCGCTATGCCCAAGATCGCAGCTCATTCAATCTCTGCCACCGGTAATCAAAAGAAAGGGAGACGACGTGAAAGGATATGATTGAAAGTATCCCCGCTCCTCTGATGTCATTGCGAGCCGCGCTGCGCGCGGCGTGGCAATCGCCCCCTCACGACGCCCGAATCACGCTCACGGTATGCCTCCTGTTGTCGAAGGGGAGCGGCATCATACGCCGCGCTTCCACACCTGACATAAAGTCATCAAACATCTGAGTTAACGATATTGTTAACAATCTGGCAGTAGACAGCGCAAAACTGCTTGCTATGATGAGAACAGATGTGATATATGGTTGTGCAGTGGTTGGCGCAGATATTCTCCCAGCGTCGCGATGAAGCAGCAGACTCTGACAACAGGCGCGTTTTGGTCAACACTGGCCGAACAGGCGAGTCGGTCGGGCGATCGACGACAGACGATCTACCAGAGCCTTCAGCGACGGCTGGCGACACACCCTGCCGGGCAAGAGGGCGTGTGGCATCTGCTCCGCCAGCGCACCGACACAGCACAATACCGTCCCCAGCGTGTTGAGGGCGTGATCGAAGAGACCCTGTATGAAGGAGGACAGCCGATCACCGTCTTGCGCAGCCCGACCGGCAACTACGTGCGACTCAGCGCTGCCGAGCGCGAGATCTGGCAGGCGATGGACGGACAACGCACAATCGCCCAACTGGCGACCATGGGCTTCCTGCGCTTTAAGCAATTGTTGCCGGTCGCCGGCCTGGTCGAGACGCTGCGGACGCAGGGCTTTCTGACCGACAAACCGATTGGCGTGTATCGTTCGCTGCGCGCCCAGCTCGGTCAACGCACCGCCGAGGGTTTAGGACAGCGCCTGTTGAGTCTGACTCATGGGCGAAACCTGAGCGTGCCCAATCCCGATCCATTCTTCACCGCGCTCTACAACTGGATCGGACGCTGGCTGTTCAACCGCTGGTTTGCCATCGTTTTGAGCATTATCACCCTGATTGGCCTGATCTGCTACTTTGCTCCGGGAAGCGGAGGCGAACGACTGGTCAGCAGTGAACAATTTGCGCTGGACTTTGTGCTGTTGGGCGTTGCCCTGTTCATCACCTTCAGCCTGCACGAACTGGCGCATGGGCTGACAGTCAAGCATTTTGGGCGCCATGTGCCGCGCGCCGGCGTCATGCTCTATTTCGGCATGCCCGCCGCCTTCGTCGATACAAGCGATATCTGGCTGGCGCCGCGTCCGGCGCGGGTGATCGTCTCGCTGGCCGGGCCATTGTGCGATCTGCTGGTGGGATCGGTTGCGGCAATCATCGCCTTTCTCGAACCGGATACGGCGCTGGGGCTGTGGATGCGGCGCATTGCCACCGCTTCCTACCTGACTGCGCTGTTTAACTTCAACCCGTTGCTTGAGCTGGATGGATATTTCATTCTGGTCGATGCGCTGCGGCTGCCCAATCTGCGCAATCGGGCGCTGGCGTTTATCGGCGGCCCCTTCTGGGAAAAGCTGCGATCGGGCGCGGGGCTGAACCGCGAAGAGCGCATCTTTGCCGGGTATGGCCTGCTGAGCGCGCTGTACACCGGCGTGGCCGTCGTCATGGCCACCCTCTTCTGGCAACGTCAACTGGCCGATATTGTCGGCGGGCTGTGGGCTGGCGGGTGGATCGGACGACTGCTGGCAATTGCTGTTTTCGCGCTGGTGATCGTGCCGCTCTTGATCGGCGTCGTCCTGGCGAGCTGGGGCCTGGCGCGCGCCGCAGCCACCTGGCTGGCCAGACGGGGGTATGCGCGCAATCCAGTGCTGGTTTCCGGCGCGTTCGGCCTGCTGGCCGTGATGGTGAGCCTGTTGCCGTTGCGTTTTGGCCTGAGTATCGAGAGCGGCTTGCTGTTGACCTCTTTATGGATCGCGGCAGTCATCGGGCAGTGGTATCTCCAGCGCGATTACGAAGGAGCCTGGATTAGTCGGGCGCTGGCGAGTTTTCTGATCATCAGCATGATTGAGCTGATCGCTCAGGCCGGCTACCTGACGGCGCCCGACGCCGCGCGCCTGTGGTCGGGTCTGGAGATTATCGGCTACGCGCTGCTGCTCTTCGCCGGGTTTGTCGCTCTGCTCGATGTCGATCTGCACCAGCAGCGGAGCAGTGAACTGATTGCCAGCGCATTGCTGCTCACGCTGGCCTTTCCAGCCGGAGCAATCGCCGCCGAATTGATTCGGCAGGCGCACCCCGAATACAGCGCACTGTGGGCGCTGGTAGCGGCTGTGCCGATCTACAGCGGACTGATCGGGCAGGCCCTCCTGCTTCCGCTCTTAATCAGTTTGCGCGATGCGCGCCTGTTCTGGAGCTGGGCGCTGCTCTGGCTGGGTATTCTGGCTCAGATTGCCACGTATCTATTGGAGCTGTTGCCAGCCTGGCGAAATACGCCGCTGGCCCTGACATTGCTGACGCTGGCTGCCGGCTTGTGGGCGGCAGCATGGCTGTCGCATCTGGTCACGTTGCATACAATCAGCATTACCGGGCTAAGCTGGACGCTGCAACCAGCGCTGGGGGAAGCCGCCCGTCTGCAAGACGGTTTTCGCCACGTGTATATCGGCCTGTACCGGCTGCTGCGCGGGAATTACGGATTTCAGCGCACCCTGGCGCTCGACAATCGGATGGATGTGCTGGCAGCAACAGCCAACTGGGATATTACCTTTGATCGCGACCAGGTGCGGATCGGCGCAACCGTGCTGACGCAACCGCTCGACCGCCAGGGAGCGCGCTACGCTGAGATCTTGCGCTACGCCGTGAACACCCTCGAACAACTGGCCGGGCGCGCATTTGCCCGCCGCGCGCTCATCGTCGCCTACGACGCATTGCCGTGGCCGGAACGTGAGGCGCTGGATCGCCATTGTCTGGCGCAGATGCCGTGGGCTGCCGACATTTCCCTCGCTTTCGGCGATGCGCGCGAAGCTCGTATGCGTCTGCTGCGCCAGATTGAGCTGTTCGCTACCTGCGATGATCGCGAGCTGCGCGAACTGGCCGCCGCGTTTGTTCCCCAACGGGTAGCGGCAGGCGAACTGTTGCTGGCCGCCGGTGAGCCACCGCGCGGGATTTGGGTGATTGAGGCGGGTGAAGTGCTGGAACGACAGGGCGACACAACGCGCGAATTGCATCGCGGCAATTATTTTGGCGAGTTGCAAGGCCCTGAAATTACCTCCAACGAATATCGCGCCAGCATCGAAACCGATCTCCTCTACCTGCCGAGTAGTGAACTACAGCGGATGTTGCGCGAGGCCGCGCCGCACACGGCAGAAGGGGCCGAGATTCTGGCCCGCATGCGCCTGCTGGAACGGGTGTCTCTGCTGGCGGATCTGCCGCGCGCGCAATTGCGTGAGCTGGCGCAATGCGCCGAACGGGTGCAATTTGATGCCCGGCGGGTCATCATCCGGCAAGGACGATCTGGCGGCAAATTGTACGTCATTGTCAGTGGTCAGGCAGCGGTGTTGCGCCAGGAAGAGAATGCGCAAGGGCCGCATGGGCCGGTGCGACTGATAGCGCGACTGGGGCCGACCGAATTCTTCGGCGAAATGGAGTTCCTGCGCGGGACGCTACCGGTAGCATCGGTGGTGGCGCTCACGCCGCTCGAAGCGCTATCCATTCCGCACGAGGTCTTGGGGCGACTCGTCTTGCGCGGTGAGCGATTGGCGCGCGGTTTAGAGCAGATTGGCACTGGACGCCTGCTCGAGTTGCGCGCCCATGGGTAGGAGCGAATGTATGACAGCGACGATTGTGGTGGTGGGCAGCCTGAATATGGATCTGGTCACGCGCGCGCCGCGTCACCCGCAGCCCGGCGAGACACTGATCGGCAGCGACTTTCAGACCTTTCCGGGAGGGAAAGGAGCGAATCAGGCTGTGGCCGCTGCCCGACTGGGCGCGCGCGCGGATGATCGGACGGGTAGGAAGTGATGCGTTCGGTAATGCGCTGCTGGCAGCAGTCCAGCGCGATGGAGTTGATACCACCTTCGTTCAGCGCGATTCCACGACTGTCACTGGCGTGGCGCTGATCACGCTTGATGCGCAAGGCCAGAACACGATCGTGGTTGTGCCCGGCGCGAATATGCAGGTGAGCGCCGAAGATGTAGCTCAGGCCGCCGCAGTATTTGCCGGGGCCGATGCGCTGTTGATGCAGCTCGAATGTCCTTTGCCGGCGGTGCTCGAAGCAACCCGTCTGGCCCGCAGCTATGGGGTACGGGTCGCGCTCAATCCGGCGCCGGCGCATCCACTGCCAGAGGCATTGCTGAGCCAGATCGACTACCTTTTGCCCAACCAGCTTGAGTTGCAGATGCTGGCCGACGGCGAGCCTGATCTGAGCGCAGCAGTTGCAAAGCTACAGCGGCAAGGCGCGCGCAATGTCATCGTGACGCTAGGGGAATCTGGCGCAATGTTGTTTACCGGCGAGCAACGCGCGCATGTGCCCGCGTTTCCAGTGCCGGTCGTTGACACCGTAGCCGCCGGCGATGCATTCGCCGCTGCCTTCTGCATGGCCCTGGCCGAGGGCCATGATCCGTTGACAGCGGTGCGCTGGGGCAATGCGGCTGGCGCGCTGGCAGTCACTCGCGCCGGAGCGCAACCCTCGCTGCCAACCAGAACCGAACTGGAACGGTTGCTGGCCGCAGCCAGTCGTTGAGAGTCAAACAAGAATTCTGCCACGCTCCAGATCATCAAAATCAGATAGCCGGTTGTCCCGGCGTCATCGATGCCGCCTCGCCGTCATCGTCAATAGATACCGAGCAAGCCCAAGCATGGCTCCTGTGGACAGAACCGTCTCGAGCAGGTGGTATGCGAAGGATACTTGCCCGTTCGATCCTGTCGTGATGCTCCCGATCACCCCTGCCATGCGCTCCCCCCGAGGTCTGATACCAACTTTAGGTCTAAGCTATGCTATGAGCAACCGCTACCCTTTGTCGCCCGCACCAATCGTTCGGAGCAGAGCAGGGTTAGCGTGGCCACCCAATACGTGATTATCTATACTAACGCTGGTATTCTAGCGGTGACCGGGCGGGAAGGACTATGCGTAAACAACCGTGAACGCCCAGGCGACCCCTCAGCGTAACCCTGGTGAACATCGCGCGCGGCATCGTCTGCGACGCGCTTCTGCGCAGCCGCTTTTTCTGCTATGATCTGCCAGTGGCTTGACTGCGCACACAGGAATGGCAGATGCACAACAAGAAACACTACTACGTCGTTGCGCGCGGGCGAACGCCCGGCATCTATCGCTCGTGGCATGGTGATGATGGGGCAGCCGCCCAGGTTGATGGCTTTCCTAACGCGCTCTACAAAGGATTTGCCACCTGGCAGGCAGCGCGCCAGTGGATTGACACACTGCCTGACGCCGAGCGCGACGCGCTGCGCGCGCTGGCAGACGAGATCGATCCAACGCTGAGCGAGCAAGAATCCGAGCGCGCAACCACGCCTGCCAATGCAATCACGATCTACACCGATGGCAGCGCGCTGGGCAATCCTGGGCCTGGCGGGTATGGCGTGGTCTTGCGCTTCAATCATCACGCCAAAGAGCTTTCCGGCGGCTTTCGACTCACCACCAACAATCGCATGGAGCTGATGGCCTGCATTGTCGGTTTGCGAGCGCTCAAGCGACCGTCAACCGTCATACTCTATAGCGACTCGCAATATGTCACGCGGGCGATGAATGAGGGCTGGGCCAAACGCTGGCAGGAAAAAGGTTGGATGCGCGCGAAGACGGAAGCAGCGAAGAACGCCGATCTGTGGGCGGAACTGTTGCGGCTATGCGCAATCCATCAGGTCACCTTTACCTGGGTGCGCGGCCACAGTGACATTCCCGACAATGAGCGCTGTCATGCGTTGGCGATGGCAGCGGCACAGCAACCCGATCTGCCGCCAGATCTCGGTTTTGAGCAAACCGCTGCCGATGACGCTGATCACCGGCGGTTGCTCTGAACCGCGCAGCTATAGGATGCTTTGGTCGGGCTGGCGAGAGCAGCATGCTCATCCGGCAGACGCTCCTATCCCTGATATTCCGCCGCTGCTGCACGGCGGGTCAGGCTGACGAGATTGCGGCGCGCCGCATCTGCCGCCCACATCAGGCCGGATTGCTCAGCGCGAAGAGCAATTCCGCTTCACAGGCCAGTTGATCGGCCACGGTTGCCCGCGCCTGTCCCTTGCCGATCCCGCGCCGCATGCGTTCAAGTTGCACTTCGAGCCGCAGCGTATCGCCGGGCCGCACTACGCGCTTGAACCGCGCGCCATCAATCCCGGCAAAAAGCACCAGCTTCCCGGCGTGCTCAGGGAGACTCAGCGTGGCCACCGCGCCAGTCTGGGCCAGCGCTTCCAGGATCAAGACGCCGGGCATGATCGGGTTGCCGGGAAAATGACCCTGAAAGTATGGCTCGTTAGCCGAAACCAGCTTCTCGCCAACTGCGCGCACCCCCGGTTCGAGTTCCACGATCCGATCGACGAGCAAGAACGGATAGCGGTGCGGGATGAGCGCCATGATGTCCTGAATAGAAAGCATGCCCTTCTCCTCTGCAACATCTATCTCTCTTCACCGCCGCGGGGAAGCAACCGCGATCAGGCGCGGGCTGGCGGTGGTGTACGGCTCCAGATCGTAACTGCCATAGATTGCGCGCACCGTAAAACCGGCCCGCGCCAGCAAATGCTCAAGCTCAAAGCGGTAAAGCCAGCGCATCGTAAACTGCATTGTCCGCCGGAAGAGCGCACCGCTGGCATCGGTCTCGTCGTAGATAAAGGTCACGTGACTGATCTGCTCGGCGGCATCGCTTTCAATCACAACGAACTTTTGCACGTGGCGGCCATCGAGTTCGTAGCTGCGTTCGAGCTGCATCCGGCCATCTTCGCGAGTAATCGCGAGCGGGTCAGGGTTGAAAAGATCGATGATCAAGGTGCCTTTACGGTTCAGCGCGCGCCGAACAGCAGCCAGCGCGGCCAGTTGATCTTCGATTGTGGTTAAATGCATGAATGAATTAACTGCCACAAACGCCAGCGAAAAGTGTTGTTCAGGCAGCACCACACTGCGCACATCGGCTTCGATCAGATTCACCCGCTCGGCCAGACCCTCGGCTGTCAGTCGTTCACGGGCGATGGCCAGCATTGCCGGCGAGCTATCAACGCCGGTCAGGTGATAACCGGCGCTGGCCAGCGGCAGCAGCACTCGACCGGTGCCGCACATCAATTCCAGGATAGGATCGCCCGCGCGCCTGGCCCATTCGCGATAGAACGGCACATCATCGTGAAAGTGGCGAAAATCGGCATCGTAGTAGCGGGCGAATGGATCGTACTGATGCATAATTCGGATCGATACTTTACATTACGGATTCAACAGCACAAACAGGGCGGCGAGAAACAGGCCAAGGAAGAACAAGCCCACGATACCGATCAGCAGAATCCGGCCACTGATAAGCGGTTCAACGCGGGGCGCGCCGGGATGTTCCATTGAAGAGCGCGGCAAACGCGGCGGCTCCGGCGGCGGTGGCGGTGTCCGCATCATATCGCCATCGCCCGGCCCGGAGGGCAACCGAAACGGCTCGTCTGATCCGGGCAACGGGAGCGAGCCAGCGCCTTCGCCGGAGCGCCGGAGCGCGCCAAATACACTACTGCCAATCGAAAAAATCACCAGCATTACGATGATGGCAATGAAGAGATCGGTCGTCCCAATCGCCAGGCCTGTTTGCTGACTGAGCCATTGCGCAACCGGCGGCAGAATCGATGGCGCCAGAATGAACAGCAGGAAGACGAGCCAGCCGATCCAGCCCGATCCACGTCGTCGTTGTTCCATATCGACACCTTTCTCACGAGTCTGTCATCGGCGCTGCCCGCACAATCAGGCGGTGGGAGTAGACGCCGATGGGGACACACGTGATCAACGTGAGGGTTTCGCTGCTTGTCGGCGCCATTACCCATGTCTGATCCGGCAGCACGGTTAGCACATCACGCACCAGGTAACGCCGTTCGTTGCCATCAACTGTCACCAACACTTCATCACCGACGACAATGGCTGGCAGTTGATTGAAGATGATGCCACGGTAGCCAACATGCCCGGCAATGACGATATTGCCGCCCGTGCCCGGATAACCGCTGATCGGCCAGTAATGAACGGCGGTGTAACGCGGCACATCCCAGGCGCCGAGCGAGAAGCCAGCGCTGACAACCTCGGTATCAACGCCGATGCGCGGCACACGCACGCGGGTTGGTCGCACCGCCGACCACGCCGCAGCGGGCGAGTTGACCGGTCGCATCGCCCATTCGGGGGCCGGGTGTTCGGCCAGCCAGGCCCGTCCGAGATGGCCGAGCAAGACCTGATAACGCGGTGGATTTTGCGGATGCCACTCAAAGCGCGCGCGCTCGAAGTATTGCACCAGACGCGGCTGGCCCTGCTCGTCAATCTGCTCGAACGGTTCAGAGAGCGGAAAGCCGAAGGTTGGCAAACCGCCATTCGCCCACCAGAAGGCGCGGAATGCTCCACTCAGGCTGTGACCGGTTTCGGGGAAGAAATCGGCGCCGGCGGGAGCGGCAGGCAGCGGCGCGAAGGCGGGGTGATCGGTGAAAGCTGCCGCGGCCCAGCGCCCCAAATGACCGGCCTGCACCAGAGCCAGATCGGCGTGCCATTCAAAGCGCGCGCGCTCGAAGTACTGTACCGGTCGGCCATCCTCCACGAAGACTTCGGTCAGCGGGTAGCCGAAGATGGGCAGGCCGCCCTGCCGGTCATAGAACTCACGAAACGCATAAGCCAGCGTATGCCCGGTTTCGCGGAACAGCAGCGGCGCGCCAGCCGCAGTATTGGCAGCCGCCGGCAGCGGGAAGAGCAGCAAGACGATGACGAGCGCGCAGATGAACAATCGTTGCATAAATGTTTCATGATCGGGTAAGCGACGGTCAAGAGATCGATTTCATTGTACCGCACATCGACCTCGCCAACGGCTATCAGTGTATCGAACCCGCGGCGAGGCTCAGCAAGAGCAGCGCCTGCATCCCGCGGCTGAGATTTGCCGGCAGAATGTATTCATCGGTGCGATGCGCATTGCCGCCATCGGTCAGACCGACACACACAGCAGGTATGCCCATACTCAGCGGGATATTGGCATCGGTACTGCTTTGCTGGAACGAGACTGAGGCGCCAACCATCTGATAAGCAGCCACCGCTGCCTGCACCAGCGGGTGTTCGCGGGGGATAGAGCCAGAGGGGCGATCGCCTACTGTCGTGAGCTGCACATGCACCTCTGGCTGCTCGAGCGCTGTCTCTTCGACCAGCCGGTATACCTCACGCACCAGATCGGCCAGCGCTGTCGATGAGACCGAGCGCAGATCGAGCAGCATACTGGCATGCTGCGCAATCGTGTTCACCGATGTGCCGCCGCTGATCACACCGATGTTGAAGGTCGTGCGGGGCAACAACGGCACGTTGAGTTCGGTCAGGCGGGCCGCCAGACGCACCAAGACATGGATGGCGCTCGGAGTGCCAAAATTACCCCACGAATGCCCTCCCGGCCCGGAGGCTTCGATCCGGAACCGGCGCACACCGATGGCCTGATGATGCAACGAGCCGAAATCGCATCCCTCGATCACAATCACTCCTCCCAGATAGGGACGCAACCGGTTAACCGCCGCACGCATTCCGCGCAGATCGCCTAACCCTTCTTCACCGACATTAGCGACAAACCAGAGATCGCCGCTGACCGGTAGATCGTAGCGCTGATAGACTTCGGCCAGTCGCAGCAAGCCGGCTACACCAACGCTGTTGTCACCGATGCCGGGGCCATAGACGCGATCGTCTTCATAGCGAAGCGACAGATCAGTATCAGCCGGAAACACGGTATCGAGATGGGCTGAGACGAGCAGAGCTGGCTGATCGGGATTACCAGGCCGCCGACCATACACATTACCCAGTTCGTCGATCTCAACATCGCGTAGACCCAGCGCCTGCATCCGCTGACACACCAGCACCGATCGGGGTCGTTCAGCAAACGTAGGCGCTGGCACCTGCTGGATTTCAATCGCGACCGCGAGCGCAGGGCGATAATCAGCCAGATCGGCCAGGGCGGCGCGCACCGCAGGATGATCATGCCACTGCTGAACGACTGCTTTCATGGTCTGTTCCTCAACGTTTATGGTTGACAAACTCAAGCGCCGGTTTGCGCCAGACCCCTGCCCGCTTCATCGCTGCGCTCACCGGTTGCGAGAGCAAACCAGAAGCACAGCGTGGGGCTGGCAGGCAACGATCTGGCGGCTACTGGCACAAGACTCGTATTGCGCGCATTATCACGGAATGCGCGCCGGATGTCAATTTGCCATCACCCGCAAATCGTGGCATACTGACGCCGTAGAATGACCTTCACACAATTGACAAGGAGCGTCTATGTCGCTGTTGCCAACCGCAACTGTCGCTACCATCGCCCGCCACGTCGGCCAGCGCGTCACCCTGGCGGGATGGGTATACCACAAAACCGAAAAGGGCAAGTTGATCTTCATTCTGCTCCGTGATGGCAGCGGCACGATCCAATGCGTCACCTTCAAGAAGAATGTCAGCGAAGCGACGTTTGCCGCGGCGCAAGCGTTGACTCAAGAGAGTTCGTGCCGGATTACGGGGAGCGTGCGCGCCGACGAGCGCGCGCCGGGCGGCTATGAACTTGATGTCGAAGCGATCGAGCTGATCGGGCCCAGCCATGAATACCCGATCACGCCAAAAGAGCACGGCGTCGAATTTTTGATGGAACATCGCCACCTGTGGGTGCGTTCGGCGAAGCAACATGCCATCCTCCGCATCCGCGCCGAAGTGATTGCCGCAGCGCAGGAGTGGCTGAATGAGCAAGGCTTTGTGCGCTTTGATACACCCATTCTCACCGCTACTGCCGCTGAGGGCACGACCAATCTGTTCGCCACCGATTATTTTGATCTCGGCAAAGCGTATCTGGCGCAGACCGGCCAGCTCTACGTGGAAGCTGGCATGATGGCCTTCGGCAAGGTCTACTGCTTTGGTTCAACCTTCCGCGCCGAGAAGAGCAAGACCCGACGGCACCTGACCGAATTCTGGATGATCGAACCAGAGGTTGCCTTCGCCGATCACGAAGACAACATGCGCCTGCAAGAGCAGTTCGTCAGCGCGATTGTTGCCCGTGTGCTTGAACGTCGGCAAGAGGATTTGCGCGCGCTCGAGCGCGATACCACGCTGCTCGAGCGGGTGATCCCGCCCTTTCCCCGCATCACTTATGATCAGGCGATTGAGTTGATCGCCAGCCACCAGGGCGAAGTCGAGGGCGCCACACCCTTGCCCTGGGGCGAGGATTTCGGCGCGCCCCACGAGACGCTGATTGCGTCGAAGTTTGATCGCCCGGTCTTCGTCGAGCGATTCCCGTCGGCGGTGAAAGCCTTCTATATGCAGCCCGATCCGGCGCGGCCAGAGGTGGCATTGTGCGCCGATCTGCTGGCGCCGGAAGGCTACGGCGAGATCATTGGCGGCTCGCAGCGGATCCACGATCCGGAGCTGCTTGAGCAACGCATCCGTGAGCACGGCTTGCGGCTTGAAGATTATGCCTGGTATCTCGATCTGCGACGCTACGGCACAGTGCCGCACAGCGGATTTGGCATGGGGATCGAGCGGATGGTGGCCTGGCTCACGGGAACGCGCCACATTCGCGAAACGATTCCATTCCCCCGCCAGTTGTACCGGATTTACCCGTAGCGCCGCCTGCGCAGGCGCGCGCAACCCCGCGAAGACAGGTTGTGTGAATGAAATCAGGAGAGACGTTGCTGCCTGACGTCTCTCCTGTTCGTCTGTCTGAACATACTACACTGACGGCGCGATGATGACGCTCGCGCGCCGCTCGTCTGTATCAGCGCGCGAGCGTTCGTCGCACCTGGTCGACTGCGCGCTGCGCTGCCGTGGTGAGGTACACTGTATAAACGCCTGCCCGGTTGAAGACGAGCGGAGTGGCAACCCCGGCGGCAATCAGCGCCGGTATCCAGAAGAGCACAAAGAACTGGGCTAGCCATGCGCAGATCAGCCCGCCGCCAAGCAGGGCATTGAGCAGAGCGGTGCTGCCGCGCTGCGTGTACCCATAACCGAGCAGCTCGCGTAGATTGGCGATCAGCAGCAGCGCGCCGGCAAAAGCGCCGAAATGCATCGTCAGGCTGGTGTTGAAGATCCGCATCAGGAAGTAGGCCAGCAGGCCAACGATGATGACACCGCCGATGATTAGATAGACCGGCTTAACTGGATAGCCGCCGATTAACACGTATGGTCGCTGCGAACCATTGCCATTGCCACTGTACATCGCCGTATCCTTTCGCTGAACGATCGACTGATATCGCTGCTGGTACGACGCTGGCAGGCTACTGAATGTTGCAATCGACTACTCGTCAAAGACGGCACGCACACGAAACATGCCGTCTTGTTGGTCAGGCGCGTTGGCCAGTGCCTGCTCCTGGGTCAACATCTCGCCCACCACATCAGGTCGCCAGACCGTCGTCAACCCGGTCACCTGCGCTGTTGGCGGCACGTTGGTCACATCCACTTCCTGCAGCGTGGCAATATAGTCGAGGATCGACGAGAGTTGGGCCCGCATCACAGCAATCTCATCATCAGAGAGGGCAATACGGGCAAGGCGGGCCACGTGGCGAACTTCAGCCTCAGAGAGTGCCATACAAGCGCAATCCTTTCCGTATCAGATCACACCGGATTCCTTGCGCAACTTGCGATCACGGCGCGCGCCCAGCAACATCTGGCGCGTATAGAGGAGACGCTGCACCGCAGTGATATGGGAAGCCACGCCAACCGCGATCACAGACCATTCCAGCACCGGCAGGTCGGGCAAGACCGGTGTGAGCAGTAGACCAAGCAACAACAGACCAAGTTTCTCCTGTCGTCCGGCAAAACCAACATTACACGAAGCAAGTTTCCCGGTTGCTTCGGCGCGAGCGCGCACATAGCTGGCCATAACCATGCCAAAAAGAGCGAAGAGCGTCCAGACCGGCGCAACAGCGCCGGACAACATCAACCCGCCCAGGACAAACGCCTCGGCGTAGCGGTCGGTCACATGATCGAGCACTGTGCCGTATTCGCTGGCCATTCCGCTCGCGCGCGCGGTAGCGCCATCGAGCACATCAGCAAAACCCATCAGCAGAATGGCGCCGACGCCCCAGAGAAAAGCCTGCTGAGATAGCAGATAGCCCGCCAAAACGCTGAAAACCAGGCTCAGGTAGGTGAGCATATTGGGATGGATTCCCAGACGGGTACACAAATGACCAAGCGGGAGAGAAACCTGCTCATACAACTGACGAAAACGGGCAAGCAACGGCATCATTGACGTTCATCCTTTTTCTAGGGTATTGACAACAGGCACAACCAGTCTCAACGCATGTGCTGAAGCAGGTATGCAGTTCGTCGCTCTACTTCCAAACGAGTAATCGGCGCATAAGGCCCGGTATGCTCGATCCAGATCGAGGCGGTCGCCGCGCCGGTGCAGCCAGCCCGAAAGAGATCGGTTGGATCGGACAGGTAGGCGTGGATAAAACCTGCCAGATAGGTATCGCCGGCGCCGGTCGGATCGCGCGCATCGGTAGCGTAGGCTGGAATGGCAAGTGAACGCACTCCATCATCGATCTGCGAGCCAGCTTCAGCGATCGTCACAATCGCAATGGCGCATCCGGTGGCGCGAAGCCGCCGCGCTGCCGCCGCCGGATCAACGCGCGGATCGATTCCGGTGATCACGCGAGTCTCAACTTCGTTGGCCTTGATCACGTGGCAGAGCGGGGCAATCTCGGCAAATGCTGCCGGCAACACGTGTTCGATCCGGCCATCAGATCCAACCTGGCGCAACAGGCCTTGCGGATCGAGAAAGATAGGCGCTGTAGCGCGGGCATGGAGTTCGCGAATCAGTTCAAGCGGAGTTTCCTGCAAAATCGGCCCAACAATAATCGCCTCCGCCTGCGCAACCTGATCAGGAATGTCGGTGATTGGCCCGGCCACGCCGAGCACATCGAGCGTTCGATCGCCGCGAGCATCGTAGACCAGTTTGAAGCCACCCGTCTGTTCGGTCAGGCTCACGCGGGGTTCGATTCCGTAGCGCTGGAGATCGGTTTGAAAGCGGTCGGCATAATCCGGCCCAACCCGACCGACCAGTGTCGTGGCCCGGCCAAGACGGCTGAGGGCGAGACAGGCATTGGTCGAGCACCCAGAGAGCACTCGACCTTCGGTGCGCACCACCGGGGTGATAATTTCATCGTACACTGGATTGCCAAATGCAAGTATCATCGCATTCCTGTTGCAAGCAGCTTTCTGTTATTCCGTCCCTGACAACCGATCGTACAATCCCTGCAACTGCTCTTCATCGTACAGGGTGATGGTGATCTTGATCGCGCGACCGGTGCGCGTAATCTGCACCGGTGTCTGCAACAACGCTTCAAACATCTGTTGCGCCAGATAATCTTCGGCTGAGCGAGCGCTGCGTTCCCGCTGCCGTTCTGGTTGTTCTCCTGCCGGGCGGGCGCCGGTTGCAGCGGGCGCTGCGCCGCCGAGAGGAGGCGCAACGGCATGCAGGGCCTCAGCGACATCCATGCCATTAGCGATGAAGGCGCAGAGACGGTCGGTTGCCGCCTGGTCCAGATGATGCGCAATCACCGCCTCGCATGCTGCGCTTTGGGTGTGAGGATCGCGAATGTGCAGCAGGCAGAGGGCATGGGCAAGGTCGATCTGACCGCTGCAGAGGGCGTGGCGCACCGTCGGAGCGAGATCGGGCTGACTGGCCACATCGGTCAATCGCTCAATCTCGCGCACACTAAGGTTGCGCTGCCGGATCATATCGATCACCGCCGCCTGATCGACCGCATCCTCCAGGCGAAGGATGGCGCGACCGTGACCGGCGCTGATCACGCCGTCGAGCAAGGCCTGACGGGCAGGCGGAGCGAGGCGCAGCAGGCGACGGCTGTTGACGATAGCGACCCGGCTTTTGCCTACCCGACGAGCAATTTCTTCATCACTCAGCCCAAATTCCTGGCGGAGCGTCTCGTAAGCCTGCGCTTCTTCCAAAGGATTGAGATCGGCGCGCTGAACGTTCTCAACCAGCGCCAGTTCCAGGAATTGCTGCGAGGTTGCGCTCTTGATGATTGCGGGAACGGTCGTTAAGCCGGCTGCGCGCGCTGCGCGCAGCCGGCGCTCGCCGGCGATTAACTCGTAGCCGCCGGATGGATCTTCGCTGACAATCAGAGGTTGCAGAACGCCATGAACCCGGATCGAGTCGACCAGTTCGGCGAGCGCTGCCTCATCGAACAGGGTGCGCGGCTGGGCGCGATTGGCCCGGATGACATTCACCGGCAGCTCGCGCACCAGCGGTTGTTCGGCAGCAGTCGGCGGGATCAGCGCGTCTAGCCCGCTGCCTAACCCACGCTTACGACTCATAGCCTCGCTCCTCTCGTCTGATGATCTCATCGGCCAGTATGGCGTAGGCCTGAGCGCCCCGACCACTCGGATCATACTCGTAGGCCATCTGGCCATGGCTGGGCGTTTCACTCAACCGCACACTGCGCGGGATGAGAGTGCGACAGATCAGGCGAGGAAAATAGCGTTGCACTTCATCAACGACCTGTTGCGCCAGATTGGTGCGACCATCATACATCGTCATGGCCACGCCCAATATGCGGAGCGTTGGATTGAGGCTTTCCCGCACCCGATCGAGAGTCGTTTTGAGTTGAGCCAGGCCTTCAAGCGCGAGATACTCGCATTGCAAAGGGATGAGCACGGCATTAGCGGCGCAGAGGGCATTGAGCGTGAGCAGCCCCAGGGAGGGTGGACAATCGATGATGATCCAGTCGAAGCGTGAAAAGAGCGGCGCCAGCCCATCACGGAGCCGCCATTCGCGCCGATCGATGGCGACCAATTCGATAGCCGCGCCAGCCAGCTCTTGATCGGCGGGAATGATGCTCAGCCGTTCACGCCCGCTCGCCATCGGAATAGTTTCCGGTGGGGCGCTGCCCAACAGCAGATCATAGGTGGTGACGGTCAGTCGGGCTTTGGCGATGCCGAGACTGGTGGTGGCGTTCCCCTGCGGATCAATGTCTACCAGCAGCACACGCCGACCACGACGGGCGAGTTCGCCGGCCAGATTGACGGCAGTGGTGGTCTTGCCTACACCGCCTTTTTGATTGGCAATTGCCAGAATATGCGGTTTTGCGTCCGCTACTTGCTGTTTCACGTGAAACACCTGCGCCCACGTCGCTACCTGCTCGCTATTGTACCATAGGCATAGCAGGGATCACGTCACGGCAGGTAACGCAGCGGATTGACCGCCCGGCCATTCACCAGAATCGTGAAGTGAAGATGGACGCCGGTTGAATAACCGCCACCGGCCCGATCATACGTGCTGCCCATATACCCGATGAGCTGGCCGGTGGTCACCTCCTGCCCCGCCCGCACCACCGGCTGAGCAATGAGATGCCCGTAGATGGTCTCAATGCCGCCGGGATGCCGAATCTTGACACAGTAGCCGTACCCGCTACACCAGCCGGCTTCACGCACCCGACCAGCGCTCGCAGCAACGATCGGCGTCCAGGCTACGTTGGCAATATCAATGCCATTATGAAATCCACCCCAGCGTGGCCCAAAACCAGAGGTCAGCACCCCTCGCGCCGGCCAGACCCAGCGCGGCGGCGGCGGCGGCACATCCCGCACTTCCGGCAAGGCCTCAACCTGCGCCGCATCGACATCCAGCAAATCGCGCCGAATCCAGCCTGTGATATCGCCGATCGCGATCTGCAACCAGTCATCGTGCCGCCCCCGCAGCGCAACCTGCCGCCCCGCTGTCAGTTGCGCCCGCCGTGGATATTCTGTGCTCGGCCCGGATCGAACATTTGTTTCATCGCCGAGCACGACCCCAACCGGCTCGGCAGTGCGTTGCCCAAATGCCGCTTCCTGTTCTACCGTCCACGCCTTCCTTCCGCCAGGAATGAATAGCTCGCGGCCAACCACCAGTTGGCCATCGGTCAGACGGTTCGGCGCAAACGTCGCAATGGCTTCAACGGCTACGCCATACCGCTCAGCGAGCGCAGCCAGCGTCTCTCCATCGGCCACCGTATGCGCCACGCCAGCCAGACGGGCAATGCGCAACGGCTGACCAATCCGCAGCGCATCCCCCTGATCTAGCCCGTTCGTCCAGACCAGCGTACTGAGTGGAATCTGATACCGGGCCGCAACTTCTTGCAGGGTCTCCCCTTCCTCCAGCAGGTGCGTTGTCTGGTACGCCGTCGCTACCGGAAGCGGCGCGCGTAACGCCGGCGCAACCGGCTCTGGTTCAGATGATACGCGCCGCCTTCCAGCCGGCGCCAGCACGACCGCCTGCTCAGCCGGCATCGCCATCTGCGCGGTAACGGTGAGCGGCTGCGGCTCGCTTACAAACATGTGCCCTGGGATTTTGCGATCAAGCAGCAGAATGGCAATGGCAGTCACGATCAAAAGCAGATGAGCGACATATCGCGACCGCGGCAGCGCAGAGAACCTTTGCCATCGCTCGAACCGGATGACCGTGTCAGCGCTGTCATTCCTGCGCAGCTCGCCGCTGCGTAAACGACGCACTGTATGCCAGGCAGCCCTCCGTCGTCGCTGACCCTGCTGCCAACGCTCGTACCATGGAGAAAAAACGGCACGCTGCATTCTTGCCAATCTCTCATTACTCACTGCTGGCAGAGCATACAACGAGCCTGACGCTTTGTCAATCTTGACGGCATCTTTCTTCACATGATAAGATGTAAGCACTGATTCTTTCGCTGCCCTATCGGGCGTTCCCCAACACCCGTTATGGGCGTTCCAGGAAAGGCCGGCCGATGATACGAGTCGTTGTCGATAGTATCCGTGTCAGCCTGTTGACGCAGAGCCGGGTCGTCGTTCTCCGCGAAACAGAAGGTAATCGTTACCTGCCAATCTGGATCGGCCAGTTCGAAGCCGATGCCATTGCGATGGCAATTCAGGGGCATGAACCGCAACGGCCAATGACCCACGACCTGCTCAAGGCTGCCATCAGCGAACTTGACGGGTTTGTCCGTCAGATCTACATCAATGACATTCGTGACTCTACCTTCTTTGCGCGGATTCTGATTGACCAGGCCGGTCGCACCATCGAGCTTGATGCGCGACCAAGCGATGCGATCGCCATCGCAGAGCGCGTCCAGGCCCCCATCTTTGTCGCAGACCATGTCCTTGAGCAGGCAGGAGTCCTCTTCGATGAAGAAGAGCAGTCAACCGAAGAAGCTGCTCCCGCCAGCCGCCCTGAAGCTGGCAGCGAAGAGCGATCAACTGAGCCTGAACCTGAGTTGAACGAAGACGCCCTCTCGATCTTCCGCAACTTTATCAATACCCTCGAAAAGGATGATCGCAATCGCCCGGGAGAGCAGTCGTCGTAATTGTTATCATCAGGCAGATGCTATGGCGCGGGGCGGCTCAACCGCCCCGCCCTGTTTTTATCCACTTCATCCACGGGCTGTGGATAACCTGCGATATTATGTGGAAAACTCGTTGATATTGTGGATAACTGGTTGAATATCGCGTGAATAGTTCGTGGAGGAACTGAAGACAAGTATCCTTCTTCCGACAGCCAGCCAGCCATGTGGATACTCACTCCCATGTTTTCCACACGGTTGAATCTGCTCCAGGAAGCCATGAATCATTGCTCTTCCACATCTTCCACAAGACTATGACGGTCACGATTGATCATGTCCTCTTTTTTGATCATGTGATTGTGGAATAACCTTCTTAGCGCATGGGATACCCAAAACAACGATATGGAACTGAAATCTGACCCGCTAACGAAACCATTCCCGCCACTGGTGACCCGGATCATCCAGGAAGCCGTGATTATCGATAATCGCATTCTCAAGATCGATCATTTTCTCAATCATCGGATTGAACCCGCCCTGATCCAGGCAATTGGCGCTGAACTGGCTACTCGATTGCAGCCGTTTCACCCTGATCTCATTCTGACTGCTGAGGCCAGTGGGATTCCGCCGGCGCTGGTCACTGCTCTGGCATGTCAGACACCGCTGGTTTATGCCAAAAAGTACGATCCGGCAGTCCCTGCGCCGGCGCTGACTCGCCGGGTGCCTTCGCCAACGAAGGGCGGTGAAACCCAGTTGGCAATCGCGGCCCGCTTTATCCCGCCGGGCAGTCGAGTGGCAATTGTTGATGATTTTCTGGCCAATGGGCGCACGGCGCTGGCGCTGGCTGAGATGGCGCGCGAGGCTGGCGCGACGGTTGTCGCTGCCGCCTTCGTGGTCGAGAAGCGGTTTCAGCAGGGACGCGAACCTCTGCTCGATCTGGGTGTCCCGATCATCGCGCTGGCCCAGATCGAGCAGATCGCGCAAGGACGCCCGGTTGTGGCCGGCTGGTCGTAGACGATACGGCGCGCGCCTTTAGGCGCTGCCAAAGTAGCGCAGCGCCAGCCGCAGTCGTTCCTCCAGCGATGGCGGCGCATCCGCCGGGAGCGCGGCGATCGCCGCCGCTGCTTCACCGGCGCTGTAGCCAAGACTGATCAGCAGGTCGCTCAATTCGCGATCGATGGCGCTGGTGGTCGCCGCGTTCGCGCCTGTCGGCGCGCGCAGATCGATCTTCCCGCGGAGTTCCAGCACAATGCGCTCGGCGGTCTTCTTGCCAATCCCCGGAACGCGCGCCAGCCGGGTGATGTCACCGCCGGTAATGATCTGGCGCACCTCGTCGGCGCTGCCGCTCGACAGCAGACTAAGCGCCATCTTGGGGCCGACCCCGCTCACCCCAATCAGTTGCTCGAACAGGCTGCGCTGACTTACATCGCTAAAGCCGTAGAGGGTTAGCGCGTCGTCCCGCACAATCAGCAGCGTGTGCAAACAGATTTTATCGCCCACTGCGCCGGCAGCGGCCAGCGTTGGGCGTGGCGCGTAGATCAGGAAGCCAATGCCTCCGGTCTCAACTACCAGGCAGTCCTGGCCAATACTCTGGATCACGCCGCGAATTGATGCAATCATGTCATGTAGTCCCTGTGTCTTTGCTCAATGGGAGGTTGCCGATGAACGTCAGTTCGCCAGTTCGCTCGTATGGCCTGGTGCTCGGTCAGTTCGGTTGTCTGCTGGCGATTGCCGTCAGCGGCCCGCTCATTCCGTCAGCGCTGCCGCTCCTTGCATTGCAAGCGATCGGTCTCCTTCTTGGAGGTTGGGCGCTGATCACGATGCGTCTGCATCGGCTATCAGTCTTGCCCGATCCGTTGCCGCGCGTTGAACTGGTGCGCTCCGGCCCCTACCGGTTGATTCGCCATCCCATGTATACCAGTCTGCTCATCGTCGCCCTGGGCTGGGTGCTGGCTGCGCCTCGTCTGTGGCGCTGGCTGCTCTGGATTGGGCTGGTTGCAATCTTGACGGCCAAACTGCTGTACGAAGAGCGCTTGTTGCGTGAACGTCTGTCTGACTACCAGGCCTACCAGCGCCGGTCGTGGCGGTTGTTGCCCTTTGTATGGTAGCTTATCATATCTGAAGGCAATTCTATGGCAGGCTGAGTCGCGGTAGCGATGGGCGCTTTGGTTGGAATTATGTCCAAAAGATGGTACCGAGCATCGCACCGCTGATCAAAACCAACGCTGGCGTCAGGGCGCGGCGCATGGGTGGCGCGCCGCCGATGAGCGCAATCCCGCCCTTGACGAAGGTGTTGGTTATGATGGCGATTCCGATCGCGCGCGCAGCAATTGCGGCATCGATCCCGCGTGGAATGATGGCCAGTTCGCTGAGCGATAGCGTAATCGCATCGACATCCACCAGTCCGCCGAAAATGCTGGTGACGTAGATCCCGGTATCGCCGAACCAGGCGCGCGAGGCGTTTGCGCCAACCAGGATGACGGTGTAGAGCAGGCTGAAACCGATCGCCGAGCGCAGCTCAAGTGGGTTCCCAAACGCGATCGGCTCTGCTTCGCGCTGGCTCGCGCGACGAGCCAGCCAGCCGCTCCAGATCAGACACCCCCCGCTGCCGGCAACCAGCATTGGCCACAAGGCCTGTAAGACCGGCGGCGCGATTGCGCTGGTCAGGAGTGCCACCCGCGCGAACATGACCACCCACGAAAGCAGGATTGCCAGCGCGTAAGCGTCGCTGAGATCCGGAGTGCTGCGGCTCCGCTGCGTGTTGCTTAGCGTCACTGCTGTTGATGAGACGATCCCGCCGATCAGTCCAGTCAGCGCAATTCCGCGAGTCGTGCCGACAATCTTGTGCAAGACGTAGCCGCTGAAGCTGAGCGCTGCGATCAAGACGACGAGGAACCAGATCTTTTGCGGGTTGACCACATCGAGGGGCGCAGGCCCAATCGAGGTGTTGGGCAGCACAGGCAAAACGATCAAACTGATTGCCGCCAGCGTCAATGCGGCCTGCATATCTTGCGCGCTGAGTTGACGGGCCAGTCCGTGGAGGCGAGCTTTGAGCGCCAGCAGACCGGCAGTGGCCACTCCGACGGCTGCCGCAACCAGCCCGTAGCCCCACGCGACCATGCCGCCGCACAGCAATGCCGTCAACAGCGCCATCTCACTGGTCAGCCCTGGGCCTTCACGATCGCTGCTGAGGACATAAGCTGCGATCAGCAATCCCCCCACAACCAGCACTGCTGCGGCAAAAATCACCGGCGCGGACAGGGTGATGGCCGCCAGTCCGGCAGCACATCCAATCAGGCCGACAATGGCGTAGGTGCGCACGCCGGCAAAGATGTCGCCATCCCTGCCCTGGGCATGCTCGCGCTGTAACCCGATGAGCGCGCCGATCAGGAGGGCCAGACCGAATTGATAGAAGAGATCGGTATGCTCCATACGACAACCTGCGGGCTATCAGCGGGCGGTGACGAGGGTTGGCGCCGATTGCGATCGTGGCCTGATGAACCAGACAACCACACTAAGGAGCTAGACTCTCGTATTGCTTTTGGTGAGCGTTCGTGTATCATCGCGCGACGGCTGGCAACCGCACCTGCCCTACCCGTGGCGAGTCCGACCGGTAACGGCCTGCCTGCCGGCAGGCAGGCGGCGCTGCGTCAGCGGGAATCGCTGGCGCAGTCGGGAACGTCACGCCTGTCAGAGACGATTCCGGCAAGGAATCGGGGCAGGAAGAAAACAGTGCTTAAAGGTGAGCACTGTTTCGACAGCAGAAGCTGTAGGCCCGCCCAAAAAAGAGCCAGACCCGCTCTGGTGGTCGATTGGTCGTCATTGACCACTCCTTTCGCCGTATCGCCTGTCTGCATTGACAGGTAACCTTCAGCATAGCTGATACGCTGTTGCGTCGCAAGCATGCGCCGGTGAACAATCGGCAACATCAACATGACATGTCATTCTGTCGAGGCGGGCCAGTATGGCGTAAAGATCGCCCCCTCAGCGGCGCTGCCGAAACTCCGCCCGCGCGCTGCTCCCCAGCGATGGCCATAGAGCGCAATGTAGGCGCAGATCAGCGCATCAGCGCAGTCTTCGATCGCTTTGAGCGCCGCTGGCCCGCACTGATCCAGGGTCAGTCCGGCAAACACGGTATCAGCTCCGTAGAGCGGCGGATCAGCCTGAGCCAGCCCGGCCAGTAAGCTGAGATACCGGGCCAGTTCGGCGCGCCGTTCATTCAACGAGCGCCCTGGTCGCGGTTTGTATTTCAAGATGCGGGGCAGATCAAACAGGACGATGGTCGCCGGGTGCGGAAAGACCTCGACAATGTATCGCCCGGTCATGCCGGCGTCGATGGTCGGCGCATAGCGAAATCCGTCATCGGCCAGCGCGGTCAGCAGTTCTTCTCCACGAAGCGCGCCGTAGCGACGCAGCAGCCGTCGATTGGCCGGATGCGGGCCGGCGTCGTAGCGACGGAAGGCGGCGGCCAGTTCTGCTTCCGCCTGACGACGACCGGTTTCATTGCGCACGATTAACGGCGCATCAACGGCCAGGATCGCCGGTTGATCGCCGACAAGGCGGCGGATCGTCTGCACGATGTCGGCAGTCGTGACCAGGCGGCACGGCGGCAGCGTCATCCGCGCGCCGTCAGGCGCGCCAGCGCCAACCGCCAACCCGCTGGGGTTTCGTTCAGACCACGCCAGATCAAGCCCTAAATACACAAACGACGCGCATGGAATGTTCATAGCCGGTTGTTCAACTATAACCCTATCGCGCCTGCGAATAGGGTACTGTATCCATAAAGCGCTACGCCATGGAGGGGTTATGAGTATCTTAAAACCGCCGCCGACTGCAATGGTTGTGATTTGTCGCATCGGCAGTCGTATCGTTGCTCTGCCAATGCAGACTGTGGTGCATACCTCGCGTCTGGGCGAACTGGCTCCGCTGGGCGATGCGCCGCCCGTGGTGTGCGGGGTCGTCACGGTTCACGGTGCGACTGTGCCGGTGATCGATGGCCGTTCTCTGCTTGGTGAACCGCCCGGTTATGACCTCGATAGTCATATCTTGCTGGCCGCCCCTGATTTTGACCAGCCTCCCGAAATCGGTCTGCTGGTCGATGAGGTGCTGAGTCTGCATCGGGTCGGCGCCGATGGACTGGCGCCCCTCGATCACATCGATGGCATTTCCTGTGGTGTTGTGCGCGATCTGCCGCAACCGGCGCTCTTGCTCGATGTCGATGAGTTGTTTGCTCTGGCGCATGGCAGCGCGCGTGATTGATCGCTCAGGTGTGGTGTCTGGAGCGCGCTGAGCCGGGTGATCCCGGTTCAGCGCGCTTTATGCTCCGTTGGGGGTCAGCGCTGCGCCACCGGCGCTGCTGTGACCGGCACATCTTCACCGATGAAGTGAACCGCGCTCTTCGCCGCTTCCAGAATGGTCATCAACCCGCTCCCCGGATGCACCGCGCCGCCAATCCAGTACAGGTTGCGCGCGCCGTCGTGACGAATATGGGGACGGAATGGCCCAAGCTGACTCCAACTGTGGATCAGATTGAAGACCGCTCCCAGATGCGTGCGATGTTCATCGCGCCAGGTTTCAGCAGTGTAGCGGTGTTCAGCCACAATATGTCGTTCGACATCGGTATAACCGAGTTTGGCCATCTGCCGGATGATCAAATCGCGGTAACGTTGTTCAACTGCTGGCCAGTCAACCGGATAGCGCAGATTGGGCACGGGGACCAGTACGAAGAGGGTGCTATGACCAGCGGGCGCATTTGATGGATCGACAATGGTCGGATTGCAGACGTAGAACGATGGATCCTCTTCGTCGAGCACTGCGCTCTTTGCCCACATCGGATCGGCGCGGCGAATGTTTGCCGAGAGATAGAGCTGATGGTGCGGAAGATCGTCCCAGCGCCGATTCACCCCCAGATAGAGCATAAACGTCGAGCACGAGAACTCGAGTTTCTCGAGTTTCTGATCGGTGTACCTGCCGCGGGCGTGGGGCGGAATGATGTGGGTCAGCGCGTGGCCAAAATCGGCATTGACGACAACGGCATCGGCCAGCACCCGTTCGCCGTCAGCCAGTTCCACCCCAATCGCCCGCCCCTGCTCAACCAGCACCTGCCGCACCGGTCGCTGGTAATGAATGCTTACCCCCAGGTCGGTGGCCGCTTTGGCCAGTCCGGCGGCCAGAGCGCGGAAGCCGCCCAATGGATGCCAGATGCCTTCGGCGAATTCAAGGAATGTTACCAGACTGAACACACTCGAGCACGCTTTTGGATGCATCCCCAGGTATTTAGCCTGATACGAGAGCGCGTAGACCACCCGCTCATCGTTGAAGAAGCGCTTGAAGTGGTCGTACAGGCTTTCCCACGGGCGGAAGGCCAGCGCTGCTGCAACTTCACGCGGCTTGAGATAGCCCAGCGGCGAACGCACCGGCGTGCCCAGGTAGGGGCCATAGCCCACTTCATTCTTGCGAATGTGCTCGATGTACCAGCGCTCGAACGCGGCTGGCAGATCAGGATTAAACCGCGCCAGTTGCGCTTTGAACGCGGCAGTGTTCGAGGTCAGATCGAGATATTCGCCATCCCAGAAGCGGATGCGAGTGTTTGGTTCCAGCCGCACCAGCGAAACGTAATCGCTGAAGCGCAGGCCGACGCTGTTGAACAGCTCATCGTAAACCCGCGGCACCTGTAAGATCGTAGGGCCGGTATCGAAATGGTAATCGCCCAGCGCGAAACCGCGCATGCGGCCACCAGGCCGATCAGCAGCTTCAAAGATTTCAACCTCATATCCGCAGCCGGCCAGGCGCATCGCTGTCGCCAGACCGCCTGGACCGGCGCCGACAATAACAATTCGTTGTGACACGCGCTACTCCTCGTGATAGATCGCTCAAAAAATCAACCCTCCTGTTTGAGTATACACCGCTTTTTCTCGCGCAACCGGATCGATTGACGATCTTCCTGATCGGACATCAGTTTTCCCCAAAAGGGCTGCTAAACCGGCAAAATGTGGATAAATGGTGGAATTGTGGATAACATGAGCTGCGCATGAGTCATGGTCAGACGTTAACATGCATCTAATGTTGGATTAATCTGGGGCTAATCTACGGTTGTTATTCTGTATCACGTCAAGCGGAATGATTTGCGGTGGTCGTCGCTCGATCAAATAACCTCCAATCTGCACACCGCCCGCTCTCCCCCCCTCTCTCCGGCCATCGTTCATCGATGGCCGTTGTTGATTCGATGGGATGCGCGCTGCGCATTCCAGATTCATGGCAGTATCGACAGAAAAGAGATCGTTAGCGCGCTCATTCCGAATGATATGCGTTTACACATGATCCCCCTTGCAGCCACCACAGAGGAGGGCGGCACGTGGGAGCGTGCCGCGCCGATCAATGTCATTGCAAGGGCGCTCCCGCGCCCGCAGCAATCCCCTGCGTCAGCGGGAGTCGTGCCCCAGTGCCCGCTTCTGCTCTCCCATCTTCCAGAGGGAGAGGGGCCGGGGGTGAGGGCGATCAGGAGATTGCCACGCCGCGCGCAGCGCGACTCGCACTGATATGACGGGGGAGGGAGTGTGCCGCGCCGCCGCCATTCAGGTCATGCCAACGTTGTTCTGCCAAAGCCACTGATACCTGTGTCACTCCCGCCTCACTGTTCTCACCGGGGCAGGATGTGCGTGGCTGTCCAATACGTGACTATCTATCTAAAGTTGGTATCAGGCGATGACATTGGTTTCGTCTTTGATTAGCGCCGCGCGCACATGCTCGATAAAGCTGCGTGTCGCCAGCACGATATTGCGTCGCGTCGTTCCACCTGCGATTACCTGATAGCCATCAAAGCCGATGTCGCCGTCGCGATCAACGTAGGCCCGCACGAGATGCAACTCATCATTGATCCGATTGACGTACAGCAAGCGATCGGCCAGATCGTGGTCGGGATTGGCCCGAAATTGAGCCAGAAAGCGCAGTTGCGTCCCTTCCCGTATTGGGAAGACCCAGACGCGAAATCCATCGCGGATGCAGACATCACCGTCGTTGTCGCGTTCTACATCAAAATAGGCGTCGTGGTAGAGATTGAACAACCACTCTTTACTGATCTGGCTGGGCTGCACAATCTCATCGTGAGGGGCACCGTTGGTCAGCATAACAGGAGCCTTTCTACGAACACGGGTGTGCAGAGGTATTATACGCCTTTTCGCAAGCAAGGGTCGGTATGCGCCTGCGCTGGGATGTGCTATGATTCTGGATACAAAAGACTCTCATGATTTGCAGACTCGTGAGCGACTGCGATGGCCGATTCGCAAACGATTCGCTCGTATGACGAACTGGCCCGCGAGCAGGCTGCGTTTCAGCGCAGCCTGCGTCCTGATGCAATATATCGCCTGATCGAAACCTTCTTTCACCGGGGACGGCCCACGGCTGATGTCGGCAGCGGCAGCGGTCGCGATGTGGCGTGGTTGCAGCGCCAGGGCTTCCCGGCTGTCGGGCTGGAACCCTCTGCCGGCATGATCGCCGAGTCGCGCGCTGCCTACCCTGGGATCGAGGTGCGCGCAGCAGCGCTCCCCGAACTCAACGGCGTCGCCGATGCCAGCTTCGACAATGTGCTCTGCGTGGCCGTGTTGATGCATGTGCCGGCAGCAGAACTGATCAGCGCAACGATTAACCTCGCCCGCATTATGCGTCCAGGCGGTCGGCTGATCATCTCGTACCGCACGCCGCCGCCAGAGGGCGAGCGCGCGCTCGATGGACGCCTGTATACCCGGTTGCCGCCGGCCCGTCTCACTCTGCTGCTCGAGTCGAGCGGTCTGCGGGTGCTGCTCTGTGAGGAGACGCCTGACCCGCATCGCCCTGGCATTCGCTGGTTCAAATTCGTCGCTGAGAAGGGCGGGCTGGACCGGGTGAGCGGGTTGGAGCGGATTGAGACGGTGTTGGCTCAAGACCGCAAGACAGCGACGTATAAGCTGGCACTGTTGCGCGCATTGTGTGCGATTGCGCGCAACGCAGTCAATCCCGTTGAGTGGCATGAGGGCTGGGTGTATGTGCCAATGCGCGCGATTGCTATCCAGTGGCTCGTCTTCTACTGGCCAATTCTCACTGCTCCTGAGTTTATCGCCCAGATTCGAGGTGAGCATCCTGCGACGCCGAAACCGATCGCGTTTCGCGCGGCGCTGGTTGAACTGGCCCGTCAGACAGGTGGCGCTGGCGGGCTGTACAGCGTTTTGCAAACGCTTGATACTGATCCGCACCGTTATGATGATCTGCTAAAACTCATCGCTCAGACGATTCGCAAAGGGCCTGTTACTTACGCTGGCGGCGGTCAAACACCCATTTTTACCTTCCGTCCGGGCAGTAACGAGACGTTTGGCTGGGTTGGCGTGCCAACTGATATTTGGCTTGATATTTGTCGCTTTGCCCATTGGATTGAAGATAGTGTCATTGTGCGGTGGGCGCGATTGACCGATGAAATCAATCGCACCGCCGATCCGGGTCGCTATCTGGCCTTGCTGATCGCCTCGCCCCAGCACGAACGGGATACTTTTGATGTGCGACGGGCGCTCGGCGATGCGCCAGAACTGGGGTGTGTCTGGACTGGACGATCGTTGCGGCATGGTTACGAAGTGGATCACATGATCCCTTATGCTGTGTGGGGAAACAACGATCTTTGGAATCTACTCCCGGCACACCCGCGGGTCAATCTCTCTAAGCGTGATGCGCTGCCAGCGCGTTCGTTACTGCTGGAACGGCGTGAGACAATCATTGCTTACTGGCAACGCTACGCCCAAATTTCACTTTTCCAGCCGCGGTTCGCTCACCAGCTTCAACGCGCTTTGGGATGCCAGCTTAGCGCGCCAGACTGGCCGCGTGTAGCCTTCGCTGGTCTCGAAGAGATCATCGAGCGCACTGCCGTGACTCGAGGCTTGCCGCGTTGGTCGCCGTGAGCGTGAGCAATGGAGTGCTCTCTTCTCCGCAAATTATCTTCGCATGCGATTTACCGTATGCTGATAAGTCAGCATGCGCCTCTGCACCTTCGCTCTTACAGTACGGGCGGGAGTAAGGATAACCTGACACATTTCAATGCAGTGCCCGCTTATCATCGTCTATTGCTCTGTTCCGAGCCTTCCCCCCATTTGACTCTTCCTCTTGCTCCGTCTATACTCGCTGCGCTATGCGTACTGTGTTTACTCGTCTGATCCTGTTGGCTGCGCTCACGGCGGCGCTGGCGGTAACGGTCTGGCTCGATAATGCGGCGCTGCGCGGGATCGCCTCGTCGCCGCCGCTTGCTGAACCGTTTCCCTTCACCGATGGCCCGGCGCTGGGTGTCAATGTGTTCAATCTGCACGTCGAGCCTGATCCGGCGGCGGTTGAGCGCACCTTTGCGCTTGCGCGTGAGCTGGGGGCGCGCTACGCGCGGATGCAGGTGCCCTGGGAGGATATCGAGATCCATGGCCGGGGCGATTTTACCGATCGGCGGAATGAGGCAACGATTGGGGTAGTGTCGAGTTGGGCGAAATATGATCGGATCGTGGCCGCAGCGACTGCGCAGGGTATCGATCTGATCATGCGGGTTGATCGTCCGCCGGATTGGGCGCGTGAGCAGGGCCGCTCAACCCCAGAGTTTCAGGCCGGGTTGCTGGTCGATGGCCATTCGACCGGGCCGCCCGATGATCTGGCCGATTACGGGCGGTTTCTCGCTGCGCTGGTCAGCCGCTATCGCGGGCAAGTGCGGTTTTTCCAGATCTGGAATGAGCCGAACCTGAAGAATGAGTGGGGCTGGCAGGAACCGCGGCCAGCCGATTTTCTCGCGTTGTTGCGGGTAGGCTATGAGGCAGTCAAAGCCGCGAATCCCGAGGCAGTAGTGATCTTTCCGGGGCTGGCGCCCACCGATGGCCTCGATCCGCGCGCGCCGATGACCGAACTGGAGTATCTCGATGCCGTCTATACCCTGGGCGGCGCCGCCTATTTTGACATCATGGCGGCGCAGAATTACGGTCTCGGTCAGCCTCCTAGCGAACATCGCTATGTCTTTCTGCGCGATCGCGCCAACTGGCGCTGGGATCGTCCGCTCGATACCCGCAATGATGTCAGTCGCGTGGTGTTGCTGCGCGAGGTGATGGAGCGTCACGGCGATGTGGCGACGCCGGTATGGGTGACCGAGTTCGGGTACAATGCAGCGCCTGAGACGATTCCGCCAGACCGGCGTTTTGTCTGGGGACCGCCCGTCGATGAGGCGACAAAGGGGGCCTATCTGGTTGCGCAGATCGAGCGCGCGCGCCGCGAGTGGCCCTGGATGGGGGTGATGAATGTCTGGATGTTGCGCTTTGGCGGCTATGCCGAGCCGCATCCCGATGATCCAACGCCGTATTTTGCCCTGGTCAGCCGTGATTGGCAGCGGCTGCCATCGTATGAGATTCTGCGCGAATATGCCCACGCGCCAGTAGTGGCCGGGGTGGGAGTGCATCACTGGAGTCATCCGGCGGTGGTCGCGGTCGATGGCGGCTGGCAGGTGCGCTTTGCCGGTACCGATCTGGCGCTGCGTGGGGGCGCGCCGACGAGCGCCCTGCTTGATGGGAAGCCGGTGACCCTGGTTGACAATGCGTTGCATGGGTTGCCCGATCAGACCCATACGCTGGTGATACGGGGCGGTCCGCCGCCGACCGGTTTTGTCGTTGCGCGCGCATTGCCGTGGCGGCCTGTCGGTGATTATGGGCCGCTGGCGTTGTTTGCGGCGCTGGCCGTGACCAGCGCGCTCGCTTTGCGCGCATCCCTGACTTTGCTCGATCACTGGTGGCAGCGCTGGCAACAGCTCGCTCCTCGGCGGCGCGAGTGGCTCATCTTCGTTTTGCAAGGGGTGACGCTGGCCGTGGCCTATCGCGCTTCAGCCCAGCTTCCGCTGACCATGCTCGGCTTGTTGCCCTTCATCGGTCTGGCGCTGGCCCGGCCCGATCTGGCGCTGCGCTGGGTGACGGTCACGGCGCCGCTTTATTTTCTTCCTAAGGGTCTGTTCGATGCGCGGTTTGGCATCCGTGAGAGCGGAATCTATCTGCCGCTGCACGAGGTGGTGTTGCTGATCGCTGCTGCGGCGACGATGCTGCGCGATTGGCGGCGCTGGCGTTGGCCGGCGCGTGTAGACTGGCGGGCATGTGGGCCGGCATTGCTGGTGTTGCTCGCTGGGGTGTGGGGGGTGGCAATCGCCGAAGCGCGCGGCCCGGCACTGCGCGAGCTGCGCTGGATGATCGTTGAGCCGTTGCTCTTCGCTGCTCTGCTCTGGTGGCACGAACGTCAGGGGCGATCGACTCTTCTCCCGGCACTGGTTGGCTGGCTGGTTGCCGGCACTATCTCAGGGCTGGTGGCGCTGGCTCAGGTGGGCGGCATCAATCTGGCGCCGTGGTTCGGGATCAAGATTGGCTACAGTACCGATCTGGTTGCGACAGAAGGGGTGGTGCGCGCCACCGGTTTCTACGGCCATCCCAACAATCTGGGGCTGGCAATGGGTCGGGTCTGGCCGCTGGCTGCGGCGCTGGCCTGGGTAGCATGGTTGCGGCGCGCGCGCTGGCTGGCCGTTGCCCTGGCCGGTTGCGCCGCATTGACGCTGGCGGCGCTGGTCGTCTCGTTCTCGCGCGGCGCCTATCTCGGCGCGCTGATTGCTGCGGGTGTGCTGGTAACACTGCTCGGCGCGCGACGCTACCGGCGCTGGGTCGTGGTTGGCGGCATCGCTGCGCTGGCCCTGGCTGGCATCGGCCTGGCGCTGCTCGGCATTGAGCGACTCAGTCTCTTCACCGGCAGCAGCGCCATTCGCCTGAGCACCTGGCGCGCTGCGCTGGCAATACTGCTCGATCATCCGCTCGGCATCGGCCTCGATCAGTTTCTCATCGTTTATCAGCGCTACATCGATCCGGCCCTGTTGAATACCACTGAGGTCTATACGGCTCATCCGCATAACCTCATTCTCGATGCGCTGTTGCGGGGCGGGCCATTGTTGCTGTTCGGTCTCGCCTGGGGCGCATGGCGCATCCTGAGCGCGCCCCGTCGCCAGCCCGCCTCGGCGATTGCGGTCGGCGCGGCAGCAACTATGGCGGGCGCACTGGCGCATGGCATGGTCGATGCCTTCTACTTCTGGCCCGATCTGGCGATCAGCTTCTGGTTGTTGTTGATGCTTGGCGAGCAACCGATCGCCCATAGCGGCATCACAACGATCCCGGTTACCGCGCCTCGGCAAGACGAATCCCCGATCAGACGGCAACATCAGGCGCTGATCGGTGGTTGACCGGCACTGCGCCCGATCAGCCGCATTACCATGCGGCTGCGCTACTCGATGCCCGTCTGCCATCCAACTCCAGCATTCCGGCACTACAACGAGATTTCTCGTGGCCTGCAAAGGTTAGGCTTTCATGCCAGCGTTAGACACCCTGTCACGTATCGGTCAGCCACGCCAACGCTGCCTCAGCGAGCAGGATACGGCGGGAGCGCTCCGGAGAGCAGTTGTTGGGACAGAGCGGAGCGCGCGCCGAACGTTGGGATGACCGGGAGAGCGGCAGTGTGGTCATCTCCTGCTCGCCCTCACCCCACCCCCTCTCCCAGTGGGAGCTGCATGATACCAGAGGGGAGCGGAACCTTCGTGCCTTTGTGCCTTTGTGGTGCAACCATCACCCGCCCCCGTTGGGAGAGGGGAGAGCAGCAGCGGGCGCTGAGGCACGACTCCCGCTGACGCGGGGGATTGCTGCGGGCGCTGACGCGCCCTCGCACTGCCATGGATCGGGACGGTGCCACACGCTCCTGACCAGACAGCAGGATGGCACGGGCGCGCGGGAAGCGCCGCGGGCTGATCTGAAGATGATTGGACACCTAAAGTTGGTATAAGGATAGAACGCGCCATCAGCATGACCTTTGCGCGCCTTTATGTTGCGAACCCTGGTTGCTGATGGCAAGATTTTCCACGAGGGCGCATCACATCGGCTTTCCCCCCACCCCTGATCGTGACTCAGTGCCTGCGCAAGCGCCAGGGGCTGGACAACGTTCGTTCAGTCCTGGTGAGCTTCGTGCCTTTGTGGCCCAATCCTCCCGCAAGATCTCGTTGTCACGCTAGCGCAATTTCCGCCGAAACCGGCGCAACAGATCGCTGATCTGGCGCTGTTCGGCGCGATCCGATGGACGACCGGCGTAAGCGGCGCGCTGGTAGGCGTTTGTGAGCGCGCGCAGCTCTTCCTTTCCATCGGGTAGATGCGGGTCAACCGCTTCCGCAAACTCGGTGGGTGTTTGCGGCGGTTGGCGGGGAAATCCGCGTTCGGCAGCGTAGCGCAGCGCCGTATGGTAGCTGGCGATGATCGCATCGATTGGCGCGCGCGGCTGCGCCGATGCTGCGGGTCGCCGGTTGCGCGGGCGCGACGGGCGGCGACGGTACCAGCGGATGTGCCGCAAATGCGTTAGCCACCGACGCAGATGGTTGGTCGTCTGCTGCCAGCCGTAGCGCGCCCACGTCTGTCGCCGCAGAATCGTCCAAAAGGCGAGGGCGGTCAGGATGGCAATGCAGAGCCAGAAGATGATCCCTGGCCAGATCGGTGGGTCAGATACCGCTGCCATAGCCTCCATCGGAACTGGAGGCGGCAGCCGGACAAGGCCGGCGTTCTCGTTGCTGCGCATGAGCAGCATCAGCAAGAGGATCGGCAACAGGAAGAGGAGGCTTAATAGACCGATGAAGAGCAGCGACAGAATGGTGGCGATGAAGAGAACCATCCCGATGATGAACATCACAGCCTGCTGCCACTCTTCCGGTATGGCCGATGCGAGATTGACGGGCAAAAAGATTGCCAGCAGCGCCAGCAAGACGATCACACCCGCGTTGATCATTCCCAGGCGTCGGCTGACGTTGGGATCAATCTCGACGCCGTCACTCTGCCATTCGGCCAGCAAGGCGCGCCGTTGCGCCAGCGCAATCAGGAACAGACCGCCAATCAGAAAGATCGCTGTTCTGCTCATTGCCAGACTAAACCACGTCTGATCGGTATCACCCCACTTCTGACTGAAGATCAGGATAGTTGCGCCCCATGCTACTCCCCGGGTCAGCGCAGCCACTGCCTCGCGCCGCCGCGCGCTCGCATCGCTGCGAAAGAAAAGGAGATCGAGGCTTTGCGCCGGTGTCTTTAGCGGAGGGTTGGGGGTCAGCGCGGCAATGGCAGCGATGCCGCCGCGGCTGATCAACGCGACCGACAGCAACGTGAACAGACAGAGCAGAAACGGGGTGTCAAATGCGGCCAGCGGGTCGATGATCCATAGCGTCATCGCGCGCCATCCGTCAGCGCCCTGCCCAAGCGTGGCCACAATGCGGGCCAGCGCCGCCAGGCCAAAGATCTCAGCGGCGAGGTAGCGCAACGCCCCTCCCTGGGTCTCGTGCAGACCGGCCACCATGCGGGTGCGCAGGGCAACCGCTTCCATCCCAACCAGCATGCTGGCGCTGCTCAGCCAGAATGACTGCCATCCGGTACGCTGGCCGATCTGGTCGCTAATCGCTGTCAGCGGAATGGTTATCAGAAATGTGATCAGTAGCGCTGGCCAGAAGAGACTCTGTTCTTTCATTGCTGGCTCCGTGACGTGCCTTTGCGTTCTATTGTACATCGACGGATCGATCTGCGGCGTTCCTCGCCAGGCGCTGGCCTGTCAATTGCAGGAAGTGGCGTGTTGACGTGATGCAATAGCGTTGCGAGGGAGCGCCGCGCCCGCAGGATTCTTCTCCAACAGCAGGAATGGCACCTTACTGAACACCGCCTTCGCGCGCAGCAGGGATTGTCGGACTGCGGTGTCCCGGTCGCAGCGCAATCGGTGAGCGCATGGCACGCGCTGGCGCAGGGGATGACCACGCCGCGAGCGGCGCGCAATGACCTGGGCACGGCGGGATCGTGTCTTGTTGCCATAAGGAACGAACCGTGATAGCAGAGCCATCGGCCTGCCCTTCGTGAACTTCGCGCGTTTGTGACGCGATCCCATTCATAGCAGCATGGCGAGGCAAGGCAATCGCACCGGTTTGCTCGTCTCCGGCGCTTGCATGGCTGAAACAGGTCAGGCTACAATAGAATAGCTCATCACCTGTAAGCGGGTCGCGCGCGATGGCTCTCGGCAACCGAATCTATGCCCCAACTCGATGGCATTCTCGAACGAATCACCTTCCAGAGCGAGAGCGATGGCTATACCGTCGCCCAACTGCGTCCAGCCGGTAAACGCCATCTGGTGACCATTGTGGGCCGACTGATTGGCGTGCAACCGGGTGAACACCTCAATCTTGAAGGGGAATGGCGTGATCATCCCTCCCATGGTCGTCAGTTTAGCGTTACGCGCTACCATAGTCGTCTGCCGGCCACAATCGACGGCATCCGGCGCTATTTGGGCAGCGGTTTGATTAAGGGCGTAGGGCCGGCGACCGCGAAACGGATCACCGAGACCTTTGGCAGGTATACGCTCGATGTGCTCGACCGTGAACCGGAGCGATTGCGTGAAGTGCCGGGATTGGGGCGGAAGAAGGCGCTCCTCATCGCCGAGGCATGGCGCGAGCAGCAGCGGATCAAAGACCTGATGCTGCTGTTGCAAGACCTTGGTTTGCCGACCGGTGTGGCTGTGCGCATCTACAAGCATTATGGTGATGGCGCGCTGGCCGTGGTGCAGCAGGAACCATACCGGCTGGCCGATGAGGTCGATGGGGTTGGCTTTCGCACTGCCGATGCTATCGCTGCCGGTCTTGGTATCGCCCGCGATGACCGACGGCGAATCGCGGCTGGCGTCCGTTTTGTGCTGAGCCAGGCGTCCGACGAGGGTCATTGCTATCTGCCGGCGCGTATCCTGGTCGCGCGCGCTGCCGCTGTGCTTGATGTTTCCGCCGAGCTGGTAGAAGAGGTGCTGGAGTCAATGGCGGCCACCGGTCAGGTGTGGCCCGATCCGCTGGTGACCACGACGCCGGAAGAGCTGCCAGTCTACCTGCCGCCGCTTGCCTTTGCTGAGATAGGCGTTGCCAATGCCATTCGCCGTCTGCTCCGCCAGCCATCGCCAATGGCAGCGCAGTACGCCGTCAGTCGCTGGGATGCGGTATTCGACCATCTCGCCACTCGTCGCGGCCTCAACCTGAGTCTGCAACAGCGCGCAGCCGTCCAGTCTGCCCTGACCCAACCGGTGACACTCCTGACCGGCGGGCCGGGCACGGGCAAAACAACCAGTCTGCGCGCGCTGGTCATGCTGCTCCGTGCCCGCGGCTACCATCCGCTGCTGGCCGCGCCAACCGGACGGGCTGCGCGGCGGTTGAGCGAAGCCACCGGTTTGGAAGCTCGCACCATCCATCGCCTGCTTGAGTATAGTCCCGACGGTGAGTTTCGGCGCAACGCCGAGAATCCGCTGAGCTGCGATCTGCTGGTGATTGACGAGGCCAGTATGCTCGATGTGGTGCTGGCCAATCAACTCTTGAAGGCGGTGCCAACCGGCGCACATCTGCTGATCGTTGGTGATGCCGATCAACTGCCAAGCGTCGGCCCTGGCCGTGTCCTTGGCGATCTGATCGAGAGCGCGATCCTGCCGCGGGTGCATCTCGATGCCATCTTTCGCCAGGCTGCCGGGAGCGGCATTGCGGCCAACGCGCGCTGGATCAACGATGGATTACTCCCGGAATGGGGCGGTCACGATGACTTCTACTTCTTCGCCGCTCCTACGCCCGAACGTTGCGCTGAACTGACCGTCGAACTGGTGACCGAGCGGATTCCGCGGCGGTTCGGCTTTGACCCGAAACGCGATATTCAGGTGCTTAGTCCGACCCACAAAGGGGTGGCTGGTGTCGCGGCGCTCAATGCCGCCTTGCAGGCCGCCCTCAATCCGCCGCGTCCCGGTGTGGCTGAGTATCGCAGCGGCGCTGCCATCTTTCGGGTTGGCGACCGCGTCATCCAGCAGCGCAATGATTACGAACGCGAGGTGTACAATGGCGACGTGGGCGAAGTGATTGCCATTCATCCTGAAGAGCAGCAGGTTGTGGTGCGGTTTGAAGATGGGCGCGCGATTCGTTACAGCGGCCTCGATCTCGATGATCTTGCGCTCGCTTATGCGCTCAGCGTCCACAAGAGTCAGGGCAGCGAGTATCCGGTGGTGGTGGCGCCGCTCCTGCTCGCGCATCAGCCGCTGCTCCAGCGCAATCTGCTCTACACCGCCGTTACGCGCGCCCGTCAGTTGGCAGTGATTGTCGGCGATCGCCGCGCAGTCGCCGCTGCTGTGGCCGCCGCCAATGTCGAGCAGCGGTATACTGGCCTGAAGCGTCGGCTGTTACAGGCCGACAGGTAGCAGTTTAGTGCTATACTGCAATGCCTGCCCGCAACGTATGCATAAGCAGGGTACGGTCATCCCAACCGCCGGATAGAACGGAAACATCATCACCCTATGCGTATCGCTTTTCTCGATTCGTGGTTGCAACAGGTCGCCGAAGGAAGCGGCACCGCCGCAGCAATCGGCGGTCTGGGGCGCGCTTTGCAGGCGCACGGCCATCACGTCACGCGGATCGCGCCGCTGGTCGCCTGGCCATCCAATCTCACTGCGCGCCGACTATTGTTCAATCTGTATGTGCCAGCCCTGGTGCGGGCACTGCCCTACGATCTTGTGGTGGGAGTCGATATTGACGGCGTGCTGGTGTCTGGCCGCGCTTTAACCCCGTATGTATGCAGTATCAAGGGCGTGATTGCCGAAGAGCTGCAACACGAACGCGGCAACGTGCGGCGGTTGCTCTGGATGCTCTCGCGGCTAGAGCGGATCAACGCGCGCCGCGCTCCTCTGGTTATTACCACCAGCCGCTATTGTCAGCAAAGTATCCAGCGCCACTACGGGGTTCCGGTCGAACGGATGCGACTGGTGCCAGAGGGGATCGATCTGGCGCGCTGGCCTACACCGCCGCCCCGCTCTGCCGGGCAGACGATCCTCTGTGTGGCCCGCCAGTATCCGCGCAAGCGGGTGGCCGATCTCCTTCACGCCTTTGCCCGGTTGCGTCCGCAATTTCCCGCCGCTGAGCTGGTCATCATCGGCGACGGCCCGGAACATCAGCGGTTGCGCGCCCTGGCCAACGAGCTGGCGCTTGGTTCGTCGTGCCGCTTGCTCGGCGCGCTGCCCGATGATGAGGCGGTCAAAGTCTGGTATTACCGCGCCGATCTCTTCTGTCTTCCCAGTGTGCAGGAAGGATTTGGCATCGTCTTCCTGGAGGCGATGGCGGCGGGCTTGCCGATCGTGGCCACTACGGCGGCGGCAATTCCCGAAGTGGTGCCACACGGTGAGGCCGGCCTGCTGACGAATCCCGACGACGTGGCAGCGCTAACTGACGCGCTGGCTGCCCTGCTTGCCGATCCGGCCCTGCGCCAGCGCTACGGCGCCTTTGGCCGTCAGTATGTCGATCAATTCGACTGGATGCGGGTTGCAACACGCTTTCTTGAAGTTACTCGCGGGTGGTGAGCGATGTCGATCGAAGTGCGCGGTCTGCGCAAATATTATCAGGTGCATCGCAAAGAGGCCGGTCTGGTCGGATCGTTGCGCTCGTTCGTGCGCCGGCGCTACGAGACGGTCAAGGCGGTCGATGGAATTGACTTTACCATTGCGCCTGGCGAAGTGGTCGGATTTCTCGGCCCCAATGGCGCCGGCAAAACTACCACGCTCAAAGTGCTGGCCGGTCTGCTCCATCCGACTGCCGGCGAAGTGCGGGTGCTCGGGTATACCCCTTTTGCGCGCCAGACCGCCTTTCTCAAGCAGATCACGCTGGTGATGGGGCAAAAGCAGCAACTACTCTGGGATCTGCCCGCTATCGAAACCTTCGAGGTCAATCGTGTCATCTTCGAGGTGCCGCGCGCAGAATATCAACAGACGCTGCGCGAGCTGATCGATCTGCTCGATCTGGGCGATCTGCTCAACAAACAGGTGCGCAAACTTAGTCTGGGCGAACGGATGAAGTGCGAACTGGCCGCCGCCCTGCTCCATCGCCCGCGCGTGCTGTTTCTCGACGAGCCAACCATCGGTCTCGACGTCACGATGCAGGCGCGGGTGCGCGAATTCGTGGCCGAGTACAACCGGCGCTATGGCGCAACGGTCTTGCTCACCAGCCACTACATGGCCGATGTAACCGCGCTCTGCCGGCGCGTAATCGTGATCAACCACGGACGGCTGCTGTACGACGGCAATCTGCAACGAATGGTCGAGCAGATGGCGCCGCACAAGACAATCCACCTCGTGCTCAGTGAGCCGGTCGATACGGCTACACTGGCCGCCTACGGCGTTGTCACCCGCCACGATGGCCTGGAAGTCGAGCTGAGCGTTGCGCGCCATGAAACGACCCGCATCGGGGCGCGGCTGCTGGCCGAATTGCCGGTGGCCGACGTAAATATCGCCGAACCGCCGATCGAAACGATCATCAGCGAGGTCTTCGGTCAGCCGGTCGGCTAGTGTCAGCGAATGCAGAGCGTTTCGGCTGTTGCGCATTATGGTCAGCCTCTGGCGCCAGCTTTAGATCCATTGTCACGTATCAGGCAGCCACGCATACCCTGCTGCTTTGGGATGGCTGATGATACACCTAATACCAACTTTAGGTGTATAATAAGATATAGCAAAAAAACTGATCCCTCTCCATCCCCACCTGCGTGTGGCGGAACTCGAACAACGCTCCCGTCGCTGCACCGATGCCAAGGAGAAGACCCGCTGGCAGGTGATTTGGTTGTATGCCCAGCAGATGGAGGCGAACTGCCCCAGCACGCGGGCGGTGAGTGAGGCCACGGGCTTCAGCCAAAATTGGGTGTACAAGATCATCCGTCGGTACAACGCTGAAGGTCCACGCGGCCTGATCGACAACCATCGGTTGAACCCCAGCCGCGCCACGCGGGCGATCCTGAGCGCGGCAGAGCAACAGGCGCTTGCCCAGGTCCTCCAGGACCGTCCTCCCGACGGCGGGGTGTGGACCGCTCCCAAGGTTGCGCGGTGGGTGCAGGAGCAGACCGGGAAGACGATGGCGGCGGTCACCGCCTGGACGTAGCTGCGGCGCTTGGGGTTCACGCTGCGCCGTCCGCGGCTGCGGCACGCCAAGCGCGCCGGGCCGGAGGAACAGGCAGCGGTTAAAACAACCTCGCGGCGGTCGTTGCCGAGTGTCGGCAGCGCCATCCCGACCGCGCGGTCGAGGTGTGGGCGCAGGACGCGGCGCGGCTCGGCCTCAAACCCGTGACGCGCCGCGTGTGGACCCGGCGCGGCATGCGTCCGGTCGCCGTCCATCACCCCCGCTATCATACCGACTTTAGATAGATGGTCACGTATTGGGCAGCCACGCCAACGCTGCCTCAGCGAGCAGAATGCGGCGGGAGCGCTCCGAAGAGCGGTTCCTGGGGCAGCACCGATCGCGCGCCGAACGTTGGTAAGACCGGGATGGCGATGGCGTAGCCAGCTCCTGCGCGCCCTCACTCCCGCCCCGCTCCCGCTGGGAGCGGGGAGAGCAGCAGCGGGCGCTGAGGCACGACTCCCGCTGACGCGGGGGATTGCTTCGGGCGCTCCGCGCCCTCGCAATGACATGG